>Ga0078972_1003479_pt1 | contig 47083 bp, 71 predicted proteins | sample YelNatPaOPGAMG01_FD_67568 | JGI IMG/M metagenome (GOLD analysis project Ga0078972, IMG submission 67568) | Hot spring thermophilic microbial communities from Obsidian Pool, Yellowstone National Park, USA - OP-RAMG-01 (SPADES assembly) (version 2) | ecosystem: Environmental > Aquatic > Thermal... | reverse complement strand
CCGTTTCTTCGTCATACTTTCACTATAAGGTGGACTAGTAATTATAGCTGAAACTTCGCCTAAAGGTAAATTACCTATGTTATTCTTATTTTCTGAATATCCTGAGCCTAAACTTTTTAATTAAATTTATAAGTTGACCATAACGTCCCCTTGGAACAATTCCTCTCTCTTCAATATTAAAAATCATTTATATCTCCTCTCATTAACATCTCCATCTCCCTTAACTTTACCACCATCTATAACCATAATAATATGGGTATGGATAGTAAACTACTCTTGGTGGATAAGGATAAAGTTGTTGAGGAACAAAAATTGGTTGAGGCTGATGCATAGGCACAGGAACAGGTTGAGCAACTACTTGAGGTTTTTCAGTTGCTTTACCCACTCCCCAACCTATTACACCGCTTAACGTTGAAGTGTAAGCCAACAAAGCTATTAAAGCTAAATCATCAATTATAAAAACCAAACTTTTTCACCTCCCTTTACTTTCTTTTGGAAGCTTTATCAATCCAATATAGTTATTCTCTAATCCTTGACCTCTAAAAACTGTAATATATTCAGCCCCACAATTTTTGCACACATGATGTTTAACAGCAACAAAATACGCATCATAAGCTCTAACAATTTGCTCAATCCTTGGTGTTAATAAAGTTCCACATTCAGGACAATTCCATCCCAAATTTCAATCCCCCCTTTCCATTCTAAACTTTAAAAAAAAAACATGAGTTTTAAAAGACAAATTAGGCAATTGGGTTCATAATAGCATTGCTTCTTGTTTCTTCCATGATAAATGAAGTTCATTTTTTTCACACTTTAACTTATCATTTCATTCATGAATTAGCCCTCTTAACAAATAGTTTATTATTGATAAACTCAACTTTTACAAGCTTCGCAAATTCTAGCATTGCTATCATAGCTTCGGGAGCATAAAGAAGAAGCATTTTTTGTGCCTCTTCTTGAGTTGTATTGAATAAAGAATCTTTCACAAGTCCCGAAGCAAGTAAAATCCAAAGGGCTCTAAACTCATCAATTTGGCAATCTTTTACTTCAAATACTCCCTCTGCAATTTCTTTTAAAACATTATCTACAGCAAAATTAACTAATTTTCTATAATATTCATATTTTTTTACTTCATTGTTTTTTATCTCATCGCTTAATCCGCATTCTTGGAAAATATGTTTTACCAATCTTTCTTCATTATTGGTTTCAAATCCACATTTACATTTAAATTTATTCATTTTCCTACCTCATTTAGGGCTATAGCTAGAGCATTTATTATATTTTGCGAAAGATTTAGGAATCCACCTTTGCCATTCTCCATCCCTATAGCAACCGATGTGCATTCCACTAAATCCAACCCATTTACAATTCATACATGTTTCTTTGCTTGCTTGTCTTTCTTCATGATATTTTGGCTCTATGCCTTTTTCCATACAATACGCCTCGTATGCTCGTCTGCTTAAAGCATCCGCTTCTTGGTTCTTCTCTCTTGGAATCCATGCAAAAGATATTTTCTTAAACAAGGATGCAAGCCTAACAGCCTCAGCGTAAGCAGGATAGTATAATCCACCATGAACTTCCCACCAACCTGTCATCTGGTTAATTAGAAGTCTGCTATCAGACCTTATTACGACTTCCTCGTTTTGCCAGCCGTGTTTTATAAGTTCTTTTAAAGCCTTAAATAAAGCTGTATATTCTGCAAGATTATTCGACATACCTGTGCCATCGCCAACAACCCCCCTTCCATCAAAAAGCTTTTCACCATCTTTATAAATCACAAAACCCCAGGTAGCAATGCCACCAGGATTAATGGGTTCGCATAGCCCATCAATATATACTATAATGGGCATATTTCACTTCACACTTTAACTTTTCTTTCCTCTCTTGTTATGAAAAAAATTATTGGCACTTCTTTTGCCATTTTTCCGCTTACTTCTTTAAGAATTAGTTTATTTTTTGAGGAACCAGCTAAAGCATTTGGGTTGTTTAGAAATTTAGAATTATAACCTAAAGCAATAGGATTTAGAAACTTACCATACTGAAGAATCCTCTTCATATCAGATTTTCTTTGTTCAGCAAAACTTTTTAACGGTTCTCTAACGGCGTCCAAATTAAAATAATATTTTTTATTTTTAACCAGCATAAAAATAGGTTCATAAGCTTTAGTGAATCTATCATTCACGCTTTCTGGTAAATGATTGCGTTTAAACCAACATATAATATTTCTAAGTATAAAACCTTGCTCATCCACTAATTTAAGAAGTAAACGAAAATTTTGTAAAGCCATACACTTTTCTGGTAGCTTCTCATAATTAGCTGATGGAGGTTTTTGGTAATGGGAAACATACTGTTCCTGAAAGCGTGGATCTTGAAATCCTGTAGCTTTATAATTTGGGTCCTTAACCCCATAGCCTTGATAAGAACCAATATAGGAGTCGCTATGATTCCAGAACATTACGCCAGTAGGCTTTAACACTCTTTTTAATTCCGCTGTTATTTGAAGTAAATGTTTAAGGTATAAATTTAAATCAGGTTCGAGTCCAAGCTGCCCTAGCCAAGCTCCACATTTAACACAGAAATTTTCTTCTGTCCATTTGTGTTTGCAATTTGGATTTCCATCCCAAACAGTATTAGTTGAATCAGGATATTTTCTTAAGCTCCAATAAGGTGGAGAAGTAATTATACAATCAACAGAATTATCTGGGATTTGTTTTAAAGCGTCTAAGGCGTGGCCGTGGAATAATTTAACTTTAACCATTTCAAACCACCTTGAAATCCCATTCTATATCACTTAAAGAACTTCCCCAATTCAATCTTTCCTTACAGATTTTAATATAGCTAGGGTTTTTCTCTATACCTATACAATTCCTTTTGAGATTTCTGCAAACAACCATAGTCGTCCCACTTCCAAGAAAGGGATCAAGAACTGTATCGCCTTCATTAGTCCAATATAAAATAAAGGGTTCAACTAATTTTATTGGTTTCTGAGTCGGATGCGGAGTCCTTTCTTTTCCTTGACAAATAGGTAATATAATATAATCTGGATGTTGCCCTAACTGATAATTATAAACCAATTTACCGTTCGGTTTTTGCCATAAACCTATTTCTTCCCAAGCATTCATCCATTTAACTTTCCTCGCTTGAGGAGCGGGGTTTCTTTTTATATAAGCGAAATAACCTTTACATTTAAATCCGTATTTCCGTTGTAAATAGCTGGAAAGAAAATTTATTTTATCTCTATCAAAAAATGTAGCGAATATTCGTCCGCTTTTAAGAACTCTAACGCATTCATCAACCCATTTAATAGTAAACTTCCAATACTCATTTTCGCTTTTGAAATCATCCCATTCCCCAAAATACAAATCAATATCTTTACCCCGCCACTTACCCGTTCTGCAAAACTCTTCTTTATTTCTCGTTCTTGTAATTTTAACATTTCGTGAAATATTAAAAGGCGGATCTGTAAAAACTAAATCAACACTCTCTGAAGGGATGCTTGGAAGAACTTTAAGAGCATCTCCCTGAATCAAAGTTAATTTAACCATTTCCACTCCCTAAAAATTCTTAATCTATCTCATCTGTGAGAGTTTCGCATTTAAACTTTTTCTTCATAAACTCATAAATTAATGTAATGGTGTTTGTTATAATTACGAGGGGGGCTACTATTACAATAATCACCCAAAGCAAGTCGTTTGGAACAATTAATACGATTGTTGCATATTGTAAATTATAAGCAAGCACGATTGCATTCACAACTATTAAGATAATTGGAGTTATGGATTTTTTATTCATTTTTCAACTCTCTCCTCTTCAAATTCTCTATACTTGCCACAATAGTTTTTTTCAGCAACAATGTTACAGGTGAAAGCATCTTTACGGTAATAAGGGCATATTGGTGCATATTTGCATCTGAAGAAATGTTTAAAAAAATTAATATTCATTTTTTTACTCCCTCTTAAAATGGCATTCCGTCCTTCTCTACCGTTTTGTTTTTGTTAATAATTGGCTCTACTGGCTCTTTCATTATTATTACAGCTTTAATTCTCACGAAACGCTTGAAACGATATTTCCGTCCCGTTCTTTCATCTACATATTCAGCTGGAGCATCACTATTCTTGTCTCCAACATACTCCATCTCACTAAACAGAGGGTAAACGCCTTCTTTTGTAAGATAATCGATTATGGATAGAGGCAGCACCGCCACCACATCATCCGCCCCCTTCTCTCTCATTAAATCCAGCACGTGCCCCGAGTTCTTAACGGTTTTATTCCACCAAACTATTTTCACGTCCTCGCCGTAAAGCCTCTTCAACTCTGCTTTTTGGCTCTCTAAAACTGGATGCCTGGAGAGCCAAAGTATCGTGAAGCTCTTTTTTGCTTTCAAGCCAATCTTCTCGATTACCGTCAAGGCATCTTCCCCCATCCAAATTTTTACTTCTCGCTATAAGGACAGAATGGATGATCTATTATGGGTTTTTTATGCTGGCATAGAATATCAGGTTCTTTCTTAAAGTTTGAACCAAAAAATTTATTCCATTGCCCATCAGCGAATTTGATGGCTTCAGCTAAGCTTTTTGAGGAAAAAACCACTTCTTCAGTTTTTGCTTCATAATAGAAGCGATAAACCTCAAACTCCTTAGTTTCCAAGTTCTTTCTTAAAGTTAATCTATGATTCCTAACTTTCTCTCTTGCTTTAAAAGGTATAAAAGCATAATAATCAACTTCACGCATACTGTATTTAGGTCTCTTAGCATCGGGCAAATCAAAACCAAATTCACATATCACTATCCCCAATCTTCTTTCCTCCTTTTTTTAAATCTGTATTGGATGCCCGCACTCATCAAACGCTATAATACTTGAATCACCATTCAACTGATTAAGTATAATCACCAGCTTAGCATTTGCAACTTTAGCCTTCTCCATCCAATAGCTTTCTGGAACGTGACATTCATCATCTGCTAGATACCTTCCATAGCGTTCGGCTAAATGCCAAAGAGGGCTTTCACTCGTATTAAAAAACTCAATTATTATAGGCTCTTCATATAATTCTCCACTCAATTTTATTCACCTCATTATAGTTCCTCATCTTTTTTTAGGGGTTTGAACGCTTTAAAAGGAATGTTTCAATAAGTTTTAAAAGAGTATTCAAGTCTTTTAATGAAGCTTTCATAACTTCAATCGTATGGTAAAAAGTATCCTCTTTACCTAAATTTTGTTGCCATAAGATATAGCTTGAATTTAAAACATCAATTTTATGAATCAATTCTCCGCAAGTCAATACAAACTGAAACATTAAATCTCTAAATTCATTTTCACTCAAATTATTCACCTCTTTTTCATATTTCTAAACAAGCTAATTCATCTTGCGTAATCTTGAAATTTTTATAGCCTCTATGCGGTTTAAACGCTTCAGCGCGGCTTATAGCTTTAAGTTTACCTTTGCATTTGGGGCATTCTAATCGACTTAATTTCGAGCCTTTCCCTGCGCTCCATTCAATCACTAAATCGCATTTAGGACATATTGCATAAGCCATTTTCATTCCCCTTTTTTTCTATGGGTTATTCAGAAGGTTTGAAAATATTGGAAATTCTTTATCCCTTACTTTATATGTATTATAAGCCTCTCCTCTCCATCAAGAAATTTGATATGAACAATATTCGGGTTTCCTTTTGTCTCATGTAATAATTCTTTTTCTACGCTATATGGCGCATAAGCTTGCAACCCTTCAAGTGGATCGATGGCTGTAAACGGCTCTAATGTTCCATAAACCATAAATATTTTCTTTACTGTTTTACCACAAATCGGGCATCTATCAAGGTTCTCCACTATTTTCCCCTCCATTTCTTCCATTTATCCACAAGATAGAAGAATGGAAAAACCGATAAACCTACGAGCCATACCATTAACACTCCTTCACCAAACATATCTAATGCTAAAGAGAAGTCTCCTTGAAACTTGGAAGAAATTAACACTAAAGCTGAACCGATAATTGGCGCCCAACAAGTCGTTTTTATATATAATAGAAGTTGTGCAGGATAGTTTCTTTCTCTTTCTTCTTCCTCACTCAATTTTATTTTTCCCCCTCGGGACTTAGTCCCGCTTTTAAGGCATCTCACTTTCGACTTCAGCCGTTTCCGTTATCCAAGGCGTTAATTTCACTTCTTGAGCGAAATCATCAATCATTTTGAAGAGCTTGTTTAACTGCTTTATTTTTTCAAGGATAGCAGTTCCTTCTCCATCCGTAATATTTTCTTCATTCCTTTTTCTTTCATCCAATTGAAGCGCTAGCGCCCCCATTTCCATAGTTAATTCCTTTTTTATTTCATACACTTTTTTCAAAATTTTTTCTCTACCACTCAATTTTTATTCATCCCTCCCTTTTCAAACCCGAATATAATCGATTTCATCTGGAGTTTTATCATTTCTAAGCTTAACAATTCTTGGAGAGCGGAGGCTATTCTCTAAAATTTCTTCGTATTCAACTTCAAAAATTAAAGCTGGTTTAAGCCAAACATATTCATCATCCTCTTTTACCTTTAAGGCATCAACCATTTGCGAAATCAAGTTTTTATCCTGAAGGCTTAACCCGCTGCCAACGTGTCCGAAAGGCTTAACGTTGCCATTTTCTTTAAAACCTATTAGAAAGCTTACAGGAATTTTATTTTCAAGCCAAGCATCGGTTTTTCTTATAGCTAAAACTAAGGCGTCTAAAGTTTTTTTCCGTTTCAGTTTAAGCCAAGCTCCATCCCTATAAAAACTTTTAAAAGGTTTAACAACTATGCCTTCATAGCCTTCGTTTAAGGCATTATTATAGGCTTGGAAAATTTCATCCTCATTCACAGCCAAAAACGCTTTAGAAAGCTTAACTCTTTCATTCTCCTCTATAAAATCTTCAAGAAATTTTCTTCTCTCGCTTAAATATGTATCCCTGTAATCGCAGCCATCCAACTCGATAATATCGAAAACTATAAAGTTTAAGGCATTTGAAAGTTTAGCTCTATCGCTTAAAAATTGATAAAAGTTTTTTCCATCTCCGCTTATAAGTTCTCCATCAAGAAGGCAAACTCGCCCGTGTGTTGCCATTCTTAAGGCGACTTCAAATTCTTTAGGTAAAGGATAATAAATTGAATTACGTTTATTCGCTATAATAACTTTATCTGCTATTATGGCTATTGCTCTTTCCCCATCATATTTATATTCACAAAGAAAAGGAGAAGAATTAAGGGATAAAAAATCCCTTAAGGGAACATCTGCAATCCTACACACGATCCCCCTAGCCAACATTTCTTTCTCACTCCTCAACTATTTCCCAGCCGTTATGCTCCAAATTCTTTTTAATTTCCTCAAACTCTTTCTCGCTCTCATAAACCAGCATAGTTGCAGGCGGGTAATTTCCACGAACAAACTCGAAGGTTATGAAAAGAGTTTTACCGTTTACTTCAGCTTTAAAAGTTGTATGCACGCATCCATCATCATTTATAGCCAAAAGCACAGGCTTATCAAACAACATTTCTTTTTCACTCTCCCCCAAAAAATAAAAGGGATTTAAATCTCTGGTAAAACGCTTATCGGTTTTCTTTTAGCGATCTCCTCCCCATTCGGTATAGGCGTAAAATGTTTAAACTCTTTCTTCATTTTTGTTAAAGCCATAACTAAAACGAATTTTCCATCCCTTACTATTGGATAAAGTAAAGCATAATTTTCAACGAATGTATTGCCGAAGCTATGTCTTGCCACAGCTATCTTATCGTTTTTAATCAGGTAATCAGCTAATTTCCATAAGCCTCTTGCGTTTTCACTCCAAACCTCATATTCCTTTTCAATAAGAAAATCTTCAAGGCTTGGGGCTGGAATGAGCTTTTCAATCTTCAACTCTTTTGTTCTTTCAAGAGGCTCAACTTCGATTATTTCGCCATTAACTTTTTGATAGAATTTCACCTGTTTTTTATCATAAATGTTTAAGGCATCATCAACCCACGCCTTATTCGTTTTGGTTAAAACCGTTTTGTTGCAATTATTGCAGAAAACCATATAGCGATAGTTAACCCTTTTTCCATCCACCATAGCGATTACTTCAACTTTTTCAGTTATACTCTTAGAAGTCATTTTTTCATAGCGACAATCAACTTCAAGCGCCAAATCTGGAAAATCAGCTATAACCTTTATTTTAAATCCGTAAGAAGCTCTTTTCCTCGCTTTTACTCCAGCCTCGCCAGCAACGCTTGTTTTTTCCTCAGCTTTTTTAACTAATTCAGCAACTAAAGAAGACAAATTTCAAACCCCTCCCTTTTTTTAAGGCGTTTAAACCATAAATTCTTCTAATTTTCTTTTTTCTTTTCATCATTCACCTCCATTTCAAGAGCTTTAACTAAGCTCTTTAAGGCATTTATTAATTCATATTTTTCAAATTCACTCAAGGCACTTCACCTCTATTAAAATTATTTAATTACCAATATATAAATCTTTCGGTAAAATTACCAAAAAAATAATAAAAAAGAAGTTTAAAGCAAATCAACAGTTCTCAAAACGTTTCTAACAAAGTCTTTTATGTTAAAATACACGTTAATATATGAAGCAATAACGAAGCATAAAGCATCCTTTCTAAACGCTCTTATTTTCTTCTCCAATAAATCCTTTAATTCTTCGCTCAACTTCAGTTTAACAGAATCATCCCAATCTATGAATTTGATCGTTCTAGTAAGTAAATAAGGCATTCCCCCATCTTTCTTGATTTCCCTAACTTCAATTGTAAATTCATCTGAAAAAATAAAGAATTGAACGTTAAGCCCCAAACCATCTCCCCTAACACCAAAAGATATTCGCTCAACCATCACTTACTCCCCCCATTAGACAACTTCAGATTTAACAAGCCAAAATTGCAATTGTTTAAGTTGCTCTTCATTTAAAACTACGCCTTCAGGTAGCCTCTGTTTTAAGAAAAAGTGAATGCCTACATCACCTTTTTTGAAAAAAACATTTATTCTATTTGCAGGAATAGCGATGTTTAATAATCTACTCAAAAGTTGTGCCGTCCCCCCGTGTCCGATGGCGCTAATAAAGCCTTGCTTTAACAGTTGCCTTGCCTCTTCAATAGTAATCCTTGTAAATTTGATTGAGGCATTACTTGTTTCATCAAAATTGATGGGAACTATTAAACTATTCAAAATGTAAATCAAACCTTCTCCCCCTCCTCAACGGTTATATTATTAGCTTCGCAGTAAACGCTCCATTCATCCTCAAGCACCTTGTCCACCCCGTCTTCCTTGAAAACAAGATAGTAATTTTGAACCTTATGAGATCCACCGCTAGGCTTAACTTTTATAATAGCGCCAGGCATAGCCTTAATTAAGACATCTTGCCAGCCACCAAGCCTCCCCGCATCCCCGAATGCCCCCCAACCATCCGCGATTAATTCCGCCTCGCCTGCGATTTGAAAAATTTTTCCTATTGTTCCACGTGTATAAGTGCAGTAAGTGCATATCCGAGCTAACCAACCTGGGCTAGGCTTACCCGTCCTAATAATTTTTGGCTTGCCTGTTTTTGTTTGCCCTATCTCATAATCATCAGCATTTGGATTAAGGGGTGCGTGGAATGGAATAATTGTATATACCCTGCCCCGCCCACGCTCACCGAGAGCTATGGCATCCATTTCTCCCCAATCAAATTTCATTCTTTCAGGCTTAATATTCCATATCTTCAAGTTTATCCCCTCACTCTTTTTGAATTATAGGCTTATACATATTACACGTTGATTGAGCTAATCCTAAAACGCAATGCCTTGAAGTCCACGAAAATTTACCGTGGTAAGGTTTACCGTGGTAAGGCGAGCTATAAACACAGTTTACGCAACCAGCAAATCTTTTTGCGTGTTCCAGCAACACTTGCTTAGCTTCATCAAGTGATAAGCCTAGCTCCCGCACCTCTTGCCTCTTCAAAAACCTTTCCGCCACCTTTTTTAATCCTTCTTCATCAACTTTCAATTTTTCACCACCTCAATTTTATCTTTTCTAAAAATAATTTTTTTATTGCCTAGCTCAACTAAATCAAAAAAGCCGTTTTGATCCCTTAGTCCTTTCTCAGCCTTCAGCGGTGTTATTTTTTGATTTTGTATTAAATAATAAGAAACTTCAATTGTCCGCCTCGAGGAACTAGCGCTATCATTAACTAGCTTTAAAATGCAATTATTTAACGTTAAGAGATCACTCACTTTTACAAATGTGTATCTATACAAATTTTTGCGGGAATCGTTTTTCACATATCGTGTTTTCAAAACTTCATACACCGCTTTTTGTTTTAGTTCCTCCAGCGAAATAACAAAAGTGTAAATATTAGCGTGTTGCCCGAAGCTACCATACGTGGTTCTTCGCCAAACCAAAACCTCATCTTCGCCTTTAGGCATCTCGTTTTTACTTATTTTCTCAACTAAATCATTTATTTTTAATTCACTCATTCTAAATCACCTCAAAAAAATATCTCATCCATTACACTTTCCAACTCATAATACTTGCCTTTAGTTAAAACATTAACTCTATCAATTAACTCATAAAGAATAAGATAATATAGCTTAGTTTTAAAGCGTATTTTACGCAGTAATTTTATAGCCTTCGCAACTTCGCTTACGCTATTCCATTTACGCTTATCGCTTATTATCGCCTCAAATTTTGCATTCTCTATTTTTTCTTCTTTATTTATTTCAACACTCATTTATTTCCCCTCTATTTAAAAAAATGAGAAAAATTTAGGCTGTTATTGGTTTCTCCAGTTTACGCTCTTTTTTCATTTTAAGTATTTTATGCGCGTTAAATGCCTCTTTAGTTATATGGCATCCGTTTTTGAATTCATCAGTTATGAATTGAAAAGCCTCTTGTAAAGGCATATTTTCCACTTTGTTAAACCAGCTTTTTGTTCCCCAATCCCATTCCTTTATGGATGCCGTCTCCTTCTCCAAATTTATTTCATAAATATACTTCAGATCGCCATATTCGCAATTGCTATCGCAAATGCCATAACCATATTTACAATAATTTTCCTCACAACCTTTTTTTATTTGAAATATCAAATATGATAGTTTAGCGTAAAACATAAAATTAGCCAGCCAATATTCTGCACCGTGTAAAACCCCTTTTGGATCGTGATAATTTTCCATAAATGCCTTGACATCAGCTAAAACGCCCTCAGGATAGCCGTCATAATGCCTATAAATGCTATATTTTGTATAGCCATCAGATACTATTATTTTACATCGTGTACTCAAAATTTCAAAACCCCCCTAGGCATTTAAACCTTTATTTTTTCTTTACTCTTTTAACTAAAAATCCCGCTACTGCAGCAGTTATAGCTGCAGCTAATATTAAACCAAATACTTTTTTACTCATCATTTTTAAACCCACACCTCCAATTTTTAAGGCATCCTAAATGCCTTAACACTAAACTTTTTAAACTCATATTCATTTTTTAACTCACCTTGATTTAATACTTTTCATTATTAATATATAAGCTTTTCGGTTTTTTTATGAAAAAACTTATAAAAAATTTCTTTAAAAAAAATTTAGAAAACAAATTTTAGAGAGAAAAAAATTGAAGAAAATAAAGCTTTTCAGGATCATAAACAAAAAATTAAACTTAAACAAAAAAAGAAAAATTAAAACGTAAAAAATATTAAAAATATATAATAATAAAAAATAAGGAAAAACAAAAAAATAAAATTAAGCAGTTTAGAAACAAAAACAGGGAATGTTTAATAAGTTTAATAAATCTTTAGCAATTTCCAAAATAAGCGCTTTTTCTTCATCACTTAAAACTTTGAAATCTTCAAAATCCTCGCTTATAACGCGCTCTTCTTCGCGTAAAGCTAATTTATCGTTTAAAACTCTAACAGCTATATCTAAACTTTTCAAAATTTCAATAATAGTTAGTTTTCTCCATTCTTTAGCGTAAATAATTTTTTCTTCACTCAATTTTTATTCACGCTCCTTTTTTATTTCATTTTAGCCTTTATTTTTCTTAAGGCTTTTTTAGCGGCTTCTTCCTGATTTCGCGCATATACTTGAATTACCTTTCCACCTAACCCTAAAACTTGCTCAATTTCAGTTGGCTGAAAAACTACTATATACGCTCCGCCGCCTAATCCAGTTATATATTTTATCTCCATTTTTAAATCACGCTCCCTTTTTTATTTATTTCATTTTTTAAAAAAAATTAGAGAAATTTTTTAACAATTTTCCTAAATAATTCAAATAGGAATTCCTGTTCTTCCTCAGTTAAATTCTTTTTTTCTTCTTCATATATAAGAATTCTGTCTGCATTATGATTTAAAAAATACTCGGATATCCTCACGTTCTCCCCAAATTTCTCAATTTCTAAATATCTTAATACGCCATCGATTTTATCGTGTTTTTCGTTCAAAACTATATCTCTTCGCTGAAACTCTAATTTAAAATTTTTAGTATAATAGTTGCAATATTCAAGATCGGAGAGTTCAGTTTCTTTCCATTCTTCCATTTTTTTCTTTAAACTTATTCCATTCCAAAACTTTATATCAATTTTTGAATTTTGTTCTTGAATTTGCATTTTTATTCACGCTCCTTTTTATTCATTATTTTTTTAAATTCATAATTTCAAAATCAATTTGTTGTTTAATATTTTCTAAAACTAATTGTATTGCTTCAACACTATTTAGTTTTTTAACTATTTCGTTATCTGAATTCTCCTTTAGAAAAGCAATTTTTGTTTTTAATCTATTTAATGTTTCAATTGTTTCATTCATTTTTTTCCCCACCTTCACAATATTATTATTTTAACCTTTTTTTTCTCAAAATCTTTAAACAAAAACGCAGTTTCTATTACGCGTTCAGGATCTTTAAATCTCATTTTTTTATTCTTTCCTATTTCTAAAACATACATTTTAAAAACCCACCTTTTCATTTTTGGTTTAATACTTTTTATTGAATAATATATAAACTTTACGGTTTTTTTATTAAAAAAATATGTATAAACAATAAGTTCATTCTTAATTTTTTTAACAAAATTGTTGAAAAGAATAATACAAAATAATTATTTTTAAAAATAAAAAGTAATATTTTTTACGCATAAAAAAAGAGAAAAAATAAATAAAAATAGAAAAATAATTGTTTTTTATATATATATAATATATATAATAATATATTTATTTTTTAATTATTTTTCATTTATTTTCTATTATTTTTTTATTTTTTGTTTTTTATTTTTCTTTTTTGTTTTTGTTTTTCAAATTTCAAAAATCAAAATTTCAAAAAATTTCTAAAAAAATTTTTCAAAATCAATTTTCAAAAATCTAAAGAAAAAATAAAAAATGCTGCAGCTTATTATTTTTTTGAGAAAGTATCCTGTTCTTCTTCAGTTTCAGCTGAGGGCTGCATCGAGAGGTGCCTTAAACCATTCCTCTCTTTCCTACGCCCTATGGAAATGCCTTAATCTTAGAGTTCCCCGTTTTTTTGAAAAATAAGAGAGAAGCTTTAAAAAATATTTTTTATACTCCGCCTTTCAAATCGCTTCTATTTCTTCTTTTCTCATAGTATATTCTTCCCCTGTAAGACATTCTCTTGCCTGGAAGTAATGCCTTAAGCCTTTTATCGATTAATACGTTGCTTCCGCCTATCTGTCTGTTGGCGCTTTTCAAGACTTTACCTATTCCCCTTCTTTTTCCCTTCTTTTTAGTCAAAGTTCTTCTTCACCTCTAATATATAAAAGGAATTTATTTTTTCTTAAGAAAGAAGATAATACCTATAATATGGTCTATAATAGCCACCTCCCCCGCCTTTAGCCCATCTAGCCAATCTAACTAATATAGCTATGAAAATTGCTAAGCCTAAGATAACTCCGATGGCGATTAAAATCCATTTAACAGTATTCCAGTTAGGCGCTTTCGGGAAGAAGTCAGGTGGAAATGGAATAGGTGGAAGTGGAATATTCGGTCCCTCGCCAGTTAAGGTTCCTGCGCCTCCTGGAACCGTTACTGTGGTTGGGTAAAACGTGGTTACCGTGCCGTTCACCGTTACAGTAACTGTTTTGGTTAAAGTGTATGTGTATGGTGGTAAAGTGTAAACTATGACGGGTGTGCCTCCAACAGTTGTGCCGTAAACCGTTGGCGTTACAGGGGCTGTTGTGGTTAAGGGTGTGGTTAATGATGGTGTCTTAATGTTTACTTCAAATTCGCTTGTTGCTTCTTGTTGGCTGCTTATCGGAAGGTGTGAAGTCCACCATATTCCATATAAATCTAAGATGGGCGTAGCCCTAACTACTATGTAGTAGTCTCGGGGGTATGGGTAAATGCCTTTGCTTTGCATAGCCCCAGTCATATCTATCACGGATTGGAATGGGTATGGAGTTGAAGAGGGATGCCCGAATTGTGAGAAGTAATATTGAACTTGGTCGAGTTTAAGACGTATATAATCGGAGAATGTTTCGTTGAATAACATAAAGAATGTTGCGGTTTTAATGCCTTTAGGCGTGTTTGAATCCAAAACTATCGAGGAGGATATTCCAGAATCTAAAAGCCACTTGTTGTTTGCGGTTTGGAAGTAAACATTAACTAGATAAGTTACATAAAGTAGCGGCTTGCTTGGAAGCTTCAATCCTGGAATTAATGTTTTTGCATATACGGTGTCTGGGAGGCTTTGAAAATCTAAGGGTAAATCAACTTGGATTACGCCTGGATGCTCATTCAAAACGTTAGTGGGATACCATTGTAAGAGAAGGGATTGGCGTGTGCTGCTTAGGGTTTTGGTTAAGCTTTTTGTTTTTATCGTCCAAGTTTGCCAAGTGTAGCCTACCAGAATGGTTTGTTCGCCTTGATCCGTTAAAACGGTTAAGTAGATTGGTGTTTTGGCGATGGCGGGTTTGATGGAGTAGGCGAATAAGGCTATGGCGAAGAGTATGGAGGCTGCGAGAAAAAGAGGTTTAAGTTTAATTCTTTTTTTTCTCGGCATTTTTTTAGCTCCCTGCTCTAGGAATGTTTATGGCTATGGGTATTTTGATTATGCCGAGCAATATGAAGGCTATTACAAAGCCTGCCAGAAGCGCTAGGAACCAGCCTAATGCACCTTTGAAAACGAAGAAGAAGAATGAAACTACTATGAAGATTATTAGGTAGCTGAGTATGGCAACCATTATTTCCACGCTTAACGCGCCGATGTAGTTGCCTACGATGGGTATTTGCATCAAAATTGTTTTCGCAAGTTCGGCGAAGTCTGTGCTGACTATGTTTATGTTTCTTCCCTTCGCGTATATGATTCCAGCCACCTGCACGAACATACTTGTTAAAGCGACGACTATCGTTTTCGCTAATCCGCTGCTGCTACCGCCCATTTTTACCTCGCCACCTCTATTATGAAGGCTATTATCCTAACCATTATCAAAATGAAGACCTTATAGAATATGTAGGCTAAGAGTGCAAGCACAAGCCATCCGCCTTGACTTGGAATGTTGAGGCTTGTAGAAATGTAGTTTGCCGTGTATTCAAAAACGTTTATGGTTTTGAATAATACCGCGAAGGCTAAGATTCCGAAGATTACTTCTAGGAGGATCCTGATTATCGCGGCTTGCTTATAGCTTTTATAAGCTTCCTTAGATGTTGCCATTTCTTTCATTCACCTCTAATATATAAAAGGGTTTTTTTCCCAAGCTATTGCGTGATCCATTCTAGGATTGGAACGGGTCCCCTGTTTGGAATTATTCTAGCTCGCTTCACCGCCTTATATTTTCTGCCTTTATACTCGACTTCAAAGGTTGTTCCGAAGGGGGCTTTGCTGAAAGCCTCGCTTTTCGGGAATATTACTCTTTCTTCGGCTCCGCCTCTCCTGCCGTAAACGAGGTATTCCTCTCCGCCAAATTTAGCTACGCCGTAAACCATCGTTGTTGGACGCCTCGGGGGTCTTCCCCCAACGCCTTCAACTATGGGTCTTCTCCGTCCCCTTTCATCCGTATAGAACCTTTTTATTCTCTTGGTTTTTGAGCTTGGACGCTCTAAAACAACGCTTCGCTTACGCTTCCACGTCATTTATGCTTTTAGCCTCCTTTCTCCATTAGTTTTTTTCTTTTTATATAGGTCCACATCCCCTTCGTTAATTCTGAAGGGGGAACTTTACCTTTTTTACCGACTATTTTGGATAGGTTTTCATCCATTCTGATTAGGACGCCTCCAAACTTTTTTTTCTTAACCAAAACGATATTCACCTTCCCTATATATAAAAAGGGTTTTTTTCCCGGGATTTTTTAACGGCGTTAATTAACGCCGTTAAATTGATGTATTTTTTATTTTTTTTGGGGGGTAGGCTATTTTTTTTCACTCGGGGTTCTCCTCCATAGCCTTTTCTTTCTTGTTTTTCGCCCATTTTGTTTGAAGCTTGAAGAGTAGGCTGTCCCTTGTTTCCCTTAGTTGCTTGTATTGGAGTGCGGCTAGGAAGGCGTCTGTTATCATATCTCGTTGGGCTTTATCTTTCGCTTCGTTTAGGGTTTGAATGTATGCTTCAAGCAGTGTTAGGTCTTTCTGTTTGCTTTTCAGTTCGTTGTATATTTGTTGTGCTGTTTGCAGTTGCTCTCTTTTTGTTTCTGTTAGTTTCTTCAGTTTCTCGTTTATCTTGACTAGTTCTTCTATGGCGAGTTCCTCGAAGAATTGTATCAAGTAGTTTTTCAATGCGTCGTTTATTATTTTTGATAAAGCGCCTTTTTTCAGGTTTAGTTGGTCGAGGAGTTTGCGGACTTCTGGTTCAAGCGTCACAGTTGTTCTTGATTTACGTTTCGATTTTTTTTGGGGGGGCGGCCATCTGCTTTCCCCTTCCCATTCTTCCTCAAGCTCGTTTTCCATTTTTCACACCTATTACTGTTACACGTGTAGCCCAATGCCCAAAAATTTTTTTTAAAGCGGGCGGGGGCGCGGCGGGTTTTTCGGCGGGGTGCCCGAAAATTGAAATCGCCAAGTTTCTGGCTTTTTTCGCCGAGCCGAGCCAATTTTGGGCTTTTTTTGCTTTTGCGTGGATTCTTCAATCCACGAAATTTTGTATGCAGTTTTATGTTTTTTTCGGGGGGGTCTATTAGGGCATCCTATACATATAGTCATTTTTCCCTCATCAACTAATAAGCTTGAAATGAATGCGTTTCGGCTGAAAAAAGCTTATTTCTGGCTTATTTTCGGATTGGTGCATAAAGCAGGGCTTGGAGGGGGGTCTTATAGAAGGGTATAATATATAGGAAAGGAACTTTGTAATTATCACAAACTCACATAGCTTAGCTTTCACCAAACTACAATAATCGCCTCTATCTCGGTTACGTAAAGGCTTAAGTCCTCCGATAAAGCTTGTTTAAGCCCATATTCATCGTAGGGTCCAGAGCCGAAAAAGATTTTATCTGTTTGAGGTTCAATCCAAACCCATCTTCCATCAGCTAGGTAGGCTCCGTTCAAGGCGTGGGCTCTCTCCAAAGTGATTTCATAACCGAAGATGTAGAGTTTCGCATAGAAATCCACTGTTATATAGCTTAGATTGTAGCCTTTGCTTTTGGCGTTTACTCGCAGGTCCCTACTAAAGGATTGGCAATCGTAAACGTATTCTATGTATTCGTGGGTATTCACATCATCCATAGCTAGAAAGTTTTGAAGTTCATCTAAAGTTGGGTTTTTGAGTTTGTAGCGTTTATAATCGTTAAGTTCCTTTTCTAAGTTTTGTATTGTAAGCTGCTGTTGGTTTATTTTGTCTTGAGCTTCATTCAATTGTTTTTGGACGTTGTAAAGCTGGTTTTTTGCTTCGTTAAGTTGCTGATTTGCCATAAGGTAGTTGTAGTAGTTGAATATGGAGAGGGCTAATAGGCATACCAAAGCGATGCCTAAAAGATAAATAATTTTTCCATTCTTCTTTTTTTCTTCTTGAATACTCATTTAAACCACCTCTTTTAAAACCCCATCAAAATGATTTGTGAGTTTGCGGTAATGAATAATAAAATCCTCGATGTGAGTAACGTCTCTAGCATCGTAAACTCTTCTTATTCCTCCAGCGTGCCCCATCCAAAATTCGCTTATTTCTTCTGGTATCCCTAAATGGCTTGCTTCAGTTTTGAATAAGCTTCTTAACGCGTGTGGATGGAATGGATGGGCATCCGTGAAAACCTGATTACCGTTATAGAGGACACTCCATACTTTTCTTCCGCTTGGCGTTCTTTTTTCTGTTATAGTTAATAAACCCGCGTTCATCGCAGCTTTAACGAAATTGTATTGTAAAGTTCTAACTTTAATTGGAAAGATAGGTTCATCTTCAGTTTTGTCTGTTAAATGCATCTTCAATTTTTCATAGGCTACTCCGCCTAGAAACGTGTAGGTTTCTCCCGTTATCCTCGCTCTTCCGAGTTTTCCAGTTTTTCTTAAAGGAATTAAAATTGTGTCTGGTGCTGGAGTGAGTTGAAGTCTGGCTTTAGTTAAACTTAAAAATTCTTCAACTCTCATCCCCGTATAGAGAAGGCATAAAATGCACGTTTTCGAGGGTTCCTTGAACTCTTTTAAAACCGTTTTCAAATCTTCAAGTTTAAGGTAAAGCTTGGGGTATGGCATATCCCTCAACGGAATGTTTATTTCACCTATCAACGTGGAATTGTTTTTTTTGAAGAAGGAGGATATTGCTCTTGCGTAGCTGGCTTTATAACTGTTGCTTTTTCCCCTTAACAATTTTGAATTTAAAAATTCATTCAGTAAATCGGTGTATTTACCCATTTGGAATGGGTCCTCAGCATTTTTAACGAATTCAAAGTTTTCTTTCACGGCTTGCATCGGTGTTACATTCAATTTTTTTTCTTCATTCAGATATTTGAAGAATTGGCTGAGTCTATGCAGGTAGGTTTTTCTTGTTGCTGGGCTGACGAATCTGTTAATCCATTTTGATACGGCTGGATCATCAAGAATATTATAGTATGTTGAACCTTGCACTTGTAACGCCTCCAAAAATGTTCGGGATATCGGGGTTATGAATGAATATGTAAGCGTAGAACATCGGAAGTTTAATATGGTTCAACGGGAAAGTTTCGCTTTGCACAAGCTCCTCCATCATCTTCCTTTTCTTGAAGTAATCGTCGTCCCGTGGAAGCGTGGGTTTATACTCTGTATATGATAAACCGACTTTTCGCTCCATCACTTTCTCCCTGTTTGGAAGTGGAAGTCTCCTCTTCTCCTGTTTAAAGCCATAGTAGCCTGGAACATCTACACTTCCATCTAAGCCTCTCTCACGCAGGTTCAGCCATTCCTTGTAAAACGGGTAGAGGGCACTTTCCTTTTTGCATTTCCAGCTTATTATTTTCGGGATTGGCGTTGAACAATCAAATGTGATTACGGACGCTTTTCTTCCACCGCATCTAATGAGTATCTTGACTTTCGAGAGTGCTGAGCCTCCAAGTCTGCATATATGTTTGCTGATGCTCATTTCAACGTGTTCATAAAGGTAGTTTAGGAAGTAATCTAAATCCGCGTTATTCAAGTAAAATTTGAAGCGTGAAAAAATAACGCCTTTCTTTTTGTTTTTTAGAGGTCTAACCGCGGCGAAGTGGAGAGCGTTCTCGTAGAAAATTTTTCTTTTATTCAAAATCAAAAACTTCAGCCTCCACTTTCTTTTTCTTTTTTCCTCCCAAATCTATTTTAGGCACTTCATCGTAATTTACGAGAAACTTTATATGGTAAGCTTCCTCCGCCCGTTTAAGGACTTTTTTAAAGTCGTATCCTGGCGTCTCCACGCAGAATGGGGGTAAAGCTGCCCTCACAAGCCTAAGTTTCCCGTTGCACGCTAAAAAGAATAAATGATTCTTTTGTAAATCTCTATTATCCATAATTTTCTCAACTAGGGGAATATACATTCTTTCATTTTCGTTAAGTAAACTATTCAAGATGTTTAAGGCTCTATCCCTGCTTGTTCTGATTGCTTCTCTCCCCGTTTCCACGAACCTGCCTATGAATAATGTTGGAGTGATGCTTTCAATCAATGTTTGTTTAATATCGTTTGGTCGCTGGGTTCCAGTATCCACGGGTATTCCTAAACCTCTTAAATCCCTGAAGGCTTGGTCTAATGCGTGTGCTAAAGTTGCTTCGTCACCGTATGGTATTGAAGGCGCCAATTCGTGAACTTCATCCATCTGCATAACTATTTTTGCGGACGGCGCCTCATACCTTCTCCATTTTAGGAAGCTTTTGAGGAGGCTCTCTCTAGCCTTGTTGGTTTCCCCCATACCGCTTAGGCTTCTACACATTAGGAAGCCTCCCCCTTTACTTTTCAATTCCCTGTATAATTGGGTCCACGGTAAATCGAAATCTTCTAAATCGTTTACGAAGAATATTCTATCGCCCACCGTCCAAATCTGGCTTTTCATTATATCGTTTTCGCTTTCAGCTATTGTAAGGAATATTGCAGGGTAACCTTTCGGCTTCATTTTTTGCTCCATCAAGTTTTTATAATCCATCTTGAGCGCGTTTACGTATGGACCTAATGGAGCTATCACGCCTAATCCTTGCTCCCTCGGCATAGATGGACGGAACACCACCGCCTTAAACTTCTCCACTCTATAAGTGGCTAAGCTGTCGAGGAGAACGGTTTTTCCGCTTCCACTCGGTGCCAAAATCAAATTTAAAACAGGCTGCTTGAACCTGGAGAATAATGGGATGGGGAATATGCCTTTCTTCGGGATTACGGGGACTAAAGGTGTTATACCCTCTAAAATGCCTCCAGGCAGGTTTTCATCTTCCTGCATTATCGCCTTCCAAAATGGTTTCGGAACATAGAATATTGGAGTGTAGAAATCTTGCAGTTCCTTGAATTTAACGTCGTAGTGTAGCTTCAGCATAGCCCTTTTCTCTCCTTCAATGTTTTCTTTCATCCATTCCAGCCTTCTCTTTATCATATCGCTTGTTTTGAGGTGGACGAACGCGTTTCTGGCTGCTTCGGCTCGAGGATACAATCGTGGGTCGATTGTAGCGCATAACTGGAGAGCGGATGAAAGCAGAGCCAATTTAATGTATCTTTCCAAGTCATCGTTTGGGATGGGGCTTGGACTCATCGCGTTCGCGGCTATAAGCTGGAGGACGTCCCGTTCCTCTGGGCTTAAGAGAGCATTTCCCTTATATATTCCCAACTCGTAACGGCTGGCTGTATGCGCAGCCCTTATCCCGAGGTATAGGGGTTTTACTTTTTCAACGATGTTTTTTATTTTGAGGAGCGCTTGCGCCAGAAGACAGTAGCAGGTAATCTTAACGTATGCGAAGACTAAAACGCCGAGGATGTAGGGGTTTCTGCGGTAAAGTTTATCCTTCTCCAGTTTTTCATAGAATTGTCTGGCTATTGAATAATATTTTATCGCGTTGAGGATGTTGAAGAATGATATTCTTAAATCTTCTTTTTTAGCTGGATCAGTTACTTTAGCTAAAACCATATCTTGCTCTAAATCTTGTCTTAACCTTACTAGAATGGCGTTGTTTACTCTCCAATAGGGGATTAATCGATTGAGAACCATCTCCTTTAAATCTTGATATGGAAACTGTTTTGTTACGAGATCATACATTTGGTCTATAACAACCGTGTTTCCAGCGTAAAGGTTTAAAATTACATCTTCTATACTCCAAAACAAATTCGGGTTTAAATGCGGTTTCTCTTCATCCTTCAATATTTTAGCGTCTAAAGCCTTCTCGTAGCTGGAGGTTACCGAAATGTTATCCTCTGTTAAAGTTAAAGCTCCTTTCCCTTCCCCATCCACTTCATAAACGAGAACTTCCTCTGGAGGCTCTCCACTTCCAACCACAACTTTCTCTCCTTCCCCGTTGGATCCAGTAGCGGTTTGCGGGGGCGGTTCGCTATGCTGGATCGTGGGGGCTGAAGGGGTTTGTGGTGGAGAAGTTTGTTGAAGTGGAGGTGGAGGTGGGGACTTAGATATTTTTCCTTTATTTATTTGGCTTACCACTTGTCTTAGGAAATCGTAGCTTAGGTTGCGTTCCTCCGCTATCTTTTTTAATGTTTTATTCGCTTTTCCATCGAAGAACCCTTCTTCTCTTAAGGCTTTGAGGTATTCTTCTCTATTTCTTTTCATTTAACTTCTTCCTCATAGAATATTGAGGCTACAAGTAGAATGTATGGAATAAGCAGTAGGGCTATTTCGATTGGTTGATAATTGAATATTTTGAAGGTTAGGAAGGTGCTGATGGTTATGAGTAGGAGGAATGCGAACATAAATTCCTTAGCTTTAACGAGTTTCAATTTATAGAATAATACTGCCAAGCCTAAAAAGATTATGTGGATTACTCCAGGTAGATAATACCAGTAAACGACGCTTTCTATGGGGGAGAAGGCGCCTTTCTCGCTTCTTAAAAAGAATAGGTAATCGCTTATTGGGTCTGCTGTAAACTCGGCGAAGGCTGCGCCTATGAAGAATGCGAATATAAACGTCCAGTTGATTTTTCTTTTTTTAAGTTTAACTTTGATTTTTTTACTCAATCCTTTCATCCCTATAATTGAAAAGGGTTTTATTTCGGGGTTATGAAGGGGATAAGCTGGTTTACTCGTTGAAGTTGCTCCAGCGTGTAATGCATCGTCCTCGACACTATTCTAGAGATTATCGTCACCGCCATTGATTGAAACTCTAGAAGCTCCCGTTGCCGTCTTTTCTCGCCTTGAATAGCTATCCAGTTTAACGCTGAATTATATTTATCGAGGAGTGTTCTCGGGTTCGGTTCTAATATTGGATATTCCTCCTCTTCTTTCTCCATAATGTTTGTGAAGAGGCTTTTCACGTTTTCAAAAAACATTTTGAATTTTTCTTTAGCGCCCTCTTCCTTCTCTCCCTCTTTCTTTAATTCCTCTTGAAGTTGAGGTGGTAGAAGTTGGGCTTGCTGGGTTATGGGCTCTAAACGTGAAGCTATAAGCTTCTCAATATTTGCGCTTTTACATAATACTTCATCTAAAAGCATAAAGAATAATGGTCTAGCCTTTTCATCGAACACATCCTTAAACTGCTGGTTCTTGTATCTTCCGAAGTTGATTAACTCCATCAATTCTCTATGTGCAACTTGAAGTTCCTCCAAGTTTCTCCAAAGTTTATCCTTCTCTTTGATCCATTCAAAAACGTCCTGTGGAGTTATTACGTTTATACTCAAGCTTTATTCTCCCTCACTCACTTTATTTTTCTAGACGCCAATACTATTCCAAGAATCATTCCCAAAGCCATAAACGCGTCTGGTCTGATTGGGCGAGTTGTAAAGCTTTGAGCTATAACCGCTATAAACCAAAAGAGGAAAGAAGGCAATAAAATGAATAATGCTAAGCGGAGCATTATTTCGGTTGTGGACATTAACCCGCCTGTTTTTGTAGCTTCCTTCGCAACTTGAATGCTTTGCTCTAAAGTTATGATTTTTTCTGTGAACCTTTCCTCCGCTTCTTTTCTTATTCGTCTTTCCGCTTCAAGCTCCGCCTTAGTTAATTCAAGTTTATGCAGTATATCGTGGTAATCCACGAATTTGTTTAGTGTCTCCACGTAGAATTTTATTTTCTCTTTTAATTCATCGGGCATATCGTAAACTTGCATAGAATCCAAGTTTATTGGATGGATGAAGAAGGCGGAGACGGTGCTTTCTTCTTTTTTCAATCCTTTAACGGCGTTAAAGAGAAGCTTGTAGATGGGTTGGACGCCCGCCTCCTCTTCAATCGTTAAATTTACTTTTTCCTCTAAGCTCGTGTAGGCTAAAACGTAAATTTGTTTAAGCTGGAAGGGATATTCAACTTTAGCTTCAGGGTTCACTTTGGCGACGGAGAGTAAATCGTAGGGAGCGTAATTGATTAAAACGCATTTTTCTTTTCCTCTTCCTACACCGTAAACTTGAATTGGTAGAGGCTTATCTTCATCCATATTCTTTAATAAAGCCTTCAACACTTCCACTTTTTCTTTTTGGGGAAGTTGATCCGTCTCTATTATTTTGTCTACTAGGAAGTTGCGTAATTCCACCTCGTCGAAGTGGAGTTTGAATGTTGGTCCTTCAAGCTCGAATGTTTTGTCTGGGGAAACTAAAAGAAAGTTTATGTAGCCTAGGGGTTCGCCTCTCCATTCTCGAAGTTTAAGTTCAGTTATAAGTCTATAAACATAAATTAAAAGAAAAGTTATTCCGAGAATTGTAGCGAATAAAACAGTTATTAAGCCTGGCGTAATCAAGTTTTCCTCATCCTCCATACATAAATGAATATGTTGAGTGTTAAAATCAAGTTGATTATTTGGAGAGCTATCATTCCATATTGTCCTTCAATAACGTTGTTTGTTAAGCTGGTTAAATTGAAGAAGAAGGGTTTAAGCTTGTTTTCATAGCCATACTCCCAAATATCGCCTATGCTAGGATATTCGGGCTTAGCTAAAACTGTGATTTTCCAAGTTAATTCCATTCCGATAACTCCATCTAAAACAATTGTTCTTTTGGCGATTGGGAGGTCTGCTTCGCTGATTAAAATCAATATCGTTTCGTTGAACATTATCCTATCATATAATATTTTGAATTTGACGAGGAAACTGTTTCCCACATCGTTCGTCCAGAAGCGTAGCATTGTTGGGCTCTCCATTTCTATTAGGCGGTCTGGCTCTGGCATTCTAACAGCCTCCACCATTAAATCATAGTTTAATGTTGGTGGAAAAACAAGCCTAATCTCTAATGGAGCGTAAAATGATTCTTCTTGTATCGGCGGAGCGTAGAGCTTGTAAGCTTGAATTGGTAGAGGCTTTAAAAATAGGATTAAAACAAGGGAGAGGATGGCTAGTAAAGCGAGGGGTTTCTTATTCGTTTTTCTCTCCCTCCAACTGTTTTATGGCTTTGAGGATTTTGTCTTTCATCGAGGTTTTTTCTGGTGTGGAAACGGGTTGCTCGGGCATTTTCTCCTCTTTTTTCTCTTCAGTTTTCGGTGGAGGCGGTGGAGATGGGGGCTTAACCTTCTGTATTGGAGTTGGCGGTGGCTTAGGTTTCTTTTCTCTTCTGAAAACTTCTGGATACCTTCCAGTTGAAACCACGTGGTAGCCTATTGCTCCAACCGCTAAGCCTATCATAGCCATTCCAGCCAACAAAAGCCCGTGTTGTCTATCAGTTAATGAATAGTTGAGGAATAGATATCTTGTTGTTTGAGCGTATTTAACTTCAGTATTCCATTTTGTTGAAGTGTTGTAAACCGTCCAAACTAAAGTTACTGGGATTGTTAATGAAGTGTAGGAGTAAGTGATTGTGGATGGATAGGTTACCGTGGAACCGTAAACATAGCTTGTTCGGTAAACCGTTAAGATTTCCGTTATCGTGGAGGCGTAGGCGTAGCCTGTTGAAGTTGTAGTTGTGAACCACGTTAAGGTTGAGAGGGATATTGTAGTTAAAGTGGTGTTTCTCGATAAGGTGGTGGTGAAAGTGGATGTTGATGTGGATGTAGTTGTTAAAACTTTTGTGGATGTAACATTCATTGTTGTAACAGTTGAAGTTGTTGAAGTTATTGTTCTCGTCGCTGTAACAGTTTGTTCGCTAAGCCAAGCTCCAACAGTTACATAATCGATTTTCAACGAGCCGAGGATTGCCACCATAAATATTTTAAGGTTTGTTAAGGGAACATAGTTGCTTATATGGAGTAAAAGCCCATTCACGTATATTTCCACTTTATCGAGGCTCCATTTTATCTTGTATTCGTTAAGCCCAGATAAAGGCGATAAAAGGATTGTTTTAACTTCATATTTTGTGAAATTGGCTATGTAAACTTTCACGGTTCCGTTTGGAAAGTTGTGGAAGAAAATGAAGTTGCCGTCTAACGGAATGTTTTTTATTAATCCCCACGCAGATTCACTGTTTTCACATGAGATTTTGAATGTGAAGGTTCCAGTTGCGAATTCAGGTATGGAGATTAAGCCTGTTGCGTTTGCGGAGCCGTCGGCGGTGTTTGTTCCATTCGTGATTATCAATAATCCTCCCGTGAATGTGAAGGAGCCGTTTCCAAACGGTTCCCATATAGTCGTGTTTAAAGGTGGGGAGTTGAAGGTTTCGATGAAGGCGGTCGGTTGAGCTTTAGTTTTCAATAAGAATGGTGTTAAAGCCAGAAATAAGATTAAAACAAACAGGGAAACTTTATTTTTTTTCATTCAACTTCTCCTCTATTAAATTTAAATTTTCAAGTAGGATTTTTTTCAAAAAATTTAGATGTGTATCGGGGATGGGGGAGTTTTGAATTTTATACTTTAAACTATCGAGGACTTTGTAGAATGCTTGGAGTTTTTCTTCATTCCATTCATTAAGTTTGCTTCTTACAATTTCAGCCACTTCATCCATTAATGCGGTTTTGAACGCTTCTTCAGCACCTACATCTTTTGTAATGTTGAAGTAAAGTGTTAATGCTTTTCTGAAGAGTTTGCTTATTTTTATTTTTTCTAAGGCGGAGATTAATATTGCTTCATCGTGGAGTGGTTTATCGATGCTTATGATCATCCTCTTTTTTTCGCTCATTGTTTGCTCGCCTCCTCGAAAATGTTTTTCAGGCTTTGCGGTAGTGAGAAGAACTTGATGAGTGCTTCAGCCTCAATCGCTTCATCCCTGTTTTTGAAGTTTAAACAGTTGAAGTGGTAAGGCAGAGATTTCAAAATGATTATGTCCTTCGGTTCAATTGTTTTTTTGCATAGCGTGCAGTTGAAGGTTTTGTTGTAGTTTCTAAGTATCAACGTTATTATCGCGTTCGCGATCGCTTTATATCTGAAGGTTACCAGGTTGATTGGGTATTCGTCTTTCACTTTTTCATAGATGTTTTTCACGAAGGCTATGCAAGCTTTTCCAACTATATCCCCGAGTAGATAATCTTTTTCGCAGTTCAACGTCTTCAACGTATCCGAGACTTCTTTAACTAGGCTTTTAAGATGTTCATCGCCTGGCTGAATGTATTTGATTGCTTTCGATAAGCCTATTTTCTTCAAGTCTTCTTTCCTCACGGTGTCGCCTCCCCCGAGGTAGTTTAGGGCGGTTATCGGCTGTAACCTTTCTCCAGGTCTCCTCTCGCTTCTCCATTCTCCGATTTTCTCGTGTGTTAATCCGCATTTCTTGCATACGAGTTCTCCATCGCTGGTTTCTTGTAGTTCTCCTCCACATTCTGAGCATCGCTTTTCAGTATTTTTTGGTTTATTCAAGCAATAAAAGTGGTGGGGGTAACCGTTTTTGAAGATTGGATACTCAACTTCTTTTCCGCAGATATGGCAGTAGATTTTCATTCTGGTTCTTCCCCCTCCTTTTCTCTCTTCTTTTTTCCGCTTTCGTATATGATCATCTTTTTCACTTCTTTGATTTCTATATGGGAGGGTTTCGACTTGAAGTTTAAGGCGGTTAAGCTGGAGGTCGCTATTATGAGGATTACGACTAGTATGTTGAAGTTATTTTGCATAGAGGCAAATATGTTGTTTTCGCTGGGTTGGATGGTTTTCTCCACGGTTATCACTTGTATAACGGTTTCGTAAACGGTTGAAGTGGACGTTATCGTTGTATTCATATAGGTGGTGGTCGTGTTTGTGAAGGATACTTTTGTTTCAGGCTTGGGAGCCGAAGCATTCAAGGAGGAAGAGATTGTTGAAGTTTGCTTCGGAACTTGAAGTGAAGGTGTGGCTTTACTCCATTCATAGCTTAGTTTTTCAACTTGAACTGGGGGAGGCGCCTTCAGCCAAACTATCTGTGAAACCCTCGCGATGCTTAAAATTGGGGCGGTGTTGTTTCCTATAATCCACGTTTCGCGGATGTTCCCGTCTTTATCGATTATGCTGAGGTATTCCCAATCACCGACGTAATAGTAAACATTCAGAAGTCCCCCGTCTCTATGGTAAAAGGCGGAGATTACCGCTCGTTTTTTATCGTTGTAAGTTACTAAATTGAAGTTTGTTTCTAGAGGTTTTCCACCTTTAAGTTTAGTGAAGTTATCTTGAATTGGATTGAAGGTTATTTTATCCTCTGGAATATCGCTTATTGAAATGTTGAATTTTTCCATAAAAGGCTTATAGAATTTAAGGTAATCGAAAAGGTAGATTACGTCGGGGTTATCTCGAATATAATCGTGTAACCTCTTCGCGTAATGGTAGGAAACTTGATTTTCAATAGGTTTAGTTTTTCCCTCGCCGAGTAGAATCAAATAGCTTTCGATGTAAAGTGGAAATTCAGGTATATTTCTAAGTTTCTCGTTTATTATTCTTGAGTCATAAGGTAATCGTGTAGCTATGAATTTTGAAATTGGAACATTATGGCTGTTGGCGTAATCTGATATAGCTTGATAAATTATGGGGAAAGAATTTATGAATGCGTCTTCAAACTTTTCTCTATACTCCTTCTTCATAAGCATTAATTCCCCGCTGTATAATAAGCTTAAAAAAGTTTGAACGTTTTTTGTTTCCACAGGATATTTTTCAGCTACTTCCTGTGGGATTATGAATGGTTTAGCGATTGGAATATGTCCTCCACTATTCCACGGTATCCCTTTAGAATAAAGAAAATTTGGGTCTGAACCGCCGAAGATTAAAATTATTGAGTTGGTTGTTGGATCAAAAATTTGTTCTCCAACAATATTTTTTATAACGATTGGGTTCTCGCCATAAATTGCTGGGTCCAAGCCGTCAAGTAGATTATCTTCTTTTTCGCAGGCGCCGTTGTATCTGAGAATCCAGAGGGCGCTTTCTTCATCCCAGCCTGAATAAGCTAAAAAGTAATAGCGTGTAACCATACTGTTGAAGACCCAAGTGTTCCATATATTGTTTGGGGGAAGCGGGAAATCTGTTAAAGCGTGTCTGGTGAAGTTTATCGTGTGAAAAGGATAGGGATAATCTGATGGAATGTTAACGGTTTCAGTGGATGGGGGATAAAATGATTCATATAAATTTCTTAAAAGTGAAGTGTTGAACATTAAGTTGGCGAAGTCTTGAAAGTTGGATACGTTCAGTTTAGATTGAATTTCGTTATGATGTCTATGCCAAAGAACCCACATAATGTTTAAAGGGGGACCATTATTAACAAATATTGTGGCGGGGAAACCCATTGACAATTTCTCTTTTATCCAATCGTTTAGAGGCGGATGTCTATAACGTAGGTAAGCTTCACTATCCATAGCATTTATTATGACGGGGGAGAGAGCTAAAACCATTAATAATGAAAGAAGAAGGATTTTCTTCCTTTTATTTATTGAGGGGCTAAACAGCCTCAATGACTCCCCCCCTATTTACTCTATATCCATAATTGAAGGGGTTTAAGTTTTTCGTAACTCTCCACAAGTCTCTTTCTCCATCCAAAAAATGGATTATTAAAGCGTCGCCTTTTTTTCTGAATGTTGTGTTAAAAAGTTTTCTCCCTTTCCCGTCAGAGAAAGTATATTCTATGGCTTGAGCTATGGAGTAAATCGCTTTCTCTTCATTTTCAAAATTTTTCTGGCGTAGTTCTTTTATATGCTGGAAAACTTTTTTAGCTAATTGAAAAGTTTTGTCAAAATCCAGTTTTCTCTTCCTCCATCAGTTTCTCTATTGTTTTTTGTTTGGGTATATCTGGAAGGTAATTGAGAAGTTCTAGAAAAAAACAGGGGAGAAGCTCTTTATAAGTCCATTCAAGCTTTTCTTGCTCGTCCAGCCTATTCAATTCATCTATTAAGTTTTTGAAGCGTTTTTCAAGTTTAGAAAGAAGCGGGACTAGATTTTCTTGAAGGAACTGGTCTATTCCTAATTTGCTCCCCCCCTTGAAGAAGAATAAAGATTTGCGTGGAATTTAAATCTTCACACTATTTTTTTCGATAAAATAAGCTTATTACAAATATTGAAATAAACAAGCCCGTTAAAATATAAAGAATATAGCTTGAAAATTGGCTTGAAGAACCGCCAGATGGAGCTTCACCAACATTCAACGTAAACTTCGTGTATGTAGAGTATTGGTTTGAACCGCTTAAAGCTGAAACCTTCAAGGCTACCTCGTAACTTCCATAGTTTGCATCTAAAGGTGGAGAAACCTCCAATACAATCTTGTTTCCTTCCCCCCAAAGACTTAGAGGCTCGTTTTGAACCCATTTAATCCAACTGGCTACGTTGGATGGGGAAATAACTTCCACATTGTTTATGGTTACGGCGGTTGCCCCGCTTATTTTGAAGGGTATTTCAAGCGTTTTCGTTTCTCCAGGTTTCACGGTGAAAGAGGATGGTGGAAACAGGGAAAGTTGGAAAGGTGATAATTCACCGCCTCCGCCAGCGCCAGGTGGAGCTTGCCCAACTACAACGCTTATTGTTTTGGATGTTGAACCTAAAAGGTATTCTGAACCGTATTGAATTACATCCACTTCAAAAGTGTATTGTCCGTTTTCAGTTATGCCTGTTGGAATAAAATCAAAAGCTTGATTGAATAAATCGGTTATTGTATAGTTGCCGTAACTCCATTGAGTGAGGATTGAATCGCCTTTTTTAATGTAAGCTTTAACAGCTACATTTTCTAAAGCTAATTTTGTCCCGTTTAAATTAGCTGAATTGATAAAGTTGATTGTGAATTGTTTTATTTCTCCAGTAGTCCAATAATCTGGAATGGAAGATTGAAGGTTAGAGATTGAAATATCATAGGGTAATGTTAATTGGATTGATTTAACGTCTATGTCTGAGCCGTTCACAATCAACTGTCCCTGCCCGTGCAAGGTAGAGTTTAAAGTGAATTGGATAAGCCCGTTTGCTGAAGGATAAGCTTGCCCAACACAATTAGAACCATCCCAAACATAGAAAACGGTGTTATTCACGTAGCTTCCGTTGTAAGCATAATAAGCAGAAATATTGAATTTTGTGTAGGCGGTTCCGCTTGAAGCATTTATGTTTATTGTTGTTTGATTAAATTGGATTCTATCCCATATTATATAAGTTGAATTTGAAAGCGAATCAGGGTTTAAAGCAGTTATTCCGTAGGCATCCCAATTTACAGATGAAATTGCATAGAATTTTTTAGTTGCTTGATTTTGGCTAACAGATAAACTCCAGTAGTTGCCATCCCAAGTTGCTGAAGTTCCATTCACCATTACAGAACCTGAAGTAATGAATGTATTATCGTATTCGCTTCTGAGCTTAAACTTTAAAATTGCAGAATCGCTTATTGTGGTTCTCTGTGAGGGAGATTTATAGTTTATTGTAAGTCTATCCCATATTCCAGTTGGATTAGTTGAATTGATGTTTAAAGTTGTTATTCCATAAGTTGCCTCATTTATGGAAGATATTTGGAATGTGAATGAATCGACTGAAGTTAAGGTTTTTGAAACTTTCCAATAACCGTTGGTATTATCCCAAGTCATTGTTCCAGTGTTGGAGGTAACTGTTGAAGATGAACTTATTGGCGTTTCATCATAATCTAAAACTATTTTAACTCTATATTCGATTGGGCTATTAACATTGACTCTATAATCATTCAAAACTTGATAGTAAACGTTAAGTCTATCCACAATAACGTTTGGGAAAGAACCTGCGCCAGCCATATGATCGCATTCAACTGTATAAGTGTAGGAGCCGACGGTGGATTCCGCGGTTACATCATTTATGGAGAATTGCCCGCTAACAAGCGTCGTGTCGGTGGAGCCTTTTTGCACACCGTTAAGCTTCACTTTAACATTATAGTTTCCGTCTGGCGGAGTGATTGTGGTTCCTTGATAATAAATTGTGCCTGAAAAAGTTAAAGTCTGACTTGGATTAACCCTTGTATCGCTTACAGTTAATCCAGAAAAAACTAAATCGTTTTCAACATAATATATGTTTGTGTAGGTGTCGGTATCGCTTGCTGAAGCATCATCCAACGAGTAAACTTGAACACTATGCAGGTTTTCGTCGGGGTAAGTCCACGCAAAAGTTATTTTGAAATCTAAAGTCCATTGAGTCCCACTAAGCGTAGAATCAGCGCTTGTGCTATTTATACTTGCATAATTGTTTGGATCGTTAACTTCAGAAAAGGTATCGGTGGATTCCGTCCATCTATACTTTAAATTTTGCCCGCCTGGATCCAAGGTTATTTCAACATAGTTGAGGTTTGTTCCACCGTCTGGATCACTCACTAAAACTCTAAAAGTGTAAGCTTGTTTTTGAGCTAAACAACCTTGAGAACCTATACTTGGATTAACTAGGCTAAGACCATTGTTTGTTGGAGGAGAATTGACGGTAACTATAAGTTTAACATAATCTACGTATAAATTCCATGTTCCATATCCACCATCTCTTGAAACATATCCGACCACATAGAAACCTATATGGGCAGTATTAGAATTGTCAAGATAGTTTGCGAAGTTACTTGTTACTGTATAAGTTATACCAGTTCCATGACTTTGACTAATGTCTCCTGAATCAGTATATATGCAGACACCGCTTGAAGAAGTTGAGGCGCCGCTTCCACTTAGCATACTAACTGAAGATTCCCACACATATTGAAGTTGTGTAATTGAGTTAATTGATTGAGATATTGTAAAATGGACGTTCAATTGACCTAATACATAGCCGGGACCGCTAGCAATTGATGGTTGTCTAAGAAATTTATCATCATCATCGTTTTGAAGTTTTGAATAATCTGCGCTACCTACTTCAGTTCCAGTAGTTGTTGATGGATATGGACTTGAGCGGCCTGATTGTTCAATGTAATGGGCTTTTCCATTGGTGGAGTTAGGTAAATAAGTTGCGGTGTCTGGATCTAATGTAACTTTTTGGTTTGGGTTAACTGTGAATAAAGTTGCATTTTGAAAAGTGTAATCTATTTTTAAACCGTTTGCTTGACTAGTTAAAGTGATGGATTGAAAACTGTTTTTAGCATTGTATTGATCTTCATAAACTAATAGTTTACCTGAATTGTCTTCAAATTGAAAATATAAACTTTGACTTAAAGTAGCGGAGGAAAGGTTTGTGGTTTCATTCCAAGTTTGATCTATAGCCTTTTTATATTTCATTTTGTTGGCTTGCACACCGCTCCAACTTTGAATGAAACGCACTTTACCAGAAATAGATGTTGAAGTGAAAATAACTGTATGCTTAAGGGGTCTACCTATTTTAAGAATGTAGATTACGGTTAAGTTTCCAGCCCAACTGCTCCATGTTTTCGTTATAAAAATGCCAGAAGAATTTGTGATAACTGTTTTGGAAATTAATGTGGAATAAGTTCCTATAACATCCTTCCATTTATTGTTTTGATATTGTTGAACCATCCATTGCTCCATATAAACTCTTACTTCAGTAGCGTTCGGATCCAAAAATTGCGCATAGCCATCATAAATTCTAACAGTTATGTAAGCGTTTCTCGCTTCAATATAATCTTTTGTTTCTGTAAAAATGTAATCGCACCAAGAATTGTTGGCGAAATTGTAAACGGCGAAGGGCATAGGCATCCAAACATAAGTTCCATTCGCATATTGAATAATTTTGTAATCGAATCCTCTTTCAATATTAGTAATTGGTGAAGACTGAGTTTTCACAGAATTAGTGTTAAATAAAAATGAGGAAGTAACCAAAATAAATAAAACAATAAAGAAGGAAAAAAATTTTTTATGGTTTAATTTAAGCATAGAGAAATTTCCCCTCTTTTATTTTTTAGGGGTTTAATTATTTATCTTCTTTTTCTTGCTTTAAAGGTTTTTCTTTGTTTTATTTGTGTTCCGTAAATTAATAAGGCGAATGCGAATGCTAATAAGAAGAACCAGTAGTTGCTGATTTCTAGAGTGTATTGGGTTGAACCGATTTGAAGTGGAAAAATGATTAAGTTTCGTCCTCTTAACCCGCCTTTTTCATGGGTTCTTTCATAACTAGTTGTTGAAGAAGTTGTTGCTTGCTGGATTTGCTGTGTGGAAGATGAAGTTGTAGTTGAAGTTGGGGTTTGAGATGGAGAAGTTACGGTAGTCGTCATCGTTGAAGTTGTTAAGGCTGTTGTCGTGTAAGTGGTGGAAAATGTTGTTGTATAAACTGTTGAAGTGGAAGTGATGCTTGTTGTTGAAACAACTATTGTGGATGTGTAAGTTGAATATAAAATGGATGTTTGAATAAACGTGGATATTCTGGTTAAAACGCCTGTGGTTACCGTGGTTACTATGGTTTTGGTTTCAGTTCCATATCGAGTCGTGTAAACAATCATTTGCTGTATTGATACGCCTAATCCTGAACCTGTTCTAAAAGCTGAAGCTATGCTTGCGGTGAAAGCTAAAAGAATCAATAAGCCTATGGCGATTACAAGAAGTTTTTTATCTTCATTATTCATTTTTATCTTTTCCCCCTCCATTTCTTTTTCTTTTCTGGTTTCAAACTATAAATCATTAAGCCGAAGGCTACACCTAAAACTATAAACCAAGAAGTGTCTATGTAAATTAAATTATTTCGTGTTTGAAATGTTAAAAAAGACATTTGCGGTGTTCCTTTATAAACTATTAAAGCTATGAAGTCGCTGATTAAAGTTATGCTTGCCAAGCTTCCCATATATTGTGTGCTTACAGCCCAAACCCTAACATAAACATTATTGTTTTTATCTATAACAAGGTTCGGGTCTAAAGTAGTATGGTATAAAACGTCAGTTTGATTTAAAGTGAATAAACGTATATGCTGTCCCGTTTTAACATTTAAAACTTCCACGTAGCCTTCTGGTTTAAAGCCTTCTATCCAACCAGCATAAAACAATTCTAACGTGATAGAATTGTTGATTTGGAAAGGTAAATGAATAAAGAAGTTGTGTTGAGCGTAAGCGTGCTGCGTCCAAGCTGATTCTGCCATTCGGGAACTGACTACGCCTTCACCATCTATTAAAGCCAGTTTAACGTAGTCTTCGCTGGAGAAATCATTGTAAATGGAGGAGTAGTTTGCTGGTTTCGGGAGGAAGCCTTCTCCATCTACGGCGAATTTATATCCTTTACAGCCTTTGGTGTTGTTGAAGTAAACTATCGTGTAGCTGGTTTGTGTTTGCGTCTGCTGTGTGGATGAAGTTCTTGAAGTTTGGGTTGAAGTTGTTTGGGTTTGATTTTGAGGCAGAAATGAAAGGCTAGCTTTACCTATTCCAAGAAATTCTATGTTTTCATTTTTAGATGAAACAACATACGCCAAGTTGCCGAGGAAAAGGAGAATGATTAATATTGAAATTATGAATGGTGTTCTTCTCAACTAGTGTTCTCCGCCCCCTTCTCTCTCCTCCATTTTCTCCACTTTCTTCTCTGCAGCTTTCAAACGTATGTTTATTGATTTATCGCTGGGAACAGGGGGCTTTCCTTCCTCTTTAAGAAGCTTCTTCTCTGCGGCTTCCTCTCTAGGTGTCGGTGGTGGTGTTGGTGGTTTCTTTCCCCCATACTGTAATATTTCATTCCATTCTTTGATGGTTATCGTTTTTTTGTTTCCATACATATCTGAAACGGTTACGGTTCCGTCGGTGTTAAATCTTATGCTAAAAACACCTCTTAATCCTAGGGTTTTAGCTGTGTTTGAGGCGGTGTCTGAACCAAATATTTGAGGTAATTCATATCCGTACATTGATCGGGGGTAGTCGGTTGGAGTATTAAATTGCCAGCCGATGTAACCTGTCTTCGGGTCCACCGTCCAATCCGCCGTTCCATTAGTCCACGTTTTCACTAGGTCTATATGGGTTTGGTCTGGCTTCGCTAAATCAGCTATCTTCTTGAATAATTCTTCCTGCGTGTAGCCTGTCATTTGTGATAGCGATTCTGAAGTTGCATCGTAAACTTTACCCGTGGCTATATCCACCCATTTGTATTTCAAGCCTAAAACTTGCCCGTTTTCTATGATTGGTTCAATCTGGGGTTTTATCGTGATTGTTTGTCCAGCTTTGGTTTTTATTGTCCATTGGGTTTTAGCGTTTCTGTTAACGAAGTTTACAACGTTCGGGTCGAGGAAAACGTTTAAGTCGCCTTCCTGCCATTTCTTCCACCACGGCTGGTATATAACTTCCTTGCCTACTCCAAGAACCAAGTTCACTTCCGAAGGCTGTGTATTCTGTTGAGATTTGCCGAGTTCAATACCTGTCAGCGGGTTTATTCCACCTTGCAACATAGCCGTTAGAGTGCCTGCAGTTTTATGTGCATTTAAAACGAGGTTTTGCGCCTCGTTGCTGGCTATGGTTTTCAGCATAGTAGTATTTCCCAAGCCTATTTTCGGTAAACCGACGCCAGTATCCAGGTATCTCCAATCTCCAAGGAAACTGCCTGTATTACTTCCTTTATAAGTGTTTATTGCTTGGATCAGTTTTTGTAGGCTTGTCCATTTGCCGTATAGTTCTTCCCCCTTCAATGCTGCTGGAAGTAGATCGGCTTTGATGGGATAGACGGTTGGCGCTCCTTTCGGTCCTCCAATCAGCCAATAAGTCGTTTTAGTTGTGGGGTCATAGTAGTTTCCGCTGATGTTTACACCAACGTATCCAGCCCAATCTAGTTTAGTTATACTGCTTGGGTTAGAGACGTGAGCTATTTCTGCTATTTCTCCGATGAGTTCGTATTCTTCTCCAGTTTTCTTGATTGTTTTATAGTATAGTTTTGTGCCTTTGGGTAAAGCGGTTTTTCCATCCCATTTAACGTATTCGCCAGCCTCATTCTTGTAGTAAACGTCTCCAGTTCCGAAGGGGAGTTTGTATGCAAGATTTCCTTGCGGGTAATCCCGTGTAACGGTGAAGTTCATTCTTATATAGGGGATCCCCGCCCATCCTCTCTTGTAAATTTCGTTTTTTATAGTCATCAGCCAATTTTTCATTCCACCTGTTTCCTGCGCGGTTACTCCAGCTTTATAGTTTGTTGGATAACGGTTATCAGGTAAATCCATTAAGAATCCTCTTACGTGAATTAGGCTTTTTACGCGGTTTTCGGTATCTTTAAGTTTTTCCGACAGTGATTTGGATGTGGGGGGAGTGATTTGAGTTGAGGTGGAAGGGGGCTGTTGTTCTGTAACTTGGAGTGGTTTAGCTTTCGCCCGTAGATAAGCTAAGCCTGCTCCACCAGCTAAGCCTGCTAATCCCGCCAGCAACGCTTCCTTCTTGGTTATGGGTCTAACTTTCTTTTCTTCATCTGTGTAGAAACCTACAACTTTCCTGTCTTTTCTGTTTTTGTTTCTTCCAAGGACCCTTTCTAAAACGTTTTTCTTCTTTCGTCCCATTTTTTCTCTACGCCACCTGCTCTCCACTCTTCAGTTTTCGATAGACGGTGAAGAAGTATAACCCGACGAATGTTCCAGAGAAGATTGAGGCTATTACGCTTGCTACTGATAAAGCGGTGTAAGCGGTTGTGAAGGGGTTTAACTCAAGTTTAATTATTGCCTTTCCTAATACGAACTGCATTGATAGGAAACCTATTAAAAAGCCTATTATGAATACGGTTAAAGCTATGGGAATATTCAATTTCTTTTTTCTAGCCATTTTAGACGTTTTCCCTCCTAATATATAAAAGGGAGAAATTTCTTGAGGCTTGAAGTCATTTGCTTATTACGAATTGGCTTATCCAATTTAATATGCCGTGGGCTAAAGCTACGGAGGGGAGGCTTTTAGTTATTTTAAGGAGGATAAAGAATATTAATCCAGCTATGAAAGCGGGAAGAATATAAAGCGGGTTTTGGCTTATGGCGGGGTTTCGGAGCAAATGGAAAACTGCCCAAACGCTTCTGCTTATTACAGCGCCTATCCAACCTTTCAATTCATCGTTTTTAATGGGGGGGAAGAATAAACCTGTAAAGTATAAGATGTAGGCTAAAACTTCTTCGCTCCAAGCTACTATGAATAACTGCCATGAAAACTGCATTACTGGAGTGTAAATGGCGGTGGTTAAAGATAAGGGCACGTAGGCTATGAATTGAAGATTAAAGAAACCTAAGAGAATATAGGTTATTAACGCCGTGAAAACTGCATAAATTAGATTGGTTAAGGTTATAGGCTCATCAAAATCGGGTATGCCCGCTAACCCTTTTTTATTTAATGTTGGATAGTAAAGCAGTAAACCTATTAAAACTAAGTTGCTTGCAGCCCAAAGCCAACTGTAAAAGGCTATGGCTTGAAATTTTTCTTCTCCATAAGCTAAATAAAAGAATATGAAGAATAATAAGCCGAATATGGGGAAAAGCCAAAACTGTGCAAGCTGAAATAAACTTTTAGTTTTCCTCAAATTTTTCAACTCCAATTTAAATTTCAAAAATTAAAAAAATAAAAAAAGAAGTTTAAGTTTTCAAGGTTTTTTAGGCTGTTTTAAGCTACAACTTTAAAGTAGAATGTGGCGCTTTTGGTGTAGGTTGCTGCTGGATCTGGAGCTACGGCGGATGTGTTGAATATATTGTTTTGGGCATCACTCCATAATTGATAATCATACCAGTTAACTGTTATCTTGAACGGTGTGTTGGCTGAAAGACCCGTGGCTTTAAACATGAATTGTAATTCTTTGCTTACTGGAGTTTGGCTTTTAGCTTCAAGCCTATCAACTATGATGGCGTATTTCTTGATGCTGCTGCTTGTTCCGCTGACTTGAGCCCATCCGCTTGAAGCGAAGCTTATATCTGTTCTGTTGAATTCAACGGTTACAACGCTAACCCATTGTTTAGCTAAATGACCTTTACTTGTAGCTGGCTGGTTCACTACTCCACCGAAACCGCTGTAATCATCGTTGAGGATTAATTTGAGAACGCCTGGTTTCTGCACCCAATCTGCTGCTCCACCGCTTAAACTTAATTGTGTGGCGGTTGCATCGGTGGTTCCGATGGTGTTCCAGTTTGAATCGAACATTTTGATGTCAAGACTTGAAGCGCTTGCTGGAGCCTCCAACACGGTTACGGTCGGACCGACAACATAGGTTAAATCTGGCTGCTTGTAGCCAGCTTTAATTTTCGTCCAGCTATCTGTTATCACTACGCTACTGTATGTGTCGCCTACAACGTGAACCATTAATTCTTCTCCTTCTTGAACGTTATCGCTTCCAGTATTCACTACTCCGCTGCTAGTTGTGTAGGAGCCTATCAACTGCCAGATTCCGCCGTCTCCGCCTCTATACAATTCGACTACTACGTTGTCTGGAACGTTTGCTCCGCTTGGGCGTTTGACGCTGAATTTAAGCGGGTAATAGCCTAATTGTGTTGATGGAGTTGAAGGTTGTGGAGTGGATGGAGCTTTAAAGGTTATGTATCCCATTCCCCAAAGCATAATCACTAGAAAGAGCATTACTAGGGCGCCGAGGACTACTTTGCCTGTTGACTTCATTTTTCCTTATTTTCCCTCCTTCTTTCTTCTTTTTTACGGTTTTTTCCTCGTATTTAAAAGGCGGATATAACGATATATTTATGTATTTATGTATTTTTCATCGGTTTCGAGAGAAATTTGTCTATGAGGCTGGGGGTTGCAAGTGTTTTTCCGAGTTCTAGCTCCTCGTTTTCAAGCGGGTTGATAAGTTTCTCCATTCTATTGTTGATTAGCCAGATTATCGGTTTAGCGTTGAATTCTAAAGCCCAATTTTTCAATTCTTCGGTTTCGTTTTTGTTTATGTGTGGGTAGCCGTTTTTTGAGTATTTGACTTGTATTAAAAGGGTTTGCTTGTTTTTTGCAGCTATCAAATCTGCTGGACCACCGCTTTTAGCGGAGCGGATTACGCGGTAACCTAATTCCTCGAGTTTATGTTTGATTTGGATTTCTTTACGGTAGCCTCTCAAATAGTTTAGGTTCACGTCGCCTTCCTCTTGAATAAAAAGCCTGTGTAATGGTTTATGATGACTAATGCTAAAAGCAAAAGAAGAATTGCAAGCATCGCCATACTGAGTGGGGGAGCGGTTCCAGAGAAAACGTCTGTTAAGGATAGGGGAACGATTGAGAAGCCAAATGAGTGAGGGAGAAACTTGTAAACAACATAGAAAACTGCTATGCCAAAAACTAAAGTTCCCAATTCCTCTACGGGAGTGGTTTTAACGCCTTTCGTGTTCAGGTAGAGGTAGAAGAATATTATGGCTACGGTGGTTATCAGGAAGGAAAGGAAGAAACGGGCTAAAATGTTGCTTTCAAACATAGCCACTAAAGTTGCGATTATGAAGGTGAGCATTGTAGCTGTGGAGCCGTAGGTTCCGAAGTAGCGTTTAGGTCCTTTAGGTCTCCCCTTCTTCGATTGAATCTCCATAATCTGTATCCGCGTCTTCATTCGGACGTAGTAGAGTAGCATAATTAACCCGATGAATAAAGCTCCTATGAAGGCAAACACTAAATAGAGTGTTGGAATATTCATATTTTTCCCCTATTATATAAAAGGGAGATTTTCTAAAGCTAAAGGTGAGGGGGGCTTTAGAGTGGGGTTTTACAAAAAACAGGGGAAAGAGGAAATGAGGAAAACTGATTTCTCCGCCCCCCAATCCTTTTCAAACTCTAAATTTCACTTTTCCCCTCAAACTATTTCTCAAAAACGGGGTAGCCTTGTATAGAAGAAAACCTAGGAAGAGGGATGTTAAGCTTGATATTATAAAGGCGCGTATATCCATAATTTCAATATAGATAGCTTCCATAACTGTTCCGATGAGGCTTATTACCGCGAAGCAGCACATCGCAAAAATGAATTTTCTCTTTGGGATATTTTCTTTTTTTAGGAATCTATAAACTAGGTCGATTGATGCGAATGTAATCATAGCAAACGCACTTAAAACGCTAATCCACCATCGAATGTCACTTGGTAAAGTTATTTCTATTCTCATAATGTATGAGAGGGGGTTCAAGTCCACAGTTATTGTATTCCATAAATGATGGAGAAGCAATAGGGAACCGATGAGTATAATGATGGAATCCCATAAATCCCATCCCCCTTCTGCCCACTCCATCGCCAATAATGCGAGGGTATAGGTTAATAAAAGTATACTTCCCCAATCGAAAAGGGGGGAATAAGCTTCAATTCGCCCAATAGTCCATAACGCCATTCCAGCCAACCCAATTAAGGAGAAGATGAGGCTTCGCTTCGGTATTTCTTTTAAATAATAACTAATGACGACTATTGCTCCAGTAGAGCCTAAAGCAATTAAGCTACCCAATAGGAATAGTGTAAGCGGGGAGCCAGTAAGAGCGTTGGATAACCCTCCATAAACGAGAATTGCTATCCCAATAATTATGGCGATAATAAAGGGGATGAATACTTTTTTCATTTTTAATTCTTACCCCCCTTTCTCCTCTCTATTTCCGAAATAATGTCCATCGCAAATCTAGCAAATACGGCTGAGAGAAATACTTCTGCTCCAAGCAAAGCAAGGGAGCTTCCCGCTCCGTAGCGGTAGTAGCCGATAACCATTATTATTATGCCGACTATTAATAAAACGATTAGTATTCGAGAGATAGTTACATCTCTCACTCTCATTTTCACTCCCCCTTCTCTTTTGGTTTTAGGAGTATATACTTTTTTTCGGGATCGAAGAAAACGTAAAACGCATTTAGCTTATCCAACTCGTCTTCCGTAAAGTTCATCATATTAAGCATTTGTTTGGGTATGTAGAATTGGACGTAGCGGGTTGTTCCGCTTTTGAGGTTTGTTTTGTGTTTGATGGCTCTTTCTACGCCGAAGTAATAATAGGTTTGTTTGAGGGCTTCTTGGATTACTTCTTCAATTTTTGTTTTTTTCTGGATGTGCACGGTTTCCTCCATTTTTCTTTTATTCCTCCTTTTTTTTGTTTTTGTTATATTTAAGGAAGCATATAAACTTTTTGTAGAAAAATTTATATATTGTTTCAGCGTAAATAATAGGTATCGCTGAGAGGTGAAGAAAAAGATGATGAATAAAAATGAAGAGAATGGGGGGAGAAACTACGAAATTGTAAACGTGGTGATGACGGCGAGGCTCCACACACGTTTACCGTTAGACCATATTTACAACATCCTCTTCGGTAGAAGCGACAGCTACCTCAAGCAGATGGGGCAACTTAAGAGGTTATGTTGGCGGAGGGGGGGGCTGAGAAGTAGGAATAGGGGAACCATTATGTTCTTCAGCACGGGCAACCTGATACTTGCGGGAGCTAGGAAGGTTAAGCAGGCGTTCAACGATGTTAGGCGAGTGGTGGACGTGCTTAAAATGAATGGATTTATTATTCCAGAGGCTTGGGAATGCGAGGTAAGCAATATAGTTGTTAAGACGAGTTTCGAGTTGAAACGTAGTATCGAGGATTTAGCTATGAAATTGGATAGGTGTATATACGAGCCTGATCAATTCCCTGGTTTGATTTATATGCACAACGACGGGGATGGGAAATTCACCGCCTTGCTGTTCCCCAACGGAGTATCCATCGTGGCGGGGTTAAAGAGTGAAAAGGAAATTCCACGTGCGTTGGAATGCTTGAACTCCAAGTTTAATGGAGTTGAAGAAAATGAGTGAAAAAGAAGATTATAAAATACTTTATGAGAAGGTTTTGGGCTACCAAAAGGTTCTCTTGATGGAGAATGAAAAGTTGAAGCAGGAGAATATTCTTTTGAAACGAACGGTTAGGGAGGCTTTATCTTTTATCCCTATGAATCTGCCCGAAGACATCAGCCTTGAAGTCCCAGAAGAAAAAGTGGAAAGCTGGGCTGAAAAGTCGGAGAAGTTTAAAACATTTGATAAGTTTTTATTCTTAACCATTATACATTTAGTGAAGGCGGGGAAGTTTCCGTTGCATTATGACGATGTTATACACGCCTTCAAATCAAGGTATCCCAACCTATTCAACGAATTGAAGAACCCTGCGGATACGCTTTCAAGACGTTTAAGGGATTTGAGAACCCGTGGCTACTTGATAAGCCCGCAGAAAGGCTACTTCTTTTTAGGACCGAGGGCAATGGAGAAACTTAAACAGCAAACCCCCTAACCTTTTTTTTGATGTTATGTAAAACTTTTTCTTAGTTTATTCTCGATTTCCGATACGATTATCACTATGGTAATAGTTCCTATAATGGTAACCATCCAACTTAACACAAACTCATCTATGCTCATAAAGTCCCCACTCTCTACTTGATGTAATTTGGTTTTCTCATTAAAGCGTCAATTTGGGTTTTAAATTCGCCCCCGAAGGATGCTAGATTAACCAGGGTTTTGAAGATGAATTCTTCAAGAGGTATTTGGGATTCTTTAATTCGTGTTTTAATGTCTCTCCATAATGTTTCTTTCATTCTTATTTTCAGTATTACGTGGGCTCCTCTAGTTTCAATTTCTATCCCTTCACCAGCGTAGATTAAAGGAGCTTGGCTGCCGTCGTGAGCTACGCTTAAATGAATGTTAAAGCCTTTAGCGGTTTTAAATAGCCTGCCGCAAGTCGGGCATTTAAACATTAAATCGAAGAATTCGCTTAGTTTTGTTTGTCTAAAATGTTTTTCCATTCTTTTTTTCACCTAAAACTATGAAGACGTCTCCTTTAAATGAAGTGTCCCAATCCCTTTTCAGAAAACCGATTGAAACTAAAGCTTCTATGCGGCTGTTAATTGATCTTTTATCCATAACTTGAGAGGTTTTTCTGATTATATCGGCGAGGAGAACCTTCGGAGCTTTGCCTCCAGGCTCTATGCAGGATGAGATGGCTTGCTTTAAAGCTGGAATTTCTTTTTCAATTTTTTTATTGAAAATGCACTCTTTTTCAGTTTTTGTGTGTGTGCTCTTTGAGAGTTCATTTTCAGCCTTGAGGTATTGACATAAAGCTTCGGTTACGGCTAAACCCTCAATTCCGTGTAATTTCCCGTATTTTTTAGCTATGAAGGCTCTAAAATTATTCCAAACCTCCTCATTAACATTACGGATGAATATGTTTTTTAACAATTTTTTTATAATCCCTCCCATATATTTTGTATTTTGTATATCAGGATATACGAATTGAATAGTATGTATATCAATTTACATCTTTTATTATTTATTATTTATTATTTATTATGCCTTCAATACAGGTAAATGTAAAAATAAAAATGAATATTATGAGTTTGTTAACAGTTTCTTATAAAAAAATATGAATTGTATTGTAGGGGTTGTAAAAACGAACTTGAAGAGAGCACACACACATTTTTTGCACTTCGCTTTGCTAATTTGATGCTCTTTGTATATCAAATTACAAAAATTTAAAACTTCCATTCCTTGAAGACTTTAAAGTTTATTTGCCTGCACTTCTCGAAATCCCAGTTTCCTCTAGTGCAAATATAGCTGCCGACGACATCGTCGCTGTAAACTTTGCGGGCGAAGACACACTTTCCACAACGTTCCTTAATTTCCTTTATCAACGCCATAGCTTCTCGGCATTGCTCTTGATTATCAAACCTTAAGATTTTCCGTTCTCCTATCTTGAATTTATGGTTGCAGAAGGCGCAGGTTTTAGTTTCCTGCTCCACGTAAACCATTTGGTATTTTCCGCATTTCGGGCATTGCGATACCGCATACTTCAATAATAAGCTCATCTCTCATCTAGAATTTATCATATTAATCTAAATATTTAAAGTTTTCACTCCATTTTTCTGTTTCTTTTTCATTTTTAAAATATCTATCACGGATTGAGCGTAGCTACGTTTCGTGGATTGGGCTAAACTACACGTTTCATCCAACAAATTAATTATAGACAAAACTTTCTCCATTAATCCTGGAGTGTTAAAATTGATACCGTTTCTTTCGCATATAAAAACGATTTTTCTAACAGCATCTCTTCTAGCGGAGACGTTCAAATTTATTTTCCCCCAATTTATAACTTATATTTTGAATTAACCGTTTAATACATTTAAGTTCAAATAAAATATCTTCAGGGCTAGCTTTAACTCCATAATAAAATGGAATATAGGAATGAAAACTCTGCTCCATTTCAGTTTCTCAATAATTTCTTGTTTAGAAAGTTCTCTCTCACATTTTATGAATAAATAAATTAACTGTTTAAATGGTTTGCATTCTAAAATATTTGTAGCTTCATTAATTAAATGAACTTTATATTTGGATTCGTTGCTTAATTCTTCCCCTCTTCTCTTTCTTTTTTGCTTATCCATAATTATCACCTTTTTAAAACTTCTTTAATCATCTACTTCCTTTATTTTCCCCTCTAAATAGCTGAGTAATGGGCTTGCTAGAATCAAGAAGATAAACCATAAGAATTGTTTTATTCTTTCATATTCCAAATCACTTTCACTCCTGCTTTAATAAGTAAACTCCTAAAATTATGGCTAATGGACCTAATATTTTTCCTAAGATTCCGTGCGTTACAAATGTTGATACCAATAGGGCTGCAGCCCCTTGAAGCACGTTTACCATTCCTAGGAAAAAGAATTTACCCATTCAAACCACCCCCTTTTATTTAATATTCCTTAACTTATATATAAATTTTTCCAAAAGATTTAAATATCCCGTTGCTAAAAAAACAATATAGAAAAAAGAGGTGAAAAAAGAAATGCTTGAACTCCAAAAAGAAGAGAAAGAAAAAGGCTGGCTGCACCTCAACCAAGTTCAACCCAACATAATGAGGAAAAAAGAAGGAAAAAAATACTATTGGTTCTATATTCCAACCGTTATACTCAACATAATGGGGATACAGGAGCTTAAAGCCATAGATGTTTACTTCAACCCGAAAACCCGTGAAGTGCGCCTAAAACTCATAGAGTAAACTTTGCTGTGCAACAATTTTATGGAGCTTTTCAAGCCATCTCTCAAAAAACTTTATTAGTTTTGCAGCTATAATTGGCGTTCAAGCTTGTATCTACGGGGCGTGTCCACGCCATACTATCGAAGCTATCAATTAACGTGAATATTTTTTTTAACACATTCAATTTTAATCCAAACACGTGAATTTTTTTATCTTTTAGTTGGTTTCGAGCGTTCTTCACAGTTTTATAAATTAATTCAATATCTGGTTCAACGCATAAATTCCCTAATGCAAAATAGTCAAACTTCTCCAAAATACCGTATTCTCTATATAATTCAATACATTTCCGAATTGAATCTGGTTTTTTATTATGACTTTGTATTGTGATAAGCATCCAAGGATATTCTTTAGTATATTTCAAAACGTTATCTACTGTTCTTTCAATATTTGTATATTTCTCATTTAACCATAGGCTTTTAGGATGATAATCATCGCAATAATCTGGGCATGTAACATAAATAGGTTTTTGATGCATAATTGCCTTCGCCTTTAAATATACTTTAATAAGTTTTGAAAGATGGTCTCTTGGATAGTCCTTAACATTTGGATTACGAAAAATTTCAATTCCTGAATCTATAATAACTTCTTCAGCATATTTCAAAAAAGAAAATTTAGGATGCAGAACGTTAATTAAAATATATGGATAAGGCTTAGGCGGACAAGTAAAAAACTTAATCATTTTTTCTCATAACCAGAATATACTCGTGGTTAATCAACGGGACATCAGGAAATTTTTTGGAATACAAAATTCTCCAGAAGCTTTGAGCCTTAAGCCTAAGTTTATACAATTTCTCTAAGACGAAGCCACAAGCCTTTAAAAGGATATATGTGTGATAGGGTAAATCGATTATTCGCTTATTTCTCACGAAAGGTTTTATGATTATGATGGCTAATCCATTTGGTTTAAGAACTTTGTAAAATTCACGGTAAACTTTCAACATTTCACTTAAATATGTAGGCTTATTATTAATCATTAAGCCTTTAGCTAAAGCCCCATATTCCTCCTCGCTTGATTTCAAGTTGCCTATGTTATCTCTATTGGGAGAATATGGATGCCCCAAGCTTCTGCCATAAGGTCCTCCTGCCTTTGGGTCCATTCGTCCATAACGCCTAAGCCTTTTAATCGTTTCGTCTAAAGCCTCAAACTCTTTATCTGAGCTTGCCAAGTTTCCAATATTATTTTCAGAATCACTATATTTTACGCCCTCACCTATCTTCAGCATTGTTTCTTCTTTACCTTTTTCCCTTTCTATTATTCCGCCTCTATGTTTTGAACTTGAAAAACCAGATTCGTAAGGAGGACTTGTTATAATAGCATCTATATTATCATCTCTCGTATCTTGAGGCATCTCTGGAATTAAGGTATAACCCTTCCGTTTCTTCGTCATACTTTCACTATAAGGTGGACTAGTAATTATAGCTGAAACTTCGCCTAAAGGTAAATTACCTATGTTATTCTTATTTTCTGAATATCCTGAGCCTAAACTTTTTAAT
>Ga0078972_1003478_pt1 | contig 47096 bp, 45 predicted proteins | sample YelNatPaOPGAMG01_FD_67568 | JGI IMG/M metagenome (GOLD analysis project Ga0078972, IMG submission 67568) | Hot spring thermophilic microbial communities from Obsidian Pool, Yellowstone National Park, USA - OP-RAMG-01 (SPADES assembly) (version 2) | ecosystem: Environmental > Aquatic > Thermal... | reverse complement strand
TTCTGGATTCCCGCCTGCGCGGGAATGACTGATGGATGGAACATTGCCAACGGATTTTGTGAAAATTGGCAACGACCATTTGACCAGAAACAGGGATTCATAAAAAATGAAGGGTGGCAAGAACATAAAATTTAAATTGGACCACTTTTGCTGATAATAATAATTTTCCCTTCTTAATTTTATTTATGGAAAAGGGGGAAGTAATTATCAATTTTTGAGCCTGTTGATTTGCTAAGTCAAAGCCACTGGAAGAATCAAGGTTTTCTTCTTGAAAAAGGGAACGGAATAAATTTATAAAGATATAATTTTGAATATGGATAAAGTTGAAAAAGTCAGAAAGTATGGTTATATTAAGCAAATGATAAGAGGTATTTGGGAATGTTTAAAAATAAAATAAGAGGATTTTTATTAATAATTATTGCTCTTTTGTTTTTGTTTCAGGAAAAAATAATTTTTTCGGAGGAATTTTCAAAAACTTCAGAATGCTCTTCTTTGCCTGGTGAAAAAAAGGAACTTGCAGAAAAGATAATGAATTCAAATTATCTTTACGATTGTTGTGATGGAACGATATCAAGTTGTCTCAAGGAAAAGAAAAAGTGCAAACTTGCTTACAGATTGAAAGAGCAGGTTTGCAAAATGGTTTCAAAGGGGAAAAGCCAGGAGGAGATAGAATCGGAGCTCATGAGAAGGGCTAAGAGTATGATGCCCAAAGCAAAGACCTACAATATTGATACATCAGGGATTGATACATGGGCAGGTGATAAGAATAGCAAGGTAGTTTTAGTTGCTTATGTTTGTGCGAGGTGCCCTTTCTGCGCGAAAATTATACCTAAGGTTTATAAAGCAGTTACAGAGGGTAAACTTAAAGGAAAAGTAAAAGTTTATGTCAAAATTTTCCCTATAAAGAGTCATCCTGGAAGTGCAGAAGGGGGGGTTGCTCTGGCATCTGCAGGAAAATTGGGGAAATTCTGGCAACTTCTTCTCAAACTTTATGAAAAATTCGACAAATTTAAAGTGGAAAACCTTCCTGATTTAGCAGTTGAAGCTGGACTTGACAAAGAAAAATTCAAAGAAGAAATGAATAAGGCAGAGACCAAAAACATAGTTGTGGAATCAAAAAAGGAAGGATTAAGAAATGAAGTAGAGGGAACGCCAACATTTTTTATAAATGGTAAAAAATATCGCGCCGACCAGAGCATTGAATCTATAATTGATGTTCTCGAAGAGGAATATGACAGAGTTACAGGGAACATTTATATGTAATTAGTGTTCGTAATAAATCAAATATCATAATTCAAACCTGGGTTCCTGCTTTTGTAATGGATTCCTGCTTCCGCAGGAATGACTGTTTATCCCTACGGAACTAAAGACTTTAATACCCTTCCTGTGTCATTCCCGTCCCTGTTTTCACAGGGATAAACTCCAGCGGGAATCCAAAATGGTTTACATGTCATTTTCATGGTAAATTTATTAACGAAGTTAGAATTTTTATTTGCAGAATAAAATCTTTTTTATAAAATAAAAATCATGAATAGCAAAAGAAATAGAAAGTCAATCTTTTTTCATTTCATGATTTATTTCATATTTTTATTTTCTTTTCAGTCCTGCTACGCAAGTACACAGAGGATAGGTGATATTTCCACTGATGACAGTTACGCAGGTGAAGATTTTGATGATAGACTGGATGTGCCTGATGATAGAGGCAGGGATATTCCTTTTGATGATTATTGTGAGCAAATGGTTTGCGTCGATTGCGAATGTCTTTGCCCGGATGGGACAACAATGCCATGGGGAGGATGTTATAGCGTTTGTGAGTCCATTCCCGAGTGTCCACATTACTGTCCACCGGGGTATTGCCCTTCATGCACAGAGTCTCCTGGGTGTCCTACTGCTCCTGCGGATGGACCTGTAGGAATGCCATGCACATCCCATGAGGATTGTGAACTCGGTTCTGAGTGTTTTTATGAAGATGTTCAGTACTTCAATTCAGAAACCTATGTAAACTGGCCGGGTGGGTATTGTTCTCTGTATGGGTCTGGAAATGAAGGGTGTGACCCTGAAATACCGGAAACCTGCCCTGAAGGGTCAAAATGTATTTATTTAGGTGAATATTTTAACAGGGAATGGTACGGCTGTTTTGATTCATGTTCTGTTGCTGATGAGGATGGAATCCCGTATGATTGGGCATGTGGTTGCAGAAGGGGATACCAGTGTAATATAAATTCGGAAATCTGTCTCCCAGGGTGTTCAAATGACAGGGAATGCTGTGAGTTCTGGAATGATTTAAATCAGGATGGATTGAGGGAAGAATCAGAAGTTATTTTATTTGAAGATTGTACTGGCTGGTGTGATAACGAGTGGAATTCTGAATGCAAGGCATCATATTCCTGCAAATACCCTGGTAATCCGAATGCTAAAGTTGGGGATTCCTGCCAGCACGATTATCAATGTATGCAATCGGGGACATGCCTTTCTTCTCTTTATACTGACCCTATTACAGGAAATCCTTATTATCCAGGTGGTTATTGCACAATTTTCGAATGCACACTCAAAGGAAGAGAATGTTCGCCCTCTGGAGGTGTTTGTGCTAATTTTAGTGGAACAAATTATAGAAACTATATGTGTGTTACTCCCTGTGATGTTGGGACTTCACCTCAAACACCCGGATATAAATGTAGAGCAACTCCTTTAGAAGAAGCGCAGGCCTGTTTTCCTGCATGGCCTGGAATGTTCGTAGAAGAACCTCCTCAAGGGGAAGATGGGTTCTGCTGGTTTGGTAATTTTGGCAACGGGAACAAAGAGATTGGCGAATCCTGCAATGATGATAGCGAATGTGCTTCTCATCTGGGTTTGGGCTCCTGTTTCGATTGGTTTGGAAGAATCGGATTTTGCACTGCAAGTTGCAACCAGAAACTTGTTAATGAAAACAGGATTTGTGGAGGTATTGGAGGAGATGGTATAGCAGAAGGGGTTTGTGCCTGGGGTTACTGCTGGGAGGGATGTAATAATCCTGATTCGCCGCCTGGAGAAAATGGATGCAGGGATAATCGCTTTGCGTGCGCTCCCCTGTACATTCTCGGAGCAGAAACATTTGTGCCTGAGGGATCGACAAGACCACTTGGAGTATGTATGCCACCCTGTGCGTCGGATTCGTGGTGTGCTGAATACTTTGGATCAAGCCGTAGATGTGATACCGTTACTCGTGCATGCCGATAAAAAAGTTTAATAAAGCATTCCTATTATTTTGGACAGATGAAATTAAAATCAGAAATTTAGAGATAGCGAAACCGAACCTATCGAAGGATTAATCTTAAGTGAATCTGAAAGTTTTGCTTCTTTCTTCCATGGTTTCCAGAAAATAAGAGAAACAATCGAAGAAATTCCGAATGCACCTGTCGCAATCCATAAACCTGTTGAAGCATTTCCTGCATTTTCACCTGTATTGTATGCATCCTCCCTCTTTTGCTTGTATTCATTAAAGGCGGATTCAATACTCTGACAATTATTTTCCTTGCAATCACTGTCAAGATCATTAACTTCGTTAGACTTTTGCATTGCAATTGCACCTGCAACTGTTCCTCCTATAGCAGAAATAGCAGTTAATGCTAAAAATGCATAAAAAGAGGTTTTCGCTTTTTTATTTTTTATTGAATAACTTCTGTCAGGTGGTTTTATTTTCTTTTCTTCGATTTTTTCCTGTTCAGCTTCGATTTTAGTTTTTTCGGAAACTTCTTTTTCTAATTGGACTTGAACGAAGTTAACAGAAATAATTTTCTTTTCTCCTGCCTTTAATTCTACATTTCCTTCCCATTTTGCTCCGTCAGGAGTTTTAGCCACGATTCTGTGACTTCCTTTTTCAAGATACAATCCCTCTTCTGAAGTCAGTCCTTTGTAACTTTTATCATCTATTGTTATCACCGCATCGGTTCTTGAAATTTGAAATTCTATATACCCTGTTTTATTCTCAACATCTTTTAATTTTTCTTCCGCTTCCCGCACTACATCTTGTGGAGAGTTTTTACTTTCTTTTGATAAAAATAACCGGAGTGCATTGCCAGCCTCAGGGAAGTCACCTAAATAGTAATGGCAAATTCCTATGTTGAATTTTATTCTTGCATGTGGTTTGGCCTGATAAGCCGCATTAAAGTTTTCTAATGCTTCTTTGTAATTGCCTGTTTTAAAAAATTCGACTCCTTTCTGAAAGAATATTTTTGCTTTTTCTTTTTCATCTTCTGTCTTGTTTTCATCGCAGAAAATTTTCCCTGCAAGCATAGAGAAGGAAAAAAATATGTAGATTAAAAGAATTTTGTTTTTTTTCATTAAAACTTCTCCTTTAAATGCTTTAAGTTATTTCAAATTTATAATAATTAAAATATTAATATTTTAATCAGGTAATACGATAATATTTAAATGATGCAAAACGAACAAAAAAAAGCAATACTTGATGATTTTTATAGACACCTTGGAAGTATAGTAATAAATGGAAAAAAACTGCTAAAAGAAAATGATAACAACTGGCAAGCTCTTCTTGAAGAAAATGGTTTTGAGGATATTTCGAGGATTTATAAGAAATTGTTCGTTTCTTCGGATGGAGAAAGTTACAGGTTTTTCCTCAAACAACTTATATGTGAAACAGGTAAAAAATTAAGGGAAAGCATCGAGATACCGCAATATACTGCCACTACTGATGAACGACATTCCTTGCTTTTTCCATCTCAATTGAGGGAATCAGAAGATATTATACAATTGAAAAGCAAATTAATATCAGGTTCTATTCGAGAAAAAAGGGAAGTTATCTTGCTTTTAGGGTATATAATTCGAAGGAAAGAGAGTGTTTCTGGTGAAGCATACTTGAATGCAGTTTCTATTCTTGCGGAATGCCATGACCCTGAAATTGTTTTTGAAGTTACCACGACTCTTGCTCAGGCAAATACACCTGAAGGTAAAAAAGCAAAAAAAATACTCGGGGAAAAGATAGAATTTCTACAAAAGATGCACGAGCTGGTTTCAGGTTACTGGGAAGGTGCTATGGAAAATGACCCGGTAATAGTTTTGAAGTCATACGAAATGGTGAATTTAGGAACATGGATGCGACTTGCCTCCGATTACTTAGCCGGACATGCAGGAGAGGTTCTTTTGAACCTTATGGAAAAGGGCGAGGAAAGGAAACTGGCATCTACAATTGCTTCGTTCATTTTTTGTGCTGATTTACGGCTCCTTCCTGTTTTTATAAGGATTCTTCAGGATGGTCCTCACATAGCAAAAATTGAAGTTATAAAAGCAATTGCACATATTGACGACCCACGGTCATTGGGGGCGCTTGAAAAAGCGTTTCGTCATACTGATGATGAGCTGGAAAAGGTAATACTTTGTAGAGCTATGGCAAAAATGGGGAGTAAAAATGCAATTAATCAACTCCATAAATTCATAGAAACAGAATCAAAGATAGAAATTATTGAAGAGGCGCTAAAGGGGCTTGGGGAAATTGAAACACCTGAGGATGCTATAAGAGAATCTGTTCTAAAATTTCTGAATTCTACTGATAGCGCTATTGTCAAAGGTGCTTTGAGGGCACTTGCACGGATTGGGAACAAAGATGATGTAGCTGTGATTGAAAAAATAGCAGATGAAAATCCTAAGATGAGGGCTCTTGTAAATACTTCTCTTCAAAAACTTCTTGCAAAAGTTTCACTTTCTGATGGTGGTATTATTGAAGTGGGAACTGAAAAAAAGAGTACAATCCGTGAAAAGCGAAAAGAAGAAGTCAATGTTTCCATTTTTAAAAAATTTTCCGCATACATTTTTTACATATTTTCATTTTTTTATTTTTTAATAGGAAAATACCGTAAAAGCCTCTCATTAATAGAAAAAAGCATTTTACGGAATTCGCAAAAATCCCGAACGCTTTATTTCAGAGCATTCGTTTTGTCAAAAGCAGGAGAATATGAAAAATCAGTTCAGGCATACAGGCAATCCCTCAATTTTGATTCTTTTTATATTATAAAGCATCCTTCCGAAGCCAACAGAATGATTTTGTCATACCTTAAGGAATGCAGAAGACTGGATGAAATGGGTAGCCCTTCTGGGGAAATTCTTGCTTTACTGGAGCAACTTGAAGAAGTGGATATTTCGAAGTGTGATCCAAATTTAAAAATAGAAGTTGTTAGAATGACCGATTATTTAAAATATATACGAAAAAGCGGAAAAGAGGAAGAAGGTAGAGCATGAGCATAAGGTCAGAGGATGAAATTCAGATTGAAACCGCTGTATTCAGAGTGAAAAGCGGGGATGAAAAGTTCTGGGTCATTGTTGAAATTCAATCTAAAGGCAGTATGAGTTTTGTTTGCTCGTGTGGTTTAAAGGATTTATGTGACCACATAAAAGTTGTAAAAAATTTCCTTTCACAGTTTAAATTTGGAAGCCAGAAATCATTCACGAATGATATTTTTTCTACTTCTGATAACGGGTCAGATAATTTAAGAGAAATTTCCCTTTCAAGTGTGAGCAATGTTTCCCTTTCTACGCCTGAGTCAAAGTCCGAAGAGAAGATAAGTTCCGAAATAAAAAGGGTGCATGATGCAGTAGAAAATTTTTTAAATAGTATTTTAAATCCAGATGGACTGGATAAAGAAACCGTCATGAAATCAGCAGAATTAATTTCCAAAGACCTTAAAGGGTTTTATGCAACAGATTTGTTAAAATCTGTTTCCTCATTGCGAAGAGCGGTTTTAAAGGATACATGGGATTCAATAGAAATATGCATGAGTATTGAAAGAGTTGAGGGAGCACTGAAGATACTGAAAAGATATATTAATGGAGAATTTGTTCAGCCAAATCTTTTAACATCGTTTGTTGGAAGACGAAAAAAAGTTGATGATTTGCCAGCTATTCAGGAAATCCGCTTGATTGAAGTGGCACGAAACTCCGTTCTTACACCGTTTGGTATCAGGCGAAGTGAGTCCTTTTATTTATCTCCGTCAGATGGAGAGATATTCATGGAGGAGAAATATCATCCGGTAGCAGAAGGCAATCCTTCAATAGGACCATTTCCTCGAAATTTGTGGGTTAATTTGATGGCAGTGGAAGATGGACCATGGCTCAAATTTGTTAGAATCCTTCAGTACTCAGTTTTGAAACCCCTTTCGGATGCTGATTTTGCAAGAATAAAAACATTCGCATTACCGTCAGTTGAGGAATGTATAAAATTATATAAGAGTACTGTAGAAAAAGCAGGTTCACCTTATCCGGTTTTTATAATTTTTGCACCAATCAAAGTTTCTTTTTCTGAAGGAAAGCTCATCATGCAGGACCACGAGGAAAATGTTCTGGGGCTCGCTTATTTGAGCAGCCCTGATAATTCATCTGCTGTTGAAAAAATATGCAGGACGAAAAAACTTCATGCCATTTCAGGGATGCTTATAAGGGAAGGAAGATTTATTGTTTTAAGTCCCATGTCCGTTTTAATCGAAGATGAGTCAGGTCTTAAAATCATTCGAATAACATAAGTTTTAAATTTAAAACACAAAGGTCCATTTTAAGTATGTGAAGAGAATTGCAAGCAACCCAAAGAATGCCGCTATAATGGCTGCTATAAAGGCAAGAGCTATAAAAAATTTCCTTGTTCCCATACCATAATCAGTTTCTCCTCCTGCAATTGAGTAATCGTGGTGATTTTCGTCAAAAGTTTCCCCATTTATTGCCGTGGTGGTATTTATTTTGTATTTTTGAGCTAAAGGTGAATGCAATCTAAGTGCAAGAGCCATCATGAATAGAACTGCAACAGCAAAAATCCCGCTTACTGCACAAAGGGAAATTATGATGGTTCGCTTGATTCTGTTCTTTATATTTGCTATAGCTTTTTCATCGGTTTTTCTTGTGGTGTAAAATATTTTTGGTTCGTAGAAACCTTTGTCAAGCCTTGAAAGTAGCATGGCAAGAAGCATCTGGGCATTGGTGTTATAGATGGGAATTTTATCATCTAAAACCAAAGATGCATACTGTGCATCAATATTCTCTTCTATTAACATGCGTGCTACTTTTTTTATTGCATCTTCTATTTTTTCATCTTGTTTACCAATCAATACATGAATGGAACTCACACCTTTTCCTACATACGATGGTGAACCATAAACTTGAAGAGTAATAATTCCTGGTTTTTCTGGAGCGGGAATAGAAATCTGAGTACTGAAAGAATTAAGATAACCACCGTCTGCATAAATCCATATTCCATTTCTGTAAATGTCAAGGTAATAAGGATTGCTTCTGTTTATACTGAAAAGGCGTAAATCCATTTTTTCACCTTCTTTAGCCCATGGTCTGGATGCCCTCAATCTGAAGATTCGAGGTTCTACAGGTAGATCAATAACGCCCTCTCCTCCTATCCTTTTCCCTTCTTCGTTTAAGAGTGAAACTGAAAGTGAGAGGAAATTTACGGCTGGATAAATCATGAATGCTGAAAGCCCAGCTGAATCTGTTGTGATTACATCTGGAATGCTTCCGTTAATGTAGCCAGAAGCAAGTTTAAGTCCCACCCTGCATTTAACCGGTTTTCCAGTAGTATCTGTTGTCCTTACATAAATCAGGTTGTGGAGGCTTGATGCTAAAACATAATTTTCAGGCAATAGTTCAATCCTTATGCCACTTTCAGTGTCAAAAAACTCAGGCTTGTTTACTTTTTCGGTAGCGGATGTAATTGATGTGGAATATGGCGAACCCTCAAACAGAGGGTCAAGGGTCAGACTGAAAACAGCAGACTTTTCAATTTTGCCTGCTCGAGCAGAAACTTTCATCAGGTAATGTCCGGGCTCCCAATCAGGCATTTTCATAACTATACTTCCAGCGTCATTAAAACCGACCATACCCGAAAATAAAATCGCCTCATTCGCTTTTTTCTTTTCAGCATTTCGCAGAGTAACGATAGCGGATTCAATGGGAATAAAACCTTTTGCGTCATCAATGAAAGCAACTCTGATTGCTCCTTCTTCTGAAGGAATGAACTTTCCCTGACTGTATATGACGAGTGTTTCACTGACATCGAGCCCAAGAGCCCAGAAACCAGCAATGAGAAGAATTCCGAGTATTCCTGCAAGGGTAAAAATAAAAATTTTTATTGCTTTTTTTCCGATTGGGAAGGTTTCCAGAAGAGGGTTTAATCCAAGTGAATTCAGTTCTTCTTGTGTCAGTCGTTCGCTCTGTCTTTTTTCTTCATGAGGGAGGGTTTCTTCGACGATTTCGACCTCTGGAAAATCTTCGTTCTTAATTTCCATTTAAATTCCAACTGAGTTAGATTTCAATTTCCATGAAATCGTGAGCAATGACAATTTTCCCGTTGAATTTTTCCTTTACTGCCCTGGTAATATTTTCTTCGCTTATACCTGCTGGAAGGTGAGTTAAGACAAGTTTCTTAATTCCGGCTTCTGCTCCTACCGTCGCGCATTGCATTGGACCCATGTGAGTTTGTACCGGAGGGGAATTATCATAGGAACATTCTAAAATTGCCACATCTGCGTTCCTGCATGCTGAAACAAGACCTTCGGAATAACCGCAATCACCACTTATGATGAACTTCTTTTGGTTAAATTTAAAAATATATCCAATGGATTCTTCAGTATGCAGGGTTTTAAAAGGTTGTATTTCCATTTCATCTACAGCAAATTTTTTATCAGGAATTACTTCCTCAACAGTAGCTTTTGCATCTTCGATAGAAGCAGAAGGAAAAGAAATTTGCAGAGAACAAATGAAATTTTTCAACCCCCTGGGTCCGTAGATTGTAAGGGGAGAAAATATATTTTTAGAATGAATGCCTCTAAGCCAGAGTAACTGAACAATATCAAGTACATGGTCAACATGAAAATGTGTAATGAAAGTTGATTTTATTTCGCTAAGGGCAAATCCTTCTTCAACGCATCCTTGAATTGCTCCAGAACCTGAATCTACTATGTGAATTCCTGATTTACTTTCGAGCGCAATACAAAACATCCCCCTCTGGGGGTCTAATATACAATTACCCGTTCCTATCAGGACAATTTTCATTCACATCCTCCCCCTATTATCAAAATCTATAAATTCAAGGGGAGGCTTTTCTGGTAAAAAATAATCTCTACTTCTTCGTGGATTTTTTTGTTGTCTTTTTTGTTGTCTTTTTTGCACTGGATGCTTTTTTCGCTACCTTTGTATGTTTTTTCCCACAGGTCATTTTTTACTCCTTTGTATGAAATTTAAAGTATGCTTATTAATAGAATTCATGAATTTGTCAATATTTTTAAAAAAATTTTTTAATAAAATTTGACTTTTTTAAAATTTGTAGTATTGACAATATGTATAGTTGTGGTACTAAAAATAAATAAATAAAATAAGGAGAAAAAAAATGAAAAACATTATTCTGTTTTCCGTCTCTTTATTTCTTTCTTTTTATTTGATTTCCTGTGCAGGTGAGACGAGTTCTAAAGACGATGGGACAATAGACCATACAGTAGACGATACTATTTCTTATGACGAAACTATTAATCAGGATCCTGATATTCCTTTAGACCCTGATATTGTTCCTGAACCCCCAGTTGATTTGAGACCTGACGATGTGATTACAGTACCCGACGCGGATGTTAGAGAAGATGGAGGTTGCACAAAATATACCGGTGATTCATGTACTTCACCAGCCCAATGCGATTGCATACCCAGTGCTGCAAAGCAGTGTCTTACAAACATTGGAGGTTACATAACTTTCAATGGCGGATATTGCTCAGCTCAGTGCACCTCTACAGCAGATTGCGGTCCAAATGCAAACTGCGCTGCAATAACGACGGGAACCAATTACTGCCTCAAGCCGTGCAGTAGTGCTTCACAATGCAGAATGTCAGAAGGGTATACATGCACCACCATTCCCATGAGTCCTGATACAAGGACATATTGTCTTCCACCAATGACTTCTCCAGACGGGATGGGTTAAAATTTTTTAAATCAAACACGGAGTTTAAAAATGAAGATTTTTTTAAAACAGGTATTTTTTATTTTTTCTTATGCTGTTTTGTTTTATTTAATTTATGGGTGTAGTGAAAGTAGTCCGGCAAAAGATACTCAGAATGAAGAAATAACTCCTGAAATAGCAATTGATACTGAAATAGAACCTCAGATAGATGTTCCTGTTGAACAACCTCAGGAAGAGCCTCTTGAAATTTCAGAAATAACAGAAATTTTCGATGTTCCTGCAGAGGTAGATGTAAGACCTGATGTTCCGCCTGATGGTCCGCCGCCTGCAGGAAATGTCGGTGATGCATGCTCTACCCCTGAAGACTGCTCAGGGATTCCAGCAGCTAACAAGCAATGTTTGACACAGATTGGTTCCTTCGTCACATTCGAAGGTGGGTATTGCTCTGCTTCCTGCACGAGCGACCCTGAATGTGGCACTGATGGAAAGTGTGTCAATATTATTCTTGCTTCTTATTGCCTCAAGGCTTGCGATTCTCCAACTGATTGTAGAACAACAGAAAATTATACCTGTGGCGAACTTCCATCTTTTCTCGGAATTCCCGGAACCTTCTGCCTCCCTGCAATAAACATGGGAGATGCAGGCTAAGATTAATCTTTACCATTGTTTTTCTGTAAATAAAAAGGATTTATGCTTAAGGAGTTGTTGTAATATCAGTCGATGGTTATAGTCGAGACCATCGCATTTATAGTTTTTAAATGGAAGAAATTCTTACTTGCCACACTTAAAAATTTTGCAGATGAATATGCCATTCAAGTCTTCGTTTTCACGAGTGGAAACTGTCATTCCTGCGAAAGCAGGAATCCATTCCTCCAGCGGGAATCATTTATTTTTCTGGATTCCCGCCTGCGCGGGAATGACTAAGGGATTTACTATTGTGGTCTGTTTTTGGGGAAATAAGGCATGATCATTAGTACAGAAAAGTGAAGGGTGGCAAGGAAATTCTTATTCTTGCTTGTTTTTATAATAATTCTTAATTTTTTCTTTTATCCATTTCCAATCAGGATTTCCATGATTAAAAAAAGATTTGAAATTGTCTTTTAACCAATCATAATAGTCATCTTCTACATATTCACAAAATGCTTCTACCAGGTCCTCCATGTGCACTTTGCGAGGTATTCTTATCCCATCAAGTTCTTCTTCTAAAAATTTTTTTACAACCTGTCTGTCTAACATTTTTCTAACCTCCTATTTTTTCCAAACAATGTGATCATTGATACGATGCTTTTCGTAAGTTTTTAAAATATCCCTGCTAAATTTTAGTACTTCCTGATTTCCTTCTTTTTTAGCAAGTTCATATAAACGAATAAACATCTTTTTCCCTGTTTCTGTCTGTTTCAGTGTTTTTTTCATAAAATTATGTTTTGAGCATAAGGTTTGTCCATTTTCGATAGTAGATTTACCCCCTAAATATTTTGGTTTTATATGGTCAACATGTAATTCGACACCGTCTTTTTTGCCTCTACCACAGACAACACATTTATAACCGTCCCTTTTCAGTATTGTCTCTTTTTGTTCGTGCGTAAAATCTTCTAATTCTACATATTTGATAGCTTTAGGATTATAGCAATAAAAACCCTTCTTAACTTTTACCAAAAAACCAATTTCATGTAATTTTCTAATTGCTCGCCAGGTATCTCGCGGTTTCTTTTTATAAAGTTTCATATATTCTTTTTCAACCCAATCAACAACTGGTCCATGTGGTAGATCTTGATTTGGGTGCTTTTTAAAATATTGCATAACGAGATCTTTAATACTTTTTTTTGTCATTGTTCTTTTTTCCGTCTCAAAGGAATATAAATTCTAAACCTTTTTCTTTTTTTTAATTACAGAGTAATTTTGTTTTTTATCTTTTATAATAGAAGATACTTCAAATTTGAGATTATCAAAATTAAGTTGATAAATTTGTCTTTCTTTTATAAGTCTTTGTTTTGCCAGTTCACAATAATTTATGTCAATATCAATCCCTATTCCAATTCTATTGGTTTGTGCACAAGCAATCAGCGTAGAACCACTACCAACGAACGGGTCTAAAACTGTATCCCCCACAAAACTGAACAACTTTATACATCTCCTTGGTAGCTCCAGAGGAAATGGCGATGGATGTCCTACCCTTTTCTTACTCTCACCCATAAAGTTCCAAACTCCGTTAGTCCATTCTAAAAACTCCTTTTTGCTAATATCCGATTTCTGGCTGCCACTATTTTTCTTCCAATGTTTTTTATAAAGAATAACAATTGTTTCAACTGGTGCTATAACATAAGGTGCCGACGCGGAAAGCCATGAGCCCCAAGCAGTTCGTCTTGAAATATTTTGTTCATTCCATATAATTGTAGAATGGTATTTCCACCCTATCTGTTTAGCAATTGTCGTAATATCAGCATATACACTTTGCTGACCACCTTTGTTTTTATCAAGAGGAATATTTAAACAAAATCTCCCATCATCTTTTACTAATTTATAGCATTTCAATAGCCATTCTTTTGTAAATTTTAAATAATTTTTATAATCAATTTTATCGTTATACGACCCATATTTAATATCAACATTATATGGAGGTGAAGTGATAATTAAATCAATGGTGTTTTCGCCAATGCAATCTGTATTTAATATATCATCATTGTAAATATAAATTCCATTAGCATTAAAATACAGTTTATTTTCCATCATTTTATCTCCTTAATTCACAAACCATATTCATGACCATTCCTGAATATATTCCTTTTTCTTTGCCGTATCCTAAAGTAAGTTTTTTTACTTTTATTATCAAGAATGAATTTGAAAAATTGTATTTAAAATTCAACAATATTTTTAATGATTCGTAAGGTATTCAAGCAGAGTTCCTGAAAATTCGGTGCTTCTGAATTAACCTTTTGTTTATTGCTTTGAAAATGACATGGTTATTCGGTGGCTTCGACTCCACTCATCAGCCACCGAACGGGCAAAACTATTCATTCCTGTGGAAGCAGGAATCCATAAATTTAAATTTTCATTTTAACAAGATGTTGACAACAAAATTAACATGGATAAAAATATGGCAAAAAACTAAAGGAAAAGATCCAATGAAAAAGTTATTTTTAATGATTTTGGTCTTTAACGGTTTGTTTATATCCTGCGGTGGCGAAGAACGCTCTTTAAATGAGCAGCAAGCGATATTGAGTTTAGCTCCAGACCTGGGTAAATCCGATGGCATGGATTCTGCGGATAATTCCTGTCAGGTGGTTCTCAGGTGGGTGGGTAGGTATCAGGCGGAAGACGGAAATGGTTTTGCAAAAAGGTGTTTGAATGGAGTGTGCAACTGGATATGGAAGGGATTGGTGGCAGTTGATGAAAATGTTCCGGACGGAGTGACGGTTCATGTGCTTTATCACCTGATTTCCGATGCCAACTGGTATGAGGTGGTCGCTTCGCCTACGGGCAACATAAATTTCAACTATCGAGAATACGAATTTACCATGAGCGATAATCTTTTTGGTGAGAGTAGTTATAGTGATGAGAATGTAATTGAGATGGTTGCCTTTCTGCGGTACTCTGATGGCAGGCGTCTTTTCGACCACAACACTTTTCGCGGTGACTTTGAAAACGCCCAGCTCAGTGCACAGAATGATTTCAGCGGTTATTTTGGCAGTTGCCAGCCTGTTGTAGGTACAATATTTTTCTCTCCTTCTTATAGTCAGGATATAACCGGTCAGTTGCATCAGGGGGGCTTTTTGCAGATTTTTTACATGCCTGAACGCCTGCCTGATTGCCGAAACACGCATAATGGATACCCCTGCTGGGATATGCTGGCTCACGGTTTCTTTTCACCTGGCGGGGAGGAATTTTCCGGAAGTGTAATACATTTTCTGGACAATAACGGTACACCCACTAACGAAGTCTCACCTCAACCCCTTACCGTGCGAATTCCGCAAAATGCTCAATATGTAGAAATCTGGTTCGAGAATTTTAGCGGATGTGGTTCCTCCTGCCGTGCATGGGATTCGAACTATGGAGCCAATTACCGATTTGACATCTGGCCACCTTTGGAACATCCTCGCTGTCAAAACATAGAAAAAGACAACTTGAGGATTCGTGGTGAAGATGTGCGCATGGTGCACAATGAACCCTATTGTCTGGACTACGACCTATCAGGGCAGTACGACGCCAATTTCTGTGAATTCTGGCCACAAGACCTTGGTCTGGGTTATGTGGGTCACTATGGAATTCCATTCCGCTGGATGTTTGTCAATTTGAGAATGGGTAACAATGATGGTAAGGTGATGGCTGCTGGATTATTCGTCAGCTACCATGATAACAAAATTGGCAGCGATGGTGTACGCTTTGCCCTGGGAAATGAAGTTGAGCCCGGTCTTTGGCGGGCTGGCTTTGCGTATAACACATGGTCTTATGACCCGTCTAATCAGCGGGATTATACAATTGGGGAATTTGCATTTTTCATAGATGTGCGTCGCCCGAATGGTGAAGTTGTACGATTGTGGCAGAGCCATGGGGGGCAGAATTTCCGTATGGAGGACATATATTCCTACCCTACTTACAGTGAAGGTATCCCCTATGGGAATATACAGTGGGCAGATCAATCCTCGGTAATCTTCGATTCTAAACGCTCTTGCGCTCAATAAAATAGACTTCCAAGTTTTTATTAAATTTTTAAAATTAGAATAGTTATTTTGAAATTGATTTTTTCCAAGTTTTTTTCCCATTATAGGCGAAAATTAGATGAATTCGATTCTGTAGTAGTTTGGTTCGGTGAACCTGAAAAATTATATTGAAATTTTCAAAATTGGATTTATAAAATATTATAATTAAGGAGGTGTGAAATGTATCTGAAGAAAAAACACTTTTTAGTAATTGGTTTAACTATCATTTTAACAGTAAATTGTTCTGGAAAAGGAACTGAACAAAGAGATGGTGATGCGGAGTTAACTGAAGTTTATGATACTATTGATAATCTGGAAGTAATAGATATTGAGGAAACTGGAGCTGAAGAAGTTTCTGCTGAAATTTCAGAGCCTGAAATAGCGGGAGAAACTTTTATTGACATAATAGGAGAGGATTTGCTCCAGGAGGAGCAGAATATATGTCATGAAAATGCTGAATGCTCATCCGATGAATTTTGCGAATTTTCAGATGGAGTTTGTGGCGGAGATGGTTCCTGCGTTCCTCGTGGTGATGGGAATTGCCCCGGTGTTTATGCACCTGTATGTGGCTGTGATAACATGACTTACGGGAATGACTGTTTAAGACGATATGCGGGAGTTTCTCTGCTTCATGCAGGGGAATGTGAAGTGCGTCAATGCAGATATCATGACCCTGATGATGTTTGCGGAGACGGGGAATTCTGCGAGGGTCCTGGCGGGGTATGTGATGAAATAACAGAAGGTTGGTGCGAGTTAATACCACCAGGTTGTCCGGATATTTATGACCCGGTTTGCGGGTGTGACGGGAATACATATGCGAATGATTGTGAACGGAAGGTTGCAGGTGTATGGCTTGCTTTTAGAGGTGAATGCTCTGAGAGAATTTGTTATCAAAATGACCCAACCCATGTTTGTTCGAGAACGGAGTTTTGTGAGGGACCCCCCGGTTCCTGTGGTGCTGATGTTCCAGGCTGGTGTGCTCCTGTTCCTTCTATGTGTCCTGCTATTTTTGACCCTGTTTGCGGATGTGATGGTGTTACCTATGAAAATGATTGCGAAAGGCAGATGGCAAGGGTCTGGCTCCATTCATGGGGAGAATGCTCATCAGGGGTAACAACCTGCAACAGCACATCGAGAACATGCCCTCGCGGAACATTCTGTGAGTATCCAACCGGTGATTGTGGAGTGGGACCCGCATCAGAAGGGGTTTGTACGAATGTGCCATTGATTTGCCCTCCCCTGTGGGCTCCTGTGTGTGGTTGTGACAGAAATACCTATGCCAATGATTGTGTAAGACAATCCTCGAGAGTTTCAAAACTCCACGATGGCGAATGCTAAGGGTAAACTGTCATTCCTGCGGAAGCAGGAATCTATAAACTATAATTTTCATTCGCTGGGGGTGGGCAATATTTGCCCATGAGCGTTTACTATGAAAATTAAAACGGAGGCGTCTTTCCTTATGCAATTCTCTTATATTTACTAAACAGGATGGGGAAAAAACTCTGATGATTATTCTTCTACTAATTTCTTAATAAAGTTATTTATTCTATCAAATGCCGGGTGGTTCAATTGAAAATATTTTGCTTTTGCAGCATTTCCAAGACGCAACTCCGGATTTTCTTTAGAACTTAGATAAGCGTAAATTTTAGCCTTAGATGGTTTTTTAATCTGAATTCCTTTTTCTTGTAAACATTCAAAATATCCTTCTACGCATAAAAAAGCTGGCTCATTTTCAATTGCTTTTAAGCAAAGGTCTTCTAATTCTCCCTGTGTATTTTCATCAGGAAGAATTGCAACTCCAACTTTTGGTTTTCCTACAGCAAACTTAAAAGGGTCCGATGGAGATGGAAGGTTGTTTTCTTCTAAAGCATTCTTAATGCTCTTAAATGCACCCTGGGGATTATTATTTGCATCTCTAATAATTCCCATTGCTTTTACCTGACGAAAACCAGGTGTTCTTATGATAGCACCTAAATCATTTTTTAAATTATCTTTTCCACCTATAGAAATAACTTGTACATCTTTATTAAAATACATGCAAATTGCTTCAAAAAAATGCTTATCATTTAAACCTTCAACTATTAATATGTCTGGTTTTTTTATTTGTACATTTTTTTCTCTTCTTGTTTTTCCTCCATTAGCGAACCTCCATATCCATTCCCATAGCAGAATCTAAGGTTTCCTTATCATAATCCACAGTGTCAATTTTATCGTCATTTCGTTCCAGCCTATAAAGCTTGAAATCGTAAATTTCACCTTTTGAAAAAGCTTCATTAAAAGCTTTTATACATTCTAAACTATGGGTTGTAGCAAAAATCTGAACATCAAACTCTCTTGCTGCGGTAGCAATGGCACTCCATACTTTTTCTAGGACTAAGTGATGAAGTCCATTTTCTATCTCATCAATAAGCACAATACCACCACGATATGTTCCTATAGAAAGTAAAAGACTCGCAATGCGTGCCATGCCTTCCCCCATGAGAGGCAAAGGCAAAGGACGACCAAGCCCTATTTCTCCATGAATTATAGGTACTTCAGCAACAGTCAACACTTCAAGATTACTAAGTCGTGGCTCAATTAATTTTAAAGTAGAAAGGATTTTTTCATGTTTATTTTCTGCTTTTAATTCTGAAAATTGTTCAGATTCATTGGATACTGATGTCCTAACTCTTGCAGGTAAAAAAACTCCTGGAAAAGGTGGCAGGGGAGGAACTGGTGTTAACTTTATTCCTTCTCTTGGTTCAATTATTAAATAAATTTTCCCTTCTCTTCCATCCTCTTGATATGCGAATTGCAACAATTGTGCAAAATCAGATCGTAAAACATCCTGTCCAAATTTATTTTGTGTTAAATCTATGGGGAGAACTATTTTTGCAAGTTCCTCTCTTTCACGAACAACTTTGAGGGTTAATCGACGGTTTATAGTTTTACTTTCCGTTTTTATATCCCCAATTAATTCTATTGCCTTTAGGTTGTTAAAGTTATAAAAAAGCGTATCCCATGGAGTTTGAGTTTTAGTTAATGGTGTTTGTTGTAATTTCATTGGTTCAATACCCCGTAGGGGATTTATTTTCAAAGTTAATATAGGATTATAAGCACCGCTATGAATAAATAAAGCCTCAAGTAGTGCTGTTTTTCCGATATTATTTTTTCCTACTATGAGATTTATTCTTTCCAGATTGGAAATTTTAAATTCTCTGAAGCAACGAAAATTTTTTATTTCAAATGATTTATACATTACTTTACCTCCAAACCATAAATATAAATTATGTTAATTATTTATAAAATATCTCATCAATTTTTTAAAGTTCAGTAGGCTTTCCTTTCCTTGATTATAAAGACATAACCCAATTTTTCCCGAAACACCTTTACTTTTTTCCTGAGTATCTGATCACTTAAAATTTTAAAGTTGAAATAAATACAATTCAAAAGTAAGCGAAACCAATTTTATTAGTTACTGATATTTTTATCAATTCCCAATCATAATATTTTTTCGAGGATTTCTCCAATGATTTTTGATGTATCTGGAGGTGGGTTTAGAGCAAGATTCTTTTGCATTTCTGAAATTTTTTCCGGGTGCTCAAAAAGAAGAAGAATTGTTTCTGAGAGTTTTTTACCATCCACCTTCATTATTCCATCCTCCCCTTTTTCTTCTTTTAAAACAATTCCACTACCATCTTTTTCGAATGAAATTGCATTTTTATACTGGTGGTTGTTAACTGAATCCATTTTCGGAATCAAAATGGCAGGTTTCTGCATTTTTTTTAGTTCAAAGAGAGTTCCCGACCCTGCTCTGCAAACCACTATGTCGCTTGCTGAATAGTATAAATCGATATTTTCTGCGTAAAGAATTCTATGATATCTCAAAAGAACCTCCGATTTTAGGGAAAACTTTTCCATATGCAAATCAGTATCCTTTACTGGGTCATACTCGGGGGACCGGTAATGCCCTACTGCGTGTATAACATGAATATTATCCTTTTCGAGGATAGCAGGAAGTGCTTCTACAATGCTTCTATTTATGGTTCTTGAACCTGAACTACCCCCAAAAGCAAAAACTAAAAATGCATCTTCGGGAATACCAAGATTTTGCCTTGCCTCTATTTTGTTTAGTGGCTTTATTCTCTTCCGGAGAGGATAACCGACCAGTACAACCTTCTTGCCGGGGAAATATCTTTTTGATTCTAAAAAAGTGACTCCAACAATATCTGCTATTTTTCCTCCAGCTCGGTTGGCAAGTCCTGCAACTACATTTTGTTCGTGAATAAAAATTCGAGGTTTATCGCCAAACTTTCGTATGAATCTTCCTGCAAAAAGAACGGGAAGGCTTACATAGCCTCCAGTTGAAATTAGCAAATCAGGTTTGAACTGCTTGATTATACGATGTGCTTTTGTAATGGAGCGACCTAAACTTATGGCGAAACCCGATATACCCGTTGCCTTCCGCCTGAAGGATTCAATTTCTATTGTTTTGAATGGGATTCCCAGCGAAGGCACTATTTTTGATTCTGCACCACGAGGAGTTCCTACGAATAAGAATTCAACTTCACCATATTTTTCTTTTATTATTTCTCCTATAGCTAATGCAGGATAAACATGCCCTCCACTTCCTCCTCCAGTTATAATGACTTTAATAGCCCTTTTCACTTTAGTATTTACTTGCCTGCTATGGGTAGATTATTTGAATTTTCATCCATGCCAATTTTCCAGTCCCATTATTTTGAGCATCCTTTGCAACCAGAGGGTCCAGGTGTGCATGTACTGCATGGCGAAGGGGAACCGCCGCCATTTGCTCCTTTCCACCTAACGGCACTGAGTATTCTTTTTGTTCTGGGGCTGTTACATTTAGGACATGGTGGATTTTCCTGCGAGGAAAGAACGAGTTCTTCAAAAACTTCCTTGCAGGCTTCACATCTGTATTCAAAAATAGGCATTTTATTTAATCAATTCTTATAGTAATTTAATTTTTTTCTGGTTGTTTTCAACCCCTTTGTAAAAATTTTAGTTAATAGTATAATAGTTTTGTTTTAAGCTTTTGAGGATAATTATGTTAAATTATATTTATTCTTATTCTTTTTATAGAGGAAAACACTATTTGTTAAATTCAAAACCAATATTATTAATTTTAATTTTTTACTCCATTTTTTCTTATTCTGCCTGCATGAACAGAGAACTTGTCAGGATAGACCCTGTAACAGAAACTTATGTAACAGATAAAATCACGACTTCTGGCTCTGTTGGAGTTGATGTTCTTGTTATGGTAGATAATTCTGGTTCTATGGCTGATGAGCAGACTCTCCTGTCGAGGAACTTTCCGGAACTGATACGGGAATTGCTTCAACCGGTAGATGCGGTAAACAATGACACAGGAGAGCCTTTTCCTGACGGTAGAGCAGACCATGTTCCAATAAAAAGCATCCATATAGGAATAGTGAGTTCTGACATGGGAACATGTGGATATGAAACATCGGAGCCCACTGGATGCAGTCTTTTTGGTGACGATGGGAAATTGCAGCATATTCCCAATCCTAATGTTTCTCCCTGTGACAGTAATTACCCTGCTTATCTTGAATATGAAAGTGAAGAATTTCCTCCTCCAAGGGAGCCTAACTCCCCGGCACTTCCGGAAATAGAAAAACTTGCGAATGATTTTGCTTGCATTGCCATTCTCGGAACAAAAGGTTGTGGTTTTGAACAGCAAATGGAAGTAGTCCTCAAAGCACTTACAGTTCACATTCAGGATGGGGTTAACTCTGGTTTTCTTCGGTATGATACTATTTTAGCAATTCTTTTCGTGACTGATGAAGAGGATTGTTCAGTTGACATTACGAATCCCGAGAATCTGCGAATTTTTGACCCTGCGTTTGATCAGGAACTCGGTCCCATGAACAGGAGGTGCACTCTCCACGAAGAGATGGTTTATAATGTGGATAGATATGTAACGGGGCTAACAGGATTACGGGATCCGGTGGAGGATTTAGTTATGGGAATGATTGTAGGAGTTCCGCCTGCCGATAAAGCACCGGAATGCAATGGATTTATTGGTGAAATTGATTCTTCTGCATGCCTTGCTCGTGATGATATGCAGGCAGAACCTGACCCCAATAACCAGGAAATGATGAAGCAATCGTGCGTTTCAACGGATCCTAATAAAGGGGCTTATCCTCCAAGGAGATTTATACAACTTGCACAGAGGTTTATGGCTCTTAATCCTGAAAAACTATCTCAGAATGTTTACATTCACAGCATATGTTCTGATGATTATTCTCCTGCAATTACTGCCATTACAAACAAAATACACGAAATAGCCGACAGGAAAAACCCAGGAAGGGAACTCGAAATCGAAAAAAATTCTGCAGACCCTCGAGGATGCACTTGTGTTGCTAATTGTATGGTACTTGAAACACTACCGGTTGGAAAAGATTGCATCTTACCGAAAGAAACTTACGATGGGAATAATGATACTTTTCCTGATTACTTTGAGGATGAAGAGGGAAAGCATCAAATATGCAAGATACCTCACAGCGGCATGACAATAACAGGTGGTGATTGTGAGTGTTGTTTGCGAACTACAGAGAATGAGCCGGGGAATTGCATCTGCTCGCTCAGTTGTATAGACCCGGAAGCAAAACTGCAGCAGAAAATGTGTGGAGAAGAACCATGTCCTGGATGGTGGTATGACCCGTATTATGACCCTGATGGAGCGGAAGGTCCCAATCCTCCGGGTCCTATGATAATGTTCAAAGATGTGATGCCTGAAGAAGGTTCCACGACAAATATCATGTGCAAATCTATAGTTTGTCCATCCCTGAGAAAATGCGGTGCTGGAAAGTGCTGTCACTCTGACGAATTTTGTTATTTTCCTGATGGCAATGAAGAGGGAGAGGGGTTATGTTTGATGAGGCGAGATGTCTGCGATTTATACGGAGATGATTTGTGGTGTCCATGGAGTGAAAGTGAACCACCTCCTGCTGGATATGATGGGATTTGTTGCGTGGACTTCAATTTTGATGGTATTCTTGACCTCAAAGATACCGGGGGAGATACACTACCCGATACTCCATTAATGAAATGTAATGGTTCAGAATGTGTTGAGAGGTAAATTATGAAAATTTCAATGTCCGCACCAAAAATTTTGATTTTCCTGATTCCTTTTATAATGGTTGAGCAGGCGTTTTCTGATGTGGGGAAAGGAAAGTCAAAACAAAAGAAGAAGAGCAAGGAAAAACCCAAAGTGGAAAGTGTTGAGCAGGAAACGCAGAGCGCTACAGTTCCATCCGAGGAGATTCCAAAAGCTGTTGAAAATATTGCCCAGGAACCTGTTCAACCGGTTCAACCTGAAACAACATCAACCCCACCTGCAATTGAAGAAGAGGAAAAAGCGTGGCTCGAAGGGAAGGAGAAGAAGGAAATTCCTCCTCCAGAAAAGGTAAAGGGAGCACCTACATTAATTGAAGACCCTCAGAAATGGTATTTCGGGATTGGGGTAAGATTGAGAATGCATATTATTCCATCTTTTGTTTACAGTTTTGCGGCGGATGGAGCTTATACAGAGGTTGGTTATGGCATAGGGATTGAAGGAATATTCAGGATAAAAGGTTTAGACATAATTCCGTCAATCTGGTTTCATGATGTGAGCCATGAGCCTGCGATAATGAAAGAACCTGATGACCCTGACACTGAAAAAGAATATATAATTAATAACATGCGACTAGTTATGATAACTGTGGATTTCCTTAATTCAGTGAAAATCCTGAGCTGGCTATACTTTTTTTACGGCGCTGGAGTAGGGCTTGGGATTCCAGTAACAAGAATAGAAAGGTGGGAAGCGTATCCGGACGCACATGGGAATTACCATAAGTGCGAAGGACCTGGAAATCCTCCATCCGGCGATTACTGTGAAACATCAGGTGGGCATTATGGAAAAAATGACCCATGGCCTGTTTATCCTTATTTAAATATTCTGCTTGGACTAAGATTCAAACCAATTCCTAATTTTGTTTGTACATTCGATTTCGGTGTTGGAACAGGCTTCATTCTTGGCACAAGAGCCTCGTATGTGTTCTGATAATGTCTCACCGTGTCGCAATAAAATTTTCTCTTGAAAAATATTCTTTTGAGTCTTAAATAAAAGAGGATTTTGGCATGGTTCAAAAAACTGGGCTTGATAAATCAAGCCCCTACAAAAATGGTGGATTTTTGCCACTTTTTAATATTTTTTTTTGAACCATGCCAGGATTTTTAAAATCACAGTTAGAAAGGATATGCAAAATGGTAAAAGTTAAGGAATACGAACTCTTAGAAGACCTTTATTATCATGAACAACATATGTGGGTTAGGGTTGAAGGGGATATAGCCGTTGTTGGAGTTGATGACTTCACTCAAAAGGCTGCAGGTGAAGTGACATATATAGAACTCCCTTCTACCGGTGATAAATTTGAGGCGGGTGACCTTGCAGGTTCAATTGAGACGGGAAAATGGATAGGAAAACTTTATTCACCTGTTTCAGGAGAAATAGTCGAAATAAACGAAGAAGTTCAAAATGACCCGACACTTATAAACAGTGACCCCTACGGAAAGGGATGGCTTTTTAAAATAAAGATGACTTCACCCGATGATATAAAGAATCTTTTGAGAGGTGATGATGCAATAAAGTGGCTGGAGGAAGAGATAGCGAAGCATATAAAGTAATATAAGATGAAGGAAAAGAATACAGAATCGCAGATGGAGCCACAGCGGGTTCGTTATCTGATGGGAAACATTGCCTGTGCTGAAGGAGCCATTTCCGCTGGGTGCAGATTTTACGCAGGTTATCCAATAACTCCGAGCAGTGAATTAATGGAGCATATGTCGGTGAAGCTTCCTGCTGCTGGTGGAACATTCATTCAGATGGAAGACGAAATTGCTTCTATTTGTGCTGTGATAGGGGCATCGTGGGCAGGTGTGAAAGCAATGACTGCAACAAGCGGACCTGGTTTCAGTTTAATGATGGAAGGACTTGGTTACGCTGCCTGGACTGAAACCCCGTGTGTCATAGTTGATATTCAGAGAGCCGGACCCTGCACAGGACAGGCAACAAAAGTTGGTTCGGGAGACATTATGCAGGCTCATTACGGTTCACACGGCGATTATATGCCTGTGGTGCTCAGCCCGTGGTCAGTTCAGGAAATGTATGATTTGACTATAAAGTTATTTAACTTTTCTGAAATGCTGAGAGTTCCAGCTATTCTTATGGCTGACGAAGCTGTTGGACATCTGAGGGAAAATGTGGTTTTGCATTCTGAGTTTGAAATTGTGAACCGCAAGAAGAAGAAAGGCTTTCCTCCTTTTGGAACAGATGAACTTGACTTTGTTCCACCAATGCCTTCTTTTGGCGAAGGGGAAAAACTTTTAGTGACAGGCTCAACTCACGATGAAAAGGGAATCAGGAGAGTGGATGACCCTGTAGCTCATAGTGCACTTGTTGAGAGAATTCATAAAAAAGTAGAATATAAAAGAAAGGAAATTATTGATATTAGACATGAATGGCTCGAAGATGCTGAGCTTGTTGTAGCTGCTTATGGTTTTACTGCGAGAGCAGCCATTGCTGCAGTTAAAATTGCAAGGGCAAAAGGAAAGAAAGTTGGTTTTTTGCGACCTGTAACTCTCTGGCCTTTTCCTGACAGGGAAATTGAAAATCTTTTAAAAAATGTTAGGAGGGTGCTCATACCTGAAATGAATATGGGACAGGTGGCTTTACTCTTAAGGGCTTGCACTGATGCCGAAGTTGTTCAATACAATCAGGTGAATGGAAAGACTATCGAACTTGAGACAATAGAAAGGGAAATTGAAAGACTGGTATAATGCCAAGAGACCTCGAAAAATATCTGCGCGAGGGGATTAAAGGAACCCCCTTCTGTCCAGGATGCGGGAATGGGATTTTGATGGGGGCAATTCTGCGTGCAATCGATTCCCTTAAACTCGATATGGATAAAATTCTTTTTGTGTCAGGGATTGGATGCAGTGCATGGATACCAAGCCCGCATTTTAAAGCAGATACTCTTCATACGCTTCACGGCAGAGCGGTTGCCTTTGCGACAGGTGCAAAACTTGCCAATCCATCGCTTGAAGTAATTGTCGTTAGTGGCGATGGGGATTTGACGAGCATAGGGGGAAATCATCTCATACATGCTGCAAGAAGGGGTATAAAGATGACTATCATATGCTCGAATAATTTTATTTATGGTATGACAGGGGGGCAGGTTGCCTCTACGACTCCTGAGGGTGATTTCTCCTCTACAACTCCTCCTCCTTATGGTAATCCTTATCCTCCATTTGACATAGTTTCTCTTGTTCTCGGTGCAGGAGCAACCTTTGCAGCAAGATGGCCAGTAACAAAACCAATTGAACTCATGGAATCCATAAAAAAAGCAATTCTTTGTGATGGGGTTGGTTTTGTTGAGGCTATATCTCCCTGTCCGACTCAATATGGTCGGAGAAATAAAATATTTGAAGCGGCTTCACTTTACAAAATGATAGATGAGTTATGTGTTCCTAAAGAGAAATGGGAAGAGGAAAAAGCCAAGCAGAAAAAAGATAAGAAAAGGATGAGATTAATTGTCGGTGAGTTTGAAAATAGTCGATAACAAAGACAAAATAGGTGTTAGATTTGCAGGTTCGGGGGGACAGGGAGCAGTCCTTGTTGCTTCTATTTTGGGAGAGGGAGCAGTTTTAAGTGGTCTTTATGCTGCGGGTTCAAGTTCGTATGGGTCAAGAGCAAGAGGTGGTGCAGCTTCAAGTGATGTTATAATTTCTACATCTCCTATCGATTATCCCCACATCTCGCATCCCGATTTGCTGGTTGCCATGTCTCAGGAATCGTACGACCAGAATGCAAAGGAGGTAGTTTCTTCAGGAGGTTTGATTTTATATGATGATTTTTTTGTCAAAAAGGTAATTAATTCCCTATCGGGAGTAACTCAAATTCCTGTGCCTGCAACACAGTCAGTACTTGAAAAACTCTCATCTCCAAGAAATGCAAATATTTTTATGCTTGCGATTGCTGGAAGAAGAATTAAAGTGGTGGAATTCAGGGTACTTTTAGATGTAGCAATTTCTACCGTAGAAAAGAGGTTTATAGATAGTGTTAAAATAGCTTTTGAAATGGGTTGGGAGTTTGCTGAGAAATGTTTTTGAGTTTGTAGAAAATGGTTGAAGGAAGGACACATATTCCAGTAATAAACAGGGAAAGGTGTGGAATTTGTCATGCCTGCAGTCATGCCTGTCCTGCATGGGTACTGGATACTTTGCAATATGAAAAGGAATCTCTTCGTGGAAATGTTTCTCGAGCTCTTAAATATTATGAGCTACCGTATGGTAAAAAGTATTTTGATAATCCTCCTTGTGTTAATGCGTGTCCTTTAGGTCAGGATATTCCGCAATATTTAAAAGCAGTTGCAGAGGGGGATTTTGATTCTGCCCTTGAAATTATTCTACGGACAAACCCTTTGCCAGTAGTTCTAGGTCGAGTCTGTCTTCATCCCTGTATGAAGGCTTGTGTAAGAGGGTCTCTTGAAAAAAGTCCCGATATTAGATGGGTAAAATATATTGCAGCAATTAGAGGAAAACCCCTCAAAAAAGAAATTAGCAAAAAAGAGAATGGATGGAAAGTTGCAATAGTAGGCTCTGGACCTGCTGGTCTTGCAGCAGGGGCTATATTAGCAGAACATGGAGTTAGTGTCACAATTTATGAAAGAAAGCCCCTGCCGGGTGGAATGCTGAGATATGGTCTTGGAGAATTCGATTTGCCTCTAAGTGACCTTGAAAAAGATATAAATAGAATCATTCAACTTGGAGTGGAAATAAAAACAGGTTGTGAAATAGAGAATCTGCTGGATATTGAGGCAGAGTTTGATGCTATAATCATTGCAACAGGAGCGGGGGAAACAGATTCTTTTTTCAAAAATGCAATAAAAAAAGTGGATGGTATTGTTGATGTCATTCCCTTTATGGAAAAAGTGAGGACGGACGAAATAAAAAAGATTCAGGGGGAAATAGTTGTCGAGGGTTTTACTCCATGGGCTGTTACAGCTGCTCGCTCTGCTCTAAGAATTGGTGCACAGAAGGTAATTATTATATCTCCTTTCCCGGTTAATGAAGAAATTTTTATGAAGGCGGTTGATGAAGGTGTTGAAATAATAGCTCCGGCAAGGGTTCTTGATTTTGAAACTAAAAGTGGAAAACTTGAAAGTATAAAATACGCTATTCTATCACACAAAAAAATTGATCAGAGGGGGAGGATTTTTGATGAAAAAGTTATTGCCACAAGGAAAATCAAAGTGAAAATGTACATTTACGCCGGGCAGAGGCTTTCTCAATCCTCATTTTTTAAAAATGTATCGATTAAAAAAGGAGTTGCAGGGAACATTCTTGTTGATAAAGATTCTTTAAAAACTTCCTATCCGAAAGTTTTTGCTGCAGGTGATGCTGTTACAGGGGGTAGAAGTGTTATTTCTGCAGTTGCAATGGGGGTAAAAGCAGGAAATAGTGTTATTGAATTTCTTAAAAAGGAAACATGTCAGGATGGCAGATAGAGTTAATTTTATAATAAACGGAAAAGAAGTTAGAGCGTTTGAAGGGGAATATCTTCTTGATGTTGCAAGGCGATTAGGTATAGAAATACCATCGCTCTGTCATTTTCCTGGAATCGAACCTTATGCTTCCTGCAGACTCTGTATTGTGAAAGTTAAAGCAGGTGGAAGAGAAAGGATTGTTACATCCTGTAATTATCCGGTAAAAAATGGAATCCAGGTGATAACTAATGACGAAAAAATATTAAAACTCCGAAAAATGATTGTCAAACTTCTGCTCTTTCTTGCTCCTGATTCTCAGGAGTTAGTGGAAATTTCGAAATCTCTGGGGATAAGAAAAGAAGAATTGAATCTTGAAAATGTCCGAGAAGGGGGAAAATGTATTCTGTGTGGACTTTGTGTCAGAGTTTGCAGCGAAGTGGTTGGTGCCCATGCAATAACATTTTCTAAAAGAGGAAAGGAAAGAGAAATATCAACTCCTTACAATGAAATGGATGTTAATGCATGCATTGGGTGTGGAGCCTGCTCTTTCGTTTGCCCTACAGGATGCATAGAAATGGAAACATTAAAATTGCGAGAGCTTATGCTTTCATCCTCAAAAGGGGGAATGCCATGCAGGTACAGTTTAATGGGTCTTCTTCCAGGGGCAATATGTGATAATAACTACGATTGCCCCGGTTGCTTTGTAGACAGGCAGATGATAGAAATTGCTCAGGGGAAACACCCAGCATTTTTAATCAGGGAGCAAAATGAGTAGTAGTTGCCAGATACCAGAAAGAAAAAGGGGAGGGAAAAGAGTTGAAAATGGAGGTGAAGCTACCGAAGAAGCCAGACTCTGTTTTGGAACCGTAATCTGCACTTATTGTGATGTTTGCAGATTAATATGCCCGGAGTTATGTATCACAAGAGACCCGCTTACCGGGGAAATAATTATAGACCTTGATTACTGTAAAGGATGTGGTCTATGTGCCTATTACTGCCCCAAAGGCGCAATAACAATGGTTGTAGAAAAATAAAAGTTTTAATATAGATTATTTCTTTTTTAAATCTGACTATTCTGTAAAGATAAATTATAACTTTGACAAATTATGCATCCTGTGTATAATACATTTGATGCATAATTGTTCGGAGATAATATGAAATTTTACAATCGAGAAAAGGAACTCGAAAAGCTGAAAAGTATTGATTTACTTTCTTCAAAGAAAGCCCAGATGACTCTTATCATGGGACGAAGAAGAGTAGGTAAAACCGAGTTAGTTAAAAGATTTCTTGATAAGAACAAAGAAGGGATTTATTTTTTTGTAGGTAGAAAAAAAGCAAAAGCCTTACTCGAAGAGTATACTGCAATTCTTGCCGAGAAGTTTCCGACTCTGGTAACTCCGTTCCGCAATTTTTCAGAATTCTTCAAGTATATTTTTGAAATATCAAAAGAGAAAAAAATAACCATTGTCTTTGATGAATTTCAAAACTTCAAATTTATAGACAATTCAGTATTTTCAACAATACAAAGTTTATGGGATGCTGAAAAGAATAGAGCAAGGATTAATTTGATTTTAGTTGGGTCATTAATCACACTTATGGAGAAGATTTTTGCTGGAAGTCATGAACCGCTTTTTGGGAGAGCCACACAGAAAATTTATCTCGAGCCTTTTGATATAAATACCGTTCAAACTATTCTTGAAGATTTTAATTTAAAAACTTTTACTGATTTGTTAAATTTTTATACAATATTTGGTGGAATACCAAAATATTATGAATCCCTGGAATATGAGATAGAGTCAAATAAAAGAAGTTTTTTAGAAATCGTTCATGATTTATTTCTTAGGAAAGATTCTCTCTTAAGAAACGAAGGATTTGATTTATTAATCGAAGAATTTGGTAAAAACTATCAGACTTATTTTTCTCTTTTACAAATAATTGCCGGTGGTTCAACTAAAATGTCTGAAATATCTTCAAGGATTGGAATTCCAATAACTGCTCTTTCCAGGTTCCTTGAAAGTTTAAATAAAACTTTTAGATTGATAGATAGAAGAGAGCCTATCTTTTCCAGTTTTTCCAGGTTGGGTAGATATTATTTAAATGACAATCTTTTAACTTTCTGGTTTCGATATATTTTTCGTTTTCGTTCATTATTAGAAATTGGTAGGGAGAGAAAGGTTCTGGACTTTATAAAAAAGGATATTAAAGTTCTTCAAGGTTTAGTTTTTGAAGAAATCGTGAAACAAAGACTATTATCAGAAGATACCAGGGGGAAATTTATTTTCGAAATTGATGGAATAGGTAAATTCTGGGACAGAGTTGGTCATGAAATTGATCTGGTAGCATATAATCAAAAAGAGAAAAAAGTTTTTTTTGGAGAATGCAAAATATCTCCCGGGAAGATAAACAGGAAATGTATATCTGATTTAAAAACCAAATCTGCATTTGTGCCCTGGATGAAAGGAGAAAGGAAAGAATATTACGGAGTAATAACGATTGGGAAAATAAGACCTGGTTTAAAAAGAACCTTTGAAAAAGAAAATTTTATAGTGTGGGAATTTTAAAAACAGTGATTTAAAAAGTCAGAGAAAATTCTGCAATGACTGGAAAGTGGTCTGAAATTTTTTCTGCGCCAGATTGCCTGACATAGTGCTTTTTAAGTTTTAAATCAGGATGGTAGAAAATGTAATCAATAGTTCTGTCCGGTTTTTTGACGGAGGGGTCATTAGGATAATGGGTAAAATATTTTGAGGGGTCTTCACTCTGAAGTTCACTTAAAGTTGGAACTGAACCGTATGATTTCAGGAGAATCTCCAGCTCAGAGTTTCTTCTGTAGTTTTTTCTTTGCTTTTCTCCAAGTCTATCATAAGCCTTTTCATCGGGGAGAAGATTGAAATCCCCTCCAATTATCCATTTATACCCATTTAAAGATAGATTTTTTAATCGGGAATCTATGAATGCTACCTGTTTTTCCATTACATCCGTTTTACCTGGAAATGCTTCAAGGTGTGTATTAAGAATAACAAAATCTTTTCTGCCATGAACAGGTAACATTGCTTCAAAGACTATTCTTTTGATATCGAAAATACTCACAATAAAATTTTGAGGTTTGGATGGTAACCTGTATTTTGTTGCATAATCAATTTTAAATTTTGAGAGGATGCAGAGCTTCATACCAGCACTTCCCATTATTTTAGGATGGGGGACAAAAATTGATTTCCAGTAAAAAGAAGATGTATAGCAGGGATACATATCACCAAGCAATTTTTGTAGCAAAGAAAGCTGGTTTTGATAGTATGTTCTCCTTGCACCATCATCAACTTCCTGCAGCAGGACAATGTCCGGGTTTTCTTCTCGAATGATGCTTGCTGCAGATTTGAGCGTTATTTCTATGTCTTTTTTAGAGGGTTTTGTATCAGGACCACTTCCATCGGGTAAATCGTAGAAAAAAACATAATTTTTTCCTGCCATGAATTGAACATTCCATGTCATAACCTTAATTGTTTGTCCTGGTTCAAGAAGAGGGGCATTTCCTGAGCAAAAAACTTTTTCCTTCTTCACAGATTCAATATTGCAAAACAAAGGGTGAAACAATGTAACTAATATAACCACTATTATTAGAGTTGCAAAAGTATAAAATGAAAATAGTAAAAATTTTTTCATTATAATTGCAATCTTCTAAATTATGCATATTATTTGTAAACACTTTGTTACATTAATTTAAAGAGGTAATTATGAAAATAACCCGGAATATAAAAGTGTTTGCAGTTTTAGTTTTCTTTTCAGCGTTATCGTGCAGTCGTCACAAAGAAGAAAAAATTGTTGATGCGGAGGCTGATCAGCCCCGAAAAGGAAATATAGAGGTTCCAGAAGGTAGTTTCGATTTTGGAGACATAGAAAGGGGACAGGTTGCAACTCATACATTCAAAATAAAAAATTCGACAAATAGGAGGCTAAAGCTAATTAGAGCCACCGGTAGTTGAGGTTGCACAGCCGCCATCATTTCTGAGGCGGATGTTCCCCCGGGCGGGGAAGGAAAAGTTGAAGTTAAGTTACAGACAGCCGGGAGAAGCGGAAAACTCGTAAGAGCAATTTCAGTTGAAACTGATGACCCGGTAACTTCGAAAATTTCGTTTACAGTGAGCGCAAATATAGTTGTTGATGTTGACTTTGAGCGTTCTTATCTGAGTTTTCCTGCTATTAAAGTTGGAGAAACAAGTAATCAGGTTATGGCAATACTGGCAAAAGACCCTTCTTCACTTGTTTTTGGAAAAGTAACAACGAATGTTCCTGGACTGGAAGCAAAGCTTGTAAAAGGAGAAAATGAAGGAAAGGTAACCTGGAGTCTTAATGCAAAATTCAGGGGGGATAAGGTAGGAGTTTACAATGGCACTATAAATGTCGAAGTTACAAAACCTGTGGAGAAGGAACTTCATCTTAGTGTTTCAGCAAGGGTTGAAGGTGACATTCAGGTATCACCTCCAGTCCTTTCACTTCGAAAAACTTCTGATAACACCCAGCCGCAGGCAAAAGTGAAAGTTTTTACAGAAAAGGGAAGTTTTAAAATAATTAAGATTATAGAAGAAACTAAAAAAGTTACTGCGGAAGTTAAAACTGTAACAGCAGGCAGAGAATATGAAATCACAGCCCAAATCACAAAAGAAGCAGAGCAAGAAAGCAATTTTTCTACAAAAATAATTCTCAATACAAATTCAAGCAAACAACCACAAATAGAAATTCCAGTTTACTATTATTCTAATCCTCCTCCTTTTAAGCCTTCAACTCCTCAAATAGTCCCAAACCCTAAAATTAAGCCAGCTATTCCTCATCCTTTAAAAATTCACTGAAGTCGCATCTGTCATACGGTGGTGGCTTCGAACTCCGCTCAGCCACCTTTGCTTATCGAAATGTGGTCATTGAACGGAGTCGAAATTACCTCTTTTTGTAGGGGCTTGATTTATCAAGCCCAATTTTTTGAAACTGAAAGGAGATGGTGGAGGGCGTAGTCGTGCGGGTGGTTGGGTGAAGCAGGGGCATAAAGCACAACCATGCCGAAATTTTCAAAGAGTGACTACTCGACAGTGACTGGAACTTTTATGTCTATATTAACATTAATTTCCTTAAAAGGCTTCATAAGTTTAATAGCTTTGAGATAGATGTAATTTTGCTTGTCCCATTTAAATTGCATTGCACGAGCATAAAATGGAACAATGGCATCTGATAAATTTCCCCTCCTGATTTCTTTTATAAACTTTGAAAATGAATAAAATGCCATATGAGCCTTTGTTTGACAACTCTGAAGCTGGGAAGCAGTCATTGAAGGATGTTTGAAAACAACATGATGACTGTCATAAAGGGACCAGTCCCGGAAAAGGATTCTTTTTTCAGAATCCATCTGGCTGAAAGTTCTTGTGCCTGGAAGTGGTGTTAGAATCAGCGCTTGAATTGTTCCAATGTCTGCGCTCTTTGCAAAATTTACTATATCTTTCCAGCAATCAGGTCCATCTGAATCAAAGCCGATTACAAACATTCCATGAACTGATATGCCATACTTTCTCATTAAAAGAAGGAGTTCTTTCATTTCTTCCGGTTCCTGTCTTTTCTTTGCTTCTCGAAGAGATGCAGGATTAGGGGATTCTATCCCTGCATATATAGAAGTGCATCGAGTTACTTTCATCAATTCTAAAAGTTGTCTGTCTCTTCCAGCATCCACACGCATCTGCGCTGACCATGTAAATTTCGTTTTTGCTTCGAGCATTGCTGAAAGAAGTTCTTTTGCTCTGCGTGGCGAAGCTGCAAAGTTATCATCATAAAAGAAAACATGGTATTTACTATCGTTGTATTTTCTGAGTTCCTCCATTACATTTTCTACGCTTCGATAACGAATTTTTCTTCCAAACATTCCCGTTACACTGCAAAAAGAACAATCGTGAGGGCACCCTCTCGAAACCTGAACTGGCACAACAATCCTTGAACCTGTAAATATTTTTGAATGATGAAACCCGCTAATTAGTGATAAATCTGGGGCAGGATTTAATTCAACATCCACCAGTTTTTCCTGATTTCGATTCCTGTGTAATTCCCTGTTTTCAAGCCATACGAGCCCTTGCACTTCTTCCTTTGCTCTTTTTCCCTCAAAGAATTCGAGGAATTGCAGAAATGTTTCGTCTGCTTCTCCAGTAAGAACAAAGTCGCAATATTTGCATGCTTCCTCTGGCATGTATGTTGGATGAGGACCCCCCATTAGCACAGAAATTCCCATTCTCCTTACTCTGTCCGCTATAGCGTATGCCCTCGGTGCGGTTGAAGTTATGGTAGAAATTGCAACGAGATCTGCTTCCCTTACTGATTTCCAGTCAATCTGCGAAATTTCCTCAACAAAAACCTTAACACTGTGTCCAAGGTTCCGTGCTTTTGTTGCAAGCAAAACCGAACCTAATCTTGGTAAGCGAAAGTGTGAATAAATGTGAAAATTTGGACTTTTGGGTTCTATAAAAACTATTTTCATCTTTCTTTTTATCCTTTCTTTTTATTCAAGCAGGGGAAAGCTGTGTTTGCGGTTTTGAAATTTTCTCTGCTTTCTTTGCCTTTTTTTCTTTAAGCTCAAATTCTTTTTTTACTCTTAAAAAAACTGTTTCTATCTCCTTTCTGTATTGTTTTTGAATTTTCCTCCATCTCTTTATACCTTCTTCCACTCTTAGCATTTTTTCGTTTAATAATTTTATCTGTTCAAAAATCTGAGTGAACTTTTCCTGCGCTTTTTCAGGAGGATAAAGGGTTGGATCTTTTTTTATTAATAAAAAATCTCGAACGAGGTCTGCCACAACCTTTATCTCATCAAGAGTATATCCTAAATTCTGGAGGTCCTGCAGTAATATGCATAATTTGACATAATATTCATGATACAGTCTAAATCCTCCAGGTGAGTGACTGTACGGTTCTATTATCCCTTTTTCTTCCCAGTGTTTTATCGTTCTTGGATTTGTTCCAATTCGCCTTGCAAGTTCTCCTACTGTAAGCATATGCTGGCTTGGACTCTTTTTTTCTGAAACAGATGCAGGTAATCCCACTTTCCTCCTTATCTTGATGACCTCTTCTATTGAATAACCAAGGTCGAGGAGTTTTTTAACTGCTTCTGTTGCAATGACCTCGGATTCGTCAAAGCAAGGAATCTTTCCATCTATAATTCCAGCAGGTTTAATAACTTTTGCTTTGATTAATTTCTCAAGATTCTCCTCTATTAGTCCGGTGGTTTCGAGAAATTCTTCTTTGCTGAGTAACTTTTTGCCATCCATGAAAATATCCCTTAACTGTCAAGTTATAAAAATTAACAGTATACGTATACTTATATATTCCCTTAAATACCTTTTGTCAAGTTTTTATGAAAAAGTAAAAAAATACTTCAAAACATAAAGGAAGCTATCGCTCTTTATCTTGAAAGTCTTCATGCTGATGGTCTTCCCATACCTGATGAAAATCATCTTATTCTAAAGGTCGAGGCCACTTATGAGCAAATTACCAGCACTTAAAAGCAGGGATAATTATCTTTAATTATTCAAACATGGCATTTTTCGTCTATAAATTTTTCGATTGCAAGATTTACCATTTCAGGGACTTCAAGCGGGACTATGTGAGTTCCTCCTCTAACCAGTAAAAAATCTGCATCGGGTATCATTGATGCCATCGTTTTTGCAATCTGGGGTGGGGTGAAAAGGTCTTTTTCTCCTGCTATGATGAGCGCAGGACACTTTATTTCACTAAGGTATGGGGAAGCATCGTAATACTGAATTTCTTCGAGAAGTGAAATGAAAACCCTTACATCAACTTTTTTCAGGTGTTTTAAATAAACCATTATATCCTGTTTTCTCGTAAGAACAGGATTAATCTGACGGAGCCTCAAAGCCATTTTATAAGCAAGTGAAACAGGGAAATTTTCCCAGAAAAATCTTATAAAGTCAGGATAATTAAGCTCTAAAAACTTTAGTAGAGGTAGAAGATGAACAGCTATTTGAGTATCCTGAAATGTTGATAAGAGTTTTCCGTAACCTCCGTTAATTAAAACAATACCCCTTACCATCTCAGGTTTAAAACGAGCAATTTCAAGCGCTACTTGAACTCCCATGCTATGCCCTAAAACAATAGCATCTGAAAGATTTTCATTTTCTGAGATTAGTATAATATCTTCGACGAGATTCATAATTCTCGTTTGAGGAGACTTTGGTTTGCCTGATTTACCATGACCTCGATAATGAGGATGTATTATGACCGACTTTGAAGCAAAGTAAGGAATAAGCCTTTTCCATACAAAGCCATCGCATGCAAGACCATCGAGGAGCATGAGTTTAAATTCACCCTTTCCTGAAATTTCATAGAATAGAGATGTTCCATCTCTTGCATGCAAATTTTTCGCATCAAATATTTTTGAGGTTCTTACCCTCTCACCTTTAGCCATAACAAATGGTCCCTTTTTTACTTTCTTTCTTTCCGGGGAGGGGTAAACTCGCTTTCAAGTTCATTAGCGCTGGGTAGTTGCTTCATCTTTGGTTTGGCTATCTTCCATGCTTTCTGCATAATCCATGATATTGACCTGTCCTGCCTCAAAGCCTCTGCCTTTATTTCATCAGCAATATCTTTTGGAAAATATATGCTCTGTCTTTCACCCTGGCTGGCAGTGGGATTTTGATTGCCTGCAATTAAATTGTCTTCTGAACCATTTGATATAGAATTGCGTTTTCTTCTTGCCATTTAATTAACCTCCATATATTTCCTCATACCTTTTATTATTTATTATCATTTATTCAAACAAAGAATCAACAGGTATTACTTTTATTTTTTCTGCTGGTATTTTTATGGGGTTATTCTGGATGACCTTATCTTCTTCTAAAACTTCTTTTGGTTTTGGAGTGTCATATATAATTTCAGGGATTGTTCCCTGCACGAGGTTTTCTTTAATTTCCTGTCCTTTTGATGTAACGATGACGATTTTTAAATTTTTAAGAGAAATGTTTCGCCCAATAGCATCATTAACTTCCCGAAGTGTAAGATTATTCCATCTTTCTCTTGCATTTCGCAAAAACGGAGAAATGCCATAAAAGAGGTCATCGAGAGCATATCCTATTTTTCTGTCTGGATGTTCCTCAAGCACTCTTGTATAACCTTCAAGAAAGCCTCTCGTTCTAATAAATTCATCTTCTTTCAGTCCATCTTTAATGAAGTTTCTAAGTTCATGAAAAGCAAGAGTCAATGCCCATATCGCATGCTTATCCTGAACAGGTCTTATCCAGATACTCATATATTGAGTGGTTCTTGGAATGTTGACCATTGGCATGACAGTTCCAGGAACTTCTTCAAAGTATTCAGGATATGCATAATCACCGTAGTTAAGTCCTCGTGCCTCTCTGATTTTTCTAAAAAGCCTACCCATGCTCTGTCTGTGTTCTCCAAGGCATGAAAAACCTATCATTAGAGAATAAAAATCCGGATGACCCCTTCGAAATTGGACGGGAGTTCCGAATGCGATGGCGGTTGAGTTTGTTTCCTTTTCCACTATCATAACTTCTAAATCTTGAGGTAATGATGGTTGGGGAATGTTGACTGAAGGTGCCCCATTTTCAGGCAGATGGGAAAGGTTTTGTACAAGCATTTTTCGCATTGAATCATCCACAGCCCCTCCCATTCCTATTACGAGTCTATCCTGAGAAAGGATTTTTTTATAATGTTTTTGAACATCATCAAGTGTAATTGATTCCACCCCCTTTACAGTTCCTTCAACGAGATGACCGTAAGGATGTCCTTCGTAAAGCCATGTTTCGAGTGCTTGTTTGCTCAGGAGTTCATCATCGGCATGCCTCAGAGTTTTTTTAATATAATTGAGAGTTTCATCTTTGAGTCTTTTGAAGTCCTCTTCTGAGAATGCTGGTTCAAGCAAGATTTCTGACAGGATAGGAATAAAATGTTCCCACTCAGCCTTGTGAACACTTGATACAAAAACAGTGCTCTCTTTATCAACATATGCATCTATGGAAGAAGCCATTGGATAAAGGAGTCTCAGGATTTGAGCGTAAGTATGCTTTAAAGTTCCCCCCTCTGCAATCATTCTCACAGTAAGATTAGTCAGCCCCTCTTTTCCTGGTGGGTCATCCATTGAACCTGAACGGAAAAAAAGACGAAGATAAACTATATCTGTTGAATCCGAAGGAATCGTAATTGATTTTATCAACATGGATGGTTTTACCTCCTTTTTATTATCAGCAAAAACTAAAGTTTTATTGGCTTCTTTTTTGCAACCCGCAAATGACCAGCACAGGAAATAAAAAACTGTCAAAATGAGAATAATAGAGATTCGAATGTTTTTAATCATCTTTTTTCCTCCTGTGCAGATTTTTTAAAAGACAAAGTTGCAATTGTTCTTCGGGTAGATTTTAAAATATTGATTGCAACACTCATAACATCCTCTTTTGAGACTTCCTCGATTCTCTGGAGGAACTTGTCGAGACTCATCGGGTCACCATCCAGAGTGGCGTAGAATGCAAGATTTCTTGCAATGTTTTTTGCGGTGTCCATGTTAAGTAGCATATTATATTTATAATGTGAAATTGCATCTTCCACTGCTTTTGTCTCAATATTTCCTTCGCTTATTTTTTTTATTTCTTCGTCAATAGAAGAAATTACATATTCAAAATTTGGTTCCTTAAGGACTACCTCAACAATGAAAAGTCCCGGGTCTCTCTGTTGCCAGTCCCAGTAATCAATGCTTTCTATGCATTGTTCTTTTAAAACAAGTTTCTCGTAAAGTGCGCTTGCCTTACCGAAAAGAAGTTCACCTGCAATTACTATTGATGCGCTGATTTTATTTTCTGTAGAATATGCAGGGATTTTATATCCTAAAAGCATCATTGGTAAAACAGGTGATTTCCAGTCGATGTGAACTTTTTTCTGAGAATTTTGAGGGGGTTCCACGGGAGGATTAGTTTCCCATCCTTCTCCCTCCCAATCACCATAGTTTTTTTCTATTAATTTAAGTGCCTGATTTTCGTCAAAGGTGCCTGCTACAAAAATCAAGGCTTTTGAAGGAACATAATGGCGTTTAAAAAACTGTAAACTATAATTATACATTCGAGGCATTGCTTTGATGTCTTCAAGGAAACCCATCGTTGTATGTTTATATGTGTGACGGGTAAAGGCTGTATCAAAAAGTGCCTCTTCGAGTTTATTTACAGGATTACTAAAATTTTTATTATATTCTCCCAAAACTGCTCCACTTTCAGTTTTAAATTCTGCTTCGGAGTAAAATAAATTTTTAAACCTCTCCGCTTCCATTTCTACAACTTTAGGGAGCCTATCAGGAGGCGCTACAAAAAAATAAACGGTCTGGTCATTCCATGTCCATGCACTCGAATCAGCACCCATTGCGGTTACAGCATTATCGTATGCCGCTCCTGGCAGATTTTTCGTTCCTCTAAACATCATATGTTCAAAGAGGTGAGCAAATCCACTGTGCCCGGGCTCAACTTCATCTCTTGAGCCAACTCTCATCGCAGTATAGTAAGCAAATAAACCACTTTGAGGAAGATTTACAAATGTTACTTTTAAACCGTTTTTCAATTGATATGTTTTCGTCTTGAAAGGAATTACCTTACCCTTTTGTTCTACTTTATATTGCATTTTGTTATCTTCCATTTGAATTTTCTTCGAAATTTCGCTCCCCTGTATTTTTATTCCCTGAGATATTATTGTTAAAAGGGGCAAAAACAAAAGAGGTGGAATCAATAAAATTCTCATTTTTTATTCTCCTTTCTTTTTCCTTCATTTTTATCGTTTTGCACTTTGCATTTAAAAAATTTGGGCATGGTTCAAAAAATTGGGCTTGATAAATCAAGCCCCTACAAAAATGGTGGATTTTTGCCACTTTTTAATACTTTGTTGAACCATGCCAAATTTTGCGTCATTTTATTAATTCTCTTATAAAAAGTGTAGAGGGATGTTTCCCTGAAATAATAATTATTGCAGAAAATGCCGCTGTTAAAAGTATATAAAAAAACCCCCATGCGACTGATTTTTTGATGGTCATTGGAACAATACCTGACTTCTGGAGAAGTCTGCGGAACTTTCCAAGTTCATAGTCATAAAGTCTTGCCTCATCTTTATCATTAAAAACGGGTCTTGTAAGTTTTCTCAATATTGTAATGTCCTCAGCAGAAATGGATTTATTAGAGATGGCATTCTTAAGTTTCCTAACTTTTGAGCCATCTTCCATTTCAACTAAAAATTCCATCAATCCTACAAGTCCTAAAATTGCAAATATTCCTACTTCAAAAACAAAAGCTAAAACTATGCAGACTGAAAAAGCTAAAATCGAGAAAATTTTCCCTGTAGTTCCACTTATAGAATAACCAATGGCAGAAACTACCCTTCCTCCATCAAGAGGATTTATAGGGAGGAGATTAAATAAATTTATGAGAGCCCACCATGCTGAGGTAACCATTAAGAATTCGGATGCTTTTCCTTTAACAAATGGGGCAATCATAACTGGCAAAAGAATGAGAAAAAATCCCCATAAAGGACCCATCAAGGCAATAAAAGCCTGGTCATTTCGGCTTTTCCACGAATCATCCGTTACTGCTGCTGCTCCTAAAAGCGGTATAAAGTATATTCCACGCACCTTCATACCGCACCGTTTCATCGCAAAAACATGTCCATATTCATGGATAAAAAGCATTAACATTAGAATTAAGGCTACCTTCCATGAAAATAAGACTGTATATGCAGCACCGGATACAAGTAAAAATCCAGGCTTTATGGTTTTTATTGCTCCTGCTACTGCTTTTGCAATTTTTGCTCCTAATTTTCCAATTATAACTGCAATGCCAACACCACTTATTTTTCTTTCCTCGACTTTTTCAACATTTCGTGAATCAATTTCCTGTCCAGGTGAGCTTTTCCTGCAAGACTGCAAAATATTTTCAAGAATATCCATGCCCGTTTTTTCTGCGCAAATAAGCAGCAAAGTTTCAGGTAAACTTATGTCACTAACGACAATTTCATTTTGTCCTCCAATAATTATTTCTCTTCCTCCAATATAGCTCAAGTCAGCAAAAGCAATTTTCTTGTTCCATGCATCAGTTAAAACTGCATAACCTACTTTTGCAAAAGTTCCTCCCTTCAGGGGCACTTCAGTAACAAAAGTGGAAACTCCTATGGCGTCAGACCATCTTATTGAAACAGTCCTGTTTTCGTAAATCTGCTTAACCCCATTTTCGTCAACAATAATGCATTTCCGATGATAGTTTTTCATATAAAGGAAAAAGAACATAGAAAGGGCGGTGAAAATGGAAAACAAAAATGAGATACCTGCAGAAGAGACCGTGAATATTTGCACTCCGAGAAAAACTATAATTCCGAATATAAGCGAACGAAAAAATAGAGGTTGCAGGTTTTTCCTGAAAACTATTTTCATAACTTGCCAATCAATTTAAAACCATTTTTCCGGAACAAAGGTTCCCTGAAATGGAACCCTTTTTTAAACTTGTATCGGGGGCACCCTGTAAAAGAATATTGAGATTAACCTTAGATTTGCAATTTTTGCGTTTCCACTTTTCATTTATTCCTTTTGTTCCTTTCAAAGTCCCTTTTAAATTGATGTTGCTAACTTTTCCATCGAGTTTCAGGTTCCCTGATAAAGAAATTCCAGTGGTTTGTGAAAAAGGTTCGAAATTTTTGACAGAAATGGATATATTGTATCGGGAGGGTTGTCCAAGGGAAAATTTTACACCTCCATTAATTTCAAAGGAGCCCAATTTGTCATCATAAAGTTCAAATTTTTCTAAATTCATGTTAGGACCGTTAAAGGAAATTTCTCCCTCTTTTAAATTAAAGTTAATATTATAATCTAACAAGGAAACTCTGCCACCTTTCAAAGATAATGTCACCCATTTTTCAGGTGGTGATTTACATCTGGTCCAGTTGGATGCAGGAATATTGATGTCCTGAAGAAGAGATGAAGAATTTTCAATGGATAAAGAGCCATTTTCTCCATTCTTTATTTTTGCTTTTAAAGAGCCAACCTCTATTCTTCTTGCAAATAGGTCTGGGGCACCCTCAAGAACATTCTGGGAATTCGAACAATCAGCCCAGAATTTTCCTTTTGAAACATCCAGTTCTATTTGGACTTCACCTACGGAAATTGGGGTAAGGTTTGTTTTCCCCTGCCCGAAGAGGTAAGATGTAGGTAATGTCACATTTTTAATTATGGCAAATTCTCCATGAACAGGATGGGAGAGGGTAATTGAAGAAATGGTTATTTTACCGGAAAAAATGCTAAATTTAACTCCAGAAAGAGTGATTTTAACCCCCAGTGCTTCCTGAACAGGAATGAACCATTCGTTTATATCGAATTTTTGATTTTGCAAATTACTTTCATTTTTCGAAAACAGTGGATTGGTTAAAGCAATAAAAGTAAAAATGATGCCACTAATGATGGTGTATTTTTTCTTATTTGCTAACAAAGTCCCGTACCTTTTCAAAAACCTCTTCTCTGTTAATGTCCACCGGTAACATATGTCCGGAACCATGAAAGATTTTTCTTGTTATTTTTGCTTTTTTGGTTTTTTTACAGAATAGCTCTACATTTGAAACGGGTGCTAACATATCAATCCCTCCGTGAAGTATGAGCACTTTACCCTCTATTTTATCAAGATCTTCCTTTTCTACTCTTTCAGCAAGGTCCTTGAGGTTCCACGCAGCCTTCATTGAAACCCATTTATATGACCTTATGTACTGCTCTGCAAATTTATCAACAATATCATGGACAGGTGAAACAGGCACTTTTATATCAAATGGAAATAGCCACATCCTGTAGCATGAAAGAACGATTTCAGTTAAAGGATTTAATTCAAGTGGAAGGCTTATGACAATAAGACCGGCGAATTCAAAATTTTGCTTTGAATAAACCCTGATTGCGAGGAGGGAACCGAGGCTAAAACCAGCAAGGTAAAGTTTTGAGGGTTTATAGAAATTTTGTAAAAAATTTACTTTTTCCTCGACATCTTCCATCCAGTCCTGCCATGAAGTTTGAGCAAGGGAATCAACATTTGTTCCGTGACCTCTAAGTAAAACAGAATGTGCTCCTATTCCCGATTCTGCAAGTCTAACTCCCAGATAGCGCATTTCACCAGGGGTTCCTGAAAAACCATGAATAAGCAGTACTCCCGGTGATGAATCGGACGAAGGAAAAAAATCAAAAGGCTGGGTATTTGAAATTTCTTTCAAATTAAATGATTTATCTTCCGAGCGCTTTTTTCCAGAATTCGATTCTATCCTTTCCATATGCTTCTTCCCATGCTTTTAAAATTTTTTCAAGGGGAACATCTTCAAAGGAACCATGATGTTTTACATATTCGACGAAAGGTTTTCCTTCGTCATTCAAAGGAGGAAAAGTGGCATCCTTTTTGCCATCGAAATCCACAATCGGAAAACCGTTTGCAAGACAAACCTCTTTTTCGAATGTGGGGGTTGCTTTTATCCAGCGTTCATCGAGATAAATTTCCACATAACCATGGTAAACAAATAAATTTGAACCAATCAACCTGACGAGATTTTCTGATGCAAGATGATTTATTATGTCCGCAAAAGCAAGTCTTGCAGGAATTCCTGCACTCCGCAGGAGCGAAGCAAGTAAAACTGCCTTTTGAACACAATACCCCTTTTGTTTTTCCAGTATCCTGCTTGCCCTGTAGTCTTCTATTGAAAATGAAGCAGAAAGAGGGTCATATTTTATATTGTCACGGACAAAGTAAAAAAAAGAAATAGCTTTTTCCTGTGGTGATGCCGAAAAATTCGCTATAGAATCTGCAATTTCGATTATTTCCGGGTGATTGCTTTCTATTGTTACTGTGGGTTTTAGAAATTCTTCCATTTTGCCTGAAATCTAATTCATTGCCCGCTTAAATGCAAGGTCGTTCCATACTCCACCATAAACTAGTGCTCCGTTCTGTAAATCCATCTAAAAAATCTTTTCCTTGAACGGAGCACTTCGCGGGAAGGGTCGCGTATTTGCTAATGTGGCTTTCAGCCACGCAAATCCGCTAAACCCTCCCCGCGGGCCCCACTGAGGGGGGAAGGCTTCCTCCCCCCCGTGCCCCCTCTCCAGTGGCGCATTTGAGACGCACATTTTTTTGCCGAACTTAGCGAATGCGCCACTAGATGTGGATGGCATAAAACTACAGGGGTTTTGTTTTTATCACTATTTAAAAGACACCCTTCGAGCTTGTTTCCATCAGATTCAAAAAAGACACTTTCTTTAGTTGCATTGGTTTTCATTTTATTCATAAAGTTGATGGTAATAATTTAAAGAAAATTATATTTTATCTTCCAACACGGAAATGGTTATATTTCATCTATTTTATCTCTTCCATTTTTGCTTCTATTGTTTCCGGGCTAAAATCCTGTTCGTTTGGCCATACAATTGTTCCAAATTCAATTCTGGCTCTTTTGAAATAGTCGTAGTTCTTCAGTTCTTTAAATATACCCTTTTCAAGGTATGGTTTAACATCGAAGATACCTTTTTTGCCATTAGATAATGTAACCTTTATCCTGTGGTCAGAAATGATTTCAAAATCAATTACATCTGGAATCATTTTTTTTACTTCCTATTTTAAAGGTTCAATTTTAAATGGAGGATTTCCCTCGACAGCAAGAGCCCAATTTGCCAACAATTCATCACGGTGTATTTCAACCCAGGCCTGAACCAATCTAAGTTGTCGTCGAGGAAGTTCTCCATCCATAATTTCTCCTGTTGAAATATCAATGACAGCTTTGAATTCAGCATATCTCACATGGATATGTGGCTGCTTATGTTTATCAGTATCAAAGAAAAATAGTTGCACTATAATTCCATAAAACATAGATATAACAGGCATTTTATAATTTCCTTACAATTTTTATAATTTTATTCAGCGAATGAGTCAAGAATTTTGATATACTTTTAAGCCTTCACTTTTCTGCACTAATTATCATGCCTTATTTCCATAAAAACAGACCACAATAGTAAATCCCTCAGTCATTCCCGTCCCTGTTTTCACAGGGATAAACTCCGGCGGGAATCTAGAAAAATAAATGATCCCCGATGGAGGAATGGATTCCTGCTTTCGCAGGAACAAGGTTTTTAAGAGTGGCAAGTATTTTATTTTTCTTGAATTTGTAATAAAAAGATTATATCGCTACTTAAGTTAAAAATTCATGGAAGGAGATTTAAGTCAATTAAAGCGGGGTTTTGTCCTCGTGATTGTAGTAATATTGATAGGGACTGGTGGATATTATCTTTTAGGTCATGAAAAATGGTCTCTTCTTGATTGCCTTTATATGACAATTATTACTGTTTGCACAGTTGGTTATGGTGAAGTGATTCCCGTTGATACTGTTCATTTCGGAAGGCTTTTTACAATTTTGTTGATTGTTTTTGGAACTGGGAGCATGGTGTTTTTTGGCTCAGCAATAGTTGCTCTATTTGTTGAACGAGATATAGGACAACTCTGGAGAAAAAAGAAAATGGAAAAACAAATAGCATCTATTTCAAATCATGTAATAGTTTGTGGGGCGGGAACTGTTGGAAGGCAGGTAATCACAGAACTTATCGTAACTAAAACCCCTTTCATTGTAATTGAAAAGAATGAAAAAAGGATTGAAGAATTAAAAAAATTACTAAAAATGCACGACCTCCTTTATGTAACTGGAGATGCGACAGATGACGATGTCCTCAGGGAAGCACAAATAGAGAGAGCAAGGGGAGTTGCAATAGTTCTTCCATCGGATAAAGATTCTCTTATTGTAACAGTTACTGCTCGTCAATTGAATAAAGATATAAGGATTGTGGCGAGATGTCATGAGCCTGATAATATGCAGAGAATTTTAAAAGCGGGTGCAAGTTCTGTTGTTTCTCCAAATGTGATAGGGGGTATGAGAATAGTTTCAGAAATGATTCGTCCTCAGGTTGTGGAATTTCTTGATTTGATGCTAAGGGATAAAGATAAAAACCTTCGAATAGAGGAGGCATTAATCCCGGATAATTCGAATTTAATAGGAAAGACACTTCAGGATACATGGATTAGAAAAATAACTAACCTTCTCGTTCTTGCAATAAAACATCCTACAACACTAAAATACATTTATAACCCGGGTCCTGATACTGTCATTGAGAAAGGAACAATATTGATACTTCTTGGAACAACGGATGAAGTAATAAAATTTCGTCAGGCACTTGAAGAATCCTCGAAATAAAAGTTAAGCCTAATGCGGTTCACTTAATATTTATAGACGGATTTTGAAGAAGGAGATTTAATAATGAATTCTTTTTCTCCAAGCTGAACCTTCTTACCAAAAAGAAAATTGCCATCTTTGATCTGTTTGTAAAATCTTTTTATTCTATCATCAATCTCTCTGGCACTTAGCTCACGGCCAGAGGTCAACCAGATGACACCAGTTCGAGCATTAAAGTAAAATTCTCTCTTCATAAAATGTTTGTTTAAGGTAAGAATTATCAACCGTTTTCGAATCGCAAGATGGAAAAGTGGTTTATCTTTGAGCCCACCTTTTTTTCAAATTATGTTTAACATGTTCAGCATGATGGTTTTTATTTATGTAGGGAAGAAACTCTCTTCGGGGAATATTTTCATCAATTAACAGCCTTAGCTTGTTGTACTTAAGAGGCATTATTTAATTGGCTGTCGGTATCCGTTGAATCTATCAGAAGCATATTCTAAAGCGGCCTGGATCTGTTTTTTGGAAATACCGTAAGCCTTGGTGAGGTACTTTAAACCGTAGCCTCTTGCCATTAATCCATATATTAAACTTACCGGTATTCTAGCGTGAGTTTACCTTGATTTCTGATTTATTTTAACTCACCATTAAACTGTTACCGAAAAGATTATACAG
>Ga0078972_1003477_pt1 | contig 47113 bp, 48 predicted proteins | sample YelNatPaOPGAMG01_FD_67568 | JGI IMG/M metagenome (GOLD analysis project Ga0078972, IMG submission 67568) | Hot spring thermophilic microbial communities from Obsidian Pool, Yellowstone National Park, USA - OP-RAMG-01 (SPADES assembly) (version 2) | ecosystem: Environmental > Aquatic > Thermal... | reverse complement strand
TACACCACCCCAAACCCACCCCGTGGGTACACCCACTCCAGCGCGTCTTCCGGACAGGCCGCCTTGCAGGTGCCGCACTCCAAGCAGCCAGCCCAATCGGCCACGATTCTCCCATTCTGCACGCTGTATACGTTGGCCGGGCACACCAGCAGGCAGGCCAAATCCTTGCACTTGGCCCGGCAAACCTCCTCATGCACCTCGATGTGCGGGTGTCCTTCGTCCAGCTCGTACTTGTTGGCGCCCAACTTCTCCGGCACACTCATCGCTTTCATAAGGCGCGAACTCCGTTCCAGATATCCCTGGCCAGGTCGAGAATAGATATTCCGCTGCTCGTGAGGCTCTTCATCAGGGTGGGCAGCAGATGATCTTTGGGACGCGCCTCCTGGCGGTAGATGCGTTCCATCAGATCGGCCAGAAGCTGAGGATAGGCCGTATATAAACGCTCGTTCTCGAAGAAGCGCGGCGCGCTGGCGTAGGTGCGCATATCCGCCATGACGAAGGAGCGCTCCAGTTTATCCCGGTAGGCGGCCAGCCTCGCGGCGCTGAAATCGCCGGCCGCTTTCGCCTCCAGGATGGCCTCCGCCGCCGCAGCCGCCGAGCCGATGGCCAGGTCCATGCCGCGCACCGCAAAACCGTTGTTGATCCCCAGCCCGGCGGCGTCGCCGATTACCAGCATGCCGTCGGTGAACAGGCGCGCCATCTTGTCGACGCCGCCCTCCGGCACCAGATGAGCGCCGTACTCCAGCAGCTTGCCGCCCTTCACCAGCGGGGCAATCAGCGGCGTAGAGAGGAACTCCTCCATCATGTCCGCCGGGCGGGCCTGGTTGCGCAGCAGGCCGTCCAGGATCATGACCAGACCGACCGACAGGCTTTCGCGGTTGGTATAAAGGAAACCGCCGCCTGCCAGTCCTTTGGAGGCCGCGCCCACGATGGTATACGCCGCTCCCTCGTCCCCCTCCAGGTGAAAGCGCTCCTCGATCGTTTCGCGCGGCAGGCCGATCAGCTCCTTGACGCCCAGGGCGATGCCGTCATGGGGGAGCCGACCGCGCAGGCCGGCTTCCTGCGCCAGGAAGGAATTGGCCCCGTCAGCAGCCACCACCACATCCGCGCGCAGCTCCTCATCGCCGGCCGCCACGCCTGCCACGCGACCATCCTGGCGCACCACCCGGTCGACGCGCACGCCGGTGACCAGCATGGCTCCAGCCGCCTCGGCTTTCGCGGCCAGCCAGCGGTCGAAGCGCGCCCTCAGCACGGTGAAGGCGTTGAACGGCGGACGGTCGAAGGCCTGGGATTTGAAATCCACGTTGAAGGCCGCCTCGCCGCTCACGAAGCTGATGACGAAATGGTCGATACGCCGCTCGACCGGCGCTTCGTTCCAAAATTCCGGCAGGATATCGTGCAGCACCCGCCCGTACAGCACCCCGCCGCTCAGGTTCTTGCTGCCGGGATAGGGCCCACGCTCGATCAGCACCACCTGCAGGCCAGCCCTGGCCAGTAAATAGGCGGCTGTGCAACCGGCCACCCCCGCACCGACCACAATCGCGTCGAATTTGTCACCCGCCATGGGCTTCTCTATAGGCTTCCCTTATCCTTGCGCGCGCGGATGGCCCTGATCAGAGCCGGCACGACCGCGTACAGATCGCCGACCACGCCGTAATCGGCCTGGGCAAAGATCGGCGCGTGGGCATCCTTGTTGATCGCCACCACCACACGCGAGCCGCTCATCCCGATGGTGTGCTGTACCTGCCCGGAGACGCCCACTCCAAGATACAGCTCCGGCTTGACGTGCGCGCCTGAGATGCCGATGTAGCGTTCGCGCGGCAGCCAGTCCAACCCTTCGGCCAGCGGCCTGGAACAGGCCACCTCGGCGCCCAGGACCTGGGCCAGCTCTTCGATCAACGCCAGATGCTCGCGTTTCGCCAGGCCGCGCCCTGCGCACACGACGCGCCTGGCTGCGGCCAGATCCACCGACACTGGCGGGCGTATTTTGCGTTCGAGCTGGGTGACGCGCCATTCCGGCGCGACGAATTCGCAGCCCGTGATATCCCCCTGACGGCTGCCGTCGACCGCCAGAGGCTCGAAAGTCCCCGCCGCGACCGTCGCCAGCACCGGCGCCGCCAGCGGTTGATCCACCCGCAACGCCCCGCCGCCGAAGATCAGATGCTCGGCCTGGAGCGCCTCGCCATCAAATTGGAAGCGCAGAACGTCGGTCAAGACGGTCACGTCCAGGCGCGCTGCCAGGCGTCCGGCCACCGCCTGCCCGCGTTTGGTCGCCCCGATTAGCAGCGCGTAAGGCTGGAGATGCTTGATCAAACCCAGCAGCGTGGGGACATAATCTTCCACCAGCACACCGGGAGCCGGCTGTCCCAGCCACAGAGCCTTATCTGCACCGCGCGCCACAGCCTCTCCAGCCTCCTCGCGCGGACCGAGGACGAGAGCGACCACCGAGCCTCCGGTATGTCCGGCCAGCCCCCGGGCACCCGCAATCAGCTCCCCCAGCAGGCCGGTCTTTTCGGAAAATACCCAGATGTCGCGATTATCCGCCATAGCGCCTCCTACACCAGGCCCTCTTTGCTCAGGTAGGCAGCCAGGGTTTGGGCGGCTTCCTCCGGGGCGTCTTCGATCAGGATGCGCTTGCGCGCTACCTGCTGCGGAGCGCGCACGCTGAGCGTCGCGATCTTTGCTGCGGCCTGGCCTTCGAGCCCGAGATCGGCCAGCGTCCACACGGTCACCGGCTTCTGGCCGGCCTTGAGGATCTCCATCATCGTCGGCAGGCGCGGGGTGGTGATGTCCACCGTCACCGAGATGGCGGCCGGCAGGGGCACTTGAAGCACTTCGATCTCCTCCTCCAGGTTACGCTCGATCAGCAGGCTGTTTTCCTGCGGCTCGATCCTGCTGACCGCGTTCAGCGTCGGCCAACCCAGTCGCTCGCCCACTTGCAGCCCGGTCTGCTGGAAGTACAGATCGGCCGAGCCTTCGCCGAAAAGCGCCACATCCGCCCCGCCCATCTTGCGGATCGCACCGGCTAGAACCGCCGCGGTTAAGGCGGTATCCGCACTCGCCAGAGCCTCATCCACCACCATTACCAGCGCGTGCGGACCCCGCGAGAGCAGGTCCTTCTTGAGCTTGGAGTTGTTCACCTGATGAGGGCCGGCGGTCAGTACGGTCACCTTGCCGGCGGTGGCTTCGGCCAGCCTGACGGCGGCCTCGATGGCCTGGAGGTCGAAGCTGCCGATAACCCACTCTGCGTTCTCAAGCGAGATGGAACCGTCGCTTTTGACCTGAATATCCTCCGGGTCGGGGGCCAGCTTGGCGCACACGATCACGTCCATGCGGCTTTGCTCCTCATCCGGCTCATTTGCGCGCCCGCTTGAGCAATTGCGGGCCAGCGATGTTGTACATGATCTCGTCGGTGCCCCCACCGATGCGCATCAGACGCACGTCCCGCCAGTGGCGCTGCACGCGGTTCTCGGTGGTGTAGCCCAAACCGCCCAGCAGTTGCATCGCGTCGTCGGTCACCTCGAAGGCCGCTTGAGCCACGTACAGCTTGCACATGGCGTGCTCGTGGCGTACCGGCATGTGGTGGTCCATCATCCAGGCGATCTTATAGATGTAATTGCGCATATTTTCGATCTTGACCGCCATGTCCACGATCTTATGCTGCACCGCCTGGAACGCGCCGATCGGCTGCCCAAACTGGACGCGCTGGTTGGCGTAGGCGGCCGCCTCTTCGTAAGCCCCTTCAGCCGCTCCCACTGAAGCCGCCGACAGCGCCAGGCGTTCGATCTCAAAATTGGCCATCAATTGCGGCCAGCCGCGGTTCAGCTCGCCGACCAGATTCTTGCGCGGCACGCGCACATTCTGGATAAACACCTCGTAGGTCGGCACCGTCCACCAACCGACCTTTGAGACCTGGCTGAAGCGCAAACCGGGCGCGTCGGTTGGTACCAGCCACATGGAGATGCCTTCATAAGGATTTTCGATCCTCGCATCGCGCGTCATGAGCAGGATATGCTTCGAAATGCCAGCCAGGGTGCAGAACATCTTCTGTCCATTGAAGACCACCTCGTCGCCGTCGAAGTCAGCCGTGGCCTTGAGTGCGGCTGCATCGGAGCCCGCCTGCGGCTCGGTGATGCCCAATGCCACCGGCGGGTCGCCCTGCGCCAGGCCGGTGAGCACCTCCATTTTCATCTCTTCCGAACCAAATTGCAGGATGTCCAGTATGGTGATCATCCCCAGCGAATAAATGATCCCAAGAGGGAAAGCGTGCTTGCCGAGCGTCTCGCACACCAGCGTCATGGTCTGGATATCGGCTGGCGTGCCGCCGTACTTCTCGGGGATGCCCAGGCCGAGGATGCCCTGTTCGGCCAGCGCTTTCCAGGGCTTATAGGGAAATTCATGGCGCGCGTCCAGCTCAGCCAGGAGGCTCTCTGGCGCCTCGCGCTGGAGCAGCTCCTCTAGGCTGTGGGCCAGCAGCTCCTGCTCTTCGGTGAAACCGAAATCCATAGCATCTATCCTTTCTCACAAACCGGATCGAACCCCGTTCATTCGTAAAAGCGGCTTCTTCGACCCCTTCCCCTGCTCTACGCTGCACCGCAACCTGCTGCGAAATGGCGGGTATGGCTCTTGTCTCAGGCTTCGCCCGCTTTGCCGATGATCAACCCTTGCGGGTCAACCTCCTCGCGCAGAATACGCAGCTCCACATCGCTTGGTTCGGGCGTCTGTGGCAGCGGATCGGGAAATAGCAGCTCAAAGCCCGTATTGGCGATCACGTCTTCCTTGGTCACGCCGGGATGCAGGCTGTCCACGCGCATGCGCTTGCTGACGGGATCAAAGCTCAGCAGGGCCAGGGTGCTGATCACCTTATATGGGCCGGTGTCCGGTGGCAGGCCGGCGGCCTCGCGCGCGCCTGGCCCGTCCAGGTAGCCCGGCGTGGTGATGAAATCCACCCGCGGCACAAAGCGGCGCTTCTCATGGCGCATGGTGATGAGCGTACGCCAGCATAGCGACGCCAGGTCGTTGCTGCCGCCGCTGCCCGGCAGCCGCACTTTGGGGTGCTCGTAATCGTCCCCGATCATGGTCGCGTTGAGGTTGCCGTACATATCGATTTGCGCCCCGCCCAGGAAGGTGTAGTCCACCATACCGCGCTGGCAGGCCTCCATGATGTCGTCCATCGATCCGTGCATCAGGGCGCGCGTCTGGGTGGCCGACCCGGAGACCGAAATGGGCAATTTTTCCATGATGGGTGCGGCGGCGCCTGCCTCAAACAGAATGATCAGGTTCGGCGCGGTCGTCTTCTGGGCCAGCATGGCCGCCGCCAGGGGCGGGCCCGTGCCGATGACCGCCGTCTTGTTATCCTCCAGTTGGTGCGCTGCGGTGCACACCATCAACTCCATCAACGTGTAGCGGTGATTATGGCCAACCACATCACGGCTCCTCCTGGCTGCGCTTCAGCGGCTCGAGGCGCCGAAGCTCCATCAGCCGCTCCTCGCCGCCGATCTGCGCCAGGTATTCATCGAAATCTTTCGTCCCGTAAATGTATTTGTCAAGGAATGCAGCGAAAGTCACCGGATCGCGTTCAGCCTCGACCCACTCGGCCAGGTGGCGCTCGTCGGAGGTGTATTCGAAGGGCATTTCCCCAGGATAGCTCCCATACGGCACCACGCACACTGCGTCCACCAACCAGTAAGGGATGCTGGTGCGCCAGGGATCGCGGCGGAACACCTCGGTCTCCACGATCCGTTCGGTGGTGAGGATCAGCCGCCTGGAGGCTCGCGCCAGGTCCAGGTCCACGATGCTGACGCCCTCGATTTGGGCGTTGCCGTATATGTCGGCGCTGTGGACGTGGATGACGCCCACATCCGGGAAGAGCGCCGGTACGGCCAGCAGTTTCTGGCCGGTAAACGGGTCCTCGATCAGCTTGGCGGAGCTGTAGCGCATCGTGTCGCTGCCGAGCATGGTGCGCACCGGCAAGAACGGCACGCCCATGGCGGCGGCCTTATAACGCCAGCCCAGCCCGGCATTGCTCCATTCCACCGTCTTCACCCGTCCGCTCTCCATGAAGCGCCGCGCATTGGGCGACAGGCCGCGCAGTTCCAGACCGACCACATAAGAAATGTCGCAGCGGTCAATGACCTCGCCGGCCGCCAGGATCTCGAAATCGTGGGTCGCGCAGTGGCCGGAGAAACCCAGGTTGCGCTTGCGGGTGCGCACGATCTCGTGCAGGACAGCGGTGGGGATGCGCACGCTGCCAAAACCGCCGATGGCGAGATAATCGCCATCGTGAATAAAGCGCTCGACTGCCTCTCGGACGGTCAAGCGCTTATCGGTCATGGCACGGGATTTGCGGCGGAAGAACTCGCGGGCGGCATTCACGTCCGGCGACATGAACAGCTCCCCGCGCGGCACCAGTTCATGGATCCTTTCTACCATAAATTCATCAACCCTCTCATACCCCTAAACCGGCTCCTCGATCAGGAAGAACCATGTGAAAGCCTCCGCCGAAAATCAGCGTCTGTTAGACGACTTTCTTCACCATTTTAGCAAACATTTCGCGAACAATAAACCCCCCAAGGGGATGAGATTTGGCATCAACCCCTATTTCTGATTCTTTGGATCGGTTCTTGGATGCCCTCGGTTTTATGAAAGCGGGCGGAGTTCAGGCAAATTACGCCCGGGTGTGATATTCCCCCTCCACCACCCACTTGAATGTGGTCAGCTCTCTCAATCCCATGGGTCCGCGCGCGTGCAGCCGCTGGGTCGACACTGCCACCTCGGCCCCCAGACCAAGCTGCCCGCCGTCGGTGAAGCGGGTGGAGGCGTTGACGTACACCACCGCCGAATCGACCTCCGCCACAAAGCGCCGCGCGTGCGCGTAGTTTTCCGTCAGGATGCCATCCGAGTGGGCCGTGCTGTGTTCGGCAATATGTTCGATGGCCTCGTCCAGCCCGTCGACCACCTTGATGCCCAGCACCAGCGACAGCCACTCGGTATCGAAATCGTCCGGTCCAGCCGGCTGCACAACCGGGGTCGAAAAAGCGGGCAGATATTCCAACGCCTGCGGGTCGGCGCGGAAGCGGACCCCATCCGCCGCCAGCGTCTGGACCAGCGGCGGGATGAATTTACCGGCGATCGCACGATGCACCAGCACCGTATCCAGGGCGTTGCACACCGTCGGGCGCTGCACCTTGGCGTTGCGCACCACCTTGATCGCCTTTTCCAGGTCGGCGCTGTCATCCACGTATAAATGGCAGATGCCGATCCCGCCGGTGATGACCGGAATGGTGCTGATCTCGCGGCAGAGTTTATGCAGCCCCGCTCCGCCGCGAGGAATGACCATGTCGATGTACTCGTGCAGCTTGAGCAGCCGGTTGACCAGTTCCCGGTTCGCATCGTCGATGAACTGGACGGCCTCTGCGGGCAGGCCGGTCTCTTCCAGCGCACGCCGCACGACGCTCGACAGCGCGCGGTTCGAGTTCAACGCCTCGCTGCCGCCGCGCAGGATCACCGCGTTGCCCGTTTTGATCGCCAGGATCGCCGCATCCACGGTGACGTTGGGCCGTGATTCGTAGATTACCGCCAGCACACCCAGCGGTACGCGCTGCTTCCGCACCTGCAGACCGTTGGGCAGCTTTTTCGCATCGAAGATTTCACCCACCGGATCTTCCAGGGAAACGATCTTGCGCACGTCTTCGATCATACTTGCCAGGCGCGCTTCGTTCAACGTGAGCCGATCGATCATGGCGGGTGAAAGGCCGGCGCTTTCGGCCGCTTCAAGGTCCTGATGGTTGGCCGCCAGGATGGCCTCCCGCTCCTGCCAAAGCAATTCCGCCAGCCGGAGCAGGGTCTGATTCTTGCCCTGTGTGGAGGCTTGGGCCAGCATTCTGGCCGCCTCTTTAGCCCGCTTCGCCATCTCCTCTACCATAGCCGACCTCCTATGCCAAAAGAACCCTCACAACAAAATCATATTATTGCGATGGATGACCTCGTCTCCGAAGGTATATCCCAGCAGCCCTTCGATCTCCGCCGACTGATGGCCGCACAGCACCGCCAGGTCGCGGGCGGAATAATTGACCAGGCCCAGGGCGACCTCCCGACCGGATAAGGTGGTGACCCGCACGGTATCCCCATGCTCGAAAGATCCCACCACCTCACGTACGCCGACCGGCAGCAGGCTGCCGCCGCGCGCCAGCGCCTGGGCGGCGCCGTCGTCGATCCGCAGCGCCCCCGAACTGCGTTTGCCGGCCAGGATATAGCGCTTGCGGCTTTCGAGAGTGGATACCACCGCCAGCAGACGCGTTCCGGACGGTTCACCATGCGCGATACGGATCAGGATATCCGCGTCGCTGCCACGGGCGATGACCACAGTAGTCCCCGAGCGGCGCGCCAGATCGGCTGCCTGAAGTTTGGTGACCATACCGCCGGTGCCCAGAGAGCTGCCGCTGCTGCCCGCCGCCCGCCATACCTCCTCGGGGATTTCCAGACCGCTCACCTCCGAAATCAGCCGCGCGTGTGCATCGATGCGCGGGTCGGCGGTAAACAGGCCCGGCTGGTCGGTCAGCAGGATGAGCAGGTCGGCCTCGATCAGGTTGGCCACCAGAGCGGAAAGGTTGTCGTTGTCGCCCACGCGGATCTCCTCGGTGGCCACGGTGTCGTTCTCGTTCACGATCGGGATGACGCGCTGTGCCAGCAGCGCCTCGAGCGTGTTGCGCGCATTCAGGTAGCGGCGCCGGTCGGAGAGGTCGGCGCCGGTGAGCAGCACCTGCGCCACCGTCACGCCATAGATGCGGAAGTACTGCTCGTAGAGAGCCATCAGGCGCGGCTGCCCCACGGCCGCCAGCATCTGCTTGGCTGGGACGAACTGCGGCAGGGTGGGGAACCCCAGCGCCTCCCGGCCGGCGGCAATGGCTCCCGAGGAGACCACCACGATCTGACAGCCTTCCGCGTGCAGGGTGGCCGCCTGGCGGGCCAGATCGACCAGTACTGGCGGGGACAGGCTCTCCGCCCCAGCGGTGAGTGTGGAGGTGCCCAATTTGACCACGATGCGTTGTGGAGTCATCCTGCTGCGCCTGCTGTGTACTGTTGGATAATTTTCACCATGATACCGGAATGACCATAAAAGTCAAGAAACGATGACGTCCCACGCGCGAACATGCACTCAGAAAATCCTTCCGATCCCCAAATTCCGCCCCGTTCAAAGCGTGATCATAATGATCGCCAGGACAGCCGCCCCCACGCCGATCATCTGCAGGCTTCCCAGGGTCTCCCGGGCGATCAGCCAGGCCAGCAAGGCGGTTACCGCCGGGTAAAGGGACCCCAGCACCGCGGCCACGTCCAGGCGTCCGCTTTGCACCGCCAGCAGGAACAACAGGTTGCCGCCTACATCCAGCGTCCCGGCCAGTGCCAGCAGCCAAACAGGCAATCGGGGAGGGATGACCGGTTGGCGCGTATACAGGCTGTAGGCGACCATTCCAAGGCAGGCAGCCAGTCGGCCTGCGCTCAGCGGCCAGAAGACCGCGCCCTCGCTCACCCGGCTCAGGGCGATAAAGAATCCACCGAACCCAAGCCCGGCCAGCAGCGCCGGGCCAAGGCCGGCAGGCTGCCCGCCGATCCGCTCGGGACGCGCGAGCATCCAGATGCTGACTACCGCCAGACCGAAACCCGCCAGTTGCAGCTCGCGCGGCAGGCCTTCGGTAACTGCGGCGAACATGACCGGCATGGCCGTCGCCAGCACTGCGGATACCGGCGCGACGACGCCCATCCGTCCGGCGGCGAAGCCGCGCAGCAGAAATATTAGCCCGATCATCCCAGAGAGGCCCGAGAGCGCGCCCCACATCAGATCGATGGGTGGAGGCAGCTTTTCCAGGCGGGCCAGGGCGGTGATGACCAGCGCAAGCAGCCCGACACTGTAGATGGCCAGCACGGCGTGGAAAGGTCCGGCCCGTCGCGCGGCCAGCCCGCCGATAAAGTCCCCCGAACCCCAGGCGACGGCGGCCGAAAGGGCGAGAATGACCGTCAACAATGGAGAAATCATCATCGAAAACCCATTGGTAACCGGCAATATCCACCGATCATACTGAAAAGAGAATAAAAGTCAAGGAAATTGAACCATAAGGCCAGTTAGCGCCCCAAATCATGGCCTCAGTGTTTCTCTTGACCTTATTACGCCGGCCGGCCCTGAGGATAGAGGTAAAATAGGCCATGACCCGCGCCTTATGGTGAAAGCCCTATGTGGCTGACAAAACACCCCAAATAACCGGTGACCTATCTTCATGGATATCCAAAGCATCGTTTATGTGATTTCGGCCACGGCGGCTGGCGCATTGCTCCAGGGCGTCACCGGTCTGGGGCTGAACCTCTTCGCCTCTCCCCTCCTGATCATGATCGAGCCGCGCCTGATCCCCGGCCCGATTATGGCCGGCGCGCTCCTTCTGACCGTTCTGATGGTGCTGCGCGACCGCATCCGCATGAATCTGCGCGGCATCGGCTGGATGGGGATGGGCATGCTGCCGGGCACCGCTCTCGGCAGCCTGCTGCTGCCGGTAATCCCGCTGAAAGAATTATCGCTCCTCCTGGCCGCGCTGGTTCTCGCCGGGGTGATCCTCAGCCTGTCGGGGCTGCGCTTTCCTCCCAAGTGGTGGATCCTGTTCGCCGCGGGCTTTCTCTCGGGCCTGGGCGGGACGCTGGCGTCCATCGGCGCACCGCCAGTGGCCCTGGTGAACCAGGAGATGGAACCCAGGCAGCTCAGGGCTACTCTTTCCGGCTATTTCACCCTCTCTGCCATGGCCGCTTTGGCCGCCCTGGCCCCTATCGGCCGCTTCCAGGCCGCCGAGCTGCGGCTTACCGTATGGCTGCTGCCGGGGGTGGTGCTCGGTTTCCTCATCTCCATCCCGCTGGCCAGATTTCTGAATAAAAACCTTTCCCGTTACGCCGTGCTGGGGCTGTCTGCCATCAGCGCGTTGGTGCTGATCCTGCGGGTGGTATGAATGACGGGTGCGGGGGAACCGCCGTCCGGGATTTTCCATGCGGCACCCCTTTAAATTTGCCGATTCCGTAGTATAGTGATTTTAAGCTTCTGCGCATTTCCGGATGGGGCGGGCTTCCAACGGGTAAGTTCCGCGTCCGGCAAGTTCAGGAGGAAATGGCGTGAAACCCAAAATCCAGTCCACTTCCTTCGGCTCGATCACCATTGAGGGCGAAAAATATACCCACGATGTACTCATCCGCCTGGATGGCGAGGTGCGCAAGCGTAAAAAGAAACTCTCAAAAAAGGTTTACGGCACCTCGCATGTCCTCTCCCTGGCAGAGGCGGAGCATATTTTCGAACCGGGCGCCGAACTGCTCATTATCGGCAGCGGCCAGACGGGTCAGGTGCGGCTGTCGAGTGAAGCACAGGAGTTCTTCGATGCCAATCGTGTGCGCGTCGTGCTGGCCGCAACCCCGAAAGCCATCCGTCTGTGGAATGAGGCCGGCGGCAGTGCGATCGGCCTCTTCCATGTGACCTGCTGACCTCCCCGGCGCCGACGAGACGCCGGTGAACAGGAAAATGATGTCCCCTGCAGACGTCCGGCACCCTGTCCGTATCCTGCTGGCGGTGGACGGCTCAGAACATTCCCAGGCCGCCCTCAGGCTGCTTTGCGACCTGCCCCTTCCCCCACAAAGCCAGGTCACCGCGGTGAGCGTGATCGTGCCAAGACATGGACGGGACCGGCCCCTTCTTGAAGCCGCCCTGCAGCAGGCGCGCATCCTGCTGGGCGAGAAGGGCGTGGCCGTGGAGACATTCCTGGGCAGCGGCCATCCGTCCGAAACGCTCATCGGATTGGCCCGCCAGATGGACAGCGACCTGATCGTGATGGGCGCGCGCGGCCGACACGCTCCCTGGGAGATTTTGTTGGGGGGTACGGCCCAGCAGGTCATCGAATACGCCGGCGCGCCAGTGCTGATGGCGCGGGTTCCCTATAACGGGCTGCGGCGCATCCTGGTGGCCATCGACGGTTCTGCCTGCAGCGATCAGATGGTGGAACACCTGGCGCACTTCGCCATTCCCAGCAATGCGGATGTGCGCGTCATTCATGTTCTCCCCGCTATGATCGAGCTGGTCCCCGCGCCCCTGCCGCTTTACCCCACGGTTGGTCCCGTCCTGCCGGCCAATGAAGTCCGCGCGCTGAAGGCATTGTACGCTCAGGAAGAAAGAGCCGGGCGCAAGCTGTTAGCCCAGACAGTAGAAAGGTTGAAATCGTGCGGCTTCAGGGCGTCGGGCATCTTCGTCTGTGGGGATGCCGCCGTCGAGATCATCCGCTGGGTAAGGCAGCTCAAAGTCGACCTGGTGGTAGCCGCCTCGCTCGGCCTCAGCAACGTGAAGGAATGGCTGTTGGGCAGTGTAACCCGTAAGCTGGTCTATCATGCCGGGTGCTCGATCCTTGTCATTAAGGCTCCGTCCACCTGAGCAAAATTCCTTCGCATCATCGGCCCGCCGGCCGGAATGTCGCCACATGAGTGGCTGCAGTGTTGCAGTTTATCTCACTGGAAGAATTGAGGCAGATACGCTCGATGGGCTGCCAACAGCTCATCGGTTATGCGTTCGGCGCGGGCGAAATCGGGAAGCAGCGGATGGACCAGCATGGCCTGCAGCGCCTCCCGCCGCGAACCGCTGACGGCTGCCTCCACACACAGGCTTTCGGAGGTTTTCACCGCTTCCAACAATGGATATATGGAGGGCGGCAGGGTGCCGCGCGTCAGCGGCGTCACGCCATTGGCCCCCACCACACAGGGCACTTCGACCGCTGCGTCTTCCGGCAAGCCGGGAATCGAGCCGCCGTTGCGCACGATGAGGACCTGCACGTCGCGCCGGTCAGCCAGAATAGAGAAGATGAGGCGGAAGGCCGCTTCGGAATAAAGCGCTCCGCCGCGCTGACTCAGCTCGGGGGGCTTGACCTCCAGGCTGGGGTCGCTGTAGCGAGTCAATAACTCCTTTTCGATTTCAGCCACCACTTCTCCGCGCGTTCTTCCGGCCGCTCGCACCTCATCGATTGCCTGGGGCGTGCTGTAGTAATAACGCAAATAATAGGTAGGTATCATCTGAAGAGTCTCAAAGACGCCTGGCGGGAAGGGGAAATGCTGGTGCGCCTCTTCACTGTCAGGTTTGCACAGCATCGCCAACGCCTCGGCCATGCGGCTGCGCCCGCCAACGGAGACGTCGCGAATCCAGCCCAGGTGGTTGAGACCGACCCAGTCCAGCCACAGCTCGCTTTCGGCCACACCCAGCAGATTGGCCAGGGCGATGTGCGAGTTGATCGGCACATTACACAGACCGACCACTTTCTTCAACCGGCTGTATTTGATCAATGCCTCGGTAATGACGCCTGAGGGGTTGGTGAAATTCAGATACCAGGCCTGCGGTGCGCGCCGTTCCACTTCTGCAGCGATGCGCAGACTGACCGGGATGGTGCGCAAGGCGCTCGCCAGGCCGCCCGCGCCGACCGTCTCCTGGCCCAAGACACCATGGCTCAGGGGAATTTTTTCATCCAGGATGCGCGCCGACATCCCCCCCACCCTGATTTGCGAGAGCACGAACGCGGCACCCTCCAAAGCAGGTTCCAATCGGTCGTGCAGCTCGATGCGCGTCTCCAGGCCGGCATGTCGGAACATGCGAAGGGCGAAGTCGCCGAGGATAGCCAGGCGCTGCGGGTGAATATCGTACAGGCTGATCACTTCCACACGCACCTGATCCTGGTGGGTGATCCATCCTTCCAGGAGCTCAGGGGTGTACGTGCTGCCCCCGCCGATCACGGCGAACTTATCTATATGGAACACAGCAACACCCCTCCAGTCCGATGACCACGGCGATTCGTCTAGTGGACACAGAATGCAATGATCGCGTCTTTAATGATATTCCAAAGGATCGGAAACCGATACATGGATGATCCACCAGGGACGCGAATAACATCCCCCCTGCGGGGACCCTGAACCCGGCACGAACTTTGGTTGAATCATCTTCAATCCTGGAGAAGGTGATCCACCAGGGACTCGAATAACATCCCCCCTGCGGGGACCCTGAACCCGGCACAAGCAATGGTTGGATCATCTTTAATCCTGGAGAAGGTGATCCACCAGGGACTCGAACCCTGAACCCACTGATTAAGAGTCAGTTGCTCTACCAGTTGAGCTAGTGGACCGTTCGCGCGCCAGATTCTACCATAAATAGACGCGCTCAGAAAAGGTTTCGATTCGCCGCCGCGAGTTTGATGATCATTTCTTCAGTTAAAGTGCTCTGCTGATTGGTCCTGGTCAGGCGTGCCACCTGTCGGGTGAATCCAGTAGACCATCTCGAGCGAGGCCCGCCTCGTCCTTCTGACCGATGCATCTCGCTGACAGGCCCTGCAAATCGTGTCGCGGGGTAGAGTGTGATCAGGAAACCCGCGATCTTTCGTGGCGGGTGCAGGTGGGCAGCGCAGCGCTGGCTGAACATTATTTCCTTATCCATCGCAGTCGTCATTGTCTGGCGTGGGCCAGCTATCCATGGGTCCATCCGGTTTGATATACCCAACCGGGTGACCGATTTCAGTACAATGGCAAGTTCGCAGCAGAACCTACCCATCCATGGCGTATACTTGGGTTCGATTTTTATTCATCTCTCTTTTACAGTGTATGGGCCGCATCAGGTATCTGTTGATATGGATCGTGTTTCTGTCCGGATGTACGCCAGCCGGCCATTGGCTCGCGTCTCCCACACCTGAAATCACTTTTCCGGCGCATAAGACCACCTTCACCCCGCCGGCGACAGCTACCCCCTCTCTCCTTCCTCCGACTGCAACGCCCTCACCGGCGCCCCTTAACCTGTCCAACCCGCGCACCCAGGTGCTGGCCGCCGGCCTGCCTGATCCCGATGACCTGGCGCTTGCGCCGGATGGCTCAATCTACATTTCCACCATCGGCGACGGCAGCGTGCGCCGCTACACCCCTGCGGGGGAGCTGGAAACCGTCCTGACCGGCCTGTCTGTGCCGGAAGGCATGCTCTTTCTGCCGGATGGCTCGCTGCTGATCGCCGAGCAGGGCCAGAACCGCCTGGTGCGTTACGACCTGACCGCCAAAACCGCGGCCACCTTCTTCGAGCTGGCCAATCATAGCGGCCAGGAGGGAGTGGACGGCATCGCCTTAGACAGCCACGATCCCGCTTCCACCAGCCTGATCATCCCCGACAGCCCCAACGGGCGGGTGCTGCGCCTCAGCCTGGACGGTAAAGGGGTAGCCACCATCGCCCGCGGCCTGGTGCGACCTACCGGCGCGTGGGTCGAGCCGGGCGGCGCCATCCTTCTGGCCGATGAGTTCGGCGACGCCCTCCTGCGCCTGGGGCCGGACGGCGGGCTCGAGAAGCTGGCCGAGCTGCCCCAACCGGACGACGTGGTCGAGGACGGCGCCGGGAACATTTTTGCCTGCACCCTGGTGGACGGGGCCGTTTACGTCATACCCGCCGGATCAAACAAGGCTCACATTTTGGCTGCTGGATTTAACCAGCCCCAGGGATTGATCGTAACCGCGGATGGGAATTTGGTGGTTACCGATAGCGGCCACGGCCGCCTGGTCAGGGTTTTGATCCATCCCTGAAGGGCTTTCATGGCGGAGTTTGGCTTCACGCTGTATAATCCAATCAAACTTAGTGGTGCCCTGATCGGTAGGCCAGGCGTGATGGTCCAATCGAAAGAAGGATTTCGATGTCCAGCCAAATGAAGCGCACTGAGATTTCTATATTGCTGGCGGCAGCCATCCTCCTGCTATCCTCCTGCCAGCCCGCCGCCGAAGGGATACCGCCGACCGCGCCGCCGCTCTCCAGCCCAACCACGCCGCCCGAGACAGCCGTCCCGACGTTCACACCTACCCCCGCCATCACCCCAACCCCGACCTTCGTGCCTCCCACCCCGCGCGAGGCCCCGCTCGAACTCCCTGCGGGTGTTACCCTGGAGGAATACGCGCTTGCCGGCCCGCCCGATGGCGAGACCCGCTCGTTTCAGCCCGTTCAGGGGGCGCAGGACGACGTCCTGCTCCGCCGCGCCGTCGAGCGCGATTACCGCAACCAGTACGTCGCCGCCGCCAACCGGACGCTCGCGCCCTACGGCTACCGCTTCGAGGCCGCCCAGCCCCCCGGCGACTGGTATCGCCTTTACCATAACGACCAGCTTCTCCTGGAGCAGGTGGTCTACGTTGGACCAGTTTCAGCCGGCACGGAAGATTTCATCCTCACCGTCGAAGCCAGCGACGCCACCTATCTGCTTCACAAGGACGGTCTGATTCCCCGCGATGGGACCCGGGATGTGCAGTATGGCGATTACGCCGCCTATCTGGGCGCGGACCTGATCACCGCCAAAGAGACCTATACGGGCAGCGGCGAGGCCATGTCTGGCAGCGCTGCCGTTTACCGTGATGGCGCGAAGATCTTTTCCATCTCCACCGGGCAGCCCTCCCCCTCCCCCGACCTGTACGGCCTGTGGACCTACGACGGCCATTGGGCCATCGAGGTGAAGGGCCAAGTGATCGTGGATGGTCAGCCGCTGAATGCTGCGAAGGGTTACCAGGAAAGCTTCGGCTTCCAGCTCGTGCATGGCGCGCCGTTCTACTTCTTCCAGAAGAATGGCAAGATCGGCGCGGTCTACGCCGGCCAGCCTATCGCCCTCGACTATGACGAGCTCCCCCATTACGGCTGCTGCGCCGCTGGCGGGCTTAATCCCGGGCACGCCGAGAACATGCTGTGGTTCTTCGCCCGGCGCGGCGGCGTCTGGTATTACGTCGAACTCGGGGTTTATTCCTGATCTCGGGTGGATTAGCCGGTCATTACAGCATCTCGCAGGTGAATTTCGTTAATCAGCGGCCTCAATAATTCCTGGTCAGCCGTGCATAGTACCGGTAGCGATCCCCACGGTACAGAATCTTCACGTACTCCACCGCGCGACGGTCCTGGGAATACAGCACCCGCTCGCTCAGCAGCAGCGGGCTGCCCTCGCTGACGTGCAGCAGTGCCGCCTCGCGCGGCGAGGCCACCGTCACCTCCAGGGTCTCGTCCGCTTCGGTGGGAATAATATGGAACTTCTCCTGCAGGATGGCGTACAGCGAGCCGCGCTGCTCGAGCTCCTCACGGCGGATTTCCTGTCCGGGTTCGAGCGCCAGGTAGGAGGTTTGCAGGCCGATGGGCTGCCCGTCCCCCAGGCGCACGCGTTCGATCATCAGCACCGGACCGCCGCTGGACGGCAGGTCGAGCTTTTCGGCCACCTTTTTAGGCGCCGGGATAGTGGCGAAGTCCAGGATGATCTGTCCCGGCTTCAATCCCCGCCGCAGCATATCCTCGGAAAAGCTGGTCAGCTCCAGGAAGCCCTTCTGGAGTTTTTGCGGCGAGACGAACGTGCCGCGCCCGTGCTCGCGGTACAGATAGCCCTGGCGGATGAGCAGCTCGATAGCCTGGCGGATGGTTGGGCGACTGACGCCGTAAAGCTGCTCGAGCTGGCGTTCGGAAGGGATCGGCTGGCGGGCGGCCCAGGCGCCGTCTTCTATCTTCTGGCGCAGGATGCTGGCCAGCTGATAGTACTTGGGTACCGCATCGAACGGGTCGATGATTCTTGACATTTCGCCCCTGGCATGGTATGATCTAAACGAATGATGTCATGTGGTCATTACCAGTTAAATTATCCCTCATTCGACCGCTTCCGTCAAGTGCCAGCCCACGTCTGACCCATGGCTTCTCTCTCGGACCAGGAACTTCAACAAATCATTCAACGCGTCCTACAGCGCATGCAGGGCGGTGAGACGCTTCCGCCCGCGCCCGTCCCGCCATCCCCCGCCCCTGCGAACCCGGCTCCTCAAATCGCGGAGTCACTGCCCCCGGGCTCTCGGCGGGTGGTGGCGGTCGGCGCCGACCATGGCGGTTTCCTCCTGAAAGAGGCCATCAAGCCTTATCTGGAGGAGCTCGGTTACGCGGTGACCGACTGCGGCACCCACAGCAAGGATGCGGTCGACTACCCCGATTTTGCCCACGCCGTGGCGCGTCTCGTCGCCAATGGGGAGGCCTGGCGCGGCATCGTCGTGGATGGGGCGGGCATCGGCTCCTGCATGGTCGCCAACAAAGTGCCCGGCGTGCGCGCCGCCCTGTGTTACGACCTCTCCACGGCCATGAACAGTCGCGAGCACAACGACGCCAACGTCCTCACCCTCGGCGCCGGGCTGATCGGCGAGAACCTGGCCAAACAGATCGTCAAAGCCTGGCTGTCCACCGAGTTTGGCGGCGGTCGCCACGCCCGTCGGGTGGACAAAATAAAAGCGGTCGAGAAGCAATATCTGAAATCGTGAGCGCAGCTATGTCCGCTGACCCAAAAACCATTGAGACGCTTGTGGAAGTGATCGCCCGTGAAGTCCTGCTGGCTTATGCCGGCCAGGACATGCGTCTGGATGCCTCGCCGGGTTCTTTCTGTCGATTCGAGTGCGCCGAAGGGCTGTGCGTCAAGACCTGCTTCGATAACGTTGGCCAGGTGATCAGCGCCGGCGCAGAACGCATCAGCTCAACACTGGGCATGATCCCCAGGGACGCCAGCCTGGCCAAGCTGATCGATCATACTCTGCTCAAACCCGAAGCCACCCCCTCTCAAATCCGCAAGCTGTGCGAGGAGGCTCGCCAATACGGCTTTGCTTCGGTGTGCGTCAATCCGGCCAATGTCAGGCTGTGCGCCGAGTTGCTGCGCGGATCTCCCGTCAAGGTCTGCTCGGTGGTAGGTTTTCCTTTAGGCGCCACCCTGCCTGAGGTCAAAGTTTTCGAAACCCAGCGGGTGATCGAGCTGGGCGCCACCGAAGTGGACATGGTCATCAACATCGGCGCCCTGAAAGGCGGCGACAGTGAACTGGTCGCACGCGACATTCGCGGCGTGGTTCAGACGGCCCACGCAGCAGGCGCCCTGGTGAAGGTGATCATCGAGACCGCCTTGCTCACAGATGAAGAAAAGGTGATCGCCTGTCTGCTGGCCAAGGAGGCCGGCGCGGACTTCGTCAAAACCTCCACCGGTTTCTCCACCGGCGGCGCAACCGTGGCCGATGTGGCCCTGATGCGCCGGGTGGTCGGGCCTTCTGTAGGGGTGAAGGCGGCCGGAGGAATTCACACCCGCGAAGACGCCGAGAGCATGGTGCGCGCTGGCGCCACACGCATCGGCGCCAGCGCGGGAGTGCGCATCGTCCAGGGCGGAGACGGCGCTGCAAAGGCCGCCGCGACGCCAGCGGTCACCGCCGCGCCGTCTCCCGCCAGGGCATATTGATCGCCGTCAAGGAGGGCTCATGCTGATTGCCCGCGTGATCGGCACGACCGTTTCGACGGTCAAAGACGAAAAGTTGATGGGCCGCAAGCTGCTCATCGTCCGCCAGACGGACGAGCGCGGCAACCCGGTGGGCAAGCCGTACGTGGCGGTGGACACCGTCGACGCCGGGGTGGGTGATCTGGTGCTGACCGCTGCCGGCTCCAGCGCCCGCCAGACAGCGCTCACCAAGGATTCACCCGTGGATGCGGTCATCATGGCCATGATCGACTCGCTGGAAGTCGACGGCGAAGTCGTCTTCCGCAAGTCTTGAGCGGATGCGATCGGTGGCGACCATGGACAAAGACCTGGCATCCATTCAAGAGGCGCGAGAGCTGGCGGCCGCAGCTTACGAGGCTCAACGCGTGTGGGCCAAGGCGTCCCAGGAACAGGTGGACCGCGTGTGCGCCGCGATGGCCGAGGCGGCCTACCAGGCCTCCGAGCGGCTCGGACGCCTGGCCGCCGAGGAGACCGGCTACGGCGTCCCGGCGCATAAAAAGCTGAAAAACGAGTTTGGCTCGCGCATCTTATGGGAGAGCATCAAGGACATCAAAACCGTCGGCGTCATCGGGTATGACGCGGCCAAACGCATCTACGAGATCGCCTGGCCCATGGGCGTGGTGGCTGCGCTGACTCCCAGCACCAATCCGACCTCCACGGCCATGTACAAGATCCTTATCGCGGTCAAGGCGCGCAATGGGATCGTCGTTGCCCCCCACCCCTCGGCTGTGCGCTGCTCCTATGAGACGGCTCAGCTCATGGCTCAGGCCGCCGAAAGCGCCGGAGCGCCGCGTGGGCTGATCGGCTGCATGCAAAACATCTCCCTGCCCGGCACCCAGGAGCTGATGAACCATCGCCGCACCGCCCTGATCCTGGCCACTGGCGGCTCGGCCATGGTCAAAGCCGCCCACTCGGTCGGCAAGCCGGCTTATGGCGTCGGTCCGGGCAATGTACCGGTATACGTGGATCGCAGCGCCGATCTCGAGAAGGCCGCCCGCTATATCGTATCCAGCAAATCGTTCGATTATTCCACCATCTGCTCGACCGAACAGGCGGTCATCGCCGACCGGCCGATCGCCGCCCAACTGGCCACCCTCATGCAGGCCGAGGGCGCCTACTTCACCAACGAGGCCCAGACCGAAGCCCTGCGCCGCCTTTTGTTCCATCCAGACGGCAGCATCAATACCGCTACGGTAGGCAAATCTCCCCAGTTTCTGGCTGCCATGGCTGGCTTCAGCGTGCCCGAAAGCGCGCGCATTCTGGTCGCACGCCTTGGCCAGGTCGGGCGGGAAGAACCCCTCTCGCGCGAGAAACTCACCACCGTACTGGGCTGGTACGAGGCCGATGGCTGGGAGGCGGGGTGCGAGCGCTGCATCGAGCTGATCCAGTTCGGCGGGCGCGGTCACACGCAGATCATCCACGCCACCGATGAGAAGGTCATCATGGCCTTCGGTCTGGAGAAACCCGTCTTCCGCATCCTGGTCAACACCCCTGGCACCCTGGGCGCCATTGGATTGACCACCGGCCTGTGGCCTTCCATGACGCTGGGTGCGGGCGGCATCGGCGGCTCGATCACCGGTGACAATATAACCGTGCACCACCTCTTCAACGTCAAACGCCTGGCCTGGGAGCTGGTGCCGCCGCCGGAAATCATTTTTCAGCCGGTGGATCACGCCCCGGCCGGCCCTTCCCCCGGGGACATCGAACGCGTGGTTCAAGAAGTGATCGGCGAAATTTTACGCCTGCGCTGATATAGGACCCGAAATCGTCATCAACCTTTTTCAGAAGAAAGGAAACCCGTGAAATGGCTCTAGACACCGCATTGATCGCTCTGGGAATGGTGGAAACCCGCGGCCTGGTCGGCGCGATCGAAGCCGCCGATGCCATGGTCAAAGCCGCCAACGTCGTGCTGATCGGTTCCGAGTACGTTGGCGGTGGGTATGTGACCGTGATGGTGCGCGGCGACGTCGGCGCAGTCAAAGCCGCCACCGATGCCGGCGCTGCGGCCGCCAAGCGCGTGGGCGAACTGGTCTCCGTGCATGTCATCCCACGGCCGCACTCCGACGTGGAGATGATCCTGCCCAAGAGCACCAAAGGCAGCTTCGGCGGGCGGGCGGCGGGCAAAGAATAACCCCGCGGGGTCATCGAGGTGCAGCCGCAAGCCGCGACTCCTCGCCCCGCACCCCTGGACGACTACCTGGCCTCCGCCGAGGCGGTCATCCGGCTCAGCCCGGACGGCGCCGCGCCCCTGGAGAGGCCCCCAGCCGGTCCCCTGCACGTGGGTGTGGATCTGGGAACCGCCTACCTGGTGCTGGTCGCTCTGGATGGCGACCTACGACCGCTGGCCGGCGAGTATCAATTCGCCCAGGTGGTGCGCGATGGCCTGGTGGTGGATTTCATCGGCGCCATCGATCGTCTGCGCGCCATGAAGGCCCGCCTGGAAGAGCGCCTGGGCGTCGCCCTGGACCATGCTGCCAGCGGCTATCCACCGGGCGTGCCGCCGGTCGAGGTGCGCGCCACCGCCAACGTGGTCGAGGCAGCCGGATTCCGCTGCTCGGGCCTGGTGGACGAGCCCACCGCTGCCAACCATGTTTTGAACATCCATGATGGGGCCATCGTTGACGTTGGCGGCGGCACGACCGGCATCGCCGTGGTGAAGGACGGTCGGGTGGTGTACACCGCTGATGAGCCGACCGGCGGAACGCACTTCTCGCTGGTCATCGCCGGCGCATTGGACCTGAGCTTCGAACAGGCCGAGGAGTTGAAGGTGAAACCTTCCGAGCAGGCGCGCCTCTATCCGCTCGTCCGCCCAGTGATGGAGAAAGTGGGCAGCATCGTCGCCCGTCACGTGGCCGGTCAGGGTGTGCAGCAGATCACCCTGGTGGGCGGCGCGGCTGCTTTTCCGGGCATGGCCGCCGTGATCCAGGAGGTTACCGGCATCCCAACCCGGAGCCCCGCGCGGCCGTTGTTCGTCACCCCGCTGGGTATTGCCATGGCCGATGCATAGACCCGCCACAGGGAGAGGCTGAATGGCCGAAAATTTTTCCTTACGCTGTTACGCTTTCCTCGACCGCATGCAGGCCCAGTACGCCGCCTTCGTAGGCACGATCACACAAGGAGATTTGCCTGTCGAGGGTATGGCCGCCCTGTACGTTGAGATGTCGCCGGGCAACGAGGTCTTCCGCGTGGTCGATATCGCCGTGAAGGCCACCGAATCCAAACCCGGCGCGCAGATCGTCGAACGGGAGTTCGGCATGTTCGAGGTACACTCGCTCAACCAGGCGGCGGTCATCGAGGCAGGACGGGTGGTGCTCGATCGCCTCGGTTTGAAGATCGAGGACCGTATCAAGCCTCAGATCGCCTCGATCCAGGTCATCACCCGCGTGGACCCCTACCAGGCTCAGCTCCTCAACCGCTTCCGGCGCGGGAGCATGCTGGTGCCCGGCGAAACCATGCTGGTGCTGGAATGCGCCCCGGCCGCCTACATCAACTATGCCTGCAACGAGGCCGAGAAGAAAGCCAACATCAAGATCGTGCACGTTTCCTCTGTTGGGCGCTTCGGACGCATGTGGCTCTCCGGCTCAGAGGCAGAGATCATCACTGCGCGCAACGCCGCAGTGCAGGCTCTGGAGAGCCTGGAGGGCATCGAAGGGGCGTGATTCCACGATGGAGCAGCCTATGCCAAAGACATTTTTAACCGAACGAGATATCGAGGACATGGTGCGCCAGGGGACGATGTCTTTGCTGTTGAGCGACGACCTGGTGCTGACCGATCTGGCCTATGAGAAGGCCAAGCGGCTGGGTGTGCAGCTCCTCAACCAGCACGACAAGCCGCCCGCCGCACCGGTGCGCCCATACATCGCCAAAGAAGTTAGCGGTGGGGAAACGGGCGCCTCCGCCGCCATCCCGGCCACCCCGCCCTCGCGCGACGCAGCCCTCAAGCAGCGCGTGCGTGAAGCGGTGCTTGCCCGTCTGGGCACCCAGGTGGACTCCGCGTTGCTCGACACGATCATCGAGCGCGTATTGAGCCATATCGGAGCGAAGTAGGCAGAAATGCTTTTCGGACGCGTCCATGGGACGGCCATTTGCACCATCAAGTACCCTGGCCTGGAAGGGGTGAAGTTGCTCGTGGTGCAGCCGCTCAATAAGCGCATGGAGCCACAAGGCGCGCTCCAGGTGGCCGCCGACGTCGTCCAGGCTGGTCCCGGCGATCTGTGCGTGATGGTGCGCGCCCGCGAGGCTTCTCTGGCTCTGCCGGAGGTCAAGTTCGTGCCGGTGGACCTGGCGTTGGTGGGCATCGTCGATGAGCTTGAGGTGCGCCCCGACGGAGAGTTCGATTTTACCCTCAAGCGCGGCTGGACGCACTACACCTGATTCTGAATGATGATTCATCCCGGGTGCAGGCTTCGAAAGGGGATTCACTTCTTATGATGCTTGGGAAAGTGGTCGGCACGGTGGTAACCACCATCAGCCATCCGCATTACAAAAATCGCCGCCTGCTGGTGGTGCAACCCCTCGCTTTACCAGGCGACCCGCTCGAGGAGGATTTCATCGCCCTGGATAACACCCACGCGGGCATTGGCGATACCGTGCTGGTCAACCGCGAGGGCAACGGCGCCCGCCAGGTATTGAAGAACCCCGATGCTTGCGTGATCTCGGTCATCGTCGGCATCGTGGATTCGCTATTCATCGAGGATATTTAATCAGGATATCGAATATTCCATCCGCGTTGTGCGCGCGGCGCATCTGCGGCTGCATGCTTGAAAAGGAATAAGACCATTCCCGGCAGCCCGGACATCTCTATCTGGTTGCATCCCTAAGTCGTCCCGCAAATTCAATCGAGACAACAGCATTCCAGTTCCATCCTATACTGGCCGGCAGTATTTCTTAATGCCTGGACAAGGCGCTGTGCATATCCTGCACGACCTGCACCATGCAGGCAAACCTGGAAATACGCAGGTGGTTCACGCTCGTAATAAAATCATCGCCATAAGAAACCTCACATACCCGCATTGTCTGGCAGGGATTGATCATTTTAGAAGGCAGCCATTACAATGCCTCATCGCTGATTAAGAGAAATGCTATATAATATAAATAAGGGAGGAATCAGCGCCGCAGTGGATCGCGCTGACTGAGGGGGTGGATGGTTAGGAGGTGGTGGATGATCAACCTGTATGTATCTTTATTGGTTGCTTACCTTCTCGGCTCGATCCCTTTCGCTGTTTTGATTACCCGTTATCGCACTGGACTTGATCTGCGCGCCCTGGGCGACGGCAACCTTGGCGCTAAAAACGTTTACCTCTCCGTCGGCCACCGCGAGGGCCTGGTTGTGGGTGTGCTCGACATTGGCAAAGGCGCCGCGGCCGTGCTTTTCTCCCAGGCGCTCGACGTCAGTTTGGCCGGACAGCTCGGCGTGGGCCTGGCTGTGGTCATGGGCCACAACTGGTCCATCTTCCTGCATTTCGATGGCGGACAGGGCATGGCGGCTACCGTGGGCGTCTTCCTGGCCCTGATCCCCGTGGTAACCCTCATCTCCATCGGACTGATCGCGGTGACGCTGTGGATGACCCGCAACTGGGACGTGGCCTGCGCCATCGGGCTGGCCTGGATCCCCCTGGCTTCCTGGCTCATCTTTGCCCGCGCTGAGCTGGCCTGGTATGCGGTGGGCATGCTGCCCCTCATCCTGGTACGCAAGATCATCGTGACCGCCGTACGGGAGGCGCAACGCCACCGCATCAAAGGCGCCTGATGGCCGGTAAGCGGGTAATGAGATCGGAATCTGCCGAGGTGATATTCTCGATCAGGGGATGTTATGAAAGCCGCCGGGTGAAGAACCGCCCGGCGGCCCGTTTTAATCCGGTAACCCAACCGCCGCACGCACCTCTTGCATTGTCGCTTCGGCAATGGTGCGGGCGCGCCTGGCTCCATCGCGCAGCACCTCCCACACGTCCTGCGGGTTTTTGCCCAGCTCGGTCCGCTTCGCCCGGAACGGCGCCAGGTGGTCGTTCAGATTCCTGGCGAAAATCTTCTTGCAGTCCACACAACCAATTCCTGCCCGCCGGCACTCGACGTTGATCATCGCCACCTCTTCCGGCGAGGAGAAGATTTTATGCATGGAAAACACGTTGCACACGTCAGGGTTGCCTGGATCGCTGCGGCGGATGCGCGCCGGGTCGGTGACCATCTGCATGACGCGCGCTTGAGTTTCCTCCGGTGTGGCGGCTAATTCGATGTGGTTGTTGAGACTTTTACTCATCTTCTGCTGGCCATCGATGCCAAGCACTTTGGGCGTTTCAGTTGCCTTCATCTGCGGCTCGACCAGCACATTCGTGTGAAAGCGGAAATTGAACGAGCGCACCGTCTCACGTGCAAACTCCAGGTGGGGCGCCTGATCCACACCCACCGGAACCAGGCCAGCCTTGTAAAGCGCGATGTCGGCCGTCATCAGCACAGGATAGCCCACCAGCCCGTAATTGATATTGTGGGGCTGCTGGCGGGCCTTCTCTTTGAAGGTCGGCAAATCGGTCAGTTTGCCCAGGGGGGTGACCATCGAGAGGAGCGTATGCAGTTCGGTCACCTGCGGCACATTCGACTGGACGAAGACGATGCTCTCCTCAGGACGAATACCGGCTGCCAGCCAATCCAGGGCCATCTCGTAGGTATTCGCGCGCAGTTCACTGGTATCTTCCAGCGTGGTGAGCGCGTGCAGGTCCACGATGCAGTAGATGCACTCGTATTCGTCCTGGAGGGCGACGTAATTTTTGATCGCTCCCAGATAATTTCCCAGATGCTGCCGCCCGGTGGGCCGGGCGCCGGAGAACACGCGTCCTTTCTTCACCATTCAGCTCTTACCTCGCAAGAGTTTTTCGATCAGCCCGGCTACCTCGCCTGGTTGGGGGTGGCGATGGCTTTCAATCTTGGAGTAGATCAACTTACCATCCACGCTGACCTCAAAACGCCCCCCGTCCGATGGAATGAGCGTCAGCTCGGCGATGTCGGGCTCGAATTTCTTCAACAATTCGGCCGCCAGACTGGTGGCCCGATCGGTGTACTGTCAAACAGCACAATACTCGATCTGGATTTTGATCGTCACACTTTACTCCACAAAAAACAAATGGTTGAGTTCGAATCATTATATCATGGGCATCAGTTAAGATTTGCGTCCGGCGAGATTTACCGGCTGGATGCGCTATAATTGCCCGCATGGTCGCTATATCCCTGCCGCCGCCCATTTGGGTGGATCGGCCACAGGCGCTGAGGCAAGCCATCGACCGGCTGTCCGTCCAGCCCATTCTCGCGGTGGATACTGAATCCAACAGCCTGTACGCTTACCGCGAACGAGTCTGTCTGATCCAGTTCTCGTTCGCCGAAACCGATTATTTAATCGACCCTCTGGCGCTGACGGATCTTTCGGGGCTGGAAGCCATCTTTGCTGACCCGGCCATCGAAAAGGTGTTCCACGCAGCCGAATACGATCTGATCTGCCTGAAACGCGATTTCGGCTTCCACTTCGCCAATCTGTTCGACACCATGCAGGCGGCGCGCATCCTGGGGCGGCCGGCGATCGGGCTGGGCTCATTGCTCAAGGAGGAGTTCGGCCTGAACATCGATAAACGCTTCCAACGCGCCAATTGGGGCCAGCGCCCGCTCCCCGCCGAGATGCTGTCTTACGCCCGCCTGGACACCCACTACCTGATCGCACTGCGTAACCGTCTGTACGAAGCTCTGGAGGCGCGCAGGCTCTTACCCCTGGCGCAGGAGGACTTCCGTCGCGCCTGTTCTGTCAACGGCAAAGCCGGCAATGGCGAAAGCGACCCGCTGTGGCGCATCAGCGGTACGCAGGAACTCGATCCCCGCCAGATGGCCGTGCTCAACGAGCTGGTTAAATATCGCGAGGAACGCGCTCGCGAGGCCGACCTGCCTCCCTTCAAGGTGCTCGACAATCAAGCACTGCTCGCCATCGCCCGCGCCCTGCCCCGCTCCCGTGAAGAGCTTATCCGCGCTGTGCGGCTGAGCGATCGTCAGCTTCAGCGCCATGGCGATGAACTGCTGGCGGCCGTTCAACGCGGCCTGCGCGCCAACCCGCCCCACCGTCCTCAATCTTCCCCGTACGACGAAGCCCTCGTGGCGCGCATGGAAGCCCTGCGCACCTGGCGGCGCGACAAAGGTCTGGAATGGGGCGTCGAGTCGGACGTGATTCTACCGCGTGACGTGATGCAGGCCATCGCTGAGCGAGGACCGCGCAGCCTGGATGAACTGGCCGCCGTAATGAGCGACCTGCCCTGGCGGCTGGAGCATTTCGGCGCAGAAATATTAAAAGTGCTGCCATAGCTGCGCTGCCCGACATTCTATGCGGACCGTTGGCCGTGGAGCAGCTTGGGCCAGCGTTCTGGAAATCTCCGGCGGTCTCAGGCCGATCCTCATGATCGAATTTTGATGAAACCCAAATTTCCATGCCCTCGGTCTGAGGAAAAAAGCTCGCCAAAAGCCATGATAGCTTCTCGAAAGGACATCCTCTCATGCACCTCACCTTCCATGGCGCCGCCCGAACCGTGACCGGCTCGCAACACCTTCTGGAAGTCAATGGCCGCCGTATTCTGCTGGATTGCGGCCTCTTTCAGGGGCGGCGGGCCGACACCTACAACATCAACTACAGCCTGCCCTTCGACCCGACTCGCCTTGACGCAGTCATCCTTTCGCACGCCCACATCGACCACAGCGGCAACCTGCCCAATCTGCTGCGCCACGGCTATCGCGGTCCTATATACACCACTCCTGCCAGCGCCGACCTGGCCGATGTGATGTTGCGGGATGCGGGCCACATCCAGGAAGCGGACGTGGAATTCTTAAACAAGAAGCGCCGTAAGCGGGGCGAACCGCTCCTCGACCCTCTGTACACACTTGAAGATGCCGCAAAGGTCGCCGGTCAGTTCGAACGCGTGAATTACGACGAGAGCTTCCACCCTGCGCCGGGCGTCACCGCGCGCCTGGTGGATGCGGGCCATCTCTTGGGATCGGCTGCAATCGTACTGGACGTAGAAGAACCGGGCCGTCCGGCTTTCCGTTTGTGGTTTTCGGGCGACGTTGGCCGCCAGAAGCTGCCTCTCTTGCGCGACCCGGTGCTGCCCGCTGACGCCGACTATCTGATCATGGAGTGCACCTACGGCGACAGGCTGCACGGCGAGCCGCAAGAAGCCTATGCCGAGTTCCGCGATGTGGTGCGCAAGGCTTACCAGCGCGGGGGCAAGGTGATCGTGCCAGCCTTTGCCGTGGGACGCACTCAGGAGCTGGTCTTCTCCCTGCACGAGATGACCAACCGGGGCGAAATCCCCCGCCTGCCGGTGTATGTGGACAGCCCGCTGGCCGTGGAGGCTTCGACCGTTTTCCGCAGGCACCCCGAGTGCTTCGATGAAGAGACCCGCCGCTTCGTAGCCGAGGATCGCCACCCGGCCCTGAATTACGACCTACTTACCTACGTCAGCTCGGTGGAAGAGTCCAAAAAGCTCAACGACCGGCACGATCCGATGGTCATCATCTCGGCTTCGGGCATGGCCGAGACCGGGCGCATCCTTCACCATCTGCGCAACAACATCGAGGACGCGCGCAATATCATCGCCATCGTTTCCTGGCAGGCGCCTTACACGCTGGGACGCCGCCTCGCGGAGGGGGAAAGGCGCGTACGCATCTTCGGAGAAGAGTTCGTCCGCCGGGCTGAGGTCGTCACCATCAACGGCTACTCCGCCCACGCCGACCAGGCCGGATTATTGCGCTACGCCCTGACATCGAAAGATACGATTAAGAAAATCTTCCTGGTACACGGGGAACAGGCGGCGGCCGAGGCGCTGATGGACAAGCTGCGCGAAGCCGGCGCACCGCCGGCAGAATACCCGGCCCTGCACGCAGGCGTGGATTTGTGAAGCTGGCTCTGATATAATTGCAGCGCCACGGAGAGGTGCCGGAGTGGACGATCGGGGCGGTCTCGAAAACCGTTGTGGTCCTTGTGGCCACCGTGGGTTCGAATCCCACCCTCTCCGCAGGTCGGAAGATCCTCGTTAGCAGCGTAAGCTGCACATTATCGCCGGCCTCAATCGCTTGGTGATAGTGTAGGTCACATGACTGAGGGCTTGCGACTGGCGTGGTGTATGTTCACATGCCATCCACGCCCGAGATCGCTCAGTTCCAGCTGGGCGATCTCGCTTTTAAGGTGCAGTATCCTCATTGTACATACTCCTCTGCGCCTGTCAAGACATTGTGGGACATCCGCAGCGCGATTTCGACACCGGTACTCATCTGTCCAGTATCTGCTTCTATGTCACAATTGTTCCCATTCGCCTCTACACGCGCTATCCAGAATCGCCTGTCGGCATCCTGTTGCAACCCGTCCAGGATAGAGAAGAGCGGTTCGTAATCCGGTCGGGCTTTCACCCACAGGACGCGTTTGACCGTTACATCCACGCCAACTTCCTGGATCATGATGTGAACAAGATCCTTGCGCTCTTCCTTGGTGGAGTTCTCCCAGGTCTCACGCAAGTCAAGCAAGGTACGCGCTGCCCGATTCAGGGCCGGCTCAGGAACACGCTCCAGCAAAGCCAGTTTTTCCTTCAAGCTGCTGACCTTCTGCCAATATTGGTATTCCTCTCCTTCATACAGTCCACGCTCAAAGTTTTCCCGCATCAGGCGCAACATTCCACGGATCTCTTTACGCTCAGCCTCGGGATCGGCTTGCTCGCTCTGATTATCGAGCATCTGGCGGACAATTGGCTCCCAGTTTTCGGGAAGGTGGATGGATTGGATTAGCTCTGCTACTTGCGCATCGATCAGCTCAGCGCGGACGCTTTGCCCGATGTAAGGACAATCATGATATCCCCGCAGGTGAGATTCTTCCCGGTAATATGTCGGACAATTCTTAGGGGTCTGGATACGCAGCCGTCTGCCACAGTTGGCGCAAACCACCAAGCCCTGGAGCAAGTTTACCCGCACAGTTTTCTTGATGGTTTTCACGGTTGCTCGACGGCCAGCCCGCACAGCCTGGGCACGTTGCCACAACTCCTCACTGATGATTGGCTCGTGTCGACCTTCAGAGATCTGAGGTGGCGTGGAACGAAAACTGACGCCTTTGGGACGCACGGTCATCCCCCGGTAGCGGATCTTACCCACGAAGTAAGCATTGCACAGCATATCCCGCACAGTGTCTTTACCGAATGGATGGTCTCGATTGGTACGAAAACCCTGCTCATTCAGCCACTCGGCGATCTGCTGGTCAGAGTATGCTCCGGTGGCGTAGCGCTCGAACATCTCGACTACCACCGGGGCTTTCTCTGGATCGGGAACACCCACCCTACGATTTCCTCGAAGCTGGCTGGTGTAGCCCCAGGGCACAGCCCCATTATGGTAACCTTGGGTTGAACGTTCCAGCTTGCCCTTGTTCGTTTCCTTGCTCAAGTTATCCGAATAAAACTCCCCTAACGAACTGACCAAGTGGAAGAGCAACTTGCCTTCTGGTGTGCGCAAGTCAAATGGCTGTTCCACTGCTTTGAAGCTGATATCCAGGGACTGAAGTTCGTGAACGATTTCCAGAGACCATTCCAGCCGACGCGCCAGACGATCCACTTTATGTACATACAGTATTTTAAATTCACCCCGCCGGGCAGCTTCACGCATGGCGTTGATGCCAGGACGGTACTTCTTCCGATAAGCTGATTGGGCTGGATCGGCGAAGACTTTAACGATCTCGACGCCATCACGTTCGGCTTGCTCTCTGATCTGCCGCAATTGGGCATCCAGACTGAACGAGTCGCTCTGCATCTCTGAGGAATAACGAATGTACGCTGCCCCTGGGATGGGTAATGAAGTCTCTGATTGATTGTTTCGATTCATTATCTTTTATATCCTTTCTAATAGGTGAAATCAGTCTCAAAAGACATTGCTATGTAGATGACTTCATCAAGACACCTCCTCTCCAGGAGCAGGTTTGTTTATGGTTAGCTAACTCGTATCATTAGCTTTTTCGTTCTCCAACGCCATCAATCGTAAATGGACCCGTACTAACCAGTCCAACAGGCTCTTAGGCGGCCTGGCGAGAACGATTTGCTGCTCCTGGGAAGGGGTTATATCATCTCCGGCAACCGCTTTTTCTTGTGGGTCATGGTTTTCGCAGGAAATTTCACTAACATACTCATTTGCCACAATTGCACCTCATACGATAAATGGTTTTGAATGTCCCCTATGCGCTTTAGGGGGTAAAAGAAAACTCCGGTTCTGGCATATTGGCTGCCAGAACCGGAGCGTTAGAATTGTGATAGGTGGACTTCGATACTATTTCTCCTTCATCGAACTCCAAATGGACAATTGGCCCGGTGCTTCGACATTTGACCGTTTAGCTGGTCGTCTTGAAGCTGGTATCCTGCCAGCGAGGTCACGCTGGTTGAGCCATTCGCCCCAGGTTCTGGGTTGGATCGGAACCAATATCGGACTGGTTTCGATTGGGCAGCCCATAGGTGAGTTGGACATCTGCATCTCATCCGCAAACAGCGATTGCAAATCGTCCAGCTGGGCTCCTCGGAGCACTTCGCGAGCCAACTCGGTGATAAAATCCCCTTCCTCAACCGGCACGATTGCACCGCCGACTTCGTCGCCATACAACGTCTGGGCAGCCCGCATCTTGCGCCCCATTAGGGCCAGCGCCTGGGCTTCCATGGCATCTTTGTAGACGGCGAACACCGCTTTGACCGGCTGAGTCTGACCTAAGCGCCACACCCGCCGCAGCGCCTGCCACAGCGTATAGAGACTGTACTCCGGCTCGTAGAACACGACCGTCTGAAAGCTGACCAGATCCAGCCCGGTTTGCACCAGGCGGGGATTGGTGATAAGCGCATCGGCGTTGAGGTGATCCTCAATCCAACGTTCGCGCCGGCGCGGGTCCACCGAGCCGTACAGGGTGATCGCCTGTACACCGGACTGCTTTAGCACACTTTCCAGGCGATCCTGGATATCGCGAGTGCCAGTCTGGCGTACGTACACCAGCGTCCGCCGGCTGCGGGCTTTTTCTGCTTTGCAGAAGCTAGACAGCCAGCTTTCCTTGGGCAGCAAGCCGAAGCGATCCACCACTGCCTCCAAAGGCATCAACGGAACCTTGACCAACGTTTCCTTCTCCCGACAGGCAGCCGCCGACTGAGCTAACCTGGCAGCCTCCAGCAGGGTATGGGCGATCTGGGTTTCTAACGTATCTTCTTTGGTGGCATTCTCCAGCATTTCACGCGCCAGCGCTTCCAGGACGTTGATCGGTACCGAAGCATGGTTGGCAGCGACGATCTCATCCCGAAAGGCCGAATTGGGCCGGGAGAGCGCCCACTGCAACCAAAGGGACAGGTAGCGCTGGTCGCGCCGAGCCATGTGGCGCAGGATGCTTTCCATCCCGCGGTACTGGCGTCCGTGCTCGTTATCCATGTCCAGCTCGACGACCTCTTCGGTATAGGGCGGCAGCTCGACCCCCAGGTCTTTCAGATTGAGGAAGATCGAGTTGTGCAGCAAGCGGGTGATGATCGCCGGGCTGACGCCCGGGATCTCATGCGCCTGCTCGCGGTAGCGCCGGTTGCCGGTGAAAGCGCCATCTTCATCGCTGGTCTCATCGCCGGAGCGGCGCTTGCGCACACTTTCCAGCACTCCGTATGCCCCAGCCCAGCGCAACTCGTCATGAAAGGCGAAGTCGCTGCGCACAGCTGGGCTCAGGCGATGAAGCAGCCAGAAAATCGAGGTGCTCTTGCCGCCGAAGTACGTGCCGGTCAGTGTCAGCGTGTAGCGGCTGGCTTCAACCAGTTGGTGGAACGCAACTCCCCGGTCGCTGGCTTTTGCCTTGTATTGTGGAGTAGGCTCAGGGCGAGCAGCTTGACCTGCTTTTCCCTGAGCCCCTCCCCGAACCGGACGTGATAGTTTCCCATCATCCGGCTCTCTATAGACCCTTAATTCTGGTGAATGCTCTTATGACAGGAAGGGCAAACAACGAGCGTTTTTCTGCGTAGGGCAATCATGCGCTGTTTCCATTCTTCCTTGCCCTTTACGTTTTTCAACGCATTGACATGGTGAACTTCCATTGCGCCTGTTGCTCCGCATAATTCGCATGTGTCTGCCTGGAGTCGCTGCACGAGTTCGGTATCGGAAAGGTATGGGATGTAAGCCGTATCATTTCCATTACCGCGCTTTTGCACCCTGAGTGGAATACCACCGAACTTGGCGGTGAGATATTCTCCTGGCTTATTGCGTTTTTCAACTCGTACTATCCAGCAGCGTATTCCATCTTCCCGTGTCTGATACTTGCGACGTATGTACCTGGCGGCACATTCGTGTTTACTGGCCAGAGTAGCTTGATAACTCCGGCTCATCATCCAGTAAACTTCGCTCAGTATCGCAACGTTCATCGCCAATGTATAGTAATTCACCAAACCGCGCCATTCACTGCCAAAGTGGGCGGTGATGTCGAAATCACTATTCGACCGGTATTTGTTACGCCTCATAGGTTTCCCTTTGGTTGAGTAGTAACCAAGCCAGCGGACAATGGTGGTTCTCGGCACAAGTAACTGTACCCGACCGTTGACACTACGGGTTCTGAAACGAGTGCCGTTTTTCGTAACCCAACATTGCTTGCTGTTGTCCCAAGATATTTTGATTTCATATCCCAGGAATTTGGCTCTTCCGGTCTTAGCATGGGTAATCAGGGTTTTGCTTTCGCTGAGGGTCAAGCCGAGGTCGGCCAGCATTGCACCAATTTCTCGTTTGATTTCCTCTGCTTCGGCTTTACTCCCGATGAACCCCACTAAGAAGTCATCAGCATATCGCACATACCGCAGCCTGCGGAAGTTGGGGTCGAACTGATCGGTGCTAGGCAACTGCATTGAAGCTTTGCGCTGTTGCTTGGCTTTTTCGAGATTGCCCTGCTTGAAGTGGTATTTGGCATTACTCGATTTTCGCACCCATTCAGGGTTTGATCTCGGTATCTTGCCCCGATTCCACTTCTCCATGAGGTCATGGATATTCTGATCCAGCTCGTTGAGCAAGATATTTGCGAGGATCGGGCTGACAATGCCGCCTTGTGGTGTGCCACTGTAGGTGCGTTTGTACTTCCAATCCTCCATATATCCGCTCTTGAGCAGTCCCCAGATTAGCTTGATGAACTTCGTGTCTTGGAATGAACGTTTCAGGATGTCTACCAGAATATTGTGATCGATATTGTCGAAACATCCCTTGATGTCGCCCTCAATCCACCACCTTGTTCCTGGCCATCTCTGCACTTCTTCGAGTGCTGTGTGGCAGCTTCGGAGGGGGCGGAAGCCATGGCTGTGTTCGCTGAATTGAGGCTCGTAGTATGCTTCCAGAATTAACCGGATAACTTCCTGAACGAGCTTGTCTTTCCAGCTTGGAATTCCGATGGGTCTTTGCTGACCATTGCTTTTTGGGATGTAAACCCGCCGACTCGGTTTCCAGCGGAATGTGCCATTACGCAATTCAGCGATGAGACTGTGTATGCGTTCCAGGCTCATTCCATCCATGCCTTCGTCTCCCTCGATGCCTTTGGTGAGACTGCCTTTGTTGCTGTACAGTTTCCCATAGGCGTGGAGGAAGAGGTCAACATCGAGCATTCTGCGGAAAACTTTCTTGATGGGATAGTTTTGTTTCCCGCATCGGTGAACAATTTCAATGAACTTGTGAGTTGAGGTCATCCGACTATCTCCTTATTCCTTGAAATTTGGATCTACTGCATCCCTTCGCCATGTGACAGGCTTTCCCTGTCTCAGACTACTATGGATGCTCCGTTCCCATAGGTCTCTCGACCCTTAGGGAATCCTCTGGTTAGACGCAGCTCACGTCATAGGTCTGGTTAGGTTTTCCGTTCGCAACTTGAACCAGCTTTATGGCTGGCGCAGCACCCCACAACTCTTTCGAAGGGTCTTCACGAGTGACTCTCCTACGAGGGCAAGGCATCTTAACTATCGTCTGCCCTGGACACGATGATTCCTGCTCGTTGCTGGAATTCAGGCAGTGTAGCTTTAACCATACAGACCAACCCACGGTCGCTTCGTAGCCTTGATAGTTAGGCTAGACGCCGCTTTCCGACATGCTCTTGTCCCCTTTGGATTTCTCCTCCAGGTTAGTCGGCGGGTTAGTTGGTATTGAGTTGTTAACCAACTGTCAGCTTAGCTGACAATGAGCTGCGCCCCTCTCAGAGCGCACCGTGAACCTCGTCCCCAACCAGGATCTGGAAACGCTGGCTGGCCTTGTCTTTAATGTATTCAGCGATTGACCAACGGCGTACACCGCTGTACTCAAAGAGCGGCGCAGCGCAGGGACGCTTGCCCCAAGTGGGGTTGCCGTCTTTGTCCAGCTTGCGATGTCCATCTCGGTCCAGCTCCCAACCCGGCACCTGCGCATTGCAGAAGCTACGGTGTTTCTGGAAGACCTCGATCTCAGTGATCGGGATGCCCTGCGGGTCAAGCTGAATCTGACCACACTGTGGGCAGGTGTAGATGACCTGGGTTTTGCCTTTCACCTTGATTGGCTTTGCTCTGACCACCGGCAGCCAGCCAGCACCCATCTTGGCTGAGGTGGAAGCCACCACCGCGATCGCTTTGGGCCCAAGCCTGCCGGCATCGAAATCTTCGATGAACTGGCGTACATCATTAATCTCGCCGTCTTCGCCCATGCCGATGCGGCGCAGCTCACGGCCTTTGGCTCCGGGAATGACTTCTTCTGCCTCGCGGATCCATTTGGGCACCAGGTGCGGCGGGCACAAGATCAAAGCCGGGTAGGCATTCAGCAGGTCGATCACCGCCAGAGCTATGGTCGTCTTGCCGAGCCCCATCTCCCCCTGCAGATTGGCTGTGCGGTGCTGACGAATGGCGCGAGCGGCAGCGATGGCAGCGTGTTTCTGCGTGGGTAGCAGCCCGGCTTCGGCCTGCCCGGGCAGCGCCTTGCGAGCTTTGCCCAGTCGTTCCAGGACAGCCAGTTCTGCTTCCGTGGGTTTCAGATCGTACAATGGCTGGTAAGTTTCCAGGGTGTGGGCAGCGATCTTATCGCCGTACTGGCGCATGAAACGCGTCAGCGCGTCCACATCCTGGATCATTTCCAGCCCTTGTTGGGAAAGCGTAGCGACGGTCGTGACGTAACGATCGCGGTAGCGCTCGATCACCGTCTCAGGATCTTCGGGATCACGATGAACGACTTTATCCACCACCTTGACCACCCGACCTTTGACCAGCATGGAGTGCCCATCGTCGCTGGTCAGGTGCAGGGTACCCATCATGCCGGAGGCCATCAGCATCGCCAGGTGGCCTTTCTTGAGCGGCATGGTGGGGGTGAAGGCGACCTCGGTGTTGGTCGGTTGAACCAGATCCTGCCAGGTGCGGTTCTTACGCACACCCGCCCAGCGGCTGGCTTCGACCAGGTCGTCGGGCGCCCAGTCCAGCCGGCGAAAGGTGATCGCCCTGCCGCCAGCGCCCTTCAAGGGAGCAGGCAGCAGTGGATAGGCCGGATCGGGAGCAAAGCCCAACGGCGGCAGATCATTCTCCGCCAGGCGTTGGATGGCATCAATCTCTTCGTTGTTGGGTACGTTGTACTTCTCGCGTCGAATCGCCAACACCAAGATCTGTTTGAAACGTTCATACTCGCCGTCCGGGAAACGCAGGACGGTGAAGCGCTCATATTGGCTGGCAAGGTAACGGGTGATCTCTGCCAGGCGCAGGAGGCGCCGTGGAATGATGAACGCCAAAACCCCACCTTGCACCAACTTGGGCGTGGTCGATCTCAGGAAAGCCAGCTCGAGCCGCTTTTCATTGCCGTGTCGGTCGTCGTCATAAGGCGGGTTGAGCCACAGCAGCGTGACCGACTCTTCGGTCAGGGAGCAGCTCTCCCAGGCGGCGCTGTGGCACTTGTCCATACGGGCGGCAGCTATTTCTGCGCGGTAGGGGAAAAGCTCTGAACCCCAGGTCTCGCAGTTGAGCAGCCTGCCCAGGAGACTGGCGATCTCGCCTTCACCGGCGCAAGGATCGAGCAGTCGCCCGCGTGTACCCGCTGGAAGCGGGATAAACCAGGAAGCCGTAGCTTCCGCCATGTGAGGCGGATATGGGTAGTATCCGCCTTTTTCTATGCCTGCAAGTCTCATGTGTGTTTCCTCCGTATGAATAGCCACCGGAGGACGCGTCGCCCCGAGGGGCGAGTATCCCCTCATAGGGTGGATTATTGGAAATCTAGCTGTTCAAGCAAGCTTTCCGGTTAAGAATTGCCTCAATATCACCTCCTTTTTCTCGGATTTCGAAACCTGCCAACGTTTGGAATTGGCATTTCTGCCAACTATGTTCAACGAAAAAGAGGAAATAATCTGTGTTATAATATTAATGACTGAAAATCATATTTGGTCATTCAGTAACAGGATTTAGCATGCCCAAGGCATTTACCGAACACGAAAAAGAACTGATCGGGAAGCGACTGTTGGAGCAGGGTTACAGGCTGTTTTCTGCATATGGGTTAAAGAAAACCAATGTTGAGGAAATCGCAAAGGCAGCCGGGATCTCAAAGGGGGCGTTTTACCAATTTTACGTGTCCAAAGAAGCATTATTCATGGATGTAATCGAACAGGCCGAAATACGCGTCCGCCAAGAACTATTGGCTGTGATCGACCTTCCGGGGCCATCTCCCCGGGCACGCCTGTTTGCTACCCTGAAGAAGGCTTTTTCCCTTTTTGAAGCGATCCCCATTTTGCAGTTTTTCACAGGCAGCGATTATGATCAGCTCTTTCGCAGGATCCCTGCAGAAAAACTCCGGGAGCACCTAACCAGCGACCGGCTGTTCTTCGAAGAGCTGATCACTCACTGTCGGAAGGCGGGCATACCCATCTTGGCACAGCCGGAGCAGATCGCCGGCCTGTTGTATTCACTCGTTCTTACCACCTTGCATAATGACGATATGGAGCGGATGAACTTCAGCGGGAGTATCGATTTGATGCTGGAGCTGGTGGCTGCCTTCTGCCTAGGCGAAGTGGAGCTCCAGCTTCAAAGCCAAGAAGGGAAGGTAAAATGAACTGGACCATTGAGACCGATGATATTGGAAAGCATTACGGAGATGTCAAAGCCGTCGAGCACCTGTCATTGCGGGTGGGGGAGGGAGAGATCTATGCCTTTCTCGGCCTGAACGGCGCTGGGAAAACTACCACCATCCGACTGCTGCTCGGAATGATCAAGCCCACCACCGGCTCTGCCCGTGTGCTTCAGACCCCGGTGCGCCTGGGCGCCACAGAGCCCTGGGACCAGGTGGGATACCTGGTAGAGGTCCCTCACGCATATCCGGAGCTTACCGTGACGGAGAACCTGGAAGTCGCTCGGCGGCTGCATCCGGGTATTCCTAAAGAGGCGGTCAGGAAAACCATCGAGCAGCTGGGGCTGACAGCCTATGCTCATCGGAAGGTTGGCAATCTTTCCCAGGGCAACGCCCAGAGGCTGGGGCTGGCGAAGGCGCTCCTGCACCATCCCAAGCTATTGATCCTAGATGAGCCTGCCAACGGACTTGATCCGGCAGGTATCGTGGAGATCCGTGACCTGTTGCTTGAGCTGACCCGCCAGCAAGGCGTAACGGTTTTCATGTCTAGCCACATCCTGGCGGAGGTCTCGCGACTGGCGCAACGTATTGGGATTATTCACGAGGGGAAGCTTCTTCAAGAATTGAATGTGGACGAGTTGGAGCGCAACCGCAAGCGGCGCCTTTTATTGCGGGTACGTGATATCGACACCGCGCGCCAAGCTCTGGTGAGCGCTGGGCAGCCAGTCCGGGTGCTTCCCGATGGAGCCATCGAAATGACAAATGCATCTTCCATCGAGCAGCCTGATGAGGTCAACCGCCTGCTGGTGCTAGCAGGGGCCTCGCCGACTTACCTGGCGGTGGAAGAAGAGGACCTGGAGCAGTATTTCCTGCGGCTGGTGGGTATGGATGGAACGAACGGAGGGCGCTCCAATGGATAATTTATGGAATCTGTTGTGGATTGAGCAGAAAAAGGCCATTCGTTCCTGGATGGTCTTGTGGACTTTGATTGCGTCGATGCTGGCGCCTTTCGGGGTCGGTTTCTTGATCTGGGTATCGAAGAACCCGGAAATCTCGCAAAAGCTCGGCCTGGTCGGCGCAAAGGCAAACCTGGTGACGTTTGCTGCTATCGATTGGCCGGCTTACGCCGCTCTCTTCGGGCAGGTGATTGGGGCGGGTGGGTTCTTCCTCGCTATCTTCGTGATTAGCTGGTTGTTTGGCCGCGAATTTAGCGATGGCACCCTAAAAGACATGCTGGCAGTGCCGGTGCAGCGCTCGTTCATCCTGCTGGCAAAGCTCATCGTTATGGCAGTCTGGTCGGCGCTGTTGACCCTGGCGATTTTTGCCGCCGGGATGCTGGTGGGTGTACTGCTGAAACTTCCCGGCGGATCGATCGACGCCGTTCTCCACGGCGCAGCGAGCGCAGCGGTCGCCGGGTTGATGGTGATCTTGGTGGTGATTCCCTTCGCGTTCTTTGCCAGCGTGGGGCGCGGTTACCTGCTGCCCATCGCCCTGGCGATGGTAGCGCTCCTGTTCGCCAACCTGGTGATTGTCATCGGCCGCGGCGAGTATTACCCGTGGGCTATTCCAATGCTCTATGCTGAGGGTAAAACGCCCCTGCCGCCGGTGAGCTTTGCGATCGTGCTCCTCACCGGCCTGGTGGGCTGGATCGCTACTGATTATTGGTGGAAGCACGCCGACCAGAGCAAGTAGTGTGTTTAAATTTTGTAACAACAGGTAATATTAAGAACCTACCGCTAAATTGAGGGTCACCCTAGAGTTTAGCCCTTTGAGAAAAGGGGTTGAAAAAAGAGTTTTTTGGACTAGATTGAGTTTGCGACAACCATCTAACTTGGATCAATTTATCCTGGCTATGAATCAGGCATCGGACTACTGGAACGCTCATCGCCATCCCTGTCTTTGGAAGAAAAAGCCGCATGAGCAATCTTCCATCCTCGGTGGTTTCTCAGTATCTACCCCATCGCTAAGCTTAACTGTTTAGCGAGAGAACCACTAAAGCTAGATATCTTAGTAGACCGAGTAAACCATAACAGGAGGCAATGCTAATCCATCCTGTTATGGTTTTTCTTATCGATCGCTGGAAATCCAAATCTTTCGATCTTTCAATAATCTAATTACAACCTCCTTCCATCCGATTTCACCCAACTGAATGATATATCCCGCCTGACAATCCCCACTGGTTTCCAGTTCAACAATCAAGTTCTCCTTTTGCCCAGATTCCCAAAAAAATTCATGCCATTCGCCCAGGATTGGGATTGGCAACGTTTCTGACAGGCGAGAAGTGATCATTTGTCGAGCCTGGGTTACTGGCGACGATACATCCAGCAGTTCACCTTCGAAAACGAGAAGGTAAACAACCTCCTCTCCCGGCTGCCATTTTCCAGGCAAGGCGAGATCAGAGATAAGCGTCGCATGGTACGCTCCATAATCTGGCAGGTGTTGCCAGGTCTGGGTGTAGTGGGTTGGCAACGGGTAAACCGGCCGACCTTGCAGGAAAAGCTTCTTGCGTTGCCTCGCCTGGATCGTGGCTCGAATTGATTCCAGCACCGTCTTGTGCCCGACTATGCCCAGGTAGATCAGGTTGCCGGCGTCGTCGAGGGCGTAGCCGGTGACGTAAGCCGAGCCGTGTTCGTTGCGGATCTGCGGGACACCATCCGGCCACAGCCGGTCGATCTCGCCGCTGACCCACTCCAACCGCCAGGCCACAAAGGGCTGGCAGCTTTGCGCCAGGGCAGCGTTGATCTGCTGGAGCAGGTTGTAGGGGCTTTCACCCACCGGCACCTCGCGTAGCACGATCTCCCGATCACGGGTCTTGACCGTCGCCAGACGACGCGCCCGGTCGATAACGGCAATCACGGGCTGGATAGGTGTTTGCAGGTCAAAACGATCCCAGCCAGGTGGCACTTGCCCGTTGTGGGGTGTGAAGAGATAGGAGCCCAGCTCGTACTCGTACTTGAAACGGCCCCACTCACACTCGTAGTCATAGGGGTAGCTGCCGCGCCGTAAGCCCGGAACATCGTGGATGTACGGCAAGGGCAAACCCTGACCATTATCCGGCTTTGCGCCAGAGACCAGGATGTGTCCCTGCTTTTGCCTGTTGGCTGCCTTGAGGGCGCGTTCCCGGAAGTAGGTGTTCTCAAAGGGGGCAGGCAGGGCTGGGTTAGTTTTTCCAGTCATGGCCGCCTCCCTAAAAGTCCTCAGGGAAGCCGATCGTGATGACCGGCTCCCCACTTCCTTCGTCAGTGCAGGCCTGATCGCCGGGACCCACCACCATCCATAACTTCAAGGTGCTGCGGCGGGTGCGGTGTGGAGGAGCCTCGTCAGCTTCGAACAGGCTGACATCGAAGCTGCATCGATCTTGTGTACCTGATCGGCGAGCGGCGAAGGATGCCAGAAAAACCACATCCCACAACCGGCCTTCATAGCTCTGACCCAACGCTTTCTCTCGCTCATTCGGGGTGATGCGGGCGTGCAAGTCGGCGGTGATGGCGGTGGGGTAACGAAAACCGGCTTCCGAAGCCATTTTGGATACATCTATAAGCACACCATCCGCCAGAGCTTGAGAGCGGGTGTAGGCGTAAATCAGATCGTCATCTTCATGGATGGAATATCTGGCTGATCGCAGGCGATAGCCAGGTCTCGTCTCAGAAACGCGGCCGTCAAACCCGAGACCGCGCTCTTTGAGAGAAACGAAGCGCCCACGACCAATGACCAGGTGATCAAGCGTGTCGATATCGAGCAGTTTTCCCGCCTGGACAACTGCTCGGGTTACAGCCACATCGTCCGGGCTGGGCGTCGGGTCGCCGGACGGGTGATTATGTACCAGGATGATCGCCGCTGACATGCGTTGGATGGCGGGCTTGAACAGCTCTGCCACCCGCACCTGGGCGGAGTTCAGGCTACCGTGGTAGATCTCCACGATGTCGATCACCCGGTTGCGCGTGTCGAGCAAGATTACCCGCAGGTGCTCCTGTTCCAGGGCGCTCATCTCGTGCTGCAACATCGCAGCCGCATCTGCCGGGCTGTGGATTGTTGGACGATCTTCCTCGGTGTTGAGCGTCAGGCGCAGCCCCAGCTCTACGGCTGCTTTGATGCGGGCGGCATTCTGCTGCCCGATGCCGGGGATGTCGGCGATCTCGTACGCCGGAGCGCGGCGCAGATCCGACAGCCGGCCGTTGAAGTGTGCCAGCAGGGCGTCGGCAGTCTCGATGGGCTGTGGACCGCCGAGAAGGGCAGCCAACAGCTCGACAATCGTGCAGGCCTCTGCGCGGGCGCTGACCCGTTCGACCGGGCGCTCCCGCAAGGGCAGCAGCTTGTGCCTGGGGGTATATTTCGTGTTGCCGGGCTTATCCGGCAGTAACAGCAACTGGCACATGTTTTCCTCCGTGTAATGAAATCGCCCGCCCTGGAAGGTTCCAGAGCGGGCGGCGTGTGGATTTGGTCGAGGCGGGATTACCGCCAGGTTTGTTCGATAACAGGCAGCCGGGCCGGTAGGGACGGTTGATTTGGTTGAGCCAGGCTACGCAGCTGGTTGATGGCTGTCTGGGGTGAGATGCGCCCGGCGACCAGCAGGTAGACGATCTTGGATACAGGCTCCTGGTTCTGTTGATCGGGCGGTACTGTCTTGGCGAGGTGCGCCAATCCTTCACGCACACTCGCCAGGTTCTCATCAACCGAGCGATCCAGCGGGCGCAGCGGGGCGATGGCATCGCCCAGGCGCACGCAGCGCGGGTTGTGTCCGCAAGCCAGGCGCATGTAGTAGACGTGATCGGCGTAAGCCTCCAGCGGGGAGTGGTCGATGATCAGGAACATACCGCCCTGATCTGGCGACCCGCACTCCCAACAGCGGAACGGCTCGCCGATCTGCACCGGTACGGGCTCGAATTCCATGTGGGTCAACGTTTGTACTTGCATCATTTCCTCCGTTAAATAAATCAGCGGCCAGCTGCACTTTCGTGTTCGCTGACCGCTGCTTGCTGGCGGCGAAGCGCCTCTTTTATGCGTTCGGCTTTGGCCTCCAGGAAGTGTCGTAAACCTCCTGCCGTACAGCGCCAGCCGAACTCTTTGGTGTACTTGCCGTCCCACTTGCGATCACGGACAGTCTCCGCGCCGCAGATCGGGTAAGGCGGCATGGGATCGGGAGCGCGCTGCCCGCCGTTGCGTAGGTACTCCGCCACGGCTTCGATGGCCGGGCAGGTTACCTTCAACGAACAAGAGCAGCTGCGCTGCTTGTTGACGGTGTGAAAACGGGGTTGGGTCGAAGGGCCGAAATCAACCAGGTAGGTGTACCCGATCACGCGAATGCGGGTGGGCCTGCCTGCCAGATCGATCTCCGGCTTTTGAGTAAGGGTATCTTGCATGCTGTTTACCTCCAGGACGTGTGGGAATTGAAATGCCAACGGTGAGAAACGATTAGAAGGGGATATCCATCTCCTCTAGCGACTCGTCATCCAGCTTAGAGCGATCCTCCCGGGGATTGCAGAACTTGCACGGCTCTTCATCGTACGAACAGCCGTCCCAGGGATAGACCCGGACGACCACGTACCTTTCGCCGTTGCAGTTCGGGCAAGGTTGATCTTCAGATGCTGAGTCGTCGCTTGCGATGGATTTCCACCAGCCGGTTTCGTAGGGATCAAACAGGTCCGAGCCGGGACCATCATTGGATACGTTCGCTTCGCTCAGTACAAGGATGTACTCATCGGTCATGGCTGCACCTCCACGCCCCGCTTACGCAGCCAGCCGGCTATGGTATCCGAGTCGATCTCGAACCCCCCGCCGAACTCCCACGAGGCGACGAACTCACGCTTGAAGTCCTGGTGGTGAGGGTAGGCTTTGAACCGCCCGTGGTAGATCTGCTCCGCAGTTGGTTGCTCGCCCAGCACATCGCATAGAATACTCAGCGCAAGGTCTGCCGGTCCGGAGCCGCCATAACCCCAACCGAACCCGCTTGGGCTATGCAGCACCACGTGTCGTAATGGCCGCACCTTGCCGGATGGCAGGATGACTTTGACTGCACCGCCCGGCTCGCCGCGATAAAGCTTCTTGGTCATGTTCACCTCCGTGTGAGGAATTGCATGAGATTGCCCCAGGCGTGCCCAGGGCAATCTCGTGTGGATCAGAACGGAATGTCATCGTGCTGGGTTGCAGCCGAGCCATTCCCGGCAGGTTCGGGTTCGCCTTCTTCTTCACGCCCCGACAGGAAGCGCACCGTGCTGGCGCTCACTTCGAAGGACGAGGCAGGCGAGCCATCCTGGCGGGTATAGAGCCGTGGACCTCCCGTTTCGGGGTCGCACACCAGCCGGCCTTCCACCAGCACCAGGCTGCCTTTATGCAGGTACTGATTGCAATTCTCGGCGGTCTTGCCCCAGGCCGAAATGCGGAACCAGGTGGTTTCCTTCACCACCTGGCCGCCCGAGTCAGTGTACTGCCGGTTGGCAGCCAGGTTGAAGTTGGTCACGGCCTGCCCGGCAGGGGTGTAGCGCATTTCCGGCTCGCGGCCGAGATGACCGGCGATGATGATCGTTTGGAATGACATGGGATTTTCCTCCGTTTCTCAAATATGGGATTACTTCTTGCCGTTGCGGCTGGCGACCCAGGCGCGCAGCACTTCACGCGAGGCGGGAGCCAGCCCTTGATTGGCGGACTTGAAGGCGTTGAAAGCCTCCAATTCCGCTGCGTTGGTTGTGTCCACTGCTACGCCATCCCGGTATTGCAGCGTCTCCGCCTGGGATGCGGGTGGGTTGGGTGGCGCAGGCGGGTCAGGCAATGCTGATCGCCCGTTGGATCCATGACCGTTCGCAGTGCCGTTCTCCAGGCCAGCCGTCTTAGCGACTTCCTTGTCGTACAAGGAATTTCCGAATTGTTCTCCGAGCTGGCGGAAGCAGCGCTTCAGACAGTCGGTGACCGCGCCAGCGATAGCCATGTCCAGGGCTTCGGGCGTATCGCCGCTGAAGATGCAGCGCCCGGCGTCGGCGTGGCTGTAGGCTTTGCCATCCAGCTCGACCGTGACCCGACCGGTGATGTAAGCGATGCCGGCAATCTCCGTGGTCGGTTTGCCGTCTTCACCGAGAACCGGCACCTTCTTCTTGAGGCGCTGGTCGTAAAAAGTGATCACTTTATCCCAGCGCATGATGTGCGGCTCGCTGAGCAGGTCGAACGACCAGCGGAACAGGAACAGGTCGTTGGCGGCTTCGATGACATCGTAACCTTCCAGGTAGGGAACTGTTCCTTGCCCTGGAGCCTGGCGGCGCTTGACACGGTTCATATCCAGCGGCTGCCGTAATCGCCACAGGATCTGCTCGCTGGACGGGTCGAGCGTGGGTGGATAGTGTGTTGGCATAGATTGGGTCATTTGTTCCTCCGTGTAAGTGGTTGAAAACTGTGGATACGTGTACTGGCTCACCAGCCCGGGCTCGGCGATCTTCTCCGTCTCGGTGAGACGGACCGCCTCGATGTGCTTGCAGCGCAAGCCAAAACGCTGGCAGCGACCGGTGAAGTCCGGGCAGGTGCAGGTCCACACCGTCCCGGTGTCCTGCCGGGAGGCGTCGCCATCCAGCGAGATGGTGTAGCGGCTGCTCTTGCTGGCAACCATCCAGGTACAGTCAGTCAAGACCATCACCTGCATATCGCCATTCATCAGGGCAGCCTGCGCCCGAGCCATGCGATCGTGTTGGAGTTGGTTCTCCAGAATGGGGGGTGCGGTAATCATCGCGTGTGCCTTTCGCTCCTTTCTCGTCAAAAGACAAACATTTGGGGATTGGTTTCCGACGTTGATTGGGTAAGCAGTGCAAATCTACCCAACCGACGATGGCTTCCCTGAGTTCCTCACTTCAGGGCACTTCAGAGCAGCAAACCTTGGCTGCCAGGCAATGGCTCAGCCGACAAAGTTTGCTGCTCTGAAATTGTGATCGGCTGCCCGGCCGGCGCTAAACCAACCGGGCAGCCGTTGAAATCGGTATTTGGCATCTGATGAGCCTGGCCTCTGCGGACGACTTCCAGGAAACGTAGTTTCACCAGCGCTTCTCACGACCCACCCCCGGAGTAAGGGGCAGCGGCCACCGCCTGCCAGGGCAGAACGTCACGCAAAGAGGCTGTTTATTAAGGTGCAACCTGCTCGTTAAAGCAGCAAGGCCGGCGCGCGTCCCTCCTGGGGGAAAGCACACCGGCCTACGTATCAGTCACAGAACTATTCGGTTTTTCTCCGATATCCCCCTGTGAGATAAGTCGGATGATTGCGAATCGCCGCCTGATTACATGGCAGCTATACAGTCAAACGGGTCACCTTTTCGATCCATTGCGCTGGCTCATGATGCGCCGGGCGATCACTTCCGTGGTGCCACGTGGGGCGCGCAATTCGTTGGGATCCAGGCTTTCCGGAACCGGCAGTTCCGCGCCGCGGGCATCCTTCAGGAAGTCAGACAAACTCTCTTCGTAATCCCGGCTCTGCAAGAAACCGTGCACTCGCACGTGGACGCCTTTCTCGACCACTACCGGCGCGCCCAGGTTGCCCTTGAGCACACGGATGGTGACAAAATCTGCGGCATCCTGTGCCTCATTGAGCGACTTGGATGGCAGATCCGGGTCGCGATAGCAGGCGATGCGGAAGAGCAGGTCTTCGGCGTATTTCCAGGTCTTGACGACAATACCTTCGAGAACGACTTCGTTGATCATGGTAGCCTCCTGATTATGGGTTAAACAAAAAAGCCGGAACGCAT
>Ga0078972_1003476_pt1 | contig 47140 bp, 36 predicted proteins | sample YelNatPaOPGAMG01_FD_67568 | JGI IMG/M metagenome (GOLD analysis project Ga0078972, IMG submission 67568) | Hot spring thermophilic microbial communities from Obsidian Pool, Yellowstone National Park, USA - OP-RAMG-01 (SPADES assembly) (version 2) | ecosystem: Environmental > Aquatic > Thermal... | reverse complement strand
TAATTATATGTGGGCTCACTAATGAGCTCATCATAATCACCTCCTCTCCTAAGTTACCGTGGATTGGGGTGATTAATTGGAGGGAGCCGGTGGGAGACCTGCCGACTCCCTAATCTTAAAAGAAAGAAGAGAGAGAAGAAAGAAACCCACGGTAACTTTCTTCTCTCTTTATTTTCTCTCCTTCCCTTTATCTTTTCAACATTATTTTTCAACATGGGGAACATCTGGGAGTAGAAGGAATTAAATGAGTGTGGATACTGGCGAGTATGGATACTGGAAAGATTAAATGAGGATGATGACTCAAAATAAGTCTATTTTCTCCACTGAATGTGCTACAATAGTGGATAGGAGAGTGTATAAAAATAACTCACCTTAATCAGGCTGCTCTTTCAGAGCCAAGTTTTAAGGAGAGGAGTGATCAGCTTATGAAGGCAGCAATCATTTTCAGCGGTAGTAGTCCGATTCTAATTATTACTACCTACGAAAACCTCTTGGATGAAAATATAACTGCTAGGTTACACGACAAGGGGCTCAAAAGGTATATCTTATCAGAAGTTCTGGTGGAAAAATGCCGGGCCCTTTATGGAAATCATTTTGACCTGGTAGTGGAAAGCATGAATCCAGATGGAGATATGCGGGTTCTTGATTTTGACGGAAGCCGCATCTTTGTTAATTTCACCTTTAAAGATATGGGAGAATTCATCCGGGTAGGAGACTAGGCCGCGGGGCAAACTAAGGCAGTCAGCAGCAAAATAAGATAGGGAGAGGAGGGGAGTGCCCCCCTCTCCTCCTCTTTAAGGCAATAGGCAGTGTGCGGCTGCCAGTGGGGGGGCAGATTAGATTAATAGTGCGGCTGCCAAGTGGGGGGCAGATTACTTGAAGAGAATCTGTGCCCCCCACCTTTTGAAGACAGAGCGGCCTTTAGGAAGGCCTAAGAATTAGGGATTATCAGTAACGATCAATTCCTTCACCGGCTTGCCATCGCTCCACTCTCCCATGTAGCGCTGTTGTTGAGTGTTGCCGAGGGCATATTCGCGGTTTTTCCCGTAGAAGGCCGCGTCAGTAAGCGCATCAAACAATTTCCAGAGGCAGTAGTAATCGAGAGCATTGGTGCCGAACATCGGTATGAAGCTGCCTAGGTTCACAGAAGCCGCTGTTGTGGAAGGGGCAGAGGGCAGCAGGAGGCCAGATTCAGCCATAAGGGTGGAGGGGTCTGGCCAGAGAGTGTCAGGATCAGAAAGGTCGTCTTCTTCAGAGGTCGATGAGCGGACCTTGTCGGCAAGATTTTGAAAGTATGCTCCAAAGATGCCGCCAAACTCAGGGACAGCGCCTTCGGCGTCCGGCAAAAGTGAGGGAAAGTCTGGCCCTAGGCTCTCGCCGCTAAGGTATGGTCGTAAGGCCGCAGGCACAATGCTTCCATAATCAGGCACTATGCGGCCCGGATCGGGCAGGAGGCCACCGATCGTAGCCAGGGATGTCGGGGCAAAGTGATCGGCACTCAAGCGGGGGGTGCCGTGGGTGTCTGAGACCATGATAATGTAATCCTTGTTCTCTAGGGGAATCTGCCGTGTGAGTCGGAAAATTTTTTTGGCATCCTTGTTGCCTACAACTAGGTCTCGGTCGCCGACCACCACGATCAGCAGGGCATCGGATGGAATCAAAGATAGGTCCTCGAGCGGCATGGCTGGAGTAACTCCTGGCTGAACAGACATGACCGCTCTTGGGGCGGGTAGGCCAGATTTTTGAGCCAAGGCAGCGATATTGACCGTCAGTATCCCTCCGTAGGAATGCCCTACAGTGGCAAATTTATCGAGGTCTGGTTTAACATGGCCTGCTGTTTTGAGGACCTCTAGAGCATCCTGCACCGATGAGATACAATTTGAGGTATAGCGGAAGGATCCGCCAATCATTGAGGTCAGGGATTGATATTTCGGATAGATTACGATGTTTCCTCTCCTGACGATATGCTCGATCCAGGCTCCATATGAGGCCGGGTTTGTGCCTCCGTAGCCGTGAGTGAAGACAATAAGCGGTGCGGTTTGGGGCTTGGGGTTGTCAGGTTCGAAAAGATAATACTGCAAGTCGCCAAAGCCATGAATCGAGGTGCTGACAGAGCGGTGGGCATAGTCGGCTCCTCCGGGTCCAGATGCTGGCTGTGCGGGTGGAGTCGCGGCCAGGGTGGAGGCTGGGCTGAGGGAGAAAATTAGCCAAAGAGAGAAAAGGGTGATGGCGGTCAAGAATCTCACGAAAGAAGGTCTACATCTGCGGCTTTCATCGCATCGTATACTCATGAGCGGTCTCCTTGCATCGTCCATGGGTCACAGGAACGGTTGCTGTTAGTGCTTCAGATACTGAAGGAAAGCTGTATCAGCGCTTCAGATACCGAAGGAAACGTGTACTCGAAGATCAGAATGTGGATTTTGAACTTGTCCGATTCGTTTTTTTCACCCGAGCCTGATTTTGTCCGCCTTTTAATCTGTCTTTAACCTTAAGGGGGGAGGTCATCTGAAGAACCCCCGGGGTTTAAATTGGCTGAGCTAGGTTTTATGCATAAGGGCTCACCTCCGCGTTATGATTTTTGGGTGATTTGCTGAAAAATGAGCTTGTTACCCGGATATGGAGCAGGCTAAAGGAGTAAAAAAGTAGGGATATAAGCACAATATCAGCTACTATTATATGTATTTATTACACACCTTCCTTATCGATTACTATAGCGCATCGCTTCGGATCAAGATATGATTACTGGTGCCTATTTGTATTAAATTAGGTAAAATTATTGTGCCAATATTATGTTAGTTGGGTAGAATATCAATAAAATTAGGCTAATCGCGATATCAAAGAAGGGTGATTGCAATATTGATACATGGCGATATATTAAAAAATGGCGATTGCAATCCGAGGTGAACCAAAGAAAATAGTGAACTAAAGAACGCCAGTCGCAAAGATCATCAAGAAGGTTTCCCCCTGTCCGATGATCTTTGCGTGGCTTTTCTCCTCTTCAGTAAATCAAAACCACTGTGCAGGTAACGTCCAAGGGGCTGCTGGCCGCCGGCCGTCACCCTTTTAGGAAACCAACCTCTAGTAAACTAACCTCCAAATTTCGCAGCCCGTATCTTTCCCCATGACACTTGGTGCTCCGCCAAGTTTGGGGTCCGGGGCCATGATACTGAGCATGGTTGCCGTACCTGCAAACAGGCTGCCTCTTAAAATACCAAAGGCCCGGATGCCGTAGTTTTTCGGGATTCTGATATAGGAGGCAAATATGCTCTCTCCATCGAAGCCGTCATGGACAAGGTTATAGAAAGTTCCGGCCTCACCAGAGGCAGATGCCCATACTTGGGCACCGGTTACCTTGGGCAATGTTTTGGGACCGACATTGAAGGTGCCGACAAATAGCCTGCCTTGAAAGGGGATCAAGCGCCAAATATAGTGATTATATTTTTCCCCCAGGCTGAAGAAGTCTAAAACCTTTTCCCATTGTGTGCCATCTGCTGTTCTCCAGATAGAGCTTTTTGAGTTGGCATTCTCTGTACCGAGGTATAGATATCCATTGAACACCGCCGTTGAGGTAACCGCGTCATTGGCCATATTTTCCTGATCATACTGACTGAATCCCATTCCGTTTCCATACGGATCGCCATCCCCCACCACCTTTTCCCAATTATCTCCGTCACTGCTTCGCCACACCTCAAAGGCTCCTGGAGCTGGGCGGATAAGCTGCAAGGGGTCAAATTCCATGTGCTCAGAGTCTTGCCCAATGGATTCAGAGCCTTGTGGACGATCTTCCAGATTCTTAAAACCCCGCAGACTTTGAATATTGAAGTCTGCGGTCCAGGTAAAGGCATAGAGCTGGTCACGAAAAACAGCCAGCTCGCCTATTAGGACATTATTAGTAACCATGTTCCCGCTGAGTTCCCTGACCTTGGTTGATCCAAAATCAGGCTCGGTCTTGACCAGACTCCAGTTGAATCCATCCCTACTGCGATAGAGCTGGGCCTTATCGCTCCCTGCTCCTGCGTAGAGATAGTCTCCGAATCGAATCATACAGCGAATCGTGTAATTGCTCCGATTTCCCAGCCCTCCTCTGGCCACCGTAACCCATTTTTTCCCGTTTTCAGTCCGCAAAATTGCAGCTCCGAGCACATTGAACCCACAGGCGTACAGAGCTCGATCCCCATCGGCATACAGGCAGCGTATTCCCCATGATTGATCAGCCGGAGACTTATAAACCCGCTCCCAACTGCCCTCCTCCCCGCTGCTACTGCACCAGATTTCCGCTCCGTTCAGAGAGTTTAGTGTTCCGGCGTATAGTTTCCCCTTGAACGTGGCCATGCTCCAGATATAATCGTTAGCCGGATTTCCGAACCCATTTTCAACAACCCTTCTCCAGGATTCAGCACTCGAATATTGGCTGATTAAAAGAACCAATAAGCTGACTGCTATGAATATCTTGAGATCCGCTTTCATAATCTTCATCTCCTAGTGTACCTGCTATCCTGTACATAAATTTAACAATAAATTTTTTAACATAAATAATGTCATATTTAATAAGATTATATTAATAATAATCCTCAAATAATGCCCTATGATGAATCAGAGAGACGCTTTTTGCATATCTTACTACCGGACCCCATTTTATCTTCTGGTTTTCTATGTGCCTTCTAAGTGCAGGCATTTCATGTCATGCCCGCGTAGGCAGAAATCCAGAGGGTTGCTGCAACCATCCATGGATTACCACTTTCGCGGGAATGACGATAGCGGGAATGATGATAAAAGTGTCCGGTAGTGAATTGCATATTAGCTCCCCTTAATAATCGTATTAGCCCCCTTATCATTGTGCCGTGTTAGCCCCTCTCATCATTGTGCCGCCGCTGGAAGGCTTAGAATCTGTTGGACGGCTTAGAATTTTTTGCAATTGTATGCTTATAGCATTCAGCTTCTGTTCGACGGCATTTAATCTTTGGCCGATTTTTTCGCTATAGGCAGCTAAATCTTCATGAATATTGACCGTGTTTTTCCAGCCGGCTTCAATTTCTGCAGAATCAATACTGTCGCTACAGGTTACGAATAAGGCTAGGGCAGTGCGGCCAACGATGGCTAATGACTCGGCAAAAAGAGCGGCCACACAGGCCGGGGTATTGATACCCTCAATCGGCAGAGCGTTTCCAGTTTCACAGACAATAGCCGAGGTGTTCTCAGCCTCTTCCAGGGCAGCAACCACCAGGATAAAACCGATCAGCACTGTGCTTGGAACCCGGGGCGGAGGGCAGATATCTTCGTAATTTGGCGGCTCAAGAGGAGAGCGCACCGGCTCATGCCCTTCTTCTCCTTTCATCTGAGTAATTCGGGCCTTCAGTTTTTCCACCAGGGCCACGAATCGGGTAACGTCAAATGAGCGAGTTAGGTTAGCCAGCTCTTCCCGGTTGAGTTTATCGAGCCTTTGCTCGAGTTTTTCGATCTGGGCGGCATAATCGGTATCTGTTTCGCATGGGGTGTAAGTTTTGAATATGGTGAGTAGCTCATGGAGTGCTTTATGAAGTTTTTCCTCCCCATCGCGGCTAGATTTTACGGTTTCAGCCCTGGCTTGCTGCAAGAGAAAGCCTCTTGTAAGACAAATACTCACTGTCAGGAGAACATAAAAGACAAATTTTCTTTTTGGATCAAGCATCGCTTATCCTCCCTAAATTTTGATCTTAGATAATGCATAAGGTTAAAAATTCAGTATTGTTGATTTCATAATCGTTCAAATACAAGTTAAATATGGACAAAAATATTTTGCAAAACTCTCCCCTTGGGGTGTTATTTTCTTCACTCTTATATATCTACACTTTTGCAGAAATTTCTTAACGCCTTGGAATCCTTGAAAATTATCTCTAATAGCCAATCCATTAAAATCAAGGATTCGGAGAAAAAGTGCAAAAGCATAGATATATCAGACACCATAAACCTTATGTCAGAACAACCATAAACCCTCGAAGGGGCTTAGCTTTTATTAGGGTTATGTCTCTTGAATGGTAGCTAATAGATAAGAGCGATTTTCTAAATATGGAATAGGCTAGTTTTCTTTTTAGTTTAAAATAGCCAATTAGAGGTCTCTCTAGTGAATCTTTTTGGCTATTTTCTTGGAGAAATTTGCAGACTGATTCTGAATAGGTTAATTTTTGCTTGACATAAATTATTGATCAATATATTATTCATTCAAAAATATCTGGATGCTCGATTTGTCTATATCTTTGTTCATATTTTTTGCTCGTATTGATGATTCGGTACAGAATATCAGTCAGTGAATGAGCTTAAAATGAGGAAGGATAGTAGGGTATAGGATAGTCATTTAGTAGAGTATAGGATAAAAAAATATTGATAAATGGTGGCTTAGTCTATTAGGGTAGCTTAAATTCTAAGGAGGACGGTGGGTTATGGATGCTGAAGCGGTTTTTTTCACTCCCTGGGATCCTTATGTCAATATGCTTACCAAAGCCCGAAAGTTATACGAGGCGGCCAATATCTTTTCAGGGATTGAAAAGGGTGATCTGGTAGCGGTTAAACTTCACATGGGAGAGCTTGGAAATCCCAATTACATTCGCCCCTTCTTTATCAAGCAGATTATCGACTTGATCAAAGAGCGCGGGGCAAAGCCCTTTCTGACCGACACCTCTACTTACTATCCTCTTGAGCGCTCCAATGCTTTTGACTATATGGAGACCGCTTTGGCCAATGGCTTTGGTTTTGCTCCCCTGATCATAGCCGATGGCCTAAATAGTGAAAATGCCATCCCTGTGCCCTCTCCTGATCCGATTCTTCCCGAGGTCGAAGTAGCTGGGGTCATTCACCAGGTTCAGGCTATGATTGTGGTCAGCCACCTCAAGGGGCATCCTTTGACTGGATATGGCGGAGCGATCAAAAATCTTGGCATGGGCTGTGTGTCTAAAAAGAGCAAACTCGCTCAGCATCGGGTGGTGGATATTGAAGTAGATGAGGAGCTTTGCCAGGGTTGTGGCAGCTGCGTTGAGGCCTGTTGGTTTGGATTGCCTCGAATTGAAAATTACAAGGCTACCATGGCTGATCATCCTCAGTGCATGCGTTGTCTGAACTGTAGCTCTGCCTGCCCAGCAGGTGCCATAAGGCTTGTAGGCCGCAGTAGGCTCGGTATGGCTGTGGCTGTTTCGGCGGCTGCTGTTTTGAGCACATTTTCAGAGCATAAGGTCGCCTATATTAATTTTGCCCACGATATGAGCACGTTTTGTGATTGTGTTCCATTTCGGGGAAAGCCAGTCGGCCCAGATCTTGGGATATTCGCTGCCTTTTCTCCCCTGTCCATAGATGCAGCCGGATTGCAGCGGATCGACTATCAGCATCTTGATCAGCTTCATGACACCGATTGCCTGATTCAGCCAAGGTATCTTGCCCGCTTAAATCAAGCAGGCAGCCTCGAGCCCAAGGTGGTTGAGATCTGATCAGCTCTGGGCAGTCAGCGAGCTAATAGACTTAATCGGAAATTATTTTTATAACTTATTGTTATTTATAGATTTTCATTTCCAATAAAAATTGATTTGAATCTTGGTTTTTTTAAAAATTATTTATTTTCAATTACTTATATTTACGATATAATTTCCCAGGTTTTCCCTCATCTCCCCTGATAATATACCCCTGATAACTTTCCCCTCATCAACCCAACCCTTCTTAGCATACTTTCTTTCATCAAGTGCATCCCATGTCAATAAACTGCCGAATAGACAAAAAGATAACATCAGCAGAATGAATAGAGTCTGATAGAGGCTGTGGTTAACATGGAGTATATGGAGGGGAATACCATGCCAAGAGGAGAACATGTAAGGCAGCAGCCTGAGTCTCAGCCGGGCCATCATATAAATATTAATACAGCTAGCCTAGAAGAGCTTTCCCAGCTTCGGATGGTAGGGAAGAGTCGGGCTCAGGAAATAATTAATTATCGAAATGAGCACGGCCCATTCAAGAGCTGGGATGACCTTGATAATGTCCCTGGCTTTTCAAAGGGTATGATCGAGGATATCAAAAAGAGTGGAGCTACACTGGGTGAGAAGAAGTAGTAACTAGATGGAGAATAAGTATTAACTAGATGAGATAAGATAGTGGATGTGTACTCTCTCCCCCTGCAAGGGGCCGCTATCTCCTTGTAGGGGGGGAGAGAGTATGCTAGCCGGATAGATTATTTTGGTTATTTATTATTTTTAGTTATTTATTTATAATTTATTATTTATTATTTATATTTTTATATATTTATAATATTATACTATCAACTAATATAATTATATAATTAATATAATTATTTATAGCAGAACGAGGGGAGAAATCACATGCAACAGGAGTTTAAACCTTTCGAAGAGAAGGGGATCGAGATTAACAAGCAGTACAAAAGCTTTGACAGCCTAATGATTAAGAAGCCTTTCGATAAGAAAGAAACCGATGCCTACACCAAGTGTCGGATCGTTCTTATGAACGGTCTTGAGAATGCTAGTAATATCACTCTGCACGAGATGGCCCGTCAGACTACTGACTACAATATCAAGAAGGCTCTGGCCATGATTCGAAGGAGTGAGCAGCAACAGCAGGTAGCTATCAACTGGCTTAATCCGGCTGATCAAACCGTGCTCGAGACCACCATTACCTTTGAGCAAGTAGCTGTGGATTTGACGGCTAATGTGGCCAGAAATGAGCCAAACCTTGAGGCCAAAAAGGTTTATGATTTTGGCCTTCTGGAGGATTTCGATCACCTGCTAAGATATAGTTATCTTTTGAAAATGCTAGAAGGCGGCGAGGCCACAATTTTGCTCCAGGGCAAAACAGAGCTCAAGGATGGGCGGCCAACCTGGGATGAACATCGCCACCCCTACGATACTATGATGCAGCATTATCAGAGAACCGATGGTATCAAGACAAAACTGAATGCTCTTACGGTTACCGCGGCTGAGCAGCAAACCATGCTATACTATCGTGAACATGGCAATGCCTATAAGGATAATCTAGCCAGGCAACTTTATGCCGAAATTGCCGAAATCGAAGAGCAGCATGTTACCCAATATGAGTGCCTGTTCGATGCCTCCTGGACACCGCTTGAGCGGCTTTGCCTGATCCAGGTTAATGAGGCCTACAATTATTTTAGCTGCATGCAGACAGAAACCGACGACCGGATCAGGAAAATCTGGGAAGAGTTTTACTACATGGAACTTGAGCATCTGCGGATAGCCGGAGATTTGCTGAAAAATATGGAAGGCAATGACATCCACAGCCTCATTCCCTATACTATTTCACCGCTGATCGTCTTTGAACCGAACAAGGAGTACATTAACCAGGTTATTCGAGAAACGGTCAACTGGCGTCCGTATGATATGAGATTTGTCAATCGGGATCAGCTGCCCTCAGATTGGGCTTCTTTTGCCTATGAGGAGCAGGTTCGTGGCAGCGGCTTCCCGTCGCAGATTATCACCGATAGGGCTAAGAGAGAGTGGAAGATGGCAGCCTGATGCTCTAGGGCTTTCTATGAGTAGATCAAATCTCTTCCCCCTGGACAGAGAAAAGAGCAGGGGGAAGAGATTGAGAGTACTAATCCTTTGCATTTTTTTCTTGACTAGATAAAATATTTCTTGACTAGATAAAATAGTTGTGATATCACCAAAAACAATTGTCACTTCTTTATTTTTCGCTTACCGCTATAATAACGTAATTTAGGGCCTTTTTTAAAGCTGTCTTACTGGTCGTATCTTAGCGATTATGTTGATCTCTATGACAATGGCTCGAGAGATTTGGCGTTCCCCAGCATAAGCATATATTAACGATTTCTTCCCTTGATTTTATGAAAAACTATAAATTAGTGGTTTTAGGCTTAGGAAATCTCTTACTCAAGGATGAAGGCTTTGGTGTGCACTTTGTTCGTCGCTTTCAGAGGAAGTATCGGATGCCTGAGCATATAGCCATCATTGACGGTGGCACTCTCGGTTATGCTCTGATGGATATTATCTGCCAGACAGAGCACCTTTTGGTCATTGATACGGTCAAGGCGGATGATGAGCCAGGGTCAATTTACCGGTTCTCTCCGCAGGCAATTCCTGCCTATCTGGATTATACGGCCAGCGCCCACGAGGTTGAATTTATGGATGTTCTGCTTAAGGCTGAGATGCTGGGGGAGGCGCCGGCCACAACGATTATCGCCGTGAGTGTTGGTGAGATCAAGGAAATGGGGATGGAGTTAAGCGAGGTTATGGAGGATGCTCTTCTAAAAGTAGAAGATATGGTCAAACAAGAGATAAAGATTTTGAGCAAAGATTTCAGTTACTGATCATTCAATGAAACGCTTACCGCTTAAACCACCAATTGGTGTGGTGGTGATAAGGAGGATGTTATGGCCCTGGATGAAATGTTTTCAAACCAGAGTGAAGAACTGAGAGCTTGCTATAATGACCTGATGAAGAGGTGTGAGGCCCATCTTGATAAAATGCACCAGAAGCTTCCTCCGCCCAAAGATCGGTGGAATGAAATTTTGAATTCGCATGGGGTGAGCAGGCGTGATTTTCTGAAATGGTGCTCGATCATGACTGCTGCCCTGGCCCTGCCGCCGGTCTTTACCCCAAAAGTGGCTAAAGCTGCCGGAATGGCCAACCGCCTTCCTGTGGTCTGGCTAAATCTGGCCGAGTGTACAGGCTGTACCGAGGCTTTACTTCGAACCGCCTATCCTGGGATAGATGATCTTATTCTAGATACGCTCTCCTTGGAGTATCATGAGACCCTAATGGCAGCCTCAGGCTATCAGGCTGAGGAGTGCCTGAGCGAGGCCCTGGAAAAATTTGCCGGCCAGTTTGTTTGTGTTATCGAGGGTGCTATTCCAATGGGACTGAATGGAAAGTATCTGACCATTGGGGCCAAGGGGAAAACCGGATATGAGATAGCCAAAGAGGTAGCCTCAAAAGCGGCTATGGTAATCTGTATTGGCTCATGCTCTTCTTATGGAAACGTTCAAGCAGCCAGGCCAAATCCAACCAAGGCTCGAGGGGTTGCTGAGGCGCTGAAAATTTCAACAGTCAATATTGCCGGCTGTCCCCCAAATGCCACCAATTTTGTTGGCACCCTGCTGCACTACCTCCTGTTTGGTGCTCTTCCTGCCCTTGACAGGCTGGGGCGTCCCTTGTGGGCCTATGGAAAGCGAATCCACGATTTTTGCGAGCGCCGGCCGCATTATGATGCCGGAGAATTCGTGGAGGAGTGGGGAGATGAGTACGCCAAGCGCGGTTTTTGTCTCTACAAGGTAGGCTGCAAAGGGCCCTACACCTATGCCAATTGCAGCCAGGTCCGGTTCAACCAGGGTGTTTCATGGCCGGTGATGGCCGGGCATGGATGCATAGGCTGCACTGAGCCAGACTTTTGGGACAAAATGGCTCCCCTTGAAAAGCCGATGGCTGACCATGCTCCTCTTCCCTTAGCTGGAGTTGAGGCGACGGCTGATGAGATTGGTCTTGGATTGACTATGGTAACGCTGGCTGGAATTGGTGCCCATGCCCTGGGAAGTGTATTTAGGGGAGTTGGAAAAGAGAAAGGAGGCGAGGAGTAACATGGCCAGGCGCATTATCGTTGATCCGATTACTAGAATCGAAGGACATCTTCGAATTGAAGTAGAAATAGATGACCAAAACCGCGTTGTTGATGCCTGGAGTTCGGCTACTCTTTGGCGGGGTTTTGAGCTGATTTTAAAAGGAAGAGACCCTAGGGATGCAGGTCTGATTACTCAGAGGTTTTGCGGCGTATGCACCTATTCTCACTACGAGGCAGCCACCCTGGCTGTAGAGGATGCCATTGGCGTTGTGCCGCCGAAAAATGCACGGCTCATTAGAAACCTTATCCAGGGGGCGCAATATCTTCATGATAAAATTGTGCACTTTTATCATCTTCACGGCCTTGATTGGGTGGATATTGTCAGTGCCCTATCAGCCAGGCCAGATGAGGCCGTAGATCTGGCCCGCAGTGTCTGTGAAACTCCTTATAACTGCTCGGTTACCCATTATGAGGAAGTCCAAAAGCGCCTGACCGCCTTTGTTCAAAGTGGTCGCCTTGGCCCCTTTGCCCATGCCTATTGGGGCAATCCATCCTATAAACTCCCACCTCCAGCCAATTTAGTTATTGCCTCTCATTATTTGGATGCCTTGAGTGTCCAGCGAGTGGCTGCCCAGATGATGGCCCTGTTTGGCGGCAAAAATCCCCATCCTCAAACCCTGGTCGTCGGCGGTGTAACCAGTGTAATGGATGCTCTGAATACCAGCCGGTTGGGAGAATATCTCTACCGACTGAGAGAGGTGAAAAAATTCATTGAAACGGCCTATCTCCCCGATGTTCTCCTGGCTGCCCGGTATTACAAGGATGAGGGGATAGCAGGCATCGGCGCAGGAGTAAAAAATTACCTTAGCTATGGAGGTTTTCCCCTTGATGATCAGTGGCATGGAAAACTTTTTTCCCGCGGGGTAATCCTGGGAGGAAATTTAAGCCAGGTATATGAAATTGATGAGAAAAAGATAACCGAAGAGGTAACTCATTCCTGGTATGAAGGCCAGGGCGCTGTGCACCCCTATGATGGTGAAACTAGGCCAAATTATACCGGCTTTGATGAGCATGGAAACCTCAAAGGGAGCGAAAAGTATAGCTGGGTCAAAGCCCCTCGCTATGATGGAAAACCAATGGAAGTTGGCCCTCTGGCCCGGATTCTGGTCGGCTATGCCAGTGGAGATAAAAAGATCAGAGAACTGGTTGATGGATTGATCAGTAAAACTGGCCTCCCGACCGAAGCCCTTTTCTCAACCCTTGGCCGGACAGCGGCCCGCTGTCTTGAGGCCAAACTGATCGCCGATAATGTCGAGGGGTGGGTTTTAGAGCTGGTGAGTAACATTAAGGCTGGTGACCAAAGGACCTGGACCCGATGCGATATTCCAAAATCAGCTCAAGGCCGGGGAATGACTGAAGCCCCAAGGGGTAGTCTGGGACATTGGATAAGAATCGAGAACAAGGCTATCGCCAACTACCAGGCGGTTGTGCCCTCGACCTGGAATGCCTCACCTAGGGATGAGAAGGGGCAAAGAGGCCCATACGAGGAGGCCCTGATAGGAATCTTACTAGCTAATCCTGATCAGCCCCTGGAGATTATCCGCACTATCCACTCCTTTGACCCCTGTCTGGCCTGTGCGGTCCATATTATTGATCCCCGAAGAAGCACAATCAGAGAGTTTAAGATCCAGTGATGAGGAAAGGAGGGTGAGGGGCCAATGATAAGTTCAATGAAAAAAAGAAGGCAGGGCAGGGCAAAGCCCCTGGTGGCCAGAAGGCAGTGGTCTGTGGCCATGTGCATCAATCATTGGGCCATGGCTGTCTGCATCGTGATTCTGATTATTAGCGGATTATATATTGGCCGTCCCCTGACTATAGGAGCAGGGGAAACTTGGCAAAAGTTTTCTATGGCTAGGGTTCGCTTTATACATCTTCTCTTTGGTTTTATCCTGACGGCGCTTTTTGTCTGGCGGATTTACCTGGCGTTTTTTTCGCGCTTTCATGCAGACTGGAAGGATTTTTTCGCCTGGCTCGATCTCAAGAGCGTATATCACCAGGTCAAGTTTTATATGCTTATTACCACCCAGATGCCTGAGCATACCGGGCTGTATGGGACCTTGCAGTCTGCGGCTTATGGTTTTTTGCTGCTTATGGTTTTTTTAGTCGTTATAACCGGCCTGATTCTTTACGCTGCCCTTTACCGAGCAGGGCTTGGAGGCGCCATTTATATGTTTTTCCGGCATCTTGAAGGTGTTTTTGGTGGCCTGGCCGGAGCCCGCCTCATCCACCATATTCTGACCTGGGGCTTTGTCTTATTTATCTGCGTCCATACTTATCTAGCATTCTGGTATGATATTGTTTCCAAACGGGGCACTATTTCTTCGATTATCAGCGGACGAGTTTTTGAACATAGTGATATCTAAGGGGAAAACCCTTTTGAAAAAGGGTTTTCCCCTTAGAACCCTTTTCCTAAAACTTTAATTAATAATTAATTAAAGTTTTAGGAGGATGGTTTGGAAGGAACCCTTTTTCAAAAGGGTTCCTTCCAAAATCAGTTTCCAACCAATCCCTTAGTACCTGACCTGTTGCTGACTCACTGATGCGGCAGATCTCTTCGGGAGTTCCTGCGGCCACTACCCTGCCGCCCTGATCCCCTCCTTCGGGGCCAAGATCAATGATGTAGTCTGCGGTTTTGATAGTGTCCAGGTTGTGCTCGATGATCAGTACACTGTTGCCTGCATCCACCAGGCGGTTTAGGACAATCAGGAGTTTGCGAATATCCTCAAAGTGCAGCCCAGTAGTTGGCTCATCTAGTAGGTATAAGGTTTTTCCGGTATCGGTTCGGGCAAGCTCACGGGATAGCTTGATCCGCTGAGCCTCTCCTCCTGAGAGGGTAGTTGAGGGCTGACCCAGTTTGATGTATTCCAGTCCCACATCGCGCAGGGTTTGCAGGATACGGATTATTTTCGGATGGTTTGAAAAAAGAGACATGGCTTCCTCTACGGTGGTATCGAGTATCTGGGCGATATTCTTTCCCCGGTAAGTGATCCGCAAGGTCGCTTCATTGAACCGGCTTCCGTGGCAGACCTCACACGGTACATAGACATCGGGCAGAAAGTGCATCTCTACCTTGACCATACCTTCTCCTGAGCAGGCCTCGCACCGCCCGCCCTTCAGATTGAAGCTAAATCTTTCTTTACCGTATCCGGCAATCTTAGCCTCGGTCTGCCAGGAAAATACCTCTCGGATAAGGTCAAAGAGCTTGACATAGGTGGCTGGATTGGAGCGAGGAGTGCGTCCGATGGGCTGCTGATCAATATTGATGATTTTGTCGAGCTGCTCTAAGCCTTCAATACCTCGATGTTTGCCTATCGGCAATCTGGCCCCTTGCAGGTAATTGGCTGCAGCTGGATAGAGAATCTGGCGGATGAGGCTACTTTTCCCCGCTCCAGAGACACCGGTTACAAAGCAGAGCACCCCAAGCGGGATGGAGACATCAATATCTTTGAGATTGTTTTCACCCGCTCCTCGAATAGTGATCCACCCTTTGGGGACTCTTCGAGTTTGGGGAATTGGGATTTTTTTTCTGCCTGAGAGGTATTGTCCAGTCAGGGAGCGAGGATCCTTTTTCATCATTTCAGGGGTGCCGGAGAAAATGATCTCTCCGCCGTGCACACCAGCGCCTGGCCCAAAGTCAACTACATGGTCTGCGGCTTCGATTGTCTCTCGGTCATGTTCGACTACGATTAGGGAATTGCCGATATCCCGAAGGTGGAGGAGTGCCTTCAGCAGCTTCTGGTTGTCCCGCTGGTGAAGGCCGATGCTCGGCTCATCGAGCACATAGAGGACGCCGGTAAGCTCTGTGCCCATCTGACTAGCCAGTCGAAGCCGCTGGGATTCACCGCCCGAAAGCGATGGCCCAGATCTATTGAGTGATAGATACCCAAGCCCAACATTGAGCAAAAAACGCAGCCTAGATTGTAGCTCCTTGATCAGCTCAGCGGCAATCAGGGCTCGGCTGCTGCCCTCTATCTTCAGGGTAGTAAAAAAGTCGTACAGATGCTCAATACTCATAGAGGTGAGCTCAGGCAGACTCTTTCCACCTACCAGGACACTGCGGGCTTCTGGCCTAAGCCTCGTTCCCCCACAGGCGCTACAGGGGACATCGCTCAGATACTGTTCATAGCGGCTCTTTTGGCTCTCTGAGGTAGTCTGTTTCATGCGGCGAAGGAGCATGGGAATAATCCCTTCATTTTTGGTCGTGTAGTCAAGATCGAATTTCGGCCCCTTGTAGTTGACCACAAATTCCCGATCGCCTGAGCCGTAGAGAATGGCCTCCTGGTGCTCCTTGCTCAGCTCGCCGAAAGGGGTGTCAAGGTCAATGCCAAGTTCTTTGGCGATGGCTGAAAAAATCTGATACGACCAGCCTTTTTGGTTTTTTAGGGAAAAACCAACAGCTTCGAGCGCACCTTGATTAATGGACTTGCTCGGATCAGGCACGATCAGGCTAGGATCGATCTCGGCCCGGGTGCCAAGGCCATTACACTCACGGCACATCCCCAGGGGACTATTGAACGAGAAAAGCTGCGGGTTGAGCTCTGGAAAGCTCAGGCCGCAAAGATCACAGGCCAGATGCTCACTAAAAGGGATATCCTGAAAGCCATGCCGCGGCTGCGGGCTACGATCTCCTGAAGCTGCGCCCTTGCCTAGGCCGACGGATGAGGCCTCATCCAGGCAGGAGACCACCACCTGCCCCTTGCCTACCCTAAGAGCTGTTTCTATCGAATCGGTCAGCCGCTCTTTAATTTGATCTGAAATGATCAGTCGGTCTACAACCACCTCGATGGTGTGCTTTTTCTTTTTATCCAGGCTAGGGATTTCAGAAAGCTCTAGCACCTGGCCATCGAGCCTAAGTCGGACAAAGCCGCCCCGCTGAACCTCGGTCAGAAGGTCTTTGAATTCTCCTTTCCTCTCCCGCACTAGAGGGGCCAGGATGAGAATTTTGGTTTTGGGAGGCAGGCGCAAAACCTCAGCCACGATCTGATCGGGCGACTGAGCCCCAATCGGGCGGCCACAGCGATAGCAGTGCTGGATGCCAACCCGAGCAAAAAGCACCCTAAGGTAGTCATAGATTTCGGTCAGGGTACCAACGGTCGAGCGGGGGTTTTTGCTGGCTGCCTTTTGCTCGATAGCAATAGTGGGCGAAAGCCCTCGAATATAGTCATAGTGGGGTTTTTCCATCTGCCCCAAAAACTGGCGGGCATAGCTCGACAGCGATTCCACATAGCGGCGCTGTCCCTCGGCATAGATAGTATCAAAGGCCAGGGAGGATTTTCCAGAGCCACTTACGCCGGTAAAGACTACTAACTTCTTTTTGGGAATTTCCAGATTGATATTTTTTAGGTTGTGCTCTCGAGCTCCTTGAATAATCAGACTAGTTAGCTCGTAGGAAGAGCGATCGGCGCCATCATTGCTCATTTGTCTTATATCTCCCTTTCATACTCTCCTATGATACGGCAAATAGGGTGTTTTGGTCAAGATACCCGACGGATGCTTCCCCCAAGGGAGAGAAGCTTATACCCCTATATGCATCAGTGCATTGTTTGCCCCAAGTGAGGCAGAAGCAGTAAATTGTGCGGTAACTATTTGCAATTTCCTCTCCCTTGCTATAGAATTCATTTAGATTCCTAGATCAAAAGCGAGAGGGGAAAAAGTGAGAGGAATTTGCTGCTTTGGTTTTTTCTAATGAGCAGCTTAGTGGTCTTTTCGCTAATAAAGTGCGCAAGCTGCGGCGGCGACACAAGGTCTGCAAGCTACAATTGATAGCCTAATTGATCCGCTGCCCACTTGTGTTACACACTTAGCGAAAGAACCACTTAGTCACAGGGGAAAGCAGAAAGTGAGGAAGATAAATCAATATGATCGTAGTCTTAAAATCTTGGCTAGGCTCTATCCAACGATGTTTTTAAGTCTTTTAATTGACCCTGCTGACCGTCTCGAAATTACCGTTGAAAACCCTGAGATTAACATTCCAGAGAAGCGAGGGGATTATGTTTGGAAGGTAAGCGATGGTGAGCAGGAGGCATATTTTATCTTTGAGTTTCAGCTTCGAGCCAACCAGGAGGCTCTCCGTCGCGCCTATATCAAGTATGCGCTCCTGCACGAAGGCTATAATCTTCCAGTGATTGGCGTGGTTCTTTATCTGACCAAAAATTCCTATCAGGATAAGTACGAGATTAACTTTCACGGCTGCAAAAACCAGTACTTTTTTGAGACAATAAAACTATGGGAATATCGGGAAGAAATTGAACAGGGGAAGAGGAAGGAATTGGCCCCTTTTTTAGTCTTGATCTCTGATCATCCTGATGAAAATGTGCTAAGGAGAGAAAAGGAGCTGATCATGCAGGTTGAGGACGAAAAGAAAAGGGCTGATCTTTTATCCATAGCTTTAACAATGGGTTTGCGTTACTTTCCGCAAAATTGGATTAGGGAGTATTTTAAAGAGGAAATGACCATTATGAAAACAGCCAATATTTTCCAAGAATTAATTGATGAAGGAATCCAAAAGGGAATACAGCAAGGAATACAGCAGGGAATACAGCAAGGGATACAACAGGGCGCTAGAGAAACTGCTCAGGAGTCTATCATTGAGATTCTACAAACGAGGTTTCATCTGATTCCCAGCGGATTAGCCAAGTTAATAAGACAGATAGAAGATATTACCATTTTGCATGGACTACTCAGGAAGGCAGTGCTCGTAGAATCATTAGAGAAATTTGAGGAGATCGTCAGGGCATCCTTTTCCGGATAGCGCTGTTTTTACTCTTTATGAATAAAGACCACTATTCGTCAACAGGTTTGATCGTCCTGATAGCATGTTTGATAATAGTCTCATTTTCGGGTTGCGCCAGCAGTAGTGGAGGTCAGGGCTTTTTTCTCCAGGCTCACTGGCCAGCCCCAGCCGCCTGGCCTAAAACTTCTCTTGAGAGCAGCAAAGTTGAGGGTAGCGATCAGGCCGGAGGGGAATTTAGCCAAGTTGCTTCGGCAACCTGTCGCGGCCTAGCTATCCCTTTTCTGGTTACTGGGGCTGCTGGCTTGTGGTATCTTGAGCGCACCGCAGAGGATGATGATCCGGGCAGCAGGAGCGATATTCACCACAGGCGCAATCTTTGTCTCCTCAGTCTTGGCTCTTTCCTTGTAGGCAGCATTCTTTATTCGGCTAGCTACGGTTTTGACGGTCTGGTTTTGGGCTTCTATCCTCCTGTGGCCATCTTCATTAAGTATCCAGAGACTGCTTCCTTCCAGAAGTATCCAGAGACCACTTCCTTCCAGCCAGTGAACTGCTTGAAGTTAATCCCTTAGCTTCTGGTTTGATGATCGGGTGAGTATCATAAAAAGTCTTATAAAATTGTAAAATTGGCGCACAATTCGGGTAAAAAAGAGACAATAAGAGAGACAATAGCTGTTTTTATGCCCTTTTTGTCCCTGTTTTATGGTCAATTTAAAAAGTTAAGGAGGAATGAGCATTGCGGTTTACCTGGCTGCCATGGAAATACATTGTTCGCCATGCTGCCCGCTCTCATGGGTTTATTGACCCAGTGGCCCTTTTTTCTCATCTACGCCGCTTTGCCCAGCCGTCCGAGGTGGCTGAGCCGATCGAGCTTTTGCGGGCAGGCATGGTCTTCCATGCCCGTGGTCTTATGAACACCAGGGCTATTCAGCACAATCTCGATTGGATCTGGCCTTATTGGGTTCACCGCCAATTTGATCCGCTGGATGGCTCTTTTATTCCCAGGGCTTTTTCCCTGACTCACGTCAATCTGACCCACCGGAATTGGACTGCTTTGGGTATTCCTGACTGTCGGGCGCTGCCGATTGTGGATCCGCGAGGGCTAGTTACTCCCTTTTTCGATGGCTGGTCAATTGATGGGTGGATTCTGGCCGAGGGCAGTGATGAGCATCTGATCCCATCAAAAGCAGCCTCTGGCTCACAGCGGCTAATGTTTGACCAAGAGCATCTTTCAGTGGTAACCGAGATAGCTCAAAGGGGTATGTCGCTACGGATTGAGGCCGAGGTCATTGATCAGGGAGCTAATCAGGGGCTTGCGGTATGCAGAGTCAGTTTCCAGGCCCTGGCAGCTTTGCCGGGAGGCCAGGGTGGATGGTTAGTGATCGCCCTTCGGCCCTATAACCCTGAGGGCATAAGCCTGATTCATCAGCTTGCTCTAACCAGTGACCGAAGAAATTGGATAATTAATAAAAAGCCGTGCCTCAGCTTTGATACTCCGGTTGAGCGTCATGTTGTCTCAAGTTATCGAATGGGCGATGTTTACTTAAGCCTTCCCGCAGGGGGAGAGAGAGAGTCTATGGAATGCGATGTAGGCTTAATCACTGCTGCCGCTCTTTTTCAACTTCAGCCTAGTGAGCAGCGTACGGTCGTGGTTGAGGTGAATCTGGCTGAAGATAAGGAAAGCAGCCCGCTTTTTTCTGCCGATGCTCCTCGCAAAAGCTGGTCTGATTCCCTAAAAGGGCTCTGTAGGCTCGATCTGCCCGATCAGCAGTTTCAATTTCTTTTCGAAGCTGCTCTTAGGACCTTAATTTTGCACTCGCCCGGTGAGGTTTATCCAGGGCCTTATACCTACAAACGCTTCTGGTTTAGGGATGCTGCCTTTATTCTTCAGGCCATGCTGTGTGTTGGGATGAAGGAGCGGGTTATGCGGGCGATTAGACGTTTTCCTAGCAAACAGACGCAGGCTGGTTTTTTCCGCTCTCAGGCCGGGGAGTGGGACTCAAATGGAGAAGCCCTTTGGATCATGCATCGCCTCTGCCAGTTGGCTGATCTTACTCCTCAGCCGGAGTGGGCCCGAAGTATTCTGAAAGGGGGAAGGTGGATAAAAGAAAAGCGACTGGCCGATGATAAAAGCAGCCTTCAGGCTGGGCTTTTGCCTGCTGGCTTCAGTGCCGAGCATCTTGGTCTGAATGATTATTACTACTGGGATGATTTTTGGGGTGTGGCGGGTCTGCGGGCAGCAGCCTTCATGCTCGAAGCTCTTGGCCAGCCGAAAGCAGCCCGTGATTTTTATGAGGAAGCAGAGGCACTTATGGAGGCTATTGAGCGGAGTCTTGAAAGATCCTCCCGCATTCGCCGACATCCTGGGATTGCGGCTTCCCCTCATCGGCGTATGGATGCTGGCGCCGTTGGCAGCATCGTGGCTAGCTATCCTCTGCGTTTGTGGCCAGCAGATGATGAGCGGATATTGAATACGGTAAATTTCCTGATTGACCATTGCTTCGTTCATGGAGCCTTCTTTCAGGATATGATTCACTCAGGTATCAATGCTTATTTGACCTTGCACCTGGCCCAGGTTCTTTTGCGGGCCGCGGATAGTCGCTTTTTCGATCTGGTTAAGACTATAGCTGATCTGGCCTCGCCAACTGGCCAATGGCCCGAAGCTATTCATCCCCAGACTCGTGGTGGCTGCATGGGAGATGGTCAGCATGTTTGGGCTGCGGCTGAGTGGATCATGATGATGCGCAATCTCTTTGTTCGTGAGGAGGATAACTGCCTGATCCTTGCTTCGGGCATACCCCGCGACTGGCTTGATCAGCCAAAAGCCATGCAGTGCGGCCCAACGCCAACGCCCTACGGTGAGATTTCAGTCAGGATCGAGCCAAAGCCTCCCGGCAGCAGGGTGGTAGTCTCCTGGCAGGCCTCCTGGCGTCATTGGGCACCGATGATTGAGGTGAGGGTAGCTGGCCTTCGTCCTCATCTGGTTGTCGATCCTCCAAGCGAGTCGAGGGTGGAAATCGTACTATCATGAACATTGCCATGTTTACCAATACCTTTATTCCCCATGTGGGTGGGGTGGCCAATTCGGTAAAGGCTTTTACGGATGAGTACCGAAGGCGGGGACACAGGGTTTTAGTCATTGCTCCGGTCTTTGAGCCTATGCCCTCTGATGAGCGAGATGTCATTCGGGTTCCAGCTATTCAAAATTTTAATGGGAGTGACTTTTCAGTCAGCCTGACCATACCGCTAGTTCTGTCAAAGAAGCTGGAGCTATTCCAGCCAGATATTATTCACTCGCATCATCCCTATTTGCTTGGAGATACGGCTCTTCGCATCGCGGCCAGTCTCAATGTGCCGCTGGTGTTTACCCATCATACTATGTACGAGCATTATACCCATTATGTGCCGGGCGATTCTCCGAGGCTGCGGCATTTTGTCCTTGAGCTGTCCACAGGGTATGCCAATCTCTGCGATCAGGTGATTGCTCCAAGTGAGAGTGTGGCCGAAATTCTTGTCAGGCGAGGAGTGAAAACACCGATTAGCGTCATTCCCACTGGGGTTGATATGGAGCGGTTTAGCAGGGGAGAGGGTCAAACCTTCCGAGCCAAGATGGGAATTCCGTCCGAGGCACTGGTCATTGGGTATGTGGGGCGGCTTGCACCGGAGAAAAATCTTGAGTTTTGGGCTGAGGCTGTGGCTCGATTTCTCAGGCAGTCAGCGGGGAGTCAGGCTCTGGTTGTCGGCTCAGGGCCCTCGTGGGCGAAGATAGAGGAGGTTTTTGTTAGGGAGGGGGTTCGAGAGCGACTCCGCTTTTCTGGCACCTTGGTCGGAGACAGGCTGGTTGAGGCTTATCAGGCTATGGATATTTTTGTTTTCACCTCAAGGAGTGAAACCCAAGGGATGGTGTTGCTTGAGGCTATGGCTGCTGGTATTCCAGTTGTGGCCCTCGATGCGCCCGGGGTGCGCGAGGTGGTCAGGGATGGGAAAAATGGCAGGCTGGTTGAGGAAGAGAAAATTGAGCCATTTGTCCTGGCTATTTCCTCGATCGGCTCACTCGGACCAAAAGAGCGCGCTTCCCTCAAGGAGGCAGCTCAGAACACAGCCAGGGAATTTTCAACTGCCAAAAGTGCTGATCAGGCCCTTGCTCTCTACCATCAACTTCTTTTGGAGCGAAAGCAAACCTCGGCCCATGCGGATCAGCATAAAGCCTTGGCTGCCATACTTCGGCGAATCGAAGAGGAGTGGAATATATGGACTAACCGCCTGTCTGCGGCTGGTAAGGCTGTTTTGGGCCCTAGTGTTGAAAATAGCAGCGGGCAGTCATAATTAAGTTAAGGGGAAAACCCTTTTTCAAAAGGTTTTTCCCCTTATAGCCCCTTTCCTAAAATTTTTAATAACTCAACCTTTAATAACCCTTTGGGAATATGACTAAGAAAAAATTTAAAGTTTTAGGAGGATGGATTGGAAGGAACCCTTATTGAATAAGGGTTCCTTCCAATGGCTCTAACTTTCTATTTGTATTTCCAGAGGGAATGTGCTAATCTCTACATTGAGCAGCTTTGGAGATTCTTCATGAGGAACCAATATAAACGGCTCGATGTTTTCCGCTGTAGGCATGAGTCTCACCAAGGATTTGGAAATGTGATTTCCGCCTACCATGTGCTCAAAGAAAAGGCATGTTACCCCGACGGCTGCATTTATTTCAAATGGAAATGTCATCGGCTAGAGCGGGGGCTGCCCTGCCCTAGATCATTTCTGCATGTGGGACGAAAATGCACCTCATGCCCTGAATATCATGATGAGAAGGTTATCAAATACCCGCAATTGCTTTTAAGCCCACATGAGTACCAAATCTTTCTGAAAGAGTTTCAGGAATTTGAACTGTGGTTGCAGAGCAAGAAGGATAGAGGGGTTGACTTTACTGGAACGATCAAAGCGGTCAAACCAAGGATGATTATGAACTGTAGCCATGGTCGCACCCATCTGGCACTTCAGGGGTTTATTCTGGTGTTCAAGGAAGGATTTGTGGACCTTACGCCTTTTGAAGATACGATTTACGCCATCCTTAGCCCCTTGCAGCAGAGCAGGCTCAAGCTTGCTGAAGGGGATCGGTTGGACCTCAAGGCTACCTTACATCTTGATCGAGGCCGGCTGATTTTGAATCATGTCCGGGAGGTTGAAATTGAGAGCAAGGCAGGAGCAAAGTTTTGGACCTTGGCTGAGGCCAGGCAAGCACTTCTGACTGGCAAAATTTTGGATGATCAGTATGAAAAATGTTTAAGTTGCCCGCATGGTTCCTTGGTGGATATCAGAGAGACCGAGATAGTGTCTGAGGGTCAAAAGAGGAGAAAATTATTTTGCCTCAAGGGCATATTGAAGCCCGAATACTGCATTGTTCGCTCTAGTGAGGAAATATATCGCTTCGACCACTGCCAGGATGAGGAGCATCAAGAGATCAAGAATAGATTAGGGTAGAAGGGAGATAAACCTTATGCCAATCTACGAATATGAATGCAGGCAATGCTATAAAAAATCAACCTTTTTAGTCTTAAACCTCAAAAATTCTCCATCTCTACAATGCAAGCATTGTGGCAGCAGCGACATTGAAAAACTTATCTCTCGGGTTCGAAGGCTGAGATCAGACGAGGCTAGACTAGAGTCTTTGGCTGATCCGTCCAATCTGGCTGGCTTGGATGAAAATGATCCAGTCAGCATGGCTCGATGGATGAAAAAAATGGGCAAGGAGATGGGTGAGGAGTTTGCTGACGATGATTTTGAGCAGATGATCGATGAGGTGGCCCATGAGGCCGAAGCAGAGAGGAAGGAAGATGAGGCAATGTCTCCAGGAGATTTTGAGGATTTTTAGTAGAAAAGAGGGATGAGCACGATGGGAAAGATTCAAAGGGCATTGATTAGTGTCTCGGATAAGACCGGCTTAGTAGAATTAGCTAAAAAACTGCACAGGTGGAATATCCAAATTCTGTCTACTGGAGGCACAGCCAGGCTGCTTGAGGAAAACGGGATTCCGATGATTCCAGTTTCTGACTATACCAAATCGCCGCAAATGCTAGATGGTCGAGTGAAAACCCTGCACCCTAAAATCCATGCCGGGCTTTTGGCGAAAAGAGATAATCCAGAGCACATGCGGCAGTTGGCCGAGCAGGGTTACTTGCCGATTGACCTAGTTGTGGTTAATCTCTATCCTTTTGAGAAAACCGTAGCTAATCCAGACTGTACTTTTGAACAAGCTATTGAAAACATTGATATTGGAGGTCCAACCCTCCTTCGGGCTGCGGCTAAAAATTTTCAGGACGTGGTTGTCATTGTCGATCCTGCGGACTATGGCCCGATTTGTCAGGAGATGGAGGAAAATCAGGGAGAGGTAAGCTATGAGACCAGATTTTCTATGATGAAGAAAGTCTATGCTCATACGGCTCGCTATGATCAGGCTATCAGTGAGTATTTGCAAAGGGTAGAGGTGAGCAAGATCGCCAATAAGAGACCTTGATGACCGAATGGCTCTTTGAGTTGAGAAGAGTAAAATGGCGTTGAGAAGAGTAAGGTGGCTATGAGTGAGAAGGTTGCGGTGATTGGGGCTGGGAGTTGGGGTACTACCCTGGCTATTCTGCTAGCAGATAAGGGACATGAGGTTACTCTTTGGGCTTTTGAGCCTGAGCTGGTTAGGGAGATTGAAACCAAGCGGGAAAATACCTTATTTTTGCCTGGTATTTCGATTCCTGCTGAGGTAGTTCCCACTCATTCGCTTGAAGAGGCGGTGAGGGGAAAATCGGTGATCGTTTCTGTGGTCCCCTCTCATGTGGTTCGGCAGATTACTCTCCACTACGGCGAGTATCTTTCTGAAGGAGTGCATCTTGTTTCAGCTTCCAAGGGACTTGAAGAAGGATCCTTGCTGCGTATGTCCCAGGTAATTCAGCAATCAATTTCCTCTGATCGGCAGATCAAATTATCCTGTCTCTCTGGCCCTAGTTTTGCCCGTGAGGTGGCCAAAAAGATGGCTACTGCCGTAGCCGTAGCCTGCCAAGATGAGCAGGAAGCTATCTACATTCAGCACTTATTTTCATCTTGCTATTTTCGGGTTTACCGAAACAGTGATCTTATTGGTGTGGAGCTGGCGGGTTCATTGAAAAACGTGATTGCCATTGCCGCTGGGATTTCTGATGGTCTTGGGTTTGGCTATAATGCCCGGGCGGCTCTGATCACCCGGGGGCTTGTGGAAATTAGCCGGCTGGGGATAGCTCTCGGAGCACGGCCAGAGACCTTCTATGGTCTTGCCGGAATGGGAGATCTGATCCTGACCTGCACTGCTGATTTGAGCCGAAACAGGAGCTTGGGGCTGAGAATCGGCCGGGGTGAGAAATTATCAGATATTCAAACTGGCATGAAAATGGTGGCCGAAGGAGTGAACACCACCCGGGCGGCTTTGCGTCTGGCTAGGGAATTTCAGGTTGAGATGCCTATTGCTGAGCAGGTGTCAGCCATTCTGTTTGAGGGAAGACCCCCTCTTGATGCTTTTTCAGAGCTAATGAGCCGGACCTTGAAGTATGAATAAAAATAAACAGAAGCTTGCCTCTGCTAGTATGAGAGCGAATTATGAGAGCTAAGAAAGATGATGATCGGCGATATTGGAGAGGAGAAATATGGCCGAGCAAAAATCATCCCGGTGTTTTTGCCGAATCAGGGATGTCCTAATCGGTGTATCTTTTGTAATCAGAAGGAGGTGGTCGGAACCTCTCTGATTCATACTCCGCGGGAGGTTTATCCGCTTATTCAGGCTTATCTGAATACGATTCGAACAAGCTGGCAAAAGAAATGGCCTGGATTTTCGGAGCGGATTGAGGTTGCCTTTTACGGGGGAAATTTTACTGGTTTGCCTGCTGAGGTTCAACGGGAATTCCTGCGGCCTGCGGCCCGCTTGGTCAGTGAAGGCCAGATTGACGGCCTTCGCATCTCTACCCGACCTGATTATATTTCTGAGGCTGGATTAGAGCTTTTGGCTAGCTTTGGGGTTAAGACGGTTGAAGTTGGCGTTCAGTCGATGGATGAAGAGGTACTAAAGAGAGCAGGTCGGCTATATTCAGGGCATCAGGTTACGCGGGCTGTAGAGCTGCTCCGAGGGGGTGGCTTTATAATCGGTCTTCATTTGATGGTTGGGCTGCCGGGCGAGAGTCCTGCCAGTCGGTCTGAGACGATAGATAAGGTTATCAAACTTTCTCCTCACTTTGTGCGGATTCATCCCACTCTGGTTCTCAAGGGGACTGAGTTAGAGAGGATGTATCGGGAAGGGAACTACAGGCCGATGAGTTTGGATGAGGCGACTGAAGTCTGCAAGGAATTCTCCCTTCGGCTAATGAGAAGCCGCATCGGTGTGGCCCGGATCGGTCTGCAATCGGTTCCGCAGATGCAAGAGTCAGAGAGTGTGATTGCCGGTCCCTTTCATCCTGCTCTGGGAGAGTTGGTAGCCTCCTCCATCGCCTATGAGCGGATGGAGGAGCTTTTATCCAGGCAGCAGAGTGGTAGGCTGGAGGGTGGCAACAACAGGCAGATTATGATTTTGGTCCCAGAGCGAGAACTATCCATGTTCATCGGCCATAAGCGGCAGAACCTTAATCGACTCCGCCAGAAATATTGTGGTTGGCAAATCTTTATCCAGCCTGATCGGAGTCTTAAGCCTGGGGAGCTTCGGTGCGTGGAAATCGTATCCGCTCCCGTATAGTATTGTCCGTATAGCATTGGTATTGGGTTTGGCGATAGCTTCTCTATCGCCTGAGTTAACCATCATTGTTTTTCATCCTTTTTTCAAAGAATGGAGGTGATGGCAAAGAGTATGAGGAGAAGTAATAAATCTGGTCAAGAGGAAGGTTTGGAAGGAAAATATTACCATTTATACCAGAATGCCATTGACGGGCTATTTGCTGTTGATCATAATGGCTTTATCCATGACGCCAACAAAGCCTGTGAGCGGATTACTGGATATTCAAGCCAAGAGCTTGAGAATATGCACTACAGTGAACTTCTGTCAGCTAAGGAAAAGAGGTTCATTGCTCACCATTTCAAGATGATTATCAATGAGCGGCTAATTCCCCGTTCTGATATTCAGATAGAGATCATTACCAAAGACCGCTCAACCAAGATGGTTGAGCTGCATATTCAAAATGAATTTTCGCAGGATGGGCTAATTCAGGCTTCGATCAGGGATATAACTGACAAGAAGAGGCTAGAGGATCGAATCATCAAGGCCCAGCGGATGGAATGCATCGGAAAGCTGGTCAATGATGTTGCGCATAAATTCAATGACATCCTGACTGGAATCCTAGGTTCTGCCTCATATCTGCGGGCTTGGGTGAGGGGGGATGAGGAGTGCTCACGGTACGTTGAAACCATAGAAAAATCAGCATCCGTAGGAGCTGAGCTCGTCTCTCAACTGATGGTTTTTGGCAATAGACAAGAATCACACTCGCAGCTAATTGATATCAATGAGGTGATCAAAGAGGTTATCAGTCTGTTGCGAAACAATCATCTTTCCAGCCGGATCGAGGTTGACAGTCGGCTGCAGGAAGGCTCTCCCCTTGCAGTTCGAGCTGACAAGAGCCAGATCATGCAGGCGGTGATGAATATCTGCCATAATGCCAAAGATGCTATGCCACAGGGAGGAAAGCTGACCATTGTTACCGAAAGCCTGGCTTTGAACGAAGATTTTTGCCTCAAACACATTGGCCTTCGGCCCGGCAAATATCTCCATATTCAAATATCAGACACCGGCTGCGGGATCGAAGAAAAATCGCTTCCCTATATCTTTGATCCCTTTTTTACTACCAAGGATGTCGGCAAGGGAACAGGGCTTGGCCTGTCGGTAGCCTTTGGTATTATTAGAGCTCACCACGGCACCATTGACGTCAAGAGCCAAGTTGGTGTAGGTACAAGCTTTGATATCTATTTACCTGCTGCCTCCTCAAAGTCTGCTGCGGTCTGGGCTCGTGAAGACCAGATGAGCCTGGGAGAGGGAAGGGTTATGGTGGTCGAAGATGAAGAGCTGGTGCGGAGGATGACCTCTAATATTTTAGGGCGTTTAGGCTACAGGGTCCTGTGTGCCGCAGATGGAGAAGAAGCCCTTGAGCTTTATAAAAATAATGTGGAGCCAATTGACCTGGTGATTTTGGATATGATTATGCCCAAAAAAGATGGACTTGAGACTTTCAAGGAGTTAAAAGAGATCGACCAGAATGTCCGGGTTGTGATTTCAACCGGATACCTTCCAAACCGCATCAGCTCAGAGTTTCTAAAGGGTGGCGTGGTCGGCTTTATCCAAAAACCCTATACGGCTATTGAGCTGTCAAAGCTGGTAAAGCGGGTTTTGGCCTGATAAACACTGCTTCAAACAGTATAGGCGGCTCGGAAAGAGCGAAAGTGCTAAAAGTGGGTAAGGCTTCCATCCCTTTTAGCCTTGTCTACGGCTAGACGAAAGCAGAGGACGCTAAGCGGCAGCATAATCAGAGAGAAAAGACCAAGGCCCATGATATTCTGACTAAGTTCTCTCAGAGAGTAGCCCTTTAAGAGAGCTAGCCTCATCCCCTCCAGCGAGTAGGTCAGGGGGATAAGGTATGAGAATTTCCTGAGCCAGGCAGGCAGGACCGCGATCGGATAATACACTCCGCCCAAAAACCAGGATAGCCCTGAAAATATGTTGGCCACAGGATCCCCCTTCTTCATCACCATGATGAAGCTGGCCGAGATGATGCCGATGCTGCTGAAGGTGGTGATGGTCAGGAGCAGAATTACCCCCGCGGCGGTGAAATTAGCCTGGCTGATATTGACCTTGAACAGAAGGATGCCGATCAGGAGATAGACAACTACCCGAAATGAGGTCCACAGGAAGCTATAGAGCGAGGAAGAAATAATAATAGTTGGTATTTCGGTCTGGGTAACCAGAACAGCTTCTAAGGTGCCGGTCATCTGGGCATTTCTGATGCTGGAGGAGAAGCTGTGGAGGGCAACCTCAAGATAGTTGCTAAAAGCCACGCCGATCAGCACAAAGGAGAAATAATCTCCGCCGTAAGGTGCAAGAAAGGCACTCGCCGCGGCTCCAAAGAGCTTGGCGATAAAATAGAATACTAAAACTGATATGAAGATACTAAAGAACTGGAGAAAGAAGGAGAATTTGTAGCTTGTCTCCTCGATAAAATCTCTCTGAATAAAGGCTAAAGCCTTTCTGGCAAAACTCAAACCCTTAAAGCTCCACTCATTCTTAATATTATTCTTAATTCTTAACCTATCTACACTTTTGCAGAAATTTCTTATCTCCTTGAAATCCTTGAAAGTTACCTCTAATAGCAAATCCAGTAAAATCAAGGCCTTGGAGAAAAAGTGCAAAAGCATAGAACCTATCTTCAATCCATAATTTTATCATCCCTGGTATAGGCTGCATAGATTTCAGACAGGGGGATTTCCTTTTTTAGGCAGCCTTCTATCCGTGCGCCTAGAGAAACCATGCAGGCAATTACATCAGGGATTTGCAGCCTGCTTTCTGCCGCCTCTGTGTCGGTAGCAGCGCCAAGAGTGATTTCTAATTCACTCATTCCATCAGCCTTAATGCTGATTTGGCCATCGAGCTGTTGACTTAGCCTACCAATAAAGTCAGGAGGAAGTGACTGCAAGCGAATGACATACCGCTCCAGCCGCTCAAGCAAAAGGTCCTGGGGTCTGCCGCAAGCTTTGACTCTTCCCTCATGGATGATGGCCAGCCGGTGTCCGATCTCTTCAACCTCCTTCAGATTATGGGTGGCCAGGAAAACAGTTTTCCCCTCCCGGTCGACAAGCTGTCGACGGATAAAGCATCGTAAGGACTCAGCACTGGCAGGATCAAGAGAGCGGGTAGGCTCATCCATGAACAGAACCTGCGGGTCAGTTAGCAGGCTACGGGCAATAGCCAGCCGCTGCTTCATCCCTAGGGAGAAATCCTTGAACAGGGTCTTGGCCTTGTCGCTTAGGCCAACAAGTTTCAGGACGTGGCTGATCCGCTGAGTTAGCTCTGCGGCTGGAATATTATTCAAGATGCCGAAAAATTTCAGATTCTGCCAAGCAGTGAGCCGCCAGTAAAAACTGCGCTCCTCACTGATGACGTAGCCGATGGCTTTTCTCACCTTGGCCGGGTAAGCAACCACATCAAGCCCATTGACCATAGCCCGGCCCTCGGTCGGTAGCATCAGGGTACAGAGAATCTTGATCAGGGTGGTCTTGCCCGCTCCGTTTGGTCCAAGGAGACAAAATACCTCACCCTGCTTGACCTTCAAGGACACGTCCTGAAGAGCAACTACCTCCTTCCAGGAGAAGGGAGCTTTCAGGATTTCCTGAAAGCTCCTCATTTGAGTAAATTTTTTAGTTATCCCAAAGGTTTCAATAGCTAAGCACATATAGCCATTTTGGAAGGAACCCTTATTCAATAAGGGTTCCTTCCAAACCATCCTCCTAAAACTTTAATATCTATAAGTATAAGTTATTAAAGTTTTAGGAAAGGGGTTCTAAGGGGAAAACCCTTTTTCAAAAGGGTTTTCCCCTTTATATCCCTAGCGCCTTTCGTTTAGCCTCGATATGTTCGCTGATCAGTTTGGCTCCAGCTATGGGGTCAGGTTCCACGGCAAAGCGGGCACCAATAACCTTCTCGACTCCTTGAGACAGGAGATGGGTAACATTTTGGCTACCCAGAATGGGCGGCACTACCCCAAGGAGCACAAAGATACCAGAAGCTACCACATAGGCCCCGATGCTGATAGCCTTCTCCGACATGTATTCTGGTGCTGCTCCGGCCAGCGGCAGATCGCTGATATCCACACCAAGGGCATTAGCAGCTTCAGCCGCTAGGCTCATGATTCGGCTGATATCCACACACGAGCCCATGTGGAGTACGGGCGGGATGCCAAGCTGCCGGCAGAGGGCCGAAAGTCCAGGGCCAGCCTGTGCGGCTGCCTCAGGCCGCATGAGCCCTGCCTTGGCGCAGGCAATGGCTGCACAGCCTGTTTCCACGACCAGGATATCCTTTCCGATAAGCTCTTTGGCCAGGGTGGTGTGGGCAAAATCCTGTTTGACCTTGGGATTGTTGCAGCCGACAATGGCCACAATGCCTCGGATGGTGCCTGATTTGATAACCTCAATGAGTGGCCCAAGACTGCCGCCCAGAGCCTCAGCGATAGCCTCTTTGCTGAATCCAGCCATAAATTCCATCCGGTTTTCTGGAATGCACACCTTCTGTTGCTGTCGGTTGGGATAATTTAGCACAGCTAATCTCACGATCTGCCGGGCAGCCTGAAGGGCCTGATCACCCTTCTCATGGAAGTCAATGTGCAGGGCAGCAGGGAATTTAGCCTTAGCTGAGGTTGAGATGATTTTAGTATGGTAGCAGCCAGCCACAGTGGTCAGCGAGGGCATGATGCACTGAACATCGACCACCATAGCCTCAACTGCTCCGGTGATGATGGCTAGCTCCTGTTGGAGGAAATTTCCAGCCACAGGAAGCCCCCGACGCATCAGAATTTCATTGCCAGTGCAGCACATACCAAGGCAATTGATCCCCTTGGCCCCTACCTCTTTAGCCAGGGCCAGAAGTTCTGGCTCGGTAGCCACCTGGCTGACTATCTCAGACAGCAGGGGCTCATGCCCATGGAGGATAATATTGACCTCATCAGCCTTAAGTACTCCAAGGTTGCTTTGGCAGGTCTTGATTTGTGGACTGCCAAAGAGGACATCGGAAAGCTCGGTGGCGGCCATGGAACCTCCCCAGCCGTCAGAGAGCGAGGCCCGCAGACCTTGAAGCATGAGATTGACATAGTCGTTGTCTACACCCATATGGGTGCGGTGCATGATCTCAACAATTTCGCGGTCAATGCCGCGGGGTGTGATCCCAACCGATTCCCACAGGTTGCGGCGTTTTTGAGGAACGCGGCTGAGAAATTGCAAATACCCTTTGCGGGTGCCAAATTCATCTAGGATAGCCTCAGCAAGCTGTCGGGCGATTTCCTCTGGGCTTTTGCCTTGCACTTCAAGGCCAAATTCGGTAGCCAAGGCCTTGAGCTTTTTCTCATCCTTGATCGCATAGCCAGCTATCTTCCCCTGGCTAGTCAGATAGAGCACCTCGGCCACATCACGGCCATGATCTGAGTGGGCCGCGGCTCCAGCGGCAATCATCCGAAGGAGGTTGCGGGCAACGATGATATCAGAGGTGGCTCCACAAACCCCTTTCTTGGGACCATTTTCCAGAGGATCGATTCGGCAGGGCCCCATCAGGCAATTGCGGCAGCATAGACCAAGTTCTCCAAACCCACACTGGGGATTTTGAGCCTCGTAGCGGTCCCAGGCGGTTTCTATCCCTTCTCGGGAAGCTTTCTCCAGGAGGAGCTGTGAGGCTGGGTCTGAGGATCTTTCAGCCACCGGCTTTCTCTCGATCTCTTTCTGAATACAGGCATTCCATAGTGGATGTTTTTGCTCTTTGAGATTATTATCACGGTCCATGCTTAGGCTAACCTCCTTGTTTGGGCTCTTAAAATATTATATTATTATTAGATATGGGTATTATTATCCGGTAATAGCTAAAAAGAGTTTACTTTTGGATACCTAGACCCCTGAAAAGATCGCGTGCACTTTGCTCAAGGTGTGCCTGTCTCCACCTTTCAGGAATGACCATAACCAGAGAGTGCGTAGGACAGGCCTGGATGCAGGCAGGCTGCTTGCCCTGGATTAGACGATCATAGCACAGGTCGCATTTATCCGCGACCAGAGCCTGCCTCTCTCCATACTGGCTTCCACCACCAGCGGCAGTAGCCTGGCGGTGGACTAGCTCAATGGCTCCGAAGGGACAGACCATCATGCAGGTTTTGCATCCAATACATATTTCCTTGTTCAGCTCAACTCTTCCCTCAGCCTGCCTAATAGCTCCTAGTGGACAGACGCGGCTGCATGGGGCATCCTCACAATGGCGGCACTGCATGAGCATGGTAACCTCATCCACAGTTACCAGAGAATTTCTGGCCGCTAGGGGAACTTTCTGAACCAGCGCGCTGGCCAGGTCCATCTTTGCTCCAGCCGCGGCACAGGCCAATCGGCAACTGTGGCAGTGGCGGCACTTTTGGGGATCAGCAAGAATAAATGGATTGCCAGAAAAGATCTGCTCTCTCATTGTTTTTCACCTTCCTTAGATTATCCTTGTTATCCTTAAATTAATCATAGATAGCATAAATGCAATCATCTTTTCCCTATAGTTCGAGAGGCAAGCATAGTATCCCTATCGTTCGAGGTATCCCTATCGTTCGAGGCAAGCATAGCAGGGATCAGCGCTGGCCACAATCAGCGGAACATCTTCGGGCTGGGCATCCATGAGCATCATTTTCAGAGCCTCAAGGTTATATTCTGTCGGAGTGGTGATCTTGATCTGCTCGATCTGAAGATGAGCCGAGAGGGTAAGTTGGTAGTGGTTTTCTCCTCGTGGGGCTTCCACAGATCCTGCGGCTTGGCCAGGGAGAAGGAGAGGCGGCGGATCAACTGACAGCTTGCCTTGAGGCAGGGAAGAGAGAATCTGTCGGATCATTCTGATACTCTCTATGATTTCAAGTATCCGAATTTCATATCTGGCTAGAACATCTCCTCCGCTGCTGGTGGGTATCTGAAATTTCAACTCAGGATAGGCTGCATACCCGCCCCCTTCTTTTCTAAGATCGCGGGCAAGGCCGCTGGCTCTGGCCACAGGCCCGGTGGCCTGGCTGCTTTCGGCAGCCTGAGACGAGAGAAAGCCAAGCCCTTTTAGCCGCTCATGCCTGAGGAGAGAGCCTCTTGCCTCATCCAGGGGGCGATCAAAGCTGCCTAGCATTGACAGCATGGTTTTGGCAACCTCGGCTTTTTTTAGGTCAACTCTTACCCCCCCGATCTGATTGACATCATAGTTGACTCTTTTTCCGGTCAGCAGGCAGAGCATAGCTGCCGCTGCTTCCCTGGCCTCAAAAAGTAACCGTAGGCAAGATGAGGAGGCATTCAGATGAGCGGCTAGGCAGATCAGGGGAAGAAGGTGTGATTGAATACGCTCGATCTCGGCCACAAGAGTCCTAAGATAAGCAGCCCGGCGAGGAATTTGTACCTTGGCCAGGCTCTCTAGGGTCTGGCAAAAGCAGAGAGTGTGGCTGATGGGGCAGATGCCACAAATTCTCTGAAGGAGAATGAGATTCTGCCAAATGTTTTGTTTTTTGGCCAGATGCTCGATTCCCCGCTGAGCATAGCCCAGCGATACCCGAACCTGGCTGACGCGTCCATGCTGGAGGTCGTATTCGATTGTGAGCGGATTTCCTATGGCCGGAAGATAAGGATCTAGAGGAAGGCGGGATGTTGGTGACACCCGTTAGCACCCCCTTTCTTGAATAAGCTGGTGAAGATGCTGCAACCCCTCGGCTGCTGTTTTCAGATAGCGGGCTGAGGCGATTTTGCGGCAGGTTGGACAAAGCTCAAGCCACCTTTGGTCAGGGAGTGAGCCAAGCGTTTGTTTGATAAAATCTTTTGGCATGGCTACCATCCATCCCTGGCAGTTTAGACAGCGGACAAGGGAAAGACAGCCGCGGACCACAAACTCTTGCGGTCGCTGCCGAATCAGAGTGCCTGAGCCACTGAGCTTAAGGCAGCCTGTCGGGCAGAGCTGCTCGCACAGAGAGCAAAAGAGGCAGGCCGCTTGGTTAAACTCTACCAGGATCGATCCTGCTTCGCCGACTGCCAGCTCCTGAGCAATGCTTAGCCTGATAGCCTGAGCTGGACAGATTTGCTGGCATAGGCCGCAGCCAAGACAAAACTCAGAATGAAACTCTATCCTGTTGGTCTCCACGCCTTGGGAGGCTTCAGCAGATAGCCGGCTACCACAGCAGGCAAGGCGGTGCAGCCCTTGCCATATATCCTCTGGTGTCGGTGGGCATCCAGCTACATAAAGATTGGGGGAAAATTCCTGGATCGGATTCTGCCATGAAGAATTAAAAGCATGGGGTAGCCCTTGGGCTGTCCCTGAGCAGGTGGCTGCTATCCAGCCGGCTGATTGAAACATCGTGCCCGCTATGGCGCAGGCTCCTACTGCTAGTCGCTGGCAGGAGGGATTAAAGCGGGGAAAAAATGCCTTGAGCACCTGATAGGCTTCCCGGTTCAGAGAACCGAAGAGAAGAATCAGGTCAGCAGACTCAGGCTGGCTGACAAATTTACATCTAAATCCCTCAGACTGCTGAGAATGAAGAAAAAGGGATAGAACTTCAAACTCGCAGCCGCCACAGCCGCCAGCATTGAAAACAAATACAGAATATGGTTGGGAATACCTTGGATCATTGGGTGAAGAACATTCTCCGGCGACATTCATGAAGAAAACCTCATGATTTTTAAGGTTATTGCTTGAAATGCCCTATGACCTTTCAAAATTTTTTATAGCTCAAGATTACCAGGAGAATAATAAGTTGTCAAATTTATTTCCAACTTTCCAATCACTTCATAAAAAATCTCGATTGACAATTGAATCTCCTATGCCGTATTCTATTTTCGAGAAAAGAATTTCTCGGCACCAGTCGCCAAAGAAGATAAGCAAGAAGATCATCAAGGGAATAGAGGATAGTGTGATGTCGGCCAAGCGGTTTAATCCGTATGATCGAAGTCTTAAGGTCTTAGCCAGACTCTACCCACGGATATTCTTGAGCCTGCTGAATTTGGGCGAAGGGGTAGTAGTGGCGGTAGAGAATCCTGAGATTAACCTGCCGGAAAAGCGAGCTGATTATGTCTGGCGGCTGACCACTGAGAGCGGTGAGGAGGGGTATATTGCGCTTGAGTTTCAGCTTGCCGGAGGCAGTGAGGCTCTGCGGCGATGCTTTGTCAAGTGTGCTCTAGTGCATGAGGTGAGCGGTCTTCCCGTGATCGGGGTAATTCTATATCTTACCCCAAAGGGCCTGAGCGATACCTACACCATGAGATTTGATGGATGCAGCAATTGGTATCATTTTGAGACGATTAAGCTGTGGGAGTTCCGACAAGAAATCGAGAGTGGAAAGAGAAAGGAGCTTGCGCCTTTCCTCATTCTCTTTGCCGATGAGCCTGTCAAGGAGGTCTTGGACAGGGAGAAGACCCTAATTATGCAAGTTGATAATGAAAAGGAGAGAGCAAATCTCCTATCAATAGCCATGACTCTTGCCCTTCACCGGCTGAAGGAAGAGGACTGGGTGAGAGAGTATTTCAAAGAGGAGATGACTATGATCAAGACAGCAAGTATCTTTGAAGAGTGGCTAGAAGAGAGCCTGGAGAAGGGGTGGAAAAAAGGCCACCAGCAGGGGCTTCAGGAGGGGCTTCAGGAGGGGCTTCAGCAAGGGCTTCAGCAAGGGCTTCAGCAAGGGCTTCAGCAAGGGCTTCAGCAAGGTATGCGGGAGGGGCTGCTTGCGGCTATCTCTCTTGGATTGGAGTTGAAATTCGGAGTCGAGAGTTTGAGACTTCTAGCTCGAATCGGTGCAATAGACTCGATTGAGAAATTAATGGCTATTAAAGAGACAATTAGAGTAGCTAAGGATTTAAAGGAAATAGAGAGGCTGCTCCAGGAGTAGTGAGGAAGTCTGGTTTGATGAGTGAGCAAAGCCATGTGAGCAGGGGAAGTATCAGCATTGCCTTCATTGCTTCAGCAACAGTAGAGGAGCGAAGCAATGTGAGCAGGGGAAGCATATGAGCAGGGTTTTCTCAGGCTTAGATGTCCTTAGGGAAGGAGACCTTCAGGGGTTAGGCCAAAGAGTAGGCTTGCTGGCTCATCCGGCCTCGGTGGCTTCAGACCTTACCCACGCAGTGGTAATCTTTAGGGAAAAGCTGGCTGATAGGCTGGTTTGCCTTTTGGGGCCCCAGCATGGGTTATATGGAGAGACCCAGGATAACATGATTGAGTGGGAGGATTTTTATGAGCCAAACTTTGGCCTTGCAGTCCACAGCCTATATGGCCGAAGCCGCAAACCGCAAAAGCATATCCTGGATAAGATCGATACCCTAGTAATTGATTTGCAGGATGTCGGTGCTCGCTACTACACCTTTATCTGGACCATGGCCCTGTGCCTCGAAGCCTGTGCGGAGCAGAAGGTCAAGGTGGTGGTTTTAGATCGGCCAAATCCGCTTGGGGGACTTAAAGTTGAAGGAAATGTTTCAAGCCATGATTTTCTGTCCTTCGTTGGGCTTTATCCCCTGCCAGTGTGCCATGGCCTGACTATAGGTGAGCTGGCCTGTTTGCTGAACCAATACTATCGGATCAATGCTCAACTGGAGGTGGTCTGGATGGAAGGGTGGAGGCGCTGGATGAGTTTTTCCGACACTGGGCTGCCTTGGGTAGCTCCTTCACCGAATATGCCTGGGCTGCAAACTGCCCGGGTTTATCCAGGGATGTGTCTGCTGGAAGGGACGAATATCTCTGAGGGAAGGGGCACAACCCTGCCCTTTGAGCTCTTTGGGGCTCCCTTCATCCAGCCTTGGGATATGGTCCGAGAGCTTAGCTATCATTCCCTGCCGGGAGTAGTCTTCAGGCCTTGCTACTTTAAGCCCATGTTTCATAAATTCCAGGGTGAGCTGTGCGCAGGAGCCCAAGTGCACATCACAGATTGGGATTCCTTTAAACCCTATCTGACTGCAATCGCCATTCTAAAGACAATTCATCACTTGTACCCTGATCGACTGAAATGGAAACTTCCCCCTTATGAATATGAATACGAAAAGTTGCCGATCGATATCCTCTGCGGTACGGATCAGATTCGGCGCAGGATAGAGAAGCAGGCTCCCCTGGCTGAGATTGAAGAGAGCTGGAGGAGAGAGCTGGAGGAATTTTTGGCTATCCGGCGCAATTATCTTCATTATGAATAGGGATATGGGCTTGGAACTATGCTTGGTAAAATTAAGACTATACTTTTGCAATTGTTATAAACTACTTGAAATGTTCTATATTTTCACCTTTTTTTACAATCAGTTAACATATTGATTTTGTACTAACACTTATTTTATCTCCCACTATTTCAAGCGCTTATAAAAAGTGCAAGAATATAGAACGTAAAGTGCAAGAATATAGAAAGTATAGAAAAAATGTAGAAATAGTGGATAGTGTTAAACCACAGTGTTAAGCTAGTGTTAAACCATAGTTTTAAACTATAGTGACTATGATAATATAGAATGAAAGCTATTGTTTTGGCTGCTGGATTTGGGAAGAGACTGCGGCCTCTGACAGACTATCTCCCCAAGGCTTTGGTGCCTATCTTGGGTGTTCCAGCCATAGATCATGTGCTCAGGCGGCTGCATGAGTATGGTGTCCGGCAGGTAGGGGTCAATGTTCACTATCGGGCTGAGCAGATCAGATCCTACCTAGAATCGGATCGGTGGCTAGAGACAGGCTGCCTAATTAGAAAAGAGATTAAATTTAGGATTCATCATGAGGAGCAGATTCTCGGCACAGGGGGAGCGCTGGACAATTTTCGAGATTTTCTTTGGGGAGATGAGCCTTTCTTGGTTTATAATGGGGACGTTGTTTCAGATATTGATCTTGCCTGCGCCTTGCATTTTCATCAGGCCAGAAAAGCCCTGGCCACGCTGATCCTCTGGGATTATCCACCGATCAATACGGTTTCGCTCGATAGAGAGGGGAATATCACCAGCCTGTTTGAGCGGCCTGGCGGTGCCAGCCTGACCAGCCAGAGCGGTAGGAAGACGCACTCTGGCTTCTTAACCTTTACTGGCATTTCGATTTTAAGTCCCCGGATTTTGGATTATGTACCATCAGGCTATTGTGAGATGCCGGCAATCTATCAGCAGATCATCGCCTCAGAGGGGGTGGGGAAAATTTGCGGCTTTAGAGGAAAGGGGAGCTACTGGGCTGATTTTGGGACTATTTCAAGCTACCTCGATGTCCACCGCCATCTCATGTTGCTTGATCATCCCCAGCAAACAGGGCAGGCACTAGTAGATGGGCATCTGCATGGGGAAGTAGCCAGACGGCATGATATTGGCTGTGTTCATCGAGCAGGCCCAGGGATAGTGATCTCCAGTCGGGCAAAGCTGCTTGGCTTTGTCTCTATTGGAGCTGGCTGTATAATTGAAGATGATGTCTGCCTTGAGGATTGCGTTCTTTGGCCAGAAACCAGGGTTTTGGCTGGTTTCAAGGCGCGGCGGGCTGTGGTGGGCAAAAACTTTATCTGCCGGGAAGAGGATCAGCTACTGACCACTGGCCAAATGGATCAGCCTAGCCATCCTACAGAAGACCGGAATCTTGAGAAGCGATGATAGAGCCATATAGTTTATCGAAAGAAGCTTTGGACCGCAAGCTCATCCTGCAAGAGCCCTTGCTTAGGGAGGCGCCTGGCGGCAAATTCAGCCATTCGGCTATTATCTATCCCCTCACTGGAGGCGGCTCGGACCGAATTTTTTGCCGGATCAGGGAGGGGGAGCGCAGTCTAATTTTTCTTATAGATCCAAACCTAGCTGAATTTTCAGCCTATATTCAGATTGGCCAGTTTCTTTATGAAAATCAGCTTCCTGTTCCCCGCATCTATAGTTTTGATGAGCAATCGGGTAAAGCCTTGCTTGAGGACCTTGGGGATGAGAGCTTTTTCCTCAAAGGGTTATCTTATTCCGATCCTTCTCTTTGGCAGGAAGGCTACCGGAAAATCATTGATGTTCTGATTACCCTCCAGGGGATTTGCGCTGAGCGGATAGCCACCTGCGCTCCGATTCAAAACAGAGTTTTCGATTATGGACAACTGAGATGGGAAACAGCTTATTTTACCCGCTATTTTCTTAAGGAGTATTGTCAGCTCTCGGTAGAGGATGAAGAATTGGAAGAGGGGTTTCACCATCTGGCAGCGAGCTTTGCTGAAGAGCCCCGCGTGTTGATGCATCGGGATTTTCAGTCCCAGAATATCATTTGGAAGTTTGGCAAGCCGTATCTGATTGATTTTCAAGGTGCGAGGCAGGGTATAGCCGCCTATGATCTTGCCTCTCTCTTAAACGATTGCTACCTTGTACTGGATGATCTGACTCGACAATCTCTTATTTCCTACTATCTTGATCAGCGACAGCGGCGATTGGGGACTAAGTTGGCCGAGGAAGAATTCCAAGATATTTATCTTCGGGCTGCACTGCAGAGAAATATGCAAGCTCTGGGCGCTTTTGGTTTTCTCTCCAGGGTGAAAAATAAGCGGCAATTTGAACAATTCATTCCTGCTGGGGTTCGGTATCTTAAGGCAAATCTTCCCCGTTATGCACCACTTCGGATTCTCGAGCGGATAATAAGATCTTTAGTTATGGGATAACTATTGGATAAATCTTAGGCCAGAGCGAATACTTGATTGCATTTTAAAATCAATCAGTTAACTTTCACAAAATGTGTGAGTTAACATTCTGGAATATAAGCTTTTCAGGTGTTCGCTCTGGATTCAGGATAAACCAAGATGGCTAATTACTAAAATTACTACAACAGAAAAGATCTACTCCTCTGCACCGATAGATCGTTCCTTGCCTCAGTCATTACCCATTTTTACTAAAGCTAAGAATTATGTTTCTGAGGGCTCGCCTATATATTCTTGCCTATATTGTATACGCTTGATTGGAAAATCAGACCGCAGCGCAGGTGATTTGCTGAATCATAGCCAGGAGCTTGGTAATAGGGAAAGGCTTATAGAGAATGCCGTATATTCCTGTCAGGAGGCTATTTTTGGTATGTTCTTCCATGGGGTGTCCGGTCATCATAATGGCCTTGATATTTGGCTGCAGAGACCTTACTTGATGGAGGGTTTCTAGGCCATTCATTCCGGGCATTCTAATATCAATCAGGGCGATATCATACAGATTAGCTCTAGCTTTTTCAACAGCAACATAACCATTTTGAGCCTGCGCAACCTGCAGACCCTCAAGTTCCAGGAGTTCGGCAAGACTCTCCCGCAGATTCTTTTCGTCATCAACAACCAGAATAGTCGGTACCTTATAGTCATTCATGGTTTAGTTTCTCCAAATAGCATAGTGACCATTGCTTACTTATCGCTCATTTATTTTTAAAAAAGACGGTGGAAGGAGCGATTTTCTTATGAATCTTTACGGAAAAATTTTGATTTATTGGGAAAATAAGATAGAATAACTTAGTTGTAAAATAACTTAGTTGTCGTTAGATATTTTAGGGAAAAAGATATATTTTTGATCTTTGGTAGCTGTAACGATTATTGAGGTGATGGCATGAAGAGAATAAAATGGATTATTGGTTTGCTTTTTTTGATTTTTCTCTTTCAATCCTATCTTTTGTCTGCTGCTGGAGCACAACCGCCTGAGACTGAAGGGCAGCTAGATGCTATTTCACCTCCAGCAGCAGCAAAGCAGAAGGCAGAGCGACTGGTAGCTTCTGTTGTTGACCAGCAGACAGCAGCTCCATCTGCCCTGAGAGTTGGAGAGAAATTTGTTTATACCTTAACCTGGGGGGTTATACCGGCTGGTTTGGCTACTCTGGAAGTCGATTCCCTAGTATCGTGGAAGGGAGTTGACTGCTATTGGGTAAAAATTACTACCAGGACGAATGCTTTTTTGGACAAGATTCACAAGGTCAGGGATTCGGTAGGTGCCCTGATCGAAACCTCATTGAAGCGATCGCAGTATTACCGCAAGAAGCAGCAAGAGGGATCATTCTCACGGGATGATGAGTTGATTATTGATTACCAGAAAGAAATGATAACTTTAAACCGTGGAGGAAAACTTAAAAATACCATAAAGATCCGCCAAGGGGAAGATTTACTCGATCCTTTTGGTGTGTTATATTATGTAAGGGGATTGGATCTGCGAGTAGGTGATCAGATCAGGGCACGGGTTACTGATGGGACCGCGGTCTACCAGATGAGGATTGATGTCTTAAAAAGAGAGAGGGTCAAAGCGTGGCCAGGGTATTTTGACTGCTTAAAGATTGAGCCCAAAATGGAGAGACTGGAGGGTATATTCAATAAGAAGCTGGAGGCGAAACTCTATATCTGGCTGACCGATGACCAGCGAAAAATTCCAGTTAAGATGCAGAGTGAGGTTTTCCTAGGCTCTGTTAAAGGGGTGCTGAAAGAGATTCATGATCCTTAGATTTTTTAATATTTATTATTGTTTATTTTAAGTGCTTCTTTTGCTAACTGCGAGCGCGGATCCAATTATACAATTAGTAGATGCGGCCCTTGTATCTGCCCAGCTTGCGCACTTTGTTAGCGAAAGGACCATTTTAGTAGTTTTTTCGCCAAGTACGGAATAACTAATTAAAGGCCAATCTTAAGGTTTTGGCTTTAAGAGGTTATCGTTAAATGTCTACTTAGCGAAAGGACCATTTAAGTGAGGGTGAGAAAAAATTAAAAGCGTTTACGGAGATATTCAGGGATTAGGTCCCAGCAGCATCAAGCGGCTTGAGAGAATTTACCGTCGCCGAATTCCGACTCAGGAGGTAATTACTCCTGAGTTGTGCCGCTATCTAACTGAATTATCGTTTGATCTTGGCCGTCAGGTTGGAATCCTGGTTAACAGAAGGGGTGAGATAGCCTACGTTGTTGTCGGGAACCAGAAGGAGATTACTCTGCCAGCGCTTGATGATTATCGGCTTGGACATCGGCGACTGCGGGGGTTGCGATTTCTCCATACGCACCTGAAGGGGGAGCGGCTGTCGCAGGATGATCTGACAGCTTTGGCCCTGTCACGATTTGATCTGATCGGCTGTATTGGAGTTGGAGAGTCAGGGTTACCCTCTCAGATTTTTATGGCTCACCTGCTGCCAGCCAATGGTGAGGGCAGGACATATGAAATTCTTCCCCCTCGTGATGTTCACCACATTGATATTGATTTTGAACAGCTTATCAGCGAGCTGGAGCGGCAGATCGCTCGGGCGGAAAAGGGCTTGCTGGAGGTCAGCTCAACCGAGCGGGCTATCCTGGTCGGGGTGCGAGAGATTGGACAGCGGGTCGATGAGGTGGAGGATTCGATTGAGGAACTCAAAGAGCTGGCCCGGACCAGTTCAGTTCAGGTCCTAGATACCATCATTCAAAACGCTGAGCGAATGAATCCTAAGTATCTGTTAGGAAAAGGAAAATTGCGGGAGGTGATTATAAGAGCGCTGCAACTTGGTGCCAGCCTTTTGATTTTTGACCGGGAGTTGACTCCTGCCCAGGTTCGGTCGATCAGTGAAATTACGGAAATGAAAGTGCTCGATCGAACTCAGCTTATTCTCGATATCTTTGCTCGGCATGCCCATACGCCTGATGGGAAAATTCAGGTTGAGCTAGCTCAGTTAAAATATATTCTTCCTCGGCTGAAGGAGAACACAGCTGCTTTTTCCCGGCTAGCGGGAGGCATCGGCGGAAGGGGGCCTGGCGAGCAAAAGCTTGAAACCGACCGAAGGCATATCCGCAGCCGCATTTCATATCTGGAAAAGAAACTGGCCGATGTTAGCAAGAGCCGACGACAGAGGAGAGCTAAAAGGGCAAGTTCTTCCCTGCCGATTGTGTCCATTATCGGCTATACCAATGTTGGAAAATCTACCCTGCTCAATGCTCTGACCAACAGCCGCGTTTTGGTCGAAGACCTCTATTTCGCCACTCTCGATACCTCATCCCGCAGGCTCCGTTTTCCCCGTGAGAGGGAAGTTATCATTACCGACACGGTCGGTTTTCTCCGTTCACTGCCGCCTGATCTGCTAGGAGCGTTCCGCTCGACTTTGGAAGAACTTGAGGATGCCAATTTGCTGCTTCATGTCATTGATATCAGCAATCCGCATTTTCCTGAGCAGATGGATGCGGTAGCCAAAATTTTGGATGATCTTGGCCTGTCTCATATTCCCACTCTTCAGGTTTTCAATAAAATTGATAAAATTTCAGAAGAGATGCTTTGCGCATACCGAAAAAGATATGAGGGAGTTTTTATCTCGGCCCGATCAGCTGATACCCTTTATCCCCTTACTCTCAAAATAGAGAGGATACTTGAAGACCATGGATGCTTTAACGCACGGGATTGCCGGAGTAGTCATTGCGAGAGCCACCTTTGAGCCATCTTTAGGAAAATGGGCCACTATCACCGCGGTAGCCGTATCTTTACTGCCTGATGTCGATTTTCTGCTGAAGTTTATCAACAAGCGGCTCTATATTAAATATCACCGCAGCTTTGCCAACTCACTTTTTTGCCTTGTCCCTTTGAGCCTATTTTTAGGCTTTATATTCAACCGGATCTGCGGCCTCCATAGCTTTCCTTCCTTTACAGCTCTAACTTTTATTACCCTTGGCAGCCATGTATTTTTTGATACCCTAAATCCTTTCGGGACCATGATCTTTACTCCATTTTCAAACTATCGCTTTTCCTGGGATGTGGTTTACATTGTGGATCCCATCTTTACCAGCCTTCTTCTCTTTCCTTTGATTGTTTCGTATATCCAGCCACAGTACAGCAGACTTATCTGCATTGGCTCTCTAGTAAGCTTGTCCTTCTATATCACTCTTCGCTTCATTAACCATGCTCGGGCCCGTCGATATAATCAGCAATACATCAGGGATAAGGGTTTGAAGGCCAGTCGATTTGCCTCCCTGCCTACCCATTTTTCTCCTTTCCGGTGGTGGAATCTGATTGAGACCGAGGACTACATTTATAAGGCGGGGATCAGCACCTTAAATCAGCGCCGTGGGCAAGAAGAAAATTATCAAATGTGGCCAAGGGTCATCTGTCAAAGTCCTTGGGAAAGTTCTGCCTGGATCCGCAAGGCGCTAGAGCTTCCAGAGGTAAAGACTTATCTGTGGTTTGCCCGCTTTCCAGTGATGAAATATCATGGCTTTATTCAGAATACCCACCGCATTGCCTTTTACGATTATCGCTTTGAAGGGTATAAGGGGAAGCTTCCCTTTGTCTATGTGGTTGACTTTCATCCTGATGGGCAGGTGAGTTCCCAGTATTTTCATCGCAACTGGGATTTTCTCAGGTGGGCTAGGGATTTGAGGAAAACTACCGCTCAGTAGTCCTAAGTGGTTCTATCGCTAGTAAAAAATATACTTTAACGATAACCTCTTGAGGCCAAAACCTTAAGATTGGCCTTGAGTTAGCGATTCCGTACTTAGTGAGAAAATCACTAAAAGTATTCTTTCAGGCAGTCTTAACCTCTATATTCGAGACGATACTATATATCAATCAAAGCATTAATTAAAGCATCGTTGGATCAATAAAAACAAATCACTCTTGAAATCGCTCTTGCAGCAATGTCTTACGGTTTTTTTCTTTCTACGAGGAATTGAAGAATAGTCTGATTTAATTGAGAAATTTCTTGTCTAAACTCTCCTAATTGAGTGTCAAGTTTCTGATCGAGCTTTATCTATTCGAGCATCGATTTTGTCTTACGGTTTTTTTTCTTTCTACGAGGAATTGAAGAATAGTCTGATTTAATTGAGAAATTTCTTGTCTAAACTCTCCTAATTGAGTGTCAAGTTTCTGATCGAGCTTATCTATTCGAGCATCGATTTTTTGGCCGAGAGTGTCTATTCGCTGGTTGACTTGTCCGATTTCAGAATCGATTTTCTGACTGAGGGTGTCTATCCGCTGGTTCATATTGCCAATTTCTTGTCTAACCTGTCCGATTTCAGAATCGATTTTTTGACTGAGGGTGTCTATCCGCTGGTTCAATTGTCTGGTTTCAGAATCGATTTTCTGACTGAGGGTGTCTATCCGCTGGTTCAATTGTCTGGTTTCAGAATCGATTTTCTGACTGAGGGTGTCTATCCGCTGGTTCATATTGCCAATTTCTTGTCTAACCTGTCCGATTTCAGAATCGATTTTTTGGCCTAGAGTGTCTATTCGCTGGTTGACTTGCTGGTTGACTTGTCCGATTTCAGAATCGATTTTTTGACTGAGAGTGTCTATCCGCTGGTTGACCTGTCTGGTTTCAGCATCGATTTTTTGGCCGAGGGTGTCTATCCGCTGGTTCATATTGCCAATTTCTTGTCTAACCTCTCCGATTTCAGAATCGATTTTTTGACTGAGGGTGTCTATCCGCTGGTTCAATTGTCTGGTTTCAGAATCGATTTTCTGGCTGAGGGTGTCTATCCGCTGGTTCAATTGAGCTCCCAGCGTATCTATCCGTTGATTGAAATACCGGGAAGATTCTTCTTGCTTCTCTCTTAAGTCCTCGGCATTCTTCTCAATAGCAGTGTAGATATCATCCAGAGTTATTCGCTTGATCGACTTTCCCACGGCTACAATCGGCCCCGTTAGTTTATCTATACCCTCTTTGATGTTTTCTTTTACTTTAATACTCATAGCTCACAAAGCCGCCTTTTCCAGATGAAAAAGTTTAGATTCTATCATTTTATATCTTTAATCTATTTTTATTTTTATATCAAGCAAAAAATTTACCTTTATTCTTGTCTAACTTCTATCAAAAAAATTTTTACTATTAACAGTAATTCAAAGCCATTCTTCTTCGTCTTTTAAAAGGAGTTTGACATGCACTTCTTCCGTAATTTTTGCATTTTCTTCTTGTTTTTGCAACAATATGATAACTCAACAAATGATGATCAACTCTAGTCAAGGGAGGTGAGGGATCTATTCATAAAATAACATAAAAGGCTTAAAAGTAGTGATTTTTCCCCAGCGGCGGGCTTTTGGGAAAGCTCTGCTCATCAGGAGTAGTAACCGATGGTGCTAGTTTAGAGAGACAAGGGATTCTCTCCGATAGTATGGATAGAAATTCAAAACTATTGATAAGGAGAATCCCATGTCCCATGAAGATTTCATTAT
>Ga0078972_1003475_pt1 | contig 47154 bp, 45 predicted proteins | sample YelNatPaOPGAMG01_FD_67568 | JGI IMG/M metagenome (GOLD analysis project Ga0078972, IMG submission 67568) | Hot spring thermophilic microbial communities from Obsidian Pool, Yellowstone National Park, USA - OP-RAMG-01 (SPADES assembly) (version 2) | ecosystem: Environmental > Aquatic > Thermal... | reverse complement strand
AATTCTACGCCAGCCCGCAAACGGCACATTTGGCTTTGCCCTGCACACAAGCCGACCCTTCAGCAAAGCCAAAAGAGCCGTTTCTTGCCAACGCACTGATAAAAAACCGTATTTTGGACAATTAAATTATTTAGAGATATAAATGACCTTTAATGAAGATTCAAGAGTAAAAATTCCAGCCATCGTGCATCTGACACGTTTGGGATTTAATTATGTACCTAAGTCTGGCATTTCTAATATTCATGCTGACACCAACATTTTCAAAGATCTATTTAAACAAGGACTTTCAAAGATTAACGGAACAGCATATTCAGACAGTGAAATTGATACATTTATTACTGAACTCAATATACAACTGGATAATTCTGACCTTGGAAAAACATTTTACAAAAGCTTACAAGGCGACTTTGCCTGTAAACTCATTGACCTTGAGAATTTCGACAACAATCTGCTTCATGTTGTAACCGAACTGACTTACAAAAATGACGAAGAAGAATTCCGACCGGACATTATTTTACTGATTAACGGAATGCCTTTGGCGTTTATTGAAGTAAAGAAACCGAACAACCGTGAGGGAATTTTAGCAGAACGCAACCGTATCAACACAAGGTTCAAAAATCCGAAATTCAAAAAGTTCATGAATATTACTCAGTTGTTGGTATTCTCCAACAATCAGGAGTATGACGAAGAAAACATTACACCCATTCAGGGAGCATTTTATGCAACACCCGACCCTGACCAAGTAAACTTTAACTGTTTCAGAGAAGAAGACAACTCCATTATTCACAGCGTTCCGCAAGAGGACACCGAAACAGAAAAACAAATTCTGCTTGACAATAACATTGTTTCCATACTAGGAACAAGTGAATATGAAACTGCTAAAGAACTCAACTCTCCTACCAATCGTGCTTTGACTTCTCTTTTCAGCAGACAACGATTTAAAACTTTGCTTCGCTATGGCTTTGCTTATGTAAACACCGTTACTAACGGAATAAGCAAAATTGAGAAACACATCATGCGTTATCCGCAATTGTTTGCCACTTTAGCCATTGAGAAAAAGCTAAGTGAAGGAATAAAGAAAGGAATCATTTGGCATACGCAAGGAAGCGGTAAAACCGCTTTCGCGTATTACAATGTAAACTATCTGAAAGACTTTTATCAGAAAAAAAACATCATTGCCAAGTTCTATTTTGTGGTTGACCGTTTAGACTTAGCCACACAAGCCAAAAACGAATTTGAAGCAAGAGGACTGAAAGTGGAAATGGTTAGCTCCAAAGAAGATTTTATCAAAAACATCAGAACCCCGGGAGCCACCGCAGTAAACACGGGAGCACAAACTATCACGGTAGTAAACATTCAAAAGTTTTCAGCTGAATCTGTTACCCAATCAGCCGACTATGATTTAAACATTCAACGAGTTTACTTTTTGGATGAAGTTCACCGCAGTTACAATCCCAAAGGTTCTTTTCTTTCAAACCTGATTGCATCTGACAGGCAAGCGGTTTTAATTGGCTTAACTGGCACTCCGTTAATTTCAAAGGATTACAAGAGCAAAGATATTTTTGGCGATTACTTTCACAAATACTATTACAACAAATCAATTGCAGACGGTTACACGCTAAAATTGTTAAGAGAAGCCATTGAAACCAAATTCAGGGCTGAAATCAATCAGGTTTATAATGAAATTGTAAAGCAAGGCGAGTTTACCAAGAGCCAAATATTTGCTCATCAAAAATTTGTTGAGCCACTAGTAGAATACATCATTTCCGACTTCAAGAAAAGTCGAGTGTTGCACAATGACCACAGCATTGGCGGAATGATAGTTTGTGACACTTCCGACCAGGCGAAAATGATTTTTGCAGAAATTCAGAAATACAACGAACGTCTTGAAACACAGCAAACCATCAACAACGAACCCAACGCGGAATACGGTATTGCAGCAGAGCCGAAAGTAAAATACTTAAAACCTGAACTTGCTCCTATTACAGCCGCTTTGATTTTGCATGATGTGGATACTAAAGAAATTCGCAAGGAACATCAAACCGATTTTAAACAAGGCAACATTGATTTATTGGTGGTTTACAACATGCTGCTCACCGGCTTTGATGCCAAGCGACTGAAAAAACTTTACCTAACCCGTGTAGTAAAAGAACACAATCTTTTGCAGACGCTTACAAGGGTAAACCGACCTTACAAATCGTTCAAATATGGCTATGTGGTTGACTTTGCCGACATCCGAAAAGAGTTTGACAAAACCAACAAGGAATATTTCAAAGAATTACAGCAGGAATTAGGTGATGAAACCAAGAACTACTCCAACCTTTTTAAATCTGCCGAAGAAATAGACAAGGAAATTCAGGAAATCAAAGAGAAACTATTCCTGTATGACTTTTCAAACCTTGAAGATTTTCAGAAGATAGTTAGCCAGATAACCGACAAAAAGGAAATCACCGAACTGCGGAAGTGTTTGGACAACCTGAAAAGTTTATACAACATTATCAAAATAATGGGTTTCACCGAACTGTTAGACAAATTCTCGTTTGACAGGGTGAACAAATTGTATAACGAAGTGGCAAACCGCATTGACATCATTAACCTGAAAGAAAACTTAGAAAACGCTTCGGAAAATACCAATTTGCTGAACATTGCTTTGGAGAAAATGCAGTTCACTTTCAGAAAAATTGCCACGCATGAATTGCAGATTGCCGACAAATTCAGAAGCGAACTGGAGCGGGCAAGAAAAGAATTAGAAGGAAACTTTGATAAAAAAGACCCACGCTTCATTTCTTTGTTTGAAGAACTGAAACGCCTGTTCAAGAAAAAGAACATTGAAGAACTGACTTCCGAAGAAATGGACGAAGCCATCAAAGACCTGAAAAAGATTTATGAGCAAGCCCATGAATTGAATAACAAAGATGCAATGCTGGCAGCCAAATATGAAAACGATACCAAGTTTGCCCGTATTCACAAACGCATCAAGGAACACAACATGAATGTGCTGAATAGCGATTTACTGTTGCACGAAGCCCTGCTTTACATTAAGCATGAAACCGATAAAACGGTGGTGAACAATCAGGCAATACTCAACAATCAGGATTATTTTGCCGAAGCCACCAAACGAACCATTTTGGAAACACTGGAAGACAAAGGAATCCGTGACCTGAATGTGGTTCGCTTTTTCAACAACACTTTAGTAAACGAATATTTCTATCAAAGAGCCATATAAATTAACCACAGAGTTACACAGAGTCACAAAATGAGTTTCACAGAGATAAACAACATAACCGATAAAATTTTAAAATGTGCCTTTAAGGTGCATTCAGAACTTGGTCCCGGTTTGTTGGAAAGCGCTTATGAAGAATGTTTGTATTATGAAATAAGACAGGCAGGGCTTGAAGTTGAAAAACAAAAGGCTTTGCCATTGGTGTATTATGAAGTTAAGTTGGATGCGGGGTATAGAATTGATTTATTAGTGGAAAACAAGGTTGTAGTTGAGATAAAAGCCGTTGAAGCGTTTACTGATGTACACATTGCTCAAGTAATAACCTACCTTAAACTTTCAAAATGTAAAATCGGATTGCTTCTGAATTTTAATGTTTCATCTTTGAAAAATGGTATTAAAAGATTAGCAAACTAAAAACTCAGTGTTACTCCGTGCAAAACTCCGTGACACTCTGTGGTAAAACAAAATAAGTATGACCAAACATCTTGAACATACACAGAAAACCAAAGACCTGATAGACGGTCTGAAAACCGTATGCAGCAATTACGGTTTGGCCAATTCGGGCAATGAATACAAAATCATTACCGAAGTTTTCCTGTATAAATTTTTGAACGACAAATTCCTGCACGAAGCACGGAAAGCCAATAAAGATTTAAAGAACAGCACCAACATTGAAGCCGACATTCAGAAAATGAGTGACAGCGATTATGAATGGATGTTAGAGAAAATTGGTGAACGCAGTGCCAAACTGCAAAAGCACCATTTCATCAGTGCCTTGTTCAACAAGCAGAATGACGAAAGCGAAGAAAAGTTTTATGAACGCTTCGACCGCACCTTGATTGAAATAGCCGACCTGAACATTAAACTGTTTTCGGTGGCAACCATTGACAAAGAACGCATCCGTTTGTTTGACCGACTTTCACCTTACATCATTGAAAGCAATCAGAAAACGCCTTTTTGCAAAGCCATCATCAACAAACTGGTGGCGTTTAGTTTTGAACCCATTTTTGAAGAAAAATATGATTTCTTCGCTACCATTTTTGAATACCTGATTAAGGACTACAACAAAGACAGCGGACAATATGCCGAGTATTACACCCCACCGGCAGTTGCCAAAATTATGGCAAAAATATTGGTGCCGAAAGAAACACACAATGTTACGCTGTATGACCCCGCAGCAGGTTCAGGCAGTTTGTTGCTGGCATTGGCTCACCAAATAGGTGAAGACAAATGCACCATTTATTCGCAGGATATTTCGCAAAAATCATCGGAGTTTCTTCGACTGAACTTGATTTTGAATAACCTGGTGCATTCGCTGCATAATGTGATTAAAGGGAACACGCTAACCAACCCTTACCATGTAAACGATGCTAAGGACGACCTGAAAAAATTTGACTACATCGTAAGCAATCCACCTTTCAAAACGGATTTTAGTGATGACCGAGAAACCTTAGCCGGCGACCAACACAAAAAACGCTTTTTTGCAGGTGTGCCCGCCATTCCAAATAAGAAAAAGGAATCAATGGCTATTTATCAGGTTTTTTTACAGCACATTTTATACTCATTGGATAGTAAAGGCAAGGCAGCTGTTGTAGTTCCTACTGGTTTTAATACAGATAAAAATGGCATTTCACCTGCAATCAGAAAGAAAATAGTTGATAGTAACTGGCTTCATGCGGTGGTTCAAATGCCACCCCATATTTTCGCTAATACAGGAACAAATGTTTCTGTAATATTTATTGATAAAAGTCGTAAGACAGACAAGGTCATTCTTGTTGATGCCAGTAAACTTGGAACCAAAGTAAAAGAAGGAAAAAATCAAAAAACACTATTGAGTATTGATGATGAAAACAAAATCATCAACACCATCAATAACTTTCAAGGTAGTGAAGATTTCTCCATTATTCTTGACACGGATAAAATCAAAAGCAAAAAATATTCTTTTGCTGCTGGTCAATACTTTGAGACAAAGATTGAGTATAGTGAATTAAGCCCAGAGGAGTTTGAAGAAGTTTTAGCTGCAAGCAAAGAGAGCTTGGAACTTATGTTTGAGCACAGCCATAAGTTGGAAAGAACCATCATAAACAATTTCAAATTGCTTTCTTATGAATAGAATTCCGCTTTCACAAGTCTGCAAGTATTCTGATGATTCCGTTCAGGTTAGTGAATTGAATCTGAACAATTTCATATCAACTGACAATATGGTTCCAAATAGAGGTGGCATTACAGAAGCTGTTAATTTACCACCTTCAAATAGTTGTTCAGCATATTCAAAAGGTGAAATTCTGATTTCTAATATCCGCCCATACTTCAAAAAAATATGGTTTGCTGAATTTGATGGGGGCTGTTCTGCTGATGTGTTAGTGCTAAAAACGACAAATCCAAAATTTGACCCAAAGTTTGTCTATTATAATCTCTTTCAAGATTTGTTTTTTAAACATCAAATGACAGGCTCCAAAGGCAGTAAAATGCCAAGAGGTGATAAAGACCAAATAATGACATTCTTAATTCCTGAATTTGATAAAACTTATCAAAAGCGAGTTTCAGAATTTCTAACTTTCATTGATGAAAAGATTGCCCTGAATAAAAAAATCAACATCGAACTGGAAAACCTTGCCAAAACCATTTACAACTATTGGTTTGTGCAATTTGACTTCCCAAACGAAGAAGGCAAACCTTACAAAACCAATGGCGGTGAAATGAAGTTGAACGAAGAATTGAAGAGAGATATTCCGAGTGGATGGGTAGATGGAAAATTAAAAGACTTAATTGAAATACACGACTCAAAGAGGATTCCATTATCTAATCAACAAAGAGAAAAAAGAAAAGGACAATATCCGTATTACGGAGCAACTGAAATAATGGATTACATCGATGGTTTTATTTTTGATGGAACCTATGTTTTAATGGCAGAGGATGGTTCAGTAATGGATAAGAATGGCAATCCAGTTCTTCAATACATTTGGGGAAAGTCATGGGTAAACAATCATGCACATGTTTTAGAGGGCAACGGGGTGAGCAATGAATTTCTTCATTTGATGCTGAAAAACATTCCTGTAATTCAGATAATGAGTGGCTCAATTCAAAAGAAAATCAACCAAGAAAATCTGAAAAACACTCCTATACTTATAATTCCAGAAAATCTGCTAAAGCAGTTTGATGAAATCATTAGTCCACTTTATTCAAAACTCAAAAATATTTACGAGCAAAACCAAGAACTAATAAAACTTCGTGACTTTTTATTGCCTATGCTGATGAACGGGCAGGTGAAAGTAAAAAGCGAAGTAAAAGAACAATTATCAATGGCAGCCGAGCAGCAGGCCGAATTTAAAAAAAGCCGCACATGATGTGCGGCTCATTGCGACAGGCGAAGGAATCGAACCTTACCACTCCCTAGTTAAATTCAGAAGATGAAGACAAATACACGAAATTCTAATTGCCACAGAACCTGTCGAGCGGGTGTGCCTGTAAACCTACAATTTGAACTATCAAACATTCAAGCCCCGTTAAGAAACTTGAAACCATTAAATGGATGCCGATTTTGATTATTGTCTCTTTCATACTTTTGATTTTTAGTTTGTTAAAAATAATTTCTGACAGAAGAACAACTGTCACCTCGTGTAAATGCCATGATTTCAAACAACTGAACCAACCAAGACCGTAAAAGCAAGTTTGGGAATCACAAATTTAAACAATATGAGTAATTTTGAGCCATGAGAAATGAAGTAAATGTAAACAACAACATGCTAACCTGGGCCATAACCCGGGCAGGGTATGATGTGCCCGCATTTGCCGAAAAGTTTCCGAAAATATTAGATTGGCTTGAAGGGCAAAAAAAGCCCACGGTAAAACAACTCGAAGAATTTTCTAAAAAAGTTTATCTCCCTTTTGGGTATCTTTTTTTACCGCAACCACCACAGGAAAAAGTTCCTATTCCGTTTTTCCGCACAAACGGAAATCAGGCAGACAAAATCAGTATCAATGTCTATGATACGATTCTTTTGCTTCAACAGAGACAAGATTGGTTAAAAAACTATTTAAAAGACAATGATTTTCATAGTTTGTCCTACGTTGGTAAATTCAGAAATAGCAATGATGTAAATGCCATTGTAGCGGATATTCGCCATACTTTACAATTGCCTGAAAATTGGGCAAGCCAATTCAGAACATGGCAGGAAGCCCAAGACCATTTGGTTTTGCATATTGAGGACAAAGGAATCATTACCATATTCAACGGAATAGTCGAAAACAATACACACAGACCCATTCCGGTTGATGAGTGCAGAGGCTTTGTATTAGTGGACGAGTATGCTCCGTTTATGTTCGTGAACAATTCCGATTTTAAATCTGCACAGATGTTTACCATTGTGCATGAATTAGCACATATATGGACAGGTCATAGTGCAGGATTCGATTTCAGGAGACTTCAACCTGCTAATGACCCAATTGAAATTCTTTGCGACAAAGTAGCTGCCGAATTTTTGGTTCCTGAGCAAGCATTTAATGAAGTGTGGAATCACCGACCCAATAATTTCGCTTATGCTTCTCGATATTTTAAAGTAAGTGAAATTGTAATTGCCCGAAGAGCATTGGACACAGGGAAAATCACTAGACCGCAGTTTTTTGATTTTTATGAGGAGTATTCTAATCGTGAATTTGCTAAAAAAGAAAGCCAAGGCTCTGGTGGTGATTTTTACGCAACAACGAAAAAGCGAATCAGTATCACATTTGCCAGTCATGTTAATCAAGCAGTAAAATCTGGTAATTTATTATTTCGTGATGCCTATAAACTTACGGGCTTAAAGGGTGACACGTTTGAAAATTTCTTCTCTAAACACTTATAGCCCGAATGCCAGTATATGTCTTAGATAGCAACTTTTTTATTCAGGCTCATCGGTTTCATTATCCGATAGACGTTGCTGCGGGATTTTGGAATAAGGTTTGTCAATTGGCTCACGAAGGAAGAGTTATCAGCATAGACAAGGTTAAAAAAGAGCTATACGACAAAAACGATGCATTGGAAGAATGGTGCAGAAACAATTTGCCTGAAGACTTTTTCAAGGACTCATCAGTTGTAATGGCTGCATATGCTCAGGTAACAACTTGGGCTATTTCAAGAAGCGGACATTATTTACCCAATGCTTTGAATGAGTTTTTAGATGCTGACGAAGCAGATGCATTTTTAGTAGCTTTTTGCCTTGAAGACTCAGCTAACAAATTTGTAGTAACGCAAGAAGTTAGCGAGCCTAACCGACAGAATAAGGTTAAAATTCCTGACGCTTGTATAGCTTTAAATGTTTCGTATGTGAATACAATTGAAATGTTCAGACAATTAGGAGAAACGTTTTAGTGCAGCTGACACACAGATACTTCCTTATCTTCGCAATACTTGCATTTGGTAGAAAGCAACCCGCAGACGATAAATTTAGTAAGTGCCAGTTTCAACGCATTAATAATTTCAAAATATTTTTTCCTACCCTTCAAAAAAATTAAAACACCCGACAAGCAAACCAACCCGACAATGACATTAAAACTAAATAACTACTATGGTTTAAAGGCTCGGTGGACAAGAAAGACAGTTGGTAACAGTGTGTTGCCTCAATTGGTTGGGAATTGCAAAGTTGAAGCTAAGTGCAGCTGTCAAAATTTTGTAACTGAAGGCTGTAATGTTCTCTAAAATTAACTAATGAAAGACTCAGAATAAGTATAAACCTGTCGTAAGATTAAATAAAAAATGTGTCAACAAATTTTAGGAAGTGCTAATCTTAAAAGCTTGCATCATAATGCAATTTTGTGATTGATAGAATAAAGCTGAAAATTTTGTGTGTGCCATGTATGCATAGCTTATAAATAATTTTTGATTAAAGCTTCTGCTTTGGCTATTATTTCTTTTTTCAAGCTTTCCGGTTGCAAAACTTTGATACCTTCACCATATGCAAAAATTGTGGACACTAATTCATAGTTTATCTGTAACAAAAGCTCAATTATTACATTATCACTATTTTTTGAAATTATCTTTTGAGATCCGTGAATGGGCTTGCTTTCAATATAAGGCCAAAGCGAATGGCTTATTTCAAGTTGAATTTTATTGACTGTTGCATGATTAGAAACAGTTACACCAATAACATCGTCAAAGTAAGTTTCAAAATTTATAGTTGTATTCTCTTGGTATTTTTTTTCAATGGTTTTAATGCTGATAATACGGTCTAAAGCCAGATTACTTATATTATTGTATTCCTCATTGTAACCAAAAAGAAACCAACGGCTATTGTATTGTTTCAAGTAATAAGGGTGAACGTTGAACAGGAAAGAATTGGTTTGTTTATAGCTTTTATACTGAATGGATAGTACCTTTTTATATTGAATGGCTTGAAATAACTCTGTAAAATGATCGATTCCTTTTAAATATTGATTCTGCTCGAAGCCAACGATAGCATTGGGTTTGTTTTCAAAATTAAAGATAGATTCAAGTCTTATTTGCATTTCTTCCATCCATTCAAATTGAGGCATACCCTTAAAATGTGAAAGTATGTTAATTGACGCTTTTAATTGATTGATTTCAACTTCATTCAAGGGCATATTGTTGATAGAAAAAGACATATCTTCATACCGATAATAAACCTTTTTCCCATCTCGTAGCTTTTTGAGTTCAATGCTCCATCCCTCCTTGCTTTCCATAAAAGAAATATCATCAAATATTTGCCTTCTACTAATACCATTAGAATCAGGATCAATATCCATTAGAACCTTTTCACATTCTTCAATTAAGTCATCAATGAAATATTTTTTTCCGGGATTTCTAAAACATTTATCAAGAACTTTATAACGTATCAATGCATTTTTATTCGTAGCCATATAAATTAACTTTATTTAGTGCAGATTCAGCGCATATTTAATAGTTCTATTTGTAATTCATGGATGGAATTATCATGGCATTCAAAGTTAATAGGAAATAATTATATTTGTGCAGCTTGAGTGCACAGGTGAAATATTACTTTGACTTCTGTTCTTTGAAAGCCTGCTTAAAATATTGATTTGTGCCAACTGGAAATTTCCGTAAGGCTGTTTCAAATCGGTTGGTATTCCTCAATTTATTGAGGAATGAATGTTTCTTGGTTATCTGAGCAACCTGCTTCTGTTGGCTGTTTCAATAATAGCTGAATCATCATAGCTGTTGAACTATAGAAACTAAGTATCATTTTACTTTTAAAATCATGTGTTTATTAAAATCATGAATTCATAAACAAAGAATAATAAAGCAGGCTTCAAAGAATTTTAGAAAAGACTATGAAAAAAAGAGATGTTCATACCGAAGAAATACGAGCTGCTTTTGGAAAAATACAAACGAAAGAAGATTTACTCCATTTGCTGAATGAGGTAAAGCCAATAATTTATGGAGAAAACACAGTTCCATTTGAATTAAAACAACTTACATGGTATGCAAATCCTAAACTGGGTGGTAAAAGGTATAGGACTTTTGAGATTAAAAAAAAATCAGGAGCTAGACGTACCATCCATGCACCTGAAAAAGGATTAAAAGCTTTGCAAAAAACTTTGGCTTTTATTCTTCAATGTGTTTATGAACCTGGTAAACCAACCATGGGTTTTGTTAAATCAAGATCTATTATTGATAATGCAAAACTACATGTAGGCAGCAATTATGTATATAACATTGACTTAAAGGATTTCTTCCAAAGTATTGATCAGGCTCGGGTATGGAAAACACTTCAACTAAAACCCTTTAATTTAAATGAAGAGTCCACTGTTGAGCCGGCCGGCATGCTCTTTTCAGATTTCTTGAAGCAATATTTGAAAACAGGAAGCTCAATTAAGGTTATAAAAGGCAAACGGAGGATTTTTATACCCACCATATATGGAAATATATATGTGTCTAAATATTTTAAGAAAAGTAATAAATCATATATTTTAGAAGGGAGTAATTTATTAACAAGTAAATCTGGAGAGCCACTGGAAAATACACTTTGGTTGGTTAATAAAATACCGGATGCTAATCGTTTAAAAATTGCCAATATCATTGCTTCAATTTGTTGTACAGAAATGGAAGTGGAGAGGAAAAACGAAGCGTGCGAATGGGAAAAAACAAAAAAAAATGTATTACCGCAAGGGGCACCAACTTCACCTATAATAACCAATATTGTTTGTCAAAAACTTGATTTTTTATTATCAGGTGTAGCGAAACGATTTGGTCTGAAATACAGTCGTTATGCGGATGATATTACTTTCAGCTCTATGCATAATGTGTACCAACCGGATAGTGATTTCATAAAGGAGTTACACAGAATTCTTCACGAACAAAACTTTTATATTAAAGAAAGCAAAACTCGTTTGCAAAAAGATGGCTATCGTAAAGAAGTTACCGGCTTGTTAGTAAATGAAAAGGTAAATGTTCAAAAACGCTACATTAAACAGTTGCGCATGTGGCTTTACTACTGGGAAACATATGGATATGAAAAGGCATCTGGAATTTTTTTACAGCAATATATTAAAGATAAGGGGCATGTAAAAAAGGGTATACCGTATATGGTAAATATTCTTTCCGGCAAACTGGATTACCTGAAAATGGTTAAGGGATTAGATAATGAGATGTATAAAAAGTTAAAAGAAAGATTTGAAAGGTTAACGGGCAGGGATAGAATAGGATCGAAAAGTGAAACAGCAATTAAAGCAACTACGGCAGTTAACACAAACATAATTCTTCCATTGCTTGATGATACAAAAAAATCAACTAAGTATTCAAATGACAAGATTAATAATGCTTTAAAGGCTAAAAATGATGAAAAATTCATACCAGTGTTACATGAACCACAAAAGTTGGTTGCACTTTTAAAAAATTTTTCAGTTAATGATAGTGCATTAAAATACACTACACATAGTTGGGATGCAGGCCGAGATGCAAAGATTTTTAAAGATTTATCGGAATTTCTATCAATTGCAAAGGCCCAATATAACAGCTTTAGTTTTGATTTAAAACACCTAAGTGAAAACTTGAATGGGAAAATATATAATTTTTTATTCAATAAGAAAATAAGTGAATCAGGATGGGGGGATGTTGATCCTAAAAAACGAATATATTTTGGATGGAGTTCGCCAGAGTTATTAGAAGCTTGTAATAATGACATTTCATTAAACCCGGAAGATTTTATTTTGCCAGAAAAATTTCAGATACAACGATCAGGAAAAACGCTTCAAAAATTCAAACACATAATTGATGTTTTTAAGAATGAAATTGAGGTTAGAGATGAAAATTCGGCCCTGCTAAATCTTATACTTCAAAAACATGATCAATACTTAATAAGTTTTTCTCCCCCAAAAATTATTAATCTAGAAAATAAAACTTTTTATACTGATATGCAATGGCTTAGCAAAGCGTTAGATTTAATATTTGAGGGAATACAAAAATATCCACAGCATCCAGTTGTTGAATATGTTGTATCTGATAATGAAAACGGCAAGTTAATTCTCACGATATTGCATCATAATTCTTTTAAGAATGGTCTTTCTATTTATAATGAAAAACTTACTCTTAAACGGGGAGATTTTAGCACAATAAAAGATAAATTAAAAAATTTGTGTGATTGGAGTATTGAATCTAATTTTTTTGAGGGCCCCTATCGAATTAATTACCTTGTATCGGACAAGGATATTCCTGCATATGAGAAAATTTCTATAGCGGAGGGTTTCAAACATATATTAACCTTTTACAAATAGAATATGAAGATTGCCATAATTGAAGATAGAATAGGAAGGCTTGAACAATTTACAAAATCTACAAATTTCGATTTGAAGAAAAGCAAACCCGTTTCAATAATAACAGGTCTAGAATTTGATACACTTATTAATTCTTTAAGAAGTAATGATACAAGTATGCTGGATCCATATGAATGCATTGTATCTCATCGTTCTGCTTTATCAAATGAAGCAAGAGACATACTAAAGGACTATTGCAGAAAAAATAAAAAGCCATTGGTTTTCTTTTCCGGGGGTATTACATCAAGTGTTTTGAAAGATGAAGAATTTCCCTTTCTGCATATTAATTCAAAAGAGTTTTACTCTGAGAATCTTAAACTTTTTATTGAGGTATGTGAAGAACATAGTATTGTTAATTTATTATTACTTCAGTTTGGCAAAAAGTGGAAATTGAGTTTGCTACTTAACCTTAGAAATATTATAGCTGTGGCAATGAACAAGGAAATAATGAAAATGAACAATATTGAAATTGAAGATATTGAATTGATTAAAAGGGTTAGGGATTTGCAAATAAATTCAGCCATAAAAGCAGATTTAATTCATGAAAAAACGAAAAATATATTTTCTGGTGATGATTACGGTTCTGTTTCTTTCGAACAGCTTAAGAGTCTTAAAACTATTATCGACAATTTAGTCAGTGAGTTAGTATGAAAAAGCTTTTAATACATAACAATAATACATCTTTTAATAAGACTGATATATTCAAAATATCAGAACAGTTTGTTTTTGATGTTGACTTTGATAAAGATGTTGATTTATATATACATGAACAATTAACAAGAGGACCAAATAGTGAAAAAATTTTAGCTTCAGATATACTATTCATTAAAGTTTCACTATCAAAAAATAATTATTTAGAATACCTTGGCTTGAGATTAGCATATCACATTAGGTTAACAAAAAGTTTAGGAGAGAAAGTCAATATTCCGATTGTTTTAATAGGTGAAGAGAGTTTTCAGTTTTTAGGTTTAACCTATCCTGATCCATCAATTTTGTTTACAAAAGGTATTTATCTTATAAGCGAGTCAATTGAAGAGTTTCAAAAAATGGTGAAGTTGTATGAAGAAGGGAAAATAAAATCTTTAGATGATATGAATACCTTCGTCAATTCTATATTGGTGAATCCACCATCAAACTATAATTCTCATCATTCTATTGCAAATGAGTGGTCGCTGGTCCGCTATAATTCAATGTTTGAAAAGGATGAGAAAAATGAATATTATGATAGATTACAGAAAAAAATATCAGATTTAGATTATTTAAAAACTTTGCACTTTAAGTATTTAGATGCCAAGGCTACTCGTCAAAATTTTAATCCAAAAAAACATACCATAAAACCAACAATAAAAGAAATTGAGGGGAAAAAAATAGGAATTATCGATGATGAAATTAGTAAAGGATGGTTCGAATTTTATGCTTATATTTTTGATAAATCTAATGCTAATGCTATAGTGTATGATGGTTTTAAAAAAGATGATACCAAAGAAGAGTTAATAGCTAATCTGAAGATTTGGATACTTGAAATAATTAATTTGAATGAACCTGTTGATGTTTTTATCATCGATTTAAGATTGCATGACGACGATTTTGCAGAACAAAATTTTGAAAATATCACAGGTATTCAAATTATTAGATTTATAAAGAATCAGAATCCAGGTATTCAAATTGTTGTTTCATCAGCCTCAAATAAAGTATGGAATTATCAGCAATGCTTAGATTTTGGGGTAAAGTATTTTTCTATAAAAGAATCCCCGGAAACATTTAATAATAGAAGTCAAACATTGTCATCATTTAATCATTTATGTGTTCAGATTAGTAATGCTGTACGTGATTCATATTTAGCTAATATTTATCGTAAGATTAAAGAGATTAAGTCCTTCAATATTTTCATTAATAATTCAAACGAAAAGGATAAGCAATTTGTTAATCAAACTTTTGGAAAAAACGGATTACTTGATCAGATTTTCAACTTATTATTATTGAACAATTCCAATCAAGCAGTTCTTGATCAGTGTCTTTTAATTGCATTTCAAATTCTTGAAAACTATTGTGAATTAAGTAGCATTGGAAATTTTGAAAAAAATAAAGCTGCCGGAAATTCGCTAGCATCTTGCTATGTTTGGTCTAGGGATGGAAAAAACAAAAAAATTTTTTTTATCAATCAACAAAAACAAAAAATTTCAACACTTTTTCAATTGAAGTTAGGGCGATTTCCTTTTCAGCAACAAGATTCTAATGAAACCCCCATTGACTTTAATGTATTTGAAGCAATGAAACTGGAGTCAATATATAAATCTGGTTTAGACATAACAGCATTAGTGAAAATAATAGCTGTTCTTTATTTCCGTGATAATGTTCCCAAGAAAGATGTCGAGAAAATTATGGCACTTAGATACTACAGAAGTAATGTTGCAGCACATTTAACTGGAAATGTTAAACCTGATTTTAAAATAAATGCTAAAGATATTATGTTTATTGTTAAGGTTTTTACACAAATATTTAAATAGATTTTATGCAACTTACGGCCAAACTTATACTGATACTTCCCATTCAATCTGGTTCAGGTAAAAATGGACAATGGAAAAAACAAGACATCATTGTTGAAACAGATGGTCAATATCCTAAAAAAGTGTGCATCACAGTTTGGGGCAATAATATTGATGAATCCCTATTGAAAATTGGTAACTTATTAAAAATTGATATTAATATTGAAAGTCGCGAATACAACAATAAGTGGTATACCTCTATAACTGCACGGAAGATAGAATTAGCAAATATGAAAACTCAAAAAAAATCTAAAGACATAAATGGAAAAGCTGATACAGATGAAGATGATTGGTCGACAATTGATCCTGAAGATCTCAAATTTGATTCATTAGATGATATTAATAAAGGTGGTTGGCAGAAAATTAATCCTGAAGATCTTAAGCCTTATTTATAATTATTTTATTGTGCAGTTCAGTATCACTAATAGATATAAACTTTACATTAAAGTTATTAAGTATAATGAGCATATTCAATTACTTTCAACATTTGGCTCTTACTACTGACCAAGAAATGACACTCAAAAAGTTAGAAACTTTTATATCTGGAACAGATCATTTATTTATGCTGAAAGGATATGCCGGTAGTGGTAAAACAACTATTTTAAAGGGTTTGGTAAAATATCTTAATGCTATTGAAAAGGATTTTGTACTAATGGCGCCTACGGGAAGAGCTGCTAAAACAATTAGAGAAAAGACCGGATTTGATGCATATACTATTCATAAATCTATTTATAGTTATGATAACATGGTAGAGTTTGAAGAAGGAAATTCTTTTTATTACTATTACAAAATTCGGAATAATATAGATGTTGTAGGCAAAATATTCATAGTAGATGAGGCTTCCATGCTGTCTGATGCAAAAAGTGAAGGTGAGTTTTTTCGCTTTGGCTCAGGGCGATTGTTGTCTGATTTAATTGATTATACCAGAGTTGCTCATCATAATGTTAATTCTAAAATTATATTTATAGGAGACCCTTGTCAGTTACCACCTGTTGGTGATAATAGTTCAAAAGCATTTGATGCCAGCTATCTTAAAGATAAGTTCAATCTATCTTCTAATGAAACCGAAATGAAGGAAGTGAAAAGGCAAGGTGGTGATAGTGGCATATTAAGAGCAGCTGCAAAAATCCGAAAGAGTATTTCAGCCCGTTTCTTTAACGACTTCAATTTGCGTTCCAATGGAAAGGATATTTTAAATCCTACTTATGAAACTTTCCTTGACACCTGGCAAGAAGCAGCAAGTCCAAAAATTATTATTGCCAGTAAAAACAAAACCTGTCTTGACCTCAATTTGCAAATAAGAGAACGGAGATTTGGCAATGCTGATTTACCTGTTCAAAAAAGCGATATTGTTATCATGGGTGGCAATAATTATCGCAAAGGTATTTTCAATGGTGAGTTTGCCGTTATCAATGAAGTAAGCGATATAGTGACTCAGAGAACAATTGCCTTAAGAGGTAAAAATCCGGTAACACTTTATTGGCGTGATGTTGAGTTGGTTTTCCCGGATGCCGAAAGCAACAATAAGGTTGTAAAGGGCAAAATGCTTGAAAACTTTCTTTACGGTGATAACTATTTGAAACCGGAAGAAACCCAAGCGTTATACGTAGATTTTACAACCCGACACAAGGGTTTAAAGCCTAAAACAGAGGAGTTCAAAGAGGCTATCATGCAGGATGAGTATTTCAATTGCTTGTTGATGAAGTATGGTTATGCCGTTACTTGCCACAAGGCTCAAGGTGGCGAATGGGATAATGTATTTACCGTTTGGGATAATGATAATATGGAAGGCTTCGACTGCTTTACTGATAAACAAAGGAGAGCAGGTAAAACAAATCAGGATTTTTATCGCTGGGCATACACAGCAATTACCAGGGCATCAAAAACTTTGTATGCATTAAACCCACCGTTTTTCAATTCCTATTCAGCTATGGCATTTCTTGATGTAACAGTCTTGAATGCATTAAATGAATTAACCGGTAATCAGGTTCAAACAGAAGAAATCAGTCTGGACAACGAATTACTGCAACAGCTTTCAATGCTGAAACTTTTAGAGCAACCTGTACCATTACAGGATCATTTTATCAAGGTTCGCCAGGCAGTAAGAAAACAATACATTGAAATTGTTGGCTGGGAGAAAATTGGCTATGAGATTAGATACTTTTTTATGAGGGAGCAAGACAAAGCGGTTTTCAGAACTTATGTAAATGGTCAAAATGAATTTAGAAAACCATTTGCGTCAATGCCAAATCTTTCTCCTAACAGTTCATTCAATAATGCACTAGCTGAAATATTAAATCAATTGCCAAATATTTCCATAAAGCGAAATACAGCCGAAACGATTATTAGCCAAATTGAATTTGACTTCGAGTTAGAAGAAGAGTTCCCTTTTACAAAATGTTTGTTTGATGATTTAGTATTGTTGTTCAAAGAGACAGATATTACAATTGAGGGTATTGAACATCAGCAATACAAAGAGCGCTATACATTTAAGCGAAACAATGAAACAGCAGTTGTAGATTTTGAATATAAAAAGAATGGTTTTTTGGGTAGGGTTGTTCCTATTCAAAATATGACCAACAGTCAGTCGTTGCTCTCCAGCATTCAAACGGCATTGCAAACTTTTAAACAAGAAGAATATGCCAGCTAAAGAAATAAAAGAACTTCGTCAGGCGGGAAAGTTAGAGGAAGCTTATGCTATAGCCAAAGCAGAATTGGAAGCTGATTTGTCAAATATTTGGGGTAAGCGGAATTTAAGTTGGGTGTTATATTCACAACTCCATGAACTTGCATCAAATTTAGATGCTTTTATAGAGAAAATTAACGAGGTAAAACAATTGGATTTGCCGGCATCTGAAGAAATGTTTTTCGAGAACATTTCGATTGTTATATCCAAAGCAGCAAGGGTTATTACTCATGAAGCTATTCTGGATATTAACAAAATACATCGTTTGTTTGATTCTATTAAGGAGTTGCCATTAAAAAGAAATTCCAAATGGTTTAGTGTCCTTTTTAATGCTATGCATAAAGGAATGAAAGAGTCCAATAGATATATTGAATTTGCTGACTGGTGGGATTTCAAAAATTTCAGACCGGAAGATTTCCAAAAGGAAAAAATGCCCAATGGCAAAGAAGTAATGGCGATTACAGAACAGGCTTATATTGCTTATGCAAAACACTTATTGCCGAAGCAAACCCAGCATGGTGAAATTATTTTTAATAGAGAGAAAGCTGAAGCTTTTCTGCCTGTATTGTCTCAAATAGTAGAAGATTACCCTCAGTTTCAATACCCTGCATATTTTAATGCAAAGCTATTGTTAGCATTAGGCAACAAAGACAATATGCTCGAATCATTGTTGCCCTTTGCCAAGAAGAAACGCAATGATTTTTGGGTATGGGAAATTCTTGCAGAAGCATTTTCGAGCGATCCGGAAAAAGTATTTGCTTGCTATTGTAAGGCTTTATCTTGTACAAGTCCTGATGAAATGTTGGTGAGTCTTAGACAAAAAATGGCAAGGCTATTAATTGGAAGAAAACTTTATAACGAGGCAAGGACAGAAATAGATTTGTTAGTTCATGCAAGAACAGCACACGGTTTTAAAATACCTGCTGAGGTTACTAATTGGCAAGCTATGGATTGGTATAGAACAGCGGTATCGTCTAAATCAAATTTCGGTTTCTATAAAGTTTATATACCAATTTCGGAAGCACTTTTGTTCAGTGATGTGCCGGAGGAATCTGTAATCGTTGAATTTGTAAACGCGGATAAGAAGATACTTAATTTCATTGCATCTGAAAACAAGTTTGGTTTTTTAAAATACGATAGATTTTTCTCAGACGTAAAAGTTGGAGATACGTTGAAGGTTAGATTCCAGGGAGGAAGCAATGAAGGTATGCATCAACTTTATACAGCAATCAAAGTTAACGATGATGCTTTCAAAAAACAATTTATGAAAGAATTACAAGGTGTTGTAAGAATACCTGCCGGTAAACCCTTCGGATTTATGGATGATGTTTTCATCCACCCTTCTTTAGTAACAAAATACAAACTAACCGATGGTATGCAATTCACAGGAAAAGCTATAAAATCTTATAATCAAGAAAAAAAACAGTGGGGCTGGAAACTGTTATAGTGGTTAAGAAGATGGACAGGAATATTCAAAAATATGAGGATATAAAAACGCAGTCTGATGCCGTGTTACATTTTTTGCAACACATGGATATTGAAATGATTGATTCTATATTGGAATCAAATCGTACGTATCAGGATTTTGAAAAGAATATCTTTGTTCAGAAACTTGGTTATGCATTAGATGAGTTCATACAATCGGGTGATACCTATTTGAATCGTTACCCAGGACAATGCAATTCAGAAATCTGCAATTTTAAATGCAAAGGTTTCACCTTTATCGGCAATCATTCAGGTAACTATTTTGACTTAATTATAGATATTAAGGAAGGTGTGGTTCACGATATTTATGAATGCACTGAATTCAAAGCATTGTCTTATAATATTGATAAAAGAAAACGAATTCAAATTGACAGATGGTAACCACAATGATAAATGCCTCGAATTTTGCAAGCACATTGCCAAAGCCGCACAAGCCCAAGCACAGTCCAAAGCTTTGTCAAAGAGCTTGCAAAACCACCGCACGACAAAAGACAATGGAAATGACAGCAACAAATAAACCGATAAACCACGGCAGATAAGGAAGCACTGGTTGTAACATGCGTTTGGCGTCATGCGGGGTGAAGTGCTTAAATTCAAGTGCAGTTTTTCAAATTAACTTTAGTGCTGGGTTGACAGATTGGTGCTCCGAAATCTCGCACAAACGCCAGGTGCAGAACCGTTAGCAGCAACCTTACTGAAACACCGTAAAAGGTCCAACTTCATTTATATTAGCAAAAAGTTCTAAAAATTTTTTATGACAGCATTTGAGAAAAATAATCAACTTCAAGTTGGTTTGACTAAATTTTTGGTTGTAATCATTGCTTTATTGGTATTGACATTTACACTTGATATGAAACTTATGGCACAAGAAAAAAATCAAATAGTTAGATTGGCAAAGATTAAAGTTGACCCTGTGCAATTAGACAAATATATTGCTGCACTAAAAGAACAAATGGCAACGGCTGTTCGTGTTGAACCGGGTGTATTAACTTATTATGCTGTTGCTGACAAAACTGACCCTTCAAATATTACAATCCTTGAAATATATGCAGACACGGCAGCATATCAATCGCACATACTGACAACTCATTTTAAAAAGTACAAAGAGACAGTAAAAAATATGGTGAAGTCATTGGAACTAGTGGATGTAACGCTTATTGGTTCTGCTAAAAAGCCCGACATGTAATATAACGCAGTTTGTTTTTCCTGAAATAGGTTTACAGCAGGACAATTAATCAAACGATAGCAAGAAACGTTCAGAAAAATTGTATTTACATTTACTACAATTTGATAAATAAAATATGCTGACAGAAATAAATCCAAAGTTACCAATGCGTAACAAAGCCGTAACGAAAAACTATTACATTAATAGTTTAGGGTTTCAACTTTTTGGTGACAATGACTTTGATGGTTATTTAATGGTTTATAAAGACAACATTCAAATTCATTTTTTTGAGTTTAAAGACCTTAACCCAAAAGACAACTACGGCCAAGTTTATATTAGAACAAATGACATTGATAAATTTTACCAAACACTTTTGGATAACAAAGTATCAATTCACCCAAACGGACATTTAGAAACAAAACCCTGGGGACAGAGAGAGTTTGCATTGCTTGACCCGGACAACAATCTACTAACTTTTGGACAGAGCATTAAATGAAAAACAAAACTTGGCAAACAGCAACAAGAACGGCAGCCATTAACACGGGTTTGCTGCAATGGGGAAGCAAGTGTTAAATGGAGCAATTCTATTTCTATTTAAATTATTTTAAATTAAAAATTTGTATAACTAATTACCCACTTTGGCAAGCCATGTTCGATACAGCATAGGCAAGGCGATTCCATAATCCAATATAACCGGCACAAAACTGAAATACCAAGTCCACCCCCCATCTAAAATTATATTGACTCCTCATTTTTGGCTACAACAAAAGTAGATTTGGCTAAATCTGTTTTTTGATTTCAGTGCAACTTTGTACCATCAAAAAATAAAGAAATGAAAGTAGTATTAACAGGTTCATTAGGTCACATCAGCCAACCGCTTGCAATAGAGTTAATTGCAAAAGGACATTCGGTAACTGTCATCAGCAGTAAAGCCGAAAGAAAAAAGGAAATTGAGAACAAGGGAGCAAAAGCGGCAATCGGCTCTATTTTGGACCCTAACTTTTTGGCTAATACTTTCAAAGGTGCAGACATTGTTTATCTTATGGAACCACCTTTCAATTTCTTTGATCCTACTATTCACATTGAAAACTATTGGTTAGACATTGCTAAAAGTTATGTGGAAGCCATTCAACAAGCGGGGGTAACTAAAATAATACATTTAAGCAGTATTGGCGCACACACAGATATAGGCGTAGGAATGTTAGCAACACATTATTTAGTAGAAAACATTTTGAAAGCATTGCCGAACGAAGTTTCGATTAAAACAATGCGGCCTGTAGGTTTTTATTACAATATGTTTGCGTTTATTCCTGCAATCAAAAGCACCGGTAGTATCATTCAAAATTATGGTGGCGATGAATTAAAAGAACCTTGGGTTTCGCCATTAGACATTGCCGAAACTATAGCCGAGGAAATTGAATTACCATTTGACGGAAGAACCATTCGCTACATCGCAAGCGACGAAATTTCACCAAATGAAGCAGCAGCCATTTTGGGCAAAGCCATTGGCAAACCCGATTTGAAATGGGTTGTCATTTCCGATGAGCAATTTCAAAACAATTTAATAAACATTGGTTTCAGTCCGCAAGCAGCAAAAGGATTAACGGAAATGAATGCAAGCAGGCGAAATAATTTGTATGAGGATTACCACCAAAACAGACCAACATTGGGCAAAGTAAAACTGACTGAATTTGCGAAAGAATTTGCAGCAGTATACAATGCTTAAACAACAAAAAATAAAATATAAATTAAATGAACACAAAAAATAAAATAGCGCTTGTTACAGGTGGTAGCCGTGGCTTAGGAAAAAATATGGCAATAGCACTTGCCAAAAAAGGAATTGATGTTGTAATTACATACAATTGCAACAAGGAAGCAGCAAACAATGTTGTTTCAGAAATTCAATCACTCGGACAAAATGCTTTTGCTCTTCAATTAGACACAAGCAATATAAAACAGTTTGATAATTTTATTAAACAAGTAACAGAACATTTAAAAGAAAAAACAGGCAGCCCCAATTTTGATTTTCTTATCAACAATGCAGGAACGGCTTTGTATGCGCCTGTTACCGAAGTTACCGAAGAACAAATGGATACCATTTACAATATCCATTATAAAGGAATTTTCTTTTTAACACAGAAAGCATTGCCGTTCATCAATGACGGTGGCGGTATTGTAAACATATCATCAGGATTAACACGCATTATAATGCCCGGCTCATCTGTATATGGTTCATTGAAAACAGCGGTTGAAACGCATACACGTTATTTAGCCAAAGAATTAGGAGCAAGAAAAATTCGTGCGAATGTTGTTGCACCCGGTGCTATTGAAACCGATTTTGGCGGTGGTCGTGTAAGAGATAACAAAGATATAAATGAACATATTGCAAACTTAACGGCTTTGGGTCGTGTTGGTTTGCCCGATGATATTGGTGGTGTGGTTGCGTTCCTATGCACCGAAGAAGCCTATTGGATAAACGGACAACGCATTGAGGTTTCGGGTGGACAATCATTGTAATTAAAATTATCTTTACAATATGGTAAATCAAAGACCTCATAAAGTAAAAACAATCAGCGAATTTCATCAGTTGAATGGTTTACCCAAACCCGAACACCCACTTATCAGTATTGTGGACTATGCAAAGTTGCATAGAAATACAAATGAAAATTCAACCACGTTTCTTTTTGGTTACTACACCATTTCGCTAAAACGTGGCGTAAGCAAAATGTTTTATGGGCAGCAGCAATATGATTTTGATGAAGGCGTATTGTATTTTATGGCGCCTAATCAGATTTTAAGAGTAAACAACAGTCCGAATGAAAATCTAAAACGTTCGGGCTGGTTGTTACTCATTCACCCTGATTTTTTGTGGAATACGCCATTAGCAAAGAAAATCAAGCAATATGAATTTTTTGATTACTCGGTAAATGAAGCTTTGTTTCTTTCAGAAAAAGAAGAAGAAATTTTAAACAATATCATTCAAAACATACGGCAGGAATATCACACGAACATTGATAAATTCAGCCAGGATATTATCATTTCACAAATTGAAACATTGCTGAATTATTCGGAACGATTTTATCATCGGCAATTCATTACACGAAAAATAACCAATCATCAAATCCTTGACCGATTAGAAAAATTACTTGCCGATTATTTTGAAAACGATTATTTGACAACAAAAGGTTTGCCGACTGTTCAATACATTGCCGACACGTTAAACATTTCACCAAGCTATTTAAGCGGTTTGTTGAAAGTGCTTACAGGACAAAGCACACAGCAACACATACACAACAAGTTGATTGAGAAAGCCAAAGAAATACTATCTGCAACAGACAAATCAATTAGTGAAATTGCTTACGAATTGGGCTTTGAACACCCGCAATCATTCAGCAAATTTTTCAAGACAAAGACAAACATTTCGCCCTTGAATTTTAGGCACTCTTTTAACTAAATGCTGATTGTAATATTAATCACGTTTTTTTGCAGCAATAAAGTTGCTAAATCCTTCTTCAATAGGTTATATTAAATCAACTTTTTTATTCTCAATTTAGGTTCGCTTTTACGCCACTGCCGTAAAAAATTTCAATTCATAAAAATAGGATGCGCAGTTGTTAATGGTATAAAATTTCGTGGGCTCCCCTTTTTAGCACAGTGAGCAGGTAGCCTACTTTAACTTTATTACACATTCCTGCAAATATTGGTTGGGCGTTTTTTAAATAACCTATCATCCAAAAGGGGGAAACTGCAATATGCAAATGTGGTTATACGTAAAATTTAATTCAACAACCTGTACTCATTTGGTGATACACCAACTTTTTGTTTAAACAATCTTGCAAAGTGCTGTGGATATTTAAACCCCATTTCGTAAGCAATTTCACTAACTGTTTTGCTTTGATCAAATATTTTTTCCTTCGCCAAATCAATCACTTTCAACTGAATAAATTCTTGTGCAGTTTTTCCTGTCTCCTTTTTAATTAAATCACCAAAATAACCGGCCGATAAATTCAATTCACCGGCACAATAAGCTACAGAAGGTAAGCCAATTGTTTGTGGTTTATCTGTTTGAAAATATTCATTAATCAGTTGCTCAAATCTTTCTACTGCTCCTCGGTGTACTTTATTGCGGGTTATGAACTGACGGTCGTAAAAGCGTACGCAATAATTTAAGAATAATTCAATATTAGATATAATTAGCTTTTTGCTGTGCTTATCAATATTTTGCTGTAACTCATAGTCAATTTTTGAAAAACAATCCAATACAATTTTCCGTTCACGCTCCGACAAATGCAATGCTTCATTTGACTGGTATGTAAAGAAACTATACTCATGTATATGCCGCCCCAAAGAAGTGCCATGTATTAAATCCGGATGAAACACCAAGGCATAGCCTTTTGGCTGATAGGTTTCTCCGTTGCTGTTCACGCCGGCCACTTGTCCCGGTGCAAGGAAAACCAATGTGCCTTCCTGGTAATCGTATGTATGCCTACCATATACCAAATCACCACATTTCACCTCTTTTAAAAAAATAGTGTAAAAGCCGAAATACATTTTAGAACCCTGCCTTGGTTTTGCTTTTGCCAAGTTTACAATACTCACCAATGGATGCAATGTTTCATTATTGTTGAATGCATTGTATTCGCTAATGGTTTCAAATCTTTTTATGGCATCCATAACATTGTTTTTATCCATCCAAAGTTACCATGTTGGGTTTCTTTTTATCAATCTTACTATTGAAATCAGCAAAATTGGTAAGAATAACCATAATCTATATACCATGCAGCTGAAATAATGGGCTGACTTTTGTAATTCAATGTTTAAAATTAAGATTATGCAAAAAAGAAAATTAGGCAACAGTGGCTTAGAAGTATCTGCACTTGGCTTGGGTTGTATGGGTTTAACCTTTGGATATGGTAAGGCCGTTAGTGAAGCGGATGCCATAAAACTTATTCAAAAAGCTTACGAATTAGGCATAACATTTTTTGACACAGCGGAAGCATACAGCCAAGGTTACAATGAAGTTTTATTGGGCAAGGCCATAAAAGATTATCGCCACAAAGTAATTATTGCAACAAAATTCGGTTTTAAAAACGGGGATGCTTCACAAGGTGTTGATAGTAGTCCGAAACGTATAAAACAGGTTGCAGAAGCATCATTAAAAAATTTAAAAACAGATGTCATTGATTTATTTTATCAGCATCGTGTTGATCCGAATGTTCCAATTGAAGAGGTTGCCGGTGCGGTGAAAGATTTAGTTAAAGAAGGAAAAGTGAAGTACTTCGGTTTATCAGAAGCGGGCGTTCAAGTAATTCGCAGGGCACACGCAATACAACCTGTAAGCGCTTTACAAAGTGAATACTCACTATGGTGGCGTGAACCCGAACAAGAAATTTTACCCACATTAGAGGAATTAGGAATTGGTTTTGTGCCTTTTAGTCCTTTAGGTAAAGGTTTTTTAACGGGAAAGATTGACGCCAATACCAACTTTGATAAAAATGATTTTAGAAATACAGTACCCCGGTTTTCAGAAGAAAACCGTAAAGCCAATCAGGGATTCGTTAATCTGCTTGAGCGTATTGCTAAAGAAAAAAATGCAACTGCTGCACAAATAGCGCTGGCATGGCTATTGATGCAAAAGCCATGGATTGTTCCTATTCCCGGTACCACAAAATTGCATCGGTTAGAGGAGAATATGGGTGCTATCAATATTGCATTAAGTACTGATGAACACCAAGCAATAATGAATGCTTTGTCAAAGATTGAAGCGCAAGGTGCCCGTTACAGTGAACAAGCGCAAAAAATGATTAATCGTTAAAATATTTGGTATAAGAAAGCTGAAGTGTATTCTGTTACAGTTAACATTTTTGGAAATACAGCTATTCTTTTAAACGATATTGATTTAGAGGCAGTGGTTGGTGGTAATACCGTTACCAATCCTTTCATGGTAACAGAAGTGTATATTAAGGAAGATGGAAATTGGAAAATGGCATCTCTTACTTTTTCACATTTACTTAGAGCAATTAAAATGAAATAAAGACAGGCATCATAAAATAGTTGCTAAAATGGAACTGACATTATTTTTTTGGGTTTTTTAGTAGAGGCTTGCTAAAATGGTCAAATTATTTCATCATAAAAAAATAGAATAGTTTGTTTATCACGAACCAGTATTACAAAAGCAATAAAAAATTATAATTGAATAGTACTTCGTTTAAAATTGGATATTTGTATTGTTGAGCTTCCGCATTAACGAACCTTGAGCCGGCACTTTTTTGTAATAGAAACAAATGTTTAGACACATTGGCGATAATAGAACCTACCATCACAATTTGCGTATAGCATCCTTATTGTCGTTTGTAGCAGGTATTGTGAATGTGGTTGGATTTTTATCGGTGCAGCGATTGACCACCAATGTAACCGGGCATTTTGCTTTTTTTATTGATGATGTGTTTAAACTGAACGTTTGGCACGGAATTATTTTTTTGTTATACATCGTGTTCTTTTTATTGGGTTCTTTCATATCTAGTTTTTTGGTGGAATCTATTTTCAGGTGGAATAAGGCTTACGTATATATTATACCCGCATTATTGGAAAGTGCTTTATTATTTTTTGTGGCATTTTTGGGAAAGCTGATACATACAGCACCCGATACATTGGCCTTTTTACTATTGTTTACCATGGGTTTACAAAATTCATTGGTAACCAACATTTCAAAAGCAACTGTTAGAACTACACATCTTACGGGTTTATTCACCGATTTGGGTATTGAACTTTCGCAGCTATTTTTTTATCATGAACCGGAACAGAAAAAAAAGCTCACTTCGTCTATTCGTTTAAGATTTACAATCATTGCCTTCTTTTTTATAGGCGGTACGGGTGCCGGGTTGCTTTATTCATCACTGAAACTAAAAGTATTGATTGTTGCAGGTGCCGTGTTGTTAATAGGTGCTACTTTCGATTATTGGAAATATGGTATTATTAAAGCCAGACGGAAATACATTCGCAAAACATAGTGTATATATTTTCAACAAAGGCTTCATTAAACGTTGTTGGCCTGATATGCTTAGAGAAAATGTATTTAAAAAAACTCACATTTCTTTTTTATTTAACTTTAAAACTATTTTACTCGTATTCATTTATTCACAACGCTAACCATTCATGTATATGCCAACCAACAACGAAAAAGCTGCCAAAGAAATTATTAACACACTTAATTCCGGCAATTTTTACTGTGAATGTCCTTGTGGCTGTGGTGAAGAAATTCGGTTAAAAGATGCCGATTTGTTTTACTTGAATAATTTTTCTGAATCAGGAAAAGTTGCGCAACAACAAATGTTGGAAGATTTGAAGCAACAACGTAGAGATTTAAAAGAACGAGCAGCGAATATGACCAAACGCCCGCAATTAACAGCCAAAGCGGTGAATATTGGTTTTATATTAGAAAGAATTGCGCCGGCTTTTCCGCATTTCCCTTTTCAACATAATGATTGTCGTTCCTTATTCGACCCCATTGATTATATCATTTTTGAAGGCCTACACAAAAGCGGTATCGTTAATAAAATTATTTTCACAGATATAAAAACAGGCGCAGCTAAATTAAAAAACAACCAAAAGGCCATTAAGGCATTAATTGAAAGCAAAAATGTAAAGTTTCAGATTTATGAATAACCTCACCAATAATCAACTGCTGCAATTTTTTCAATTACAACGCCAAATTTTTGGCGTTTGTCCGCATACCGGAAAAGTGTTTCGCATAAGCGATTGCCAGATTTATGTAAAGAAGAAACCGCAACCTGATTGGTTACAACAAATTGAAGCGGCACAACTACGCATAAATTATGCAGAAGTAAAATTAGATGAAAAAGAAGCGGAAATAAGAGAAAAAGCTCGTGATGCCGGCAGAAAAGAAGCTGAGAAAATGATTAAAAAAATTGATACTATTTTTCAGCCGCTCAAATTAAATCCGGACGATTCAAAAGTTATTTTTCATCCTGTTGATTTTGTTGTTTTCAATGGCATGAAGTCGGGGCAATTGAAAAATGTTTTGTTCCTGGATAAAGTTCAAAAGCAAACAGATAAACGCTTGCAACAAAGCATTCAAAAAGTAATTGAAAAAGGAAATTATGAATGGATTACTTTAAGGGTGGAAGAGAATGGCGCCATAAAGGAAGAGTAATTAGATTTCTATTTGGTTGCTCGTTTAAAAAACAAAATAATTTAGTAGAGTTGCAAACAAGAGAAAAATAAATAAAGCGATAGCGTTAGCAACAAATGTATTTTCAATGACGACTATTGCAACGGTTATGCACTTGTGTAAAATGGGTTGTTTATAATATAAAATCCGGTTTGCCTTTTAAGCCAATCTTAATATTTATCTAGAATGACTGGCTTCTTACAGAGCATGCTTATACATGAAGTAAGTAGCAAAATTGTTTACTTTTGCGGCTCATTCAACTTATCAATCGCTCATCCATCAATCGTCCATAAAATTGAAATTAAGACAAAGAAGAAAAATAGTACGCTACTTAAATATTTTGGATCAGCCCATACAACCCAGTCCATTGGTATTTAGTAGAACTTTTTTATTGTGGGCATTGGTTGGTTTAGTGGGCGGCATAATAGCCGGCTTGTATTGGATTGGTCTGGATTTTTTGATGCACTTTTTTGGTTATTTTAAAGGATGGCAGGTTATTCCTTTAATGGCAACTACCGGTTTATTGGCAGGGTTGGTCATTCATTTTATTGGAGATCCCGGCGAGTTAAATTTAATTGTCAACAATATTCGTTTTAACAAGGGGAAGTTAGATCCTAAGAACAATCCTTCAATGATTGTGTCTTCCTTATTGTGTGTTGCTTCGGGTGGAAGCTTAGGACCGGAAGCGCCATTGGTACAAGTAACCGGATCAACAGGTAGTTGGATTGGAAAATTATTTCGATTAAAAGGAGAAGAATTACGTTCATTAAGTATTGCCGGTATGGCATCGGGATTTACGGCTTTGTTTGGTGCACCATTAGGCGGCAGTTTATTTGCTTTAGAAGTGTTGCATTATGAATATGCGGCTTTGTATTATCAAGCCATTATTCCTGCATTTGTAGCCAGTTGCTTTAGCTACCTCATTTTTGCATTGATTATGCATTTAGGCGTTGGACCTATTTGGAATTTTTCGGCCTATACTTTTTCAGGCATATTCGATTTTGGTTATGCCGTATTGTTTGCCATTGTTGGCGCTGCCATAGGATGGGTGTTTATTCTGGTCACCAAATTTTTAAAAAACAATTTTGAGAAAAAGCCCATTCCTATTTATATCAAAACATGCATTGGCGGCTTATTATTGGGTATTATAGCTTATTACTTACCCTTAACGCGTTATTTCGGTCACCATGAAATTAATGAGTTAATTTCCGAAAAGTTTACATTACAGTTATTGGTTGCGATATTGATTTTTAAAATTATTGCCATTGCTATTAGTGTAACATCGGGTTGGCGGGGTGGTTTTATTATTCCTTTGTTTTTTGTTGGTGCTACATTGGGATTAATTATTCACCAATTATTTCCGGGCACTAATTTATTATTGGCTATGGTAAGTTGTATGGCCGCAGTAAATGCCTGTGTAACGCGCACACCCATGAGTACTACTATTTTATTGGCAACGTTAACCGGCTTTGGACAATTCATTCCCATATTTTTTGCCAGTTTAACCGGCTATTTTCTGGCACCTAAAATACCTTTTATAACTTCACAAATGGAGCAGGAGGAATAATGCATTTTATGCATCGGGAAGAGGAGTTGTAAAATATAAATTACAATTTGGTTTAGGTAGCTTGTTGTTCAAGCATGTGTTTTAATGTAAGACAACTGTTTTCCACATTTTTTAATTGATAAAATATGTAAAACTGTGTTGAGAAGCGCATTTGCAATAATTTATTGCTGTATTTTTCAAGCATAGCTGCATCGGTGGTAATAAGGGTTTTATGTGGTTGTTCTAGGTGTAATCCATACTTTAATTTAAAAATATTCTGTGCATATAACCCACAATCCATGGCATTGCTATTAACCACAGCAGCTTGAAAATTAAGTGACTTAACTTTATCGTAATAACTGGATATACTATCTGCTAATGCCGGATTATGAATAAGTCTAAAATTACCGGTACTGATTAATTGGTTAAAGGTTTTTTCATTTGCAAGGTATTCCGGTACCACATCACCATATTTAAAGAAAAGGAGATACGCAGAATCAATATAAGCTTCAGAAAGAGGGTGATGGTTTAAAATGATTAAAAGAGAATCCTGTCCCTTACTGATTATTTTTTCGCGTTGAATGATATCTGCAATTGCAGCAGAGTCGTTGCAAATATCAACATACAAGCTTTTCATGTATGCTTTTTCTTTTGATTTATCTGATATATGTTCCCGCACATTTTCTGCAATAAAGCCTAGAAATACGGCAATAAAAATCATAAGTCCTTCTAACAGGTATTCCTGCAAATGTTTTTTTTCTTTAGAAAGATGTGGGGGATGTACTTCCATAAATGAAAAAACTGATGGTTAATTAATAAGGTAACTAAAAGGCACCGCGATGTTACATTTTTTTGCTAAAGCAATATAAAAAATAATAGCGAAGTATAATTACGGAATGATAGTTAAAGGTCATAACAAATACATTGTCATTGTAATTTTATAGCTAAGTAAACTCATAATCAATACCTTTCGTGCATTGTGCCCATGTTTTCACTCATTTGTATTATTGGTGCAGGACCTGCCGGTATTACCACTTCAATATTTTTAGCAAAAGCCGGCATACCTCATATACTCTTAGATGCTGCAACATTTCCTCGAAATAAAGTTTGTGGAGATGGTTTAGATATAACCAGCATTCGGATGCTGAATCATATAGATCCTCAAATTATACAGTCTGAAATCAATGGTAATCCGCACTTTAGCAAATCGAATGGTATTAGAAATATTGTGGCTTCGGGTAAAATGCATGATTTTGTGTTTAAGAATAAGAAAAATTTAATACCGGCAGATTTTGTGTTTTTGACCAGCAAAAGAATACATTTTGATTCTTTTTTGCTATCGAAAATCAATAAAGAATATACCACTTTTTTGCCCCAAACAAAGGTAGAGAGTCTGATAAGGGTAGGCCAGCAATGGATATTACATTGTAAAGAAAATGGCATGTCAAAAACAATTTCATGTAACGTAGTAGTTGGTGCAGACGGAGACAGAAGTGTAGTATTAAAATATCTGGGACAAAACAAAGTAAACAGGGAATACCATGCAGCCGCAATTAAGCAATATTGGAAAGGAATTAACCAGATTTCTGAACATCAATTATTAGAGCTATACTTTCCAAAATATGCTCCACTATCTTATTTCTGGATATTTCCATTGCCCAACGGAGAGGCCAATGTTGGGTTTGGTTATGCGCCGCATCAAAGACCTAATCAAAGGCATTTGCGCCAAGATTTCATGCAAATGATAGAAAAGGACAAAGCAATTAAAAACCGATTTGTGAATGCCATACCAACCGGAGACATAGAGGGATGGGGTTTGCCTTTAGCCACCTTACAAAGAAATTTAACCGGTGATGGATGGCTGTTAGTTGGGGATGCCGGTTCATTGGTATCGCCCAATACGGGCGAGGGGATTGGCAATGCCATGCGGTCGGGTTACATAGCTGCAGCATTTATAGAAAGAGCTGCACAAAAACAAGATTTTAGTAGAAAAATGTTCCATAATTATCAGAGGGAAATATTTAAAAGTTTTAGAGATGAGATTGCGCTTAGCCAATTTTTGCATCATTATATTCCTACCTGGCATAATTATTTGTTTCAAGGATTGGTTCAACAAAACTTTTTTATGAATTATTATTTTCAAAACAGTGTTCTTAAATGGTTACAAACGGCGTATTTCAAAAAAATTATTGTCAATATGGATTAGCCATTAAAGGTTATGGTGTGTTTGACTGAAGAAAAAAATAAATAGCAATAGGAAATACAGATAGGGGTAACAAAAAAGGTTTCAGTTAGAATTCTAACTGAAACCTTTTTTGTATAAGTGGGCCCACCTGGGCTTGAACCAGGGACCCCCTGATTATGAGTCAGGTGCTCTAACCAGCTGAGCTATAGGCCCTGAGCTTTTGGCTCAAAGAGGCGCAAAAATAACTAAAATGCGCTATTTTCCAAATCGTTTTCAATTACCCAAGTGATTTCATGCTTTATACAGTGTTCATTACAAAAATTAGTAACCTACATTGGTTGAAAATCGTTCCACTTTTAATTAATTATACCCAATATTAGCTTTTGCTTATTTTTAACCCTTTCAATGGCTGCAATTCTGTTATTTTTGTCCTATTCTAAAAAAATGTTAAACCACTCGTATTTATACCGAATGAAAAAAACGATACTATTACTGCTGCTTAGTGTAGGAACCTTAACAATGGCTCAGGCACAAATTTCTAATTTGTTCCATAAAAAAGGCAAAACCGATTCAACTGCACAACATAAAACACGTAAAGAGCCCAAACCTGTTATTCCCAAAATTAAAACCGACTGGAGCAAGGTAGATGTAAGTAAAGTACCTTCCGATCACTTTTTAGTGCAGTTTGGTAGCGATAGTTGGGTGGGTAAACCCAATCCCGATACCATTGGTACCAAAGGCTTTAGCCGCCATTTCAATGTTTATGCTATGCTTAACAAGCCTTTTAAATCTGATAAGCGTTTTAGTGTAGCGTATGGTTTGGGCGTTGGGTCCAGCAATATTTTCTTCGACCATCGCTATGTAAAAGTATGGGCACCCAGCCAAACACTTCCTTTCGATAGTACAACTCGTTTCAAAAAATCGAAGGTTACCACTATTTATTTGCAAGCACCAGTTGAACTGCGGTATTATTCCAATCCGGTTGATCCGCAACATTCCTGGAAATTTGCTGTGGGTGCCAAAGTGGGTACTTTATTGAAGGCTTATTTCAAAGGGAAAAATTTATTAGACATTAATAACAACAGCCTATACGGCACGCAGTATGTGCAGAAAGAAAGCAATAAAAAATTCTTTAATGGAACGTTCTTAGCGGCAACTGCCCGAGCGGGATACGGAAATGTTTCCCTGAACATTGACTACTCGGTACTCGGTGTACTAAAACAAAATGCCGGGCCGGTGATGAATACACTTTCCATAGGCCTTACGATTAGTGGATTGTAAGTATTGATGCTGATAACAAAAGCTTTTGCCCTTTTAGCTATTGGCTAAAGGGGCATTTTATTGGCCGGCATTTATACAATACCTTTGTATAAAATAATTGCCCTTTGATAGATAAACAACAAATAGTAGCCGAAGAAAAAGCCATATTAATTGGCTTGGTGACCAAGGAGGATACGCCCGAACAAATAGAGGAATACCTGGATGAATTGACATTTTTAGCTGAAACAGCCGGAGCTATAACACTGAAGCGGTTTGTACAAAAATTACCGCACCCCGATAGTCGCACCTTTATTGGAAAAGGAAAATTAGAAGAAATAAAAGCCTATGTTCAAACCAAAGGGGTTGCATTGGCTATTGTAGATGATGAACTAAGCGGCTCACAAATTTCAAATATTCAAGACGCCATTGGTATTAGAACCATTGACCGGAGCGATTTAATTTTAGACATTTTTGCGCGTCGTGCCCGCACTGCACAGGCAAAAGTGCAGGTTGAATTGGCGCAATACCAATATTTATTACCTCGCTTAAAAGGTATGTGGAAACACTTAGAACGCCAGGGTGGAGGTATTGGTACACGTGGACCCGGTGAAACTGAAATAGAAACCGACCGCCGAATTGTAAAAGATAAAATCGCTTTACTGCGCAAACGTTTACAGGAAATAGATAAACAGGCCTTTACACAACGTAAGGAAAGGGGTGAATTTATTCGTGTTGCATTGGTAGGCTATACCAATGTGGGTAAAAGCACCATCATGAATCTTTTAAGTAAAAGCGAAGTGTTTGCTGAAAATAAACTCTTTGCCACTTTAGATACCACTACTCGCAAAGTAGTATTTGAGAATACACCTTTCTTATTAAGCGATACAGTAGGGTTTATAAGAAAACTGCCGCACCATTTAGTAGAAAGTTTTAAAAGCACCTTAGATGAAGTGCGTGAAGCGGATATTTTATTGCATGTGGTTGATATTTCGCACCCAAAATTTGAGGAGCAAATGGGAACCGTGCAAAAAACCCTACAAGATATTAAAGCCTTTGATAAACCCATACTCACCGTTTTCAATAAAATGGATTTGTATGAAGCTAAATATTTCGATGAGTGGCTTTCTGATGAGATAAAAACAGATATTTTGAACGATTTGTATAGTAAATGGCAACACCTTACCGATGGGAATTGTGTATTCATTGCAGCGGCGGAAAAAAGAAATATTGAGCAATTAAGGAAAGAAATATTGGAAAAAGTTCGGAAAATGTATCAGGTACGTTATCCTTATAAAACAGTACACTTTTAACCATGTGGTGGAAGAAACAAGGGGAGGAGTGGGTAAATGCCGGTCCGTTATTACAATGGTTTCAGCCGGGCGAACAGGGGTTAAAATTAGCAGAAATAGCGGGCAAAACTATTACTTTGGCACAATGGAATGGTCGTCATTTTGCTTTTGCCAAAAAATGTCCCCATGCCGGAGGCATACTGGCAAATGGTTATATAGATGCGCAGGGTTGTATTACTTGTCCTTTACATCATTATAAATTTAATATGGAAAACGGCCGTAATGTAACAGGCGAAGGTTATTATTTAAAAACATATGCTGTAAAAATTGAGGCAGGTGATTGGTGGGTGGCGCTATCCTAAAGGAAATCACAGATTCAGCTAAAATATTTTAGCATTTTTTAGTAGGATATTTTGCAGAAAAACATTTTTCCCTATTTTTGCGCTCCGCAATTGCGGAAGGTATTCCCGAATAGCTCAGTTGGTTAGAGCATCTGACTGTTAATCAGAGGGTCACTGGTTCAAGTCCAGTTTCGGGAGCGAAAATCGAAAGGTAGTCCAAATGGCTACCTTTTTTTATTAATGTTTTTAAAGATCGAATAATCATCAGTTAATTCACAGTTTATACTTTGATATTTGGCATAGGACAGACTTTGGTCTTGATGGAAACAGTTAAGTAGCAAACCTGAAATCTTAATCATTGTATTTTATATATTAATTTCATTTTGCTTTAGCTGAATGAATGGTTTTATACGAATATTCAGGGAACCTTTCTACTTTTGCCAATCATGTTAACAACGCCAAGACTGCTGCTGCGCAATTGGAAAGAGGAGGACATAGACTCCTTCATAGCTATGAATGGGGACATTGATGTAATGCGCTATTTTCCCAGCATTTTAATGCCAGAGCAAACCAAGGCATTATACCAACGCATACAATTACATTTTCAGCAAAATGGCTTTGGTTTGTATGTAGTAGAAGAAAAAGCGACAGGAGCATTTGTAGGGTTCACCGGATTAATGACTCCAAGCTTTACCGCTTTTTTTACACCTTGTATTGAAATTGGATGGAGGTTAAGAAAACAATTTTGGGGCAAGGGATATGCAACGGAAGCTGCCAGCGAATGCTTAAAGGAAGCATTCTCAAAACTAGAATTGACTAAAATTTATTCATTTACTTCTATACATAATAAAGCCTCAGAAAAAGTAATGCAGAAACTAGGTATGGAGAAAGAAGGTACGTTTCCTCATCCTAATATACCCATTCACCATTATTTAGACGAGCATGTTTTGTATAGTATATCGTCGATTCATAAATAGCTTAAAATGAAAAATTATCGTTTCTGTGTTTTGCTTGCTGTTATGTTAATTTTAAAATCTGTAAGCGGACAAACTGCAGAAATGCAACCACCTGCTAATCATGTAGTAAAAGGGTATTTTAGTTTTATCATTCCTTGGGTAACTATCTCAAAAAGTGGAACAACAACTGAATTTCAGAAGTATACAACAATAGGCTTTCCTGTAGGTATAAATATTTACTATAACAAAAAGTTTGGTGTTAGTTATGAAGTTACTCCGATTGTGCAATGGTATCAACCATCAGGGGGAACTGTATTTAGTAAAACAAATAACTTGTTATTTGACCCTGGAATAATATTGCGAGGAAAAAATGGATTTAACTTTGTTCCGAGATTAGCCTTCGAAACACAAGGGCGATATGGATTTACTCCTGTTTTTAATAAAGTATATTTAAAAACAAAAGACATGGATTATTGGTTTTCAATTTCAATACCAACACGTTTTGGGAATGATTTACCTGTATCTGTTGGAGGAAATTTGCAAATAGGGTTTACTTTCAACTAAAAAAAAGGGCCATCCTGTAGAAACAGAATAGCCACTAACGATTGCTTGCCATATGAAAACTCGTCATCAATAATTTCTCTCTTGTCTTCTCTATGCACTGTAAAAATGCAACAATTTATTTTTAAAAAGAAATATTATTTGTTTGTATTTATGATGTCCAAATGCTTTAATTTATTGTAAGTAATTATAAATCAATTATTTATGAAAAAATAAATGTTATGTCCAAAGTAAATATAAAAAAATACTATTTGATTGTTTTTATTTTTTTATCACCTTTTATTTTCAAAATGTCTTTTTTTGGTACTAAATCACGAAAACAAAACACGTATATTTTATTTTAATACGAGTTTGACATTGGTATTTTGCTATTACAAAGTAATGACCCAAAGCGGAATATTTAGGAAGGCAAATGGTTAAATAATCATCAATTAAATGTGAATTAATTGTAACAAAATGACCATAAAATCGTTATAGATTTAGCAGTTGATTCTCATTTTTCTTTTAAAAGATTCCCAATTTTTAAACAAGCGAACTTTTGTTTTGTTGAGGCTTATGTTTTTTGTAAATTTAAACCTCGATTAAGGCTTGCTATTTCAGCTGTTTTAATTTGCACATTTACAAGCAACTACAAACAATATCAGTTCATTTATCATATTAAAACGATTGTCATGATAACGTTAAATGTCAATAACAAGACCTACAACTTAGATGTAGCTCCGGATATGCCCTTGTTGTGGGCTATTCGCGATTATGTGGATTTAACAGGTACCAAATTTGGATGCGGTATTGCGCAATGTGGGGCCTGTACTGTTCACGTTAATGGGAGCCCCGTTAGGTCGTGCAGTTTTCCGGTAGCTGCTGCGGTAGGAAAAAATATTACCACTATTGAAGGTTTGGCCGACAATAAAATTGGTGAGGCAGTTGAAAAAGCTTGGATAGAATTGCAGGTGCCTCAATGTGGGTATTGTCAATCAGGCCAAATTATGAGTGCTACGGCTTTGTTGAAAAACAAACCCAAACCAACCGATGCAGATATTGATGCCGCTATGATGGGCAATTTATGCCGCTGCGGTACTTATCAACGTATTCGCTCGGCCATTCATAGGGCTGCTGAAATCATCAATGCTTAATGCTTAAAAATATTTACATATGTCTGAGTCAACTACCACTACGCTACATCGCCGCCAATTCCTGAAATTATCAGGATTTACCGGCACCGGTCTCATGCTGGGTCTTTCTTTAAAAGCCAATGGCGAATCTGTTATAGAAAAAATAACGCGCTCTTATTTAGATAAAGAAAGGCTAGAAACAATAGCCGGAAATACGGATGCTTATAATCTTACCCCATTTGTCATTATTGAACCATCCGGTACTATTACAATCATGAATCCTCGCCCAGAAATTGGACAAGGTGTTTTTCAATCGGTTCCTTCCTTAATAGCTGAGGAACTAGAAGTGCCTTTAGATGGCGTTACTATTTTACAAACCGGTGGCCAAAAGAAATTTGGAAATGGACAGTTTGCGGGTGGTAGTGCATCAATTAGAACCAGCTATACCCAAATGCGCCAAATTGGTGCAGCAGCAAAAGACATGTTAATTGCTGCAGCAGCGCAACAATGGGGTATTCCTGTTGCCGAATGTTATGCAGATAATGCCAAAATAATTCATAAACCTTCGGGGAAAACAGTTGGATATGGGGCAGTGGCCGAAGCTGCATCAAAATTAGAAGTGCCCAAAAATCCGGCATTGAAAGAGCCTAAAGATTTTAAAATATTAGGCAAACGTTATCCAAGACCCGATGTTCCTTTAAAATCAACCGGTAAAGCCATTTTCGGAATCGATGTTAAAGTACCCGGAATGGTTTATGCATCTATTGAACGCTGCCCTGTTTTTGGTGGTAAACTGGTGAAGTATGATGATACTGCCGCTAAAAAAGTGAAAGGCGTTATTGGTGTAGAAACTTGTGAGCGCGACATTAACGGGCATCATTCGGTTGGGGTGGCTGTTTTGGCAGAAAACTACTGGGCTGCTTTGCAGGGAAGAAAAGCATTAAAGGTTACATGGGACTATGATGGACATGAATCATTCAACTCCAACAGCTTTGCCGAAAGTTTACGTCAGGCAGCAAAAGAAGAAGGGGCCATTGATCATGAACAAGGGAATTTCGATAAGGCTTTTGCGGATGCCCCTGTAAAATTGGAGGCATTTTATGAAACGCCTGTTGTATCACATTCAGCCATTGAGCCGATGAATTGTATCTGCAATTGGTACGACAATAATAAAATTGAAATATGGGCATCTACGCAAGTGCCTGGCCGTATCATGGATCAATTCACTAAAAAATACAATATCCCTGAAGAGAGCATTACCATACATGTTTTATTCAGTGGCGGTGGTTTTGGAAGAAGATTATATCCCGATTATGTGGAAGAGGCATTGGAATTAAGTAAAAAAGTGGGCAAACCGGTTAAATCCATTTGGACAAGAGAAGATGATACCAAAATGGGTCCTTTCCGCCCCATGACTTTCTCTGCATTTAAGGGAGGGTTAGATGCAAATGGTAATCCCGTTGCCTTTCAACATAAAGTAATTTCTCCCACATTAGATGGGAATAAAAATTATGATAAAACGAAGGCCAACAAAACCATGACCGAAGGCATCAGCGAACAGAAATATGAAATTCCCAACATGAAAAATCTGTTCGTATTTCAATATATGCCTGTACCATTGGCAGCTTGGCGAGCAGTTACCAGCACCACTTTGGCATTTTCACATGAATGCTTTTTAGATGAAATGGCGGTCGCTGCCAAAAAAGACCCGATGGATTTTAGAATGGCCATGCTAAGTAAACCCAGTGATACCAAAACATTAATGCAAAAATTACGTGAGGTATCAAAATGGGATACACCTTTACCCAAAGGTTGGGGCCGAGGGGTGGCACAATGGGAGTTTTTTGCAGGAATAGCCGGCTATGTTATTGAAGTTTCTAAAAAAGGAAATGGCATTAAAATAGAAAAGGCATATGCGGTTATTGACTTAGGAACAGTGGTGAATCCTGATACAGTAGAAGCGCAAGTGCAAGGTGCAGCGGTAATGGCATTAGGTGCCGCCATAAAAAATGGTATTACTTTTAATAACGGACAAACTGTTCAAAGTAATTATAACAATAATCCCATAGTTCGTATTAATGAAATGCCGCCGGTAGAGGTACATATAATTGCCAATGGAGGCCCAGTTATTAAAGGAGTGGGTGAACCCGGATTACCACCTTTTGCTCCTGCATTGTGCAATGCTATTTATGCCGCAACCGGAAAAAGAATAAGAAAACTTCCTTTTGATATTAACAACATTGTTTAATCCAATTACACGCATACTTTAAATATGAAAAAAATTATTAGCAGCATGGCTTTATTAACGCTTGGTTTTTTGGCTGTTTCATTTCAACAAGATAAAGCATTAAAGGAAAGTATTGCAAGAGGCAAAGAGGCCTATGCTTTGTATTGTCAAAACTGCCATATGGAAAATGGAAAAGGACAGGAAGGTATGTTTCCACCTTTAGTAAAAACCGATTTTATGCAAAAGCCTATTGAGGCATTTGTAAGTGTTATTTTAAAAGGGCAACAAGGTACCATTACCGTTAATGACGTAGAGTATAATAACGTTATGCCTGCTCAGGATTATTTAACCAACGAACAAATTGCAGACATTATTAATTATACACGAAATAGTTGGGGCAATAAATTAAAAGGCATGGCTACACCCGATAAAGTAAACGGTATGCGTAATTAAGAAGTTTTAAAATGAGGCATGAAAGAAATAAAAGATATTATTGTTGCTTACACCAAAGCCTGTGCTTTACAACAGCATACGGCTTTGGCAACAGTGGTAAAAGTTGAAGGTTCCTCATACAGAAGGCCGGGTGCCAGAATGTTGGTGAATGAAACGGGTGAACTTACCGGTGCTATCAGTGGCGGTTGTTTAGAAGGTGATGCATTGAAGAAAGCATTATTAGCCATACATCAAAATAAAAAGAAAATTGTAGTTTACGATACTACCGATGAAGATGATGCTAAATTGGGTATTCAGTTAGGATGTAACGGAATTGTATCCATTTTATTTGAGCCATTACCATTAGAAGTTGAAGTGCCCAACAATCCGATAAATGCCTTACGGAATGCCATTGCTGATAGAAGTAATACGGGTATAGTTATATGTGGATTTGATCCTTCTTCCCAACAACATTTAGGAACCACGGAACTGAACTTACTCCCTTTTTCCATACAGAAAGCCATTACCGATATTTTACAAACAGAAAAGATTAATGATGGCCATATTACGCAAGAATGGGAGGGTTCCCAACAGCAATTGTTTATACAACAGGTTCAACCTTCCATACAATTAATAATTGTTGGGGCGGGAAATGATGCCATTCCTTTAGCCAGAATGGCTGCAATAGCCGGCTGGCATATAGTATTGGCCGATGGCAGAAAAACTCATGCAACGGCTCAACGCTTTCCTCAAGCGGAACAAATACTGGTGGGAAAACCGCAAGAAGTGGTTCCTCAATGGCCGATAGATACAAATACCGCCATTGTATTAATGACACATAATTATAATTATGATTTAGCTGTGTTAGCGGAATTGCAAAAATTACGTCCATTGCCATACATCGGCTTATTAGGCCCCGCTTCTAAAAGAGATAGATTATTGAATGATTTGGCTGAACAGGGAATTGAGTTCTCTGATGATCAAAAAAAGAATATTTATGGTCCTACCGGCTTAAACCTTGGAGCAGAAACTGCTGAAGAAATTGCTGTTTCAATAGTAGCAGAAATTATGAGCGTATTAAATAAAAAAAATCCGTATCACTTACGTGATAAATCAGCAGCCATTCATGCAAATCATTTATGAAAACAGGCATCATTATATTAGCTGCAGGCGCTGCAACAAGAATGGGTAAACCTAAAATGTTATTGCCTTATGGCGAAAAAAATCTATTGCAACACATTGTTCAACAGGCACAACAAATACCATCTGAAGGCACATTAATTGTTACCGGTTATTATGATGCCATGATAAAACAAGCATTCAATAATTATCCAATATACTTGGTATATAATGAACAATGGAAGGAAGGAATGGCTTCTTCTATAAAATTGGGATTACAGTGGTGGCTTGAACAGAATAATGCTTTAACACAAATAATGATTTTAGTGAGTGATCAACCTTATTTAAATGCTGATATTTTAAATAAACTATTACAGCAACAACAACAAACAAAAAAGGGAATCATAGCGGCCACTTATGAAGGAATAACAGGAACCCCTGTTTTGTTTTCGCGCCAATATTTTTCCCAATTACTTCAATTGAAGGGAGATAAAGGTGCCGGAAATATTTTAAAAGCATTTCCTGAAGATGTAGCTACCATTTCTTTTGAAGCGGGAAAATATGATATTGATACACCGGAGGATTATGAACAATTTTGCCTCCACAATAACTAAACCATGTTAATTGATTCGCATCAGCGCATACATACTTATCTACGTATATCTTTAACCGATAATTGCAATCTTAGATGTTTTTATTGTATGCCGGCTGAACAATATAGTTTTATGCCTGCAGCACATTTAATGCAGCCTTCTGAAATTTTTGAGTTGGCCAAGATATTTGTTGCACAGGGTGTTACTAAAATTCGTTTAACCGGTGGCGAACCTTTGGTAAGAAAAGATGTGGCTGAAATTATTCATTTGCTGGCAAGTTTACCGGTATCATTAACCTTAACAACCAATGGTATAAGGGTTCACCAATTTGTTGATGTATTGAAAGCAGCAGGCATAACATCAATCAATGTTAGTTTAGATACCTTACAAAAAGATAAATTCAAACAACTAACCCGCCGCGATGAGTTTGAACGGGTAAAAAATAATATTGACCTGTTGCTTCAACATAATTTTAAAGTAAAGGTAAATGCAGTAGTGGTGAAGGGAGTGAATGAAGATGAGTTGTTAGATTTTGTGCAATGGACACAACATACCCCCATTGACGTACGTTTTATTGAATTTATGCCTTTTGAAGGAAATCAGTGGAAAAGCGATAAATTGGTAACCTATCAACAAATGTTAGATAGAATTGCATCAGTGTATGATATTGTGTCTATTCCGGGCGATATACACGACACCAGCAAGCAATTCAAGGTGCATAATTTTGTAGGAACTTTTGCCATGATAACTACCATGAGCGCACCTTTTTGTGAAGGTTGTAATCGTATTCGATTAACGGCAGATGGTAAAATGAAAAACTGCTTATTTGGTGCCGATGAAACAGATTTGCTAACACCTTTAAGAAATCATCAAGATGTATTGCCATTAATTCAACGAAATATATTGGCCAAACATAAAGCTTTGGGAGGTCAATTTTCTAATCAATTTAATTTAATTGATGCCAATAGCTTGCACAATAGAAGCATGATTGCTATTGGCGGATAATGTGAATAATGAAAATTATGATTGCAGTAAATACCGCAAAAAAAATAATTGCTGAACATTGTGTGCAACTACCTGTTGTGCAGGTTGATTTACTCAATGCCCTGAATTATGCATTAGCAGAAGACCTATTTAGTCCTATTCAATTTCCGGCATTTCGTCAATCATCAATGGATGGCTATGCAATTTATTGGGAAGAAAAAGCCAACCCCTTATTCATTCAGGCAGCTATGCCGGCTGGCACAGAACAACCCTTATTATTACAGAAAGGAAAAGCCATTCAGGTATTTACCGGAGGTCCTATACCGGATGGTGCCAATTGTGTGGTTCAAAAAGAATGGGTTACCGTCAACAATTCAGCCATTGAAATTCACCTCAACAACAACATTCAATTGGGTGATCATATTCGCAATATTGGCAGTGACCTGCAAAAAAATACTTTATTGCTGCAAAAGCATACAGTTATACAACCGTCGCATATTGCTTTAATGGCTAGTGCCGGTATTACAACCGTAAAAGTTTTACAAAAGCCTTCTGTTGGTATTTTAATTACCGGTAACGAGTTGGTACAGCCCGGTAATACATTATCATTTGGTAAAGTGTACGATTCAAATGCTTTTACCATTCAAGCACATTTAAAAAAGGTTGGCATAACACAAATGCAAGTACGTTATGTTTCCGATAATTTGCAGGAAACGGAAAATTCTATAAAAGAGTTACTACTGCATCACGATATGATAATTATTACCGGTGGCGTTAGTGCCGGTGATTATGATTATGTTCCACAAGCTTGTATCAATGCCGGCGTGCAACAACATTTTCATAAAGTAAAACAACGCCCGGGAAAACCTTTGTTTTTCGGCACACAAAAAAATAAGCTGGTATTTGGTCTACCGGGAAATCCGGCCGCGGTAATTTCCTGCTTATATCAATATGTTATTCCTGCTATTGATCAAATATGTGGTACACATACTATTCAAGCCACAACAGCTAAAGTAAGTACAGCATTTCAAAAAAACATTCCATTAACCCAATTTTTAAAAGGATATTTGGAGGGAAACACGGTTAAAATTCTTCCTGCTCAGGCTTCCTATCAATTAAGTGCCTTAACCAATGCCAATTGTTGGATAGAATTAGAAGAATCAGATACACAAATTGAATCAGGGGCAGAAAAAAGAGTTTATTTGTTTTTATAATATAACTGTATGCATGAAATTTGGATTTATTTGTTATTCTTTTTGGTGGCTTTTTTCTATTCCAGTATTGGACATGGAGGCGCCAGCGGTTACTTAGCTGTAATGGCGCTTTTAAATTTTACACCGGCAGTAATGAAACCAACTTCTTTGCTACTGAATACTTTGGTTTCATTCATTGCATTTGTATCATTTTACAGAGCCGGACATTTTAAATCAAAATTATTGTGGCCGCTAATTGCAGCTTCCATACCCTTTGCTTTTTTAGGCAGCATTTTGCCTGTATCTGAATTGATATATAAGAAATTATTGGGTGTGGTATTGCTTATTTCTATTTTACGCTTGTTGTATCAAAATGCTGAAAAGCCCGTGGTAAAAAATCCGAAGTGGTATGTATTGTATATCATTGGTGCATTAATTGGTTTAGTGTCGGGTATGATAGGTATGGGCGGAGGCATATTATTGGCACCGGTTTTATTACTGATGAGTTGGGCTACACAAAAGCAAACAGCCGCTATTTGTGCTATCTTTATTTTCTTAAATTCAATTTCGGGAATGGTAGGGCAACTAAAAACCGGTTTCCCGCTCAGTACCCAAATTATTAGCATTATAGTCATTGTTTTAGCAGGCGGATGGTTGGGTGCATACATTGGTTCAAAAAAATTAAACGAAAAAGGCATGAAATACATGTTGGCCATTGTACTAATCATGGCATCCATTAAATTATTATTGGTTTAATTTGTACGTATGCAAGTATTGGTTTTTGGAAGTCTTACAGATATTGTTGCGCCTTTGCCTAACGATATAATCTGTGATAATACGGAACAATTGATTGGCTTGCTGGAAGCAAAATATCCGGCAATAAAAACAACCACCTATTTTATAGCTGTAAATGGAAAAATGATACGAGAAAACACTCCATTGCAACCAACAGATACGGTAGCCTTAATGCCGCCATTTTCAGGAGGATAGTGCCATGTTAGAAAGCATAAATGAACGGTATAGCCGTCAAATCATATTACCGGGTTTTGGTGAAGCAGCCCAGCAAAAACTGCGGCAAGCCAAGGTGTGTATTGTTGGTATGGGTGCTTTAGGATGTCCTGCATTACAATATTTAACAGCAGCAGGTGTTGGCAATATGGGTATTGTTGATGGGGATGTGGTTCAATTACACAACTTACATCGTCAGCCACTTTTTTTTTCTAATGAAGTTGGCGCATTAAAAGTAATGGTGGCGAAACAAAAAATGCAGCAACTCAATCCGTTGGTAAACATAACGGATTACCCTTTCCATATTCATCCGAAAAACGCATTGCAAATACTCAGCGAATACGATATAGTTATTGATGCAACCGACAATTTTCCAACAAAATATTTATTAAATGATGCTTGTGCAATATTGCAAAAGCCATTGGTGTATGGAGCTGTTTCACAATATGAAGGTCAAGTATCTATTTTTAATAATAATTTGAATGGCGGAAAAAATATACAATATCGAGATGTATTTCCCGACCCGGCCGCTACGGCAAATATTCAATCCTGCGAACAATCAGGTGTATTAGGCGTTTTGCCGGGAATAATCGGCACATTACAGGCAACTGAAGTGATTAAATTTATTACGGGTATGGGAAAGTTGTTGGACGGACGGTTATTAACTTATAGAAGCTTAGAAACTCAGTTTTATGAAATTGAACTTACTAAAAATGCTAATGCTGTAAACATAAATGTAGATGAGTTTCAGCAAACAGATTATCAGCATATCTGTAATGCAGCGTCAACGGAAGAGTCGTTAAGTGTTGATCAGTTTAAGCAAATGCTGCAACAGCAATTATTGTTTGTTGTAGATGTTAGAGAGATGGGCGAATTGCCGCATGTAAATTTTGTAGATCATCAAATACCTTATTCACAAATAATACAAGCGGAAAATAATTTGCATATTCCCGTAACGAATAAAAACATTTGTATAATTTGTCAACAAGGTGTTCGTAGCAGAAATGCTGCTACTATTTTTCAAAGCAAAACTTTGCAAAAAATATTTCATTTGCAAGGCGGGTTAAATGCATATTTCAACAGTTAAATGTATGAGTGAAAAAAAAATAAAAAACATTTTTGTAGAAGGGCCTATTTCCCCACAAAAAATTGCAGAGAGTATAGCACAACATGCCAGTAAAAAAAATATTGGAGCACATAGCATATTTTTAGGACAAGTACGGGCCGATGAAAAACCCGAAGGCATAGTTACTGCTATTGAATATACGGCATATGTTGATATGG
>Ga0078972_1003474_pt1 | contig 47174 bp, 43 predicted proteins | sample YelNatPaOPGAMG01_FD_67568 | JGI IMG/M metagenome (GOLD analysis project Ga0078972, IMG submission 67568) | Hot spring thermophilic microbial communities from Obsidian Pool, Yellowstone National Park, USA - OP-RAMG-01 (SPADES assembly) (version 2) | ecosystem: Environmental > Aquatic > Thermal... | reverse complement strand
TCTGAAGTGCCGGCGCTTCCGGCAGACGCTGCTCTGCCATGGAGAGGTGCAGCTCGGCGAGCCCGCGGCGGAGCGGGTGCGGCGGCTTTGGGCGGCGAGTCCGGCTCAGCCGGCGAGCACTGCGGGTGAAGAGCAGTGCTTCGAGACTCCCGATGGCGCGGCGATGCGCACCACCCTGCCGCTGGCGAAAGCGGCGATTGCGTATCTGGCTTCGATCTGGCCGGCTGCGGCGCCGTTCGACGAGCTGCTGGCGGCCCTGCCGCAGGCGGACCGCGATGCGAAGATGACGGCAGAGCTGCTGCTCATCGCCTACGCCACCGGCCTGGTGGAATTGCACGCGTGTCCCTCGCCCTTCGCGCGCGAGGCCGGCGAGCGGCCGCGCGCGTTCCGGCTGGCGCGCTACCAGGCCGGGCGCGGCCGGCTCGTCTCGACGCTGCGGCATTCCAGCGTGGAGCTGGAAGACCGGGCGGCGCGCGAATTACTCATGCTGCTGGACGGAACGCGCGACCGGGCCGCGATCCTGCGCGACTTCGAGGCGCTCACCGGCGGGCCCATCGAGCCCGCCAGGCTCGAACCGGCCCTCGCCGCCTTCGCGCGCCTGGCCCTGCTCGAAGCCTGATTGACCTCGATCCCGCTAGAACTGCGAACGCACCACCGCGGGCATGTCCACGGCGACCACGCGGCCCGGTCTCACCATGGCCGCCGTGATCGGATCGTGCCGGGCCAGGTACCGCCGCACCGCTTCGTGATTGTCGATCGGCAGCACGCGGACGTCCTGCGCGTGCGGAATCCGGCAGATCGTGTCCGGCGGATCGCCTTCGCGCACGCAGGACGCGATCGTGAATACGCCGGTGTCCCGCACGACCGCTCCGTTGATGCGGATCTCCTTCACGCGATGGCCGTATGGCGCGTGCGCCACGAACCGCACCGTCATCCCCGACGGGCGCGGCAGCCAGCCGCCGAACAGTTTATCCGGGTCGCGCGCATACACGTGTTCGATCTCGCGCTCCCAGAATTCGCGTAGTTGCCGGCCGGTGACTTTGCCTACCTTGATCCGCCCGGTGACCGGATAGGCGTTCCAAAGGTCCGCCTCGGTGATCGGGCCCGGCGCGATGGGCGGGCCGAAGCGGAACCCGTTCGAAAGCGCGATCCCGGTTCCGGCCGCCTCCCGCACCGCGTCGGCGAGCATCATGTCGAGGCTCGTCTCGGCCACCTCGTACCGCATGAGCGGCACTTCGGTGTGCCCGATGACGCGATCCATCCGGCTGCGATAGGGCGCCAGGCTCCTGTCCACGATCTGCTTCACCTCGGGATCCTCGCCGAAGCGGTTCGCGCGCAACTCGATGAGCTCCCATTTCCGGCTCGTGATTTTTCCGTTTTGGACCGTCAAATCGAGCCGGCCCAGAAACGAGCCGAAGCTGCCGGGCTCGACGACCCAGGTGTTGCCCCGAACGATCGGCTCATACGTGCGTTCGTGCGTGTCGCCCGAGAGCAGAATGTCCACGCCGCGCAGTTTACCGGCCATCTGGACCGATTTTGGCAGCCCAACATGCGTCAGCAAAACGAGGATATCCACCTTGGGCCGCAGCTCGTCGAGGAGCGGCTGCAGGATCCGCTCGCCCTCGAACACGAGGCCGGCGCTGTACTCCGGCGGCTGCCGCGTGGGCACCTCGGGGTCGGTGAACCCAAGGATTCCTATGCGCACGCCGTTCACCTCTTTGATGAGATAGCGCGGGAACACCGGACGCCTCGTCTTCGCGTCCAGGATGTTGGCCGCGACGGTGGGATAGCGCAGCGCGCCGGTGTCTTTCTCGAGCATGCGTGCGCCATATGCGACCTCCCAGTTGCCCGGGATCGCGAGGTCGAGGCCCAGAGCGTTCAGCGCGGGGATCATCACCTCGCCTTTGCTCCAGGCCGCGGGAGCCGAGCCCTGGAAGGTGTCGCCCGCGTCCATGAACAGCACCTGGCCGGGGCGCTCGGCGCGAATCCTTTTGATAGCGGCTGCCATGCGCGCAAGGCCGCCTGCCGTCGTGATCTCGTCCTTGCCGCCGTGCCAGAACAGCTCGGGGTGCGGCTCCAGTTGCGCGTGCAGATCCGCGAAGTAGGCGAGCGTCACGTCTTTCGCGGCCGCGGTTCCCAAAAAGGCGGCTGTCATGAGTGTTGCCGTCAGAATGCGCTTCACGCGAGCCTCCCGTCAGTAACGAATCGCCTGATAACCCTCCGAGATCATCTGCGAGAGCTTCACAATTCCTTGCGGGACGATCTCGTTGGGTTTGGGATCGAGTTTCTCGACGGGAATTCCCAACTGGGTCAGCGCGTTGTTGCAGACGATGAACTTCACGCCCGATTGCTGGGCGGCACGGATGAAGCCCGCGGTCGGAGCGGGCCTCGCACCGGTCTGCTCGAACAGTTGAACGCCGCGGCCGTACGCGAGGACCGCGACTTCTTCCAGATACCCGGATTCTTTCGCGATCCTGGCCTGCTTGAACATCATGTTCGCCGTTTGCAGGTCTTCGAAGCCGGTGGTCAGCACGAACACCAGCTTGCCGTGCGGCACGCGCGCCGGCGCGGCCTGAGGCGCGGCGATCGCGGCGACGGCAAGGATCAACGCGGCAGCGGACGCCGCTCTGGCTGGACGCAAATTGAGCATCTTTTCCCCTCGTGACGATGTTGGATTGCCGGTGGTAAGCGACAATCGTTCTTACCTGTGCAGACTCAATTCGGGAGAGGGAGGTGACGGGCCAGCGGTGTTGTTTTCTTTCCCTGCGTCTCGGCGCGAGGTGACGTCGTTTCACGCCGCAAAGGCGCAAAGGCCTGGCTACCCCACCGGCACGGTCACCTTGCCGCGCCGCAGGTAGCCGAGTTTCTCCGCTTCGCGCGTCAGTTCGTCCCGGAATTTCGGGTGGGCGATCTGGATCAGCGCTTCGGCGCGCTGCCGCAGGTTCTTGCCGTGCAGGTAGGCGACGCCGAACTGCGTCACCACGTACCGCACGTCGCCGCGCGTGGTCACCACGCCCGCGCCCGGCTTCAGCATCGGCACGATGCGCGTGATCGTATCATCCTTCGCCGTCGCCGCCAGCGCGATGATCGGCACGCCGCCCTTCGACCGCGACGCCCCGCGAATGAAGTCCACCTGCCCGCCGATCCCGCTGAAAGGGACGTGCCCGATCGAATCCGCGCACACCTGCCCGGTCAGGTCCACCTCGATCGCCGAGTTGATCGCCACCATCTTGTCGTTCTGCGCGATAACGAACGGGTCGTTCACGTACGCCGAGCGGTGGAACTCGCAGATCGGGTTGTCGTGGATGAAGTCGAACAGCTTCTTCGTCCCGAGCACGAATCCCGCGATCACCTTGTGGGCATGGATGGTCTTCTTCTCGTTGTTGATGACGCCGCTCTGGATCAGGTCGATGATCTCGTCGGAGAACATCTCCGAGTGCACGCCCAGGTCCTTGTGGTCCTTGAGCGCGATCAAAACGGCTTCGGGGATGCCGCCAATGCCGGTCTGCAGCGTGGCGCCGTCCGGGATCAACTCCGCGACGTGCCGCGCGATGGCATGGTGCAGCTCCGTGATCCGGCATTTCTTGTACTGCGCCAGCGGGCGCGAAGTTTCCACGAAGGCGTGCACTTTGCTGACGTGCAGAAACGAGTCGCCCAGCGTGCGCGGCGCCTGGTCGTTCACCTCGACGACGATCCGCCGGGCGCACTCCGCGCCGGTCAGGGAAATGTCGACGCCGGCCCCCAGGCTCATGTATCCGTGTTCGTCCGGAGGCGTGCACTGGATCAGCGCCACATCGATCGGCATCGCGCCGGACTGAAACAGGCCTTCGATCTCGCTCAGGAAAATCGGAATGAAGTCGCCGCGGCCCTCCTGCACGGCCTTGCGGACATTGGCTCCCATGAACAGCGAGTTATGGCGGAAGTGCCCCTCGTACTGCGGCTGGGTGTAATCGGCGCTGCCCATCGTGGCAATATGGACGATCTCCACGTCCCGAAGCTCCGGCGCGCGCTTCAGCATGGCCTGCACCAGGGATTCCGGCTCCGCGCAGCCCTGATGAATCAGGACCCGGTGCCCGGATTCGATCACGCGCACGGCTTCTTCGGGAGTCTTCACCTTCGCTCGATACTGTTCCGTCCAGCGCATTGGTTTCCTCGGTTATTCGGAGCCCTGCTCGATCGGATCGAGCAGGAGTTCGTTCAGCGCGCGGTGCGGGATCTTCCACGCTGCCGCCAGTTGCTCGTTTACGCACGCCCCCCGGCACGTGTAGACGCCGCTTGCCAGTTCCGCGTTGCTCATCAGCGCGACGTCCGGCCCGGCTTCGCCCATCCGGATCAGGTATGGCATCAGCGCGTGCGCCACGGCGATGCTCGTGCTGTGCCCCATGTCGGCGGTCAGGTTCGGCACGCAGTAGTGCACGATGCCGTGGTGCACGAACGTGGGCTCGAGGATCGTGGTGGGCCGGCTCGTCTCCACGCAGCCGCCCTGGTCGATCGACAGGTCGATGATCACCGATCCCGGCCGCATGGATTCGACCATCGCCTTCGTCACCACGTGCGGCGGTTCCGCCGATCCCGGCACCAGCACCGCGCCGATCACCACGTCGGCCGACCGCACCGCGGCGGCGATGTTCTCGCGGTCCGAGAGCAACGTTGCGATGTTCGGCCGCCGCTCCATCACGCGGCGCAGCTTTTCCGTGTCGATGTCGAGCACCGTCACGCGCGCGCCCGCCGCCAGCGCCGTGCATGCGGCCCACGACCCGGCCGTGCCCGCGCCGAGCACGACGAAGTGCGCCGGCGGCACGCCCGGGCTTCCACCCAGCATGATGCCGCGCCCGCCCGAACTCGACCGCAGCAGGTGCGCCGCCAGCGGCACCGTCATCTGCCCGCCGATCGCGCTCACCGCCGCCAGCACCGGCAGCTTCCCCTCCGCCGTCTGGATCAGCTCGCAGCCGATCGCCGTGATTTTCCGCTCCACCAGCTTTTCGAACAGCGCCGGGCCCGCCACCGCCATGTGATAGAACGCCATCACGATCGCGCCGGGGCGGCAGCGGTCGAGCTCCGCCACGGTCGGCACGGAAATCTTCACCACCACGTCGCCGCGGCGCAACACCTCGGCCGCCTTGTACGCGATCTCCGCGCCCGCTCGGATGTAGTCCTCGTCGCGAAACATCGCGCCGTCGCCGGCGTGCGTTTCCACCCATACGCGGTTGCCGTGTTCCACAAGCTGGCGGACGACAGGGGGCGTCAGCGCCACCCGCCGGTCCAGCGGGTTCGATTCCCGAAGCACACCGATGTTCATGCTTTATCCTCGGATTAATAGATCATATCGTAGGTGGCCGGATAAACTCCACCCTCAAGTGGTGCCCTATGCCTGCCGGCCCCTACCTGCTGCCCTCTTCCGTCCATACGCCGATGCCTCCCCGGTAGACAATCGACGTACCATATACCTGCGACATCCGCGCCAGCCGGTCGATGATCTTCTTTGCCAGTTCCGGTTCCGCCAGCCGGGGCAGGCCCTGCTGCGACCGCCGCACCCGGAATCCCAGATCGACCGGGTACATCCTGATTTCGACGGCCCGGTGCCCGCGGAACGTGGGCACCATCAACGCGCTTTCCCAGACTTCCTGCCGCGCCGGGTGGTACGCGGTCGGATAGCCGGTCTTGGGATCGGGCTTCGAGCGGGCATCGTAGAAATCGCTCGCCAGGGCGTCGTTTCCCAATCCGAACGACTCGTACATATCGGCCGGCATCGGCTCTATGGTTTCGTTCTGCATGAAGAAATTCCCGATGCTGTAGAAAATCGGTTTTCCCCGGTAGATTTCGATTCCCCGCAGAATGTGGGGACCGGATATAAAGACAACATCGGCCCCGGCGTCGATGACGCTCTTGAAAAATTCTCGCAGATGCGCAGGCGCGGGGGCGTCCTCGCCCGTCCCCTCGATGTCGTGGGAATGTGAGTACACGATCACGAAATCGGCCTGTTTGGCGGCGTTCCGGACCGACCGCAGGATCCGGTTCGCGTCCCGCTCGTTGACGGATGAAATACGCCTGGATTCGGGGCCGGGGACGAACGTGGCGCCTCCGAAACGAACAGGCCCGCTCTCGGGAGCTTTTTCCCCGGTCTCCTGCGCCAGTTTCCGGAGCTCGGCCATGTGCGGCGGCGAGAGCTGGTTCACTGTTGTCGTGCGCAGTGCGTTTACGCCCGGCCGTCCCCGCATGTCCGGCCGGGTTTCGCCCGCCCGCGACATCGGCGTGAAGGAAGTCGCCATTCCGATCAGGGCGAATCTTCCCTTGGGCGTTTCCAGATACTTCGCCTGAGCGGCTTCCCCGGCGTCCATCCCGGTTCCGGCCCACACCAGGTTGAGAGAGTCCAGCAGTTTCCAGGACTCCATCATGCCTTCGATTCCGTAGTCGGTGGTGTGGTTGTTGGCGTGGTTGAAGAGCCTGAAGCCCATCCACTTCATATCGGCGGCCACTTCGGGCGGAGCTACTTCATAGTTGCCGCCGTTTTCCGCCTGGGGAAATCCTTTGAAATCCCAGATGCGAAAGAGGTTGAGTTCGAGATTGATGACGGCGGCGTCGGCCGCCCGGATCGGCTTTACGAGGGCCATGAATGCCGGATCGCTCTCGAAGCATCTCACCTGACGGGTTATGATCGCATCGCCGGCCGCGGCCACCGTCCAGACGGGTTCCGCGGATGACGACTTCTGAGCTGCTGCCGGACCGGCCAGAAGCAATACCGCGCACGGCACGAGTATGAACTTCCTGAGCATGGATCACCTCGTTGAGCGGGCTTGCAGCCGCTCAGGCAGCGAAGCGGTACGCCTCGCGGCTTCGCTATTTTACAGCCTTGCGGCCCGAACCGCGCGCGCGACCTGCTCGACTGCGTCGAGCCCCTGCGGGATCGCCCCCGGTAGCGAAAAGAACAGGTGGATCATTCCGGAATAACACTGGTGCGTCACCGGCACTCCGGCGCTCTGGAGCCGCCTGGCGTATGCGGCGCCTTCATCTCGCAGCGGATCGCACTCCGCGGTGATGATCAGCGCCGGCGGCAGGCCGCGCAGGTCGGCGGCCAGCAGCGGAGACGCGTGGGCATTTCGCGCGTCTTCGGGGCGGGCGAGGTAATTATCGCGGAACCACTCCATCTCGGAGCGCCGCAGCGCGCCCTCGGAAAAACTCCGGTGGGACGGCGTCTCGAACGAGGACAGGTCCGCGACCGGATAGACGAGCGCCTGGAGCGCGATTCGAGGGCCGCCCTCGTCGCGCGCCTTGAGGCAGACGACGGTGGACAGGGTTCCGCCGGCGCTGTCGCCGCCCACCGAGATTCGCTTCGGGTCGATGCCGAGGCGCTCCGCGTTGTCCGCCACCCAGCACGCGGCGGCGTAGCAGTCGTCCACCGCCGCGGGGAACTTATGCTCGGGCGCGAGCCGGTACCCGACGGAGACCACCACCGCTCCGGCGCGGCGCGCGATCGCTCGACAGGGGCCATCGTGCGTGTCGATGCTGCACACCACCCATCCGCCGCCGTGAAAGTAGATCATGCAAGGCGCGGGCTCCGAAGTCCCGGGCCGGTAAATGCGGACGGGAATCTCTCCGGCGGGGCCCGGTATCGTCAGATCATCCACCCACGCCACCTCTTCCGGTTCGCCCGCGAACCGCCGTATGAGTTCGGCCGCGGCGCGGCGGGCCTCCGCGAGCGGCATGGTCTCGATGGGAGGGCGCGCCTCCGCGCGCAAGGTCTCGATCAGGCGGCAAACGTTCGGGTCAAGCGTCTCGGTAGCCATTTCGAGATCATTTTGTCATATTCGACTAGAATGTCTGTTTCGGAGGCGCAGCATGGCTGACCTTAGCCGCAGGCATTTCGTCGGACTGGCCGCGGGCGCGGCGGCGGTTGTCGCGGGCCGGGCGGGCGCGCAAACTAAGCCCATGCGGCTCGGCATCGTCGTCGAAACGGGAAAAGACCCGGATGCGAGCATCCGGCGCGTGAAAGATCTCGGCCTGCCGACGTGCCAGGTCCTGATGGGCTCATTCGAACCCGAACTGGCCGCGCCGCTCAGGAGCGCGCTGGACCGTTACGGGATCGAGGCCACCTCGCTTGTGGTCGTGGGCGCCGGGCCGGAGCAGTACGACTTCTACAACGGCCCTTCGACGATCGGTTTCGTCGCGAGTCAGTACCGCCAGGCGCGAATCGCGCAGCTCAAGCAGGCCTCGGAATTCGCGAAGAAGGCCGGCATTCCGGCCGTGCAGCGGCACTGCGGCTTCATCCCCGAAAACCCGAACGACCCCAATTACGAGGAATCGATCAAGGCGATCCGCGAGGCCGCCGCTTACTGCCGGGAGAACGGCCTGCGATTCCGCGCGGAAACCGGACAGGAGACGCCCATCACGCTCGTCAGGGCCATTCGCGATGTCGGCCTCGACAACATGGGGGTGAACCTCGATCCGGCGAACCTGCTCATGTACGGCAAGGCGAATCCCGTCGATGCGCTCGAGATCCTCGGGCCGTACGTCGAAGGCGTGCATGCCAAGGACGGCCTCTATCCGGCGGACCCGAAGCGGCTCGGGCGCGAGGTGCCGATCGGCGAGGGAAAGGTGGACTTCCCGCGGCTGATCGAGGGCCTGAAGAAGATCGGCTACCGCGGCGCGATTACTATCGAGCGCGAGATCTCGGGACCGAAACAGATTGAGGATGTGCGTGCGGCAAAGCAGTATCTGGAGAAGCTGATCGGCTGATAAGGAGCGCGACATGAACCGGCGCGAATTTCTCGGCGCGGCAGGCGCCGCGGGTCTGATGATCGTGAAGCCGCAGGCGGTGCGCGGCTCGCAGGCGAATTCGGCGATACGGATCGGGCTGCTCGGCTGCGGCGGGCGCGGAACCTCCGTCGCCACGGGATTCGCGAAGAACACGGCGGCGCGAATCGCCGCGCTCGGCGACCTGTTCCCGGACCAGCTCGAGAAGGCCAAAGCCCGCTTCGACAAGATCGCGCCCATCGATCCGTCGCAGGTGTTCCAGGGGCCGAAGGCGTTCGAGCAGATCGCGGCTTCGAAAGAAATCGATGCCGTGCTGATCACGACCCCGCCTTACTTCCACCCGCAGCATTTGGAAGCGGCGGTGGCGGCCGGCAAGCACGTGTACGTGGAGAAGCCCGTAGCGGTGGACGTGCCGGGCTCGAGGCGCGTGCTGGCCGCAGGCAGGAAAGCCGAAGGCAAGCTGAGCCTGGACGTCGGGCTGCAGCTTCGCATGGCGCCGCCGTTCATCGAGGCGATCAGGCGGATCCAGGCCGGGGCGCTCGGCGAGATCGCTTTCGGCCAGGCCTGGTACTTCTGCCCGTTCCTCGCTCTGCCGGATTTCCCGAATGCCTCGCCGGCGGAAAGGCGCCTGCGCCACTGGCTGCACGATCGCGTGCTTTCGGGCGACATCCTGGTGGAGCAGGACATCCACGCGCTCGATATCTGCAGTTGGACGCTGAACGCGCTGCCGGTCAAGTGCGTGGGCACGGGCGGGCGCAAGGGCCGCAGCGAGGAAGGCACGAATTACTCGCATTACTCGCTGACTTACTATTACCCGAACGACGTTCACGTGAATTTCAGCTCGACGCAGTTCGGGAACAAGGTCGGGTTCGACGTGAGCGAACGCTTCTTCGGCACGCGCGGGCGGTCCGAGACGCCTTATGCCGGGCCGGTGATGATCGAAGGCGAGGAGAAATGGGTCTGGGGCAGCGGCTCGCAGGGGCAGCAGAACGGCCCGTTCTCGCTTACCGGGGACTTCAACAACAGCAATATCGACACGGCGGACGCGGAGAAGCAGAAGGCGTTTATCGAAAGCATCGTAAGCGGGAAATTCCACAACCAGGCCGCGGCGGGCGTGGACGCCCTGCTCACCTGCATCATGGGCCGCACGGCGGCGTACACCGGCCGGCCGGTGACGTGGGAGGAGACGGTGAAATCGAACGAGGTCTGGGAGTCCGGAATTAATATCGAGCGATTATAAGTACTGCTCCCTGCAAATTTTGCTTGCTTTGTCCCGTTTCCCGGGATAGAGTCAGAGGCTATATGCCAGCCACGCGGCCTCTGAAAATCTACGCGTTCGATCCTACCCGCGGCCGGAAACTGAATAATTACATGACGGCAAACGTCCGTTACGAGCCGGTGAAACCCGGCCCGGTGGGCGAGTATCTCGCCGTCATCGATTACGACGGCGCCAACGACCGGTACTACCGTCCTGTGGACCTCGATCATCCCGACGTGATGATCGGCGGCGGGCTCGATCCGAGCGAATCCGACCCGCAGTTCCATCAGCAGATGGTCTATGCGGTGATCATGGAGACGATCAAACGGTTCGAGTTCGCGCTCGGCCGAAAGGTGAAATGGGCGCGGGACAGCAGTCCGAAAAGGGACCCGTATCACGGAAAGCTGCGGATTTTCCCGCACGGCATCGAGGACGGGAATGCGTTCTACGACCCGGCGCTCCGCGGAATCGTGTTCGGCTATTTCGCCGCGGGCCGCTCCGGGGTGGGCGCGAACCTGCCCGGCCAGACCGTATTCACCTGCCTGTCGCACGACATCATTGTGCACGAGACCACGCACGCGCTGATCGACGGCCTGCGCGAGAAGTTCACGGTTTCGACCAGCGCCGATACGGCGGCGTTCCATGAAGCGTTCGCCGACATCGTGGCGCTGTTCGAGCACTTCAGCTACAAGGAAGCGGTCGCCGACGCCATCGAGCGCACGGGCGGTTACCTGTATTCGGCGCAGCTCGATCCCGATGTGGCTGCGCGCGGGGCGGGCGCCGGCATCATGGCGGAGCAGCCGCAGGCCAACCCGCTGATCGAGCTCGCCAGGCAGTTCGGCGACGCGCTCGGGATGCGCGGCGCGCTGCGCTCGGCCCTCGGAACGCGCCCCGATCCCACGCTGCTTGAGAAGATCACCGAGCCGCACGAGCGCGGCTCGATCCTGGTCGCGGCCGTTTTCGACGCGTTCTTCAGCATCTATCTGGCGCGCACGCGCGACCTGATGCGCATCGGGCGCGCTAACGGCGCAGCCGGTCCCGGCCTGCATCCCGACCTGACGAACCGGCTCGCCGCCGAGGCCTCCAAAATCGCCGGCCGGGTATCGACCATCTGCATCCGCGCGCTCGATTACTGCCCGCCCGTCGATATCACGTTCGGGGAATTCCTCCGCGCGCTGGTCACCGCCGATTACGATCTCGTGCCGGACGATCCTCACGGCTATCGCGCCGCGTTCATCGAGGCATTCCGCGCGCGCGGCATCGTGCCCGAGGATGTGACTTCGTACTCGGAGGAAGCGCTGCGCTGGTCGCCGCCCGAGATCGATCCGAAGCAGCCGCTGAAGCCGTGCCGCGGCCTGCGGCTCGACATGTTCGGAGACGCGAACCCGCAGCGGGACAGCCGCAACGCCGCAGTTCTGCACGGGTGGGCCTCGAAAAACCCGGCGCCGCTCGGACTCGAGCCCGGCGAAACGTTCCAGGTGTTCTCTTTCCACCCGCTGCACCGCGTCGGTCCGGACGGGCGCGTGTGCTTCGACTACGTCGTGGAATTGCTGCAGCGCCGCGACGAAAAGCTCGACCCGAAGGATCCCAAATCGGAGATCTTCCCGTTCTACGGCGGCTCGACAGTCATTCTCGACAGGCTGGGCAAGGTGCGTTACGCGGTCATCAAGCGCATCGGCAACCGGCGGCGGCTTGAGCGGCAACGTGCATTCCTCGAAGGCGGAGCGCGCGGTTCGGCTGCAGCCGCGTTTACCGGCCCGAGGCCGTTTGACGGCCTGAGTTTTGCTTCGATTCACAAGGGGTACTGATGCCTGCGACACGACACAAGAACATCAGAATCCGGATGTACCGGGTCGGTTTCGGCGATTGCTTCCTGGTGACGCTGCCCGGCGCCGGCGCGAAGCCGCGCCAGGTTCTCATCGACTGCGGCGTGCACCCGCGCGGCGATATCAAGACCATGGGCGACGTGGTGACCAACATCTGCGCCGAGACCGGTGGCGAGCTGGACCTGATCGTGGCGACGCACGCGCACCAGGACCACCTCTCGGGCTTCGGCGGCTTCGCGCAGAAGTTCCGCGCGATGAAGGTGCGCGAGGTGTGGCTGCCCTGGACCGAGAATAGCGGCGACGCCGCGGCTGCCGCGCTCAAGAAGAAGCGCCTGGCGCTGGTCGAAGGGCTTGCGCGGCATTTCGCCGCCGTCCGGGATCCGCGGTATCAGGCCGTGAATGCGGCGCTACTAAATCTCAGGGGCAACGACGCCGCATTCGCGCTGCTGAAGTCGGAGCTCGGAGCGGCCCTCGCCTACCGCGAGGCCGGCCAGCACATCTCGGATGCCGCGGGCATCAAGGGATTGGATGTCGAGGTGCTCGGCCCGCCGCGCGATAAGGAGTTCCTCGCCCGCATGGATCCGCCTGCATCCGAGCGCTATCTGCGGGCTGCCGCGACCGGGGCGGGTGAAAGCCGCAGTCTTGCGCCGTTCCCGCCGAAGTGGAATTACAAATACGACACGCCGCCTTTGAGCGACGCCGACCTCGAGTACTTCAAGGAGCTGGCGGACGAGTCCGGCGAAGCGCTGGCCTTTGCGCTCACGCAAGCGGTCAACAACACCAGCATCGTGATGCTGATGCGATACGGCGGCCACGCGATGCTGTTCCCGGGCGACGCGCAGTACGGCAACTGGCAGTTCTGGCTCGAAAGGAAAGACGCCGCCGGGCTGCTTGCGGGAGTGTCGTTCTATAAGGTGTCGCATCACGGCAGCGAGAACGCCACGCCTCGCGACGCGCTGGACCGGATGCCTGAAGGCAAGTTTGCCGCCATGATCCCGACGCAGGACACGCCCTGGCCCTCGATCCCTTACTCGAAGCTGATGGCGGCGGTTGCGAAGCAGACCGGCGGCCGGTTCGTGCGCAGCGACAGCATCTCGGTGCATGGCGCTCCGGCCGGGCCCGCGGCGCCGCATCTGCCCGAAGGCTTCCAAGAGGGGCAACTGTGGTACGACTATTCGATGGCTGTGGAGACAGCGTGATATGCCAGATCCTGTGCACAAGGAAGACACTCCCCTCTCGGCTCCGGTCGAGAGAATTCTGACGGACGAAGCCGCCGAGAAGCTGGAGGAGGGCACGGCGCTCTGCCTTTCCGGCGGTGGCTACCGCGCCATGCTGTTCCACATCGGCAGCCTGTTGCGGCTGAACGAAATGGGATTGCTCGAAAAGCTGGACCGCATTTCCAGCGTTTCCGGCGGCTCGATCACGGCCGGCGTGCTGGGGCTGAACTGGAACCGGCTGCGGTTTCAGAACGGAGTCGCGCAGGCGTTCGATTCCGCCGTAGTGGCGCCGGTGCGCGCGCTGGCGTCGCGCACCATCGACACGAGTTCGATCGTCGGCGGCGCGCTGCTGCCCGGCAGCATCGCCGATAAGGTGGCCGGCTCGTACCGCAAGCACCTGTTCGGCGACGCCACGCTGCAGGCTCTCCCCGACCGCCCGCGCTTCGTCATCAACGCGACCAACGTGCAGTCGAAGGCGCTCTGGCGTTTTTCGAAGCCGTACATGCGCGACTGGCGCGTGGGCGAGGTGAAGGAGCCGAAGATCGGCCTGGCGACGGCGGTGGCGGCCTCCTCGGCGTTTCCGCCGTTCCTCTCGCCGCTCGAGCTCGATCTCGACGAAAAGGATTACACGCCCGGCAGCGGCTATGATCTCCAGCGCCCGCCGTTCACGACGCAGGTGGTGTTGACCGACGGCGGCGTCTACGACAACCTCGGGCTGGAGACGGCCTGGAAGCGGTATCGCACGGTCCTGGTGAGCGACGGGGGCGGCATGTACGATGCCGAACCCGATCCGAAGCGCGACTGGCCGCACCACATCTACCGCGTGTTCAACCTGGTCGATAACCAGGTGCGCAGTTTGCGCAAGCGGCAGGTGATGAGCTCGTTCATTTGCGGCGAGCGCAAGGGCGCGTACTGGAGCGTGTGGACCGACATCGCCGAGTACGAGGCGGCCGGCGCGCTGCCGTGCCCCGCCGGGAAGACGATGGAGCTGGCGGCGACGCCGACGCGCCTGAAGGCGATGCCTCCCGAGCTTCAGGAGCGCATCATCAACTGGGGGTACGCGGTCTGCGATGCGGCCATGCGCACGCGAGGCGGAGTGCAGGATGCCCCGCCGCCGAAATTCCCGTACGCGATCGGCATCGGGTAAGCCGCGCACGGGCGCATGGATCGCCGCCGGCGCGCGCTGGCGATTTTTTCACTTGCAGTTCGAGAGTTGAATCACGCGGAACGCGACTTCGGCCGAGCGCGGCGGTATGCCGCTGATGCTGTGCTCGACTCGAACGGACTGCCCGCGTTCGGCGTAGAGATCCCGCAAGACCTCTCCGGCTTTATCGACGGCCGCCGTGTCGAGCGGGGCTTCGACGTCGAGCTTCACTCCGTTCTGTTTCCAGGCCGCCATCACAGCCTTGAACTCGACATTCGGAAGGCCCTTGGGGCTGGTCGGCACAGATTCGACCCGGATGGAGCGAACCAGCGGAGTCCAATGCCGGGTTTGGGCAGGCAGAAAGCTGGAACCGATTGTGAGCAGGCAGAGTATCGCAATTCGCACGTGCCCCCTCCTGCTCGGATTGTAGCGTAGCCTCTATGCGGCTCGTGTTCGCTCGTCGCCGCGCAGGCGCTCTATCGTCATGCGCAGCCGGTTCGCCTGCTCTTCGACGACGGCGCGTATGTCCGGCGGAAGGTCGCGGGCCAGCGCGTGGCCGAAGTGCTTCAGCGAGGACTCCTCGCCGCGGCGGCACTCGGCCAGGAACGCCAGGTCGTCCTTGGGGCGAATCCGCGCTTCGAGATCTCCCCAGCCCGGATGCAGAATGGCGCCGTAATGGCCGGCTGTATCCGGCTTCCCGCCGAGGCGGCGCACCTGCTCCTCGAGTTCCGCGGCGAAGGCGGCGCGCTGCTTCGAGATTTCCGTGAACATGTCCCGCAGTTCGTCGCTGTGCACGCCCTTCGCCGCTTTGCCGAAACCCTCTTCGCTGTCGTGCGACGTAGCGATCAGGTCATTCAGCAATTCGATCACGTGCAGATTGTTCGCAGGCATGAAGCATCCCCGCCCTTGACGGAGCAATCCGGCTGCCAACTACTCGTAGCGGAGAGCGTCCACCGGGTCGAGCCGCGCTGCTTTCATCGCCGGCCAGACGCCGAAGAAGATGCCGACCCCGACGGAGACGGCCAGGCCGGTGAGCACGGCCAGCACGGGAACCTGCGAGGGCAGGGAAGGCACGAGCTTCCCGATCGCAAGCGTGGCGAGGATCGAGAACACGATGCCGACGATGCCGCCCGCGCCGGTCAGCGCGACGGCCTCGAACAGGAACTGCAGGACGATGTCGGAGCGGCGCGCGCCGATCGCTTTCCGCACCCCGATCTCGCGCGTGCGCTCGGTCACGCTCACCAGCATGATGTTCATGACGCCGATGCCGCCCACCAGCAGGCCCAGGCCGGAGATGGCGATCGAGATCATGACGATCATGCCCGTGATCGCGTCGAACTGCTTGATGATCTGATCGGAGGTGGAGAGCGCGAAATCGTCGGGCTCGTTTGCCGGCGTGCGGCGGATCTTGCGGAGCACGCCCTCGATCTCGTCGAACGCATCCTGGCGCATGCCGGGCCGCGCCTTCGCGGTGAGCATGAAGCTGTCCACCTGCGGATAGCGCATCTGCGCGGTGCGGAACGGCAGCAGAACCTGGCGGTCGAGGCCGTTCTCGCCGAAGAAGCCGCCCTTGGCCTTCGCGAACACGCCGAGGACGACGTACTCGGCGCCGTCCACCTGGACGGTGTGGCCCACGGCGCGGCCGTCGGGAAAGAGCGTCTTTGCAAGCTCGTAACCGAGCAGCGCGACGCGGCGGCCGGCGCGCTCGTCCTCGGCCGTGAACACGCGGCCGGAGTCGAGGTCGCGCGGCATAATCGTGAACGCGTTGGCGGTGGCGCCGGCGATCGAAAGCTGGTCGGTTTCGGCGCCCGCCACCTTTGCGTGCATCGGCTGGCCGCCGAAGATCGGCACCATCAGCGTTACGCTCACGTCCTCCACGGCCGGACAGAGCCTGCGGATGATGTCAGCATATTCGGCGCGAATCGGTCTCCGGCGCTGCTCCTTGGGGGGAACCATCGGGCTGTTGGGATCGCCGCTGGTCTTATTGACGAAAACATTGTCCGGCCCGAGCTCCTGAAAGAACACGACGATGCCCTGGCGCAGGCCCGTGAGCAGCGAGCCGACCGTCACCACGGTCGTGATGCCGATGACGATGCCGAGCACCGTGAGCGCCGAGCGGAACCGGTGCGACCAGACCGCGGCCGCCGCCATGCCGATGTTTTCGCCCCACGTAATATGCATGCCTACTCCGTGCGCAGCGCCTCAATGGGATCCAGACGCGCCGCGCGCATCGCCGGATACCAGCCGGAAACGATGCCCACCGCGCTCGAGACGAACAGCGCCAGCAACACGTAGGGAAGCGTCACCGTGAGCGTGAGCTTGAGAATGGCCGAGAGCAGCGCCGCCAGGCCCCACCCGATCCCCAGGCCGATCGCGCCTCCGAAGGCCGCCAGAAGCACCGCTTCCACCAGGAACTGCAGGCGGATATCCGCCGGACGCGCGCCGACCGATTTGCGGATGCCGATTTCGTGCGTCCGCTCGGTGACGCTCACCAGCATGATGTTCATGATGACGATGCCGCCGACCACGAGCGAGATCGCCGTGACCGGCACCACCACCGCCGAGATCATGCCGAGGATCCGGTCGATCAGCGAGCGCATCGAATCCGGCGTCATGACATCGAACCGGTCCGCCTCGCCGGGCCGCTCGTGAAACCGCGTGCGCAGCGCGACCCGGGTGATGTCGAGCGCGTCTTCGAGCGAAAGATTGCTGCCGGGGCGCGCGCGGCCGAACAGCGCGACCGACTGATTGCCGCCGCCGTACATGCGCGTGAACACCGTGAACGGGATGTACACGACGTTGTCCTGGCTGCGCCCGAACGTCGAGCCGAGCCGTTCCTGCACGCCGATCACGGTGAAATCGTAGCCGCGGATTTTGATGGTGCGCCCGAGCGGCATCACGTTCGGAAACAGCGCCGCGACCACGTCCTGCCCGATGACGGCCACATAACGGCTGGTGCGCTCCTCCTGCTCGGTGAAAAAGCGCCCGTCGGTGAGCGTGATGTCGCGCATATTCGGCATCACGGCCGAGACCCCGAGGATGCTCGAGTTCTCGATAATCAGGCCCTCGGCTTTCACGTCTTCCGTGCGTTGGTTGTAAGGGCTGTAGATGACCTGGTCGCCGGTCACGGATTTCAGGTAAGCGACATCCGCCGGACGGATGGGCTTGTTGCGCCGCATTCTTTCGAACAGATCCCGGGAGGTGGTGGCGCCGGCGATCTGCGCGATCAGGTAAGTGTCGCTGCCGAAAACCTTCGACGTGCTTTCCTCCGCGTAAGTGCCCAGCCCTTCGATGGCCGAGCCGACGAGCACGACGCTCGCCACGCCGATGATTACGCCCAGCAGCGTGAGAAAACTCCGCAGCTTATGAGCGCGAATCGAATCCATCGCGAGGCCGAGCGCCGTCACGAGATGGTAGCGGTAACGCGCGGGCTGCGGAGCGTCATTTTCCATACGTTATAATGTGGGCAACTGGGCTTAATGTAGCACGAAATCGCTCCGCGCACGGAATTCTGAAAGTGCGCTCATCCCCGCTGTTTCAAGAGGTGTTTTATGCCAACTCGCGCTGCCGGCGAATTCGGAACGTGGCGGGTGGAAGGAAAATCGCCGGTTATCCAATATTCGTTGCAGGTGCTGGAGGAAATCCGCGCGGCCGCGGTCGAGGGCTATCGCTCGCTGCCGCGAACGGGCATGGAGATCGGGGGCGTGCTGTTCGGCTACCGGGAAGGCGACCTGGTGAGCGTGGTCGCGCAGCGCCCGCTCGAGTGCGAGCACGCGATGGGTCCGGCGTTCGTCTTGTCGAAACGCGACGAGGCCGCGCTCAACGCGCTGGTCGTCGAAGCGCGGCACGATCCCGCGCTCGGCGCCGCGCGGCCGGTCGGCTGGTATCACTCGCACACGCGCGGCGATGTCATGCTGTCGGACGAGGATCTGGAGATTTTCGACCGCCACTTTCCCGAGCGCTGGCAGGTGGCGCTGGTGGTGCGCCCGCAGAAATTCGGTCCCTGCCAGGCCGGCTTCTTCTTCCGCGAGCCGGACGGGAGCGTGCGCGCCGAAGCGAGTTACCGGGAGTTCACTCTGGAACCGTACGAGCCTGCCGCGGGCAAACCCGTGCGGCGGCGCGAGCAGGCGCCGGCGGAACCCCTCCCTGCGCCCCCTCCCGCCGCGCTTCCAGCGGGCGGCGGAGCGTGGAAATGGGCATTCCTCGTGCTGCTGATGCTGTTGGCCGGCGCCGCCGCCGCGGTTGGGGGCAACCGCTACGTGCATTTCGGACCGCCTCCGCCGGCCGCCATCGCGCTGCGCGTGATCGACGTCAACGGCCAGCTTGTCATCGGATGGGACCGCTTTTCGAGCGCCGTTCGCAATGCCGCCAGCGGCGCCCTCGTGATCACCGACGCCGGCGGGAAAGTGACCATCCCGCTCGACGGGGAACATCTCGCCGCCGGGGGCTCGACTTACGCGCGGCAGTCCGGCGCGGTTGAAGTGCGCATGATGACCTATGCGCGCGGCCGCGAGCTGGCGCGGGAAGCGGTATCGTTCACCGGGCCGCCGCCGTCGAGCGCCGCGAAAGCCGCGGAGTTGATGCGCCAGCGCGAGGAGGCGATCCGCGAACGCGACGCGGCGCTCAAGGACGCCGACGGCCTGCGCGGCCAGCTTCGCGCCGCCGCCGAGAAGCGCGGCGAGCTCGAGGACGCCGTGAAGGCCTTGCAGCGGCGCCTCGCCGTCGAGACCAGCCTCCGCCGGCGTTAGAGGCGCCCGCGTTCGGGCAAGCATGCGGCCGCCCCGAGCGCGCGCCGACGCCTGGCGCGTTCTGCGGGCGGCAATACGATTCGCTACTTTCTTCGCAGCGGCAGGAATACTTTCACGATCGTGCCGCGGCCGGGCGCGCTCTCGATGTCAATCGCGCCCTGGTGCGCGCGGGTGATGCCGAGCACCGCCGCCAGCCCCAGCCCGCGCCCCGTGGCCTTCGTCGTGAAAAACGGATCGAAGACTTTCGCCAGCGTCTCGCGGTCCATGCCGGCCCCGGAGTCCTGCACTTTCAGATACGCGTAGCGGCCGGGATTGATGGCGCCGCCCGGAGACAGACGGCGAAGGTAAGCCGCGGAAAGATCCCGTTCGCCGGTCGCGACGATGACATCGCCGTAGCCGGGGCCGATGGCTTCCACCGCATTCATGACGAGGTTCGTCACCAGTTGCTGGATCTGGCCCGCGTCGGCTTCGATCGGCGGCCCGGGCTCGGGCGCGATGACGTGGATTTTTACGTTCTTAGCCAGCGAATTCTGAATGAGCGTCGAGGTCTCGCGGGCAACCTCGGAGAGGTCCACCGGGCCCACCACGAAACGGCTCCTTCCGGAATATGCCAGCATCTGCCGCGCCAGATCGGCGGCTCCGTCCGCGGAAGCCAGCGCGGCCTTAAGGAGGCGGACCGGCTCTTCCTGCCGGACCATTTCGAGCACCATGCTCACGTTGCCGATGATGCCGGTGAGCAGGTTGTTGAACGTGTGCGCGACGCCGCCCGCGAGCACGCTCAGGCTCTCCACCTTCTGCGCCCGGTGCCGCTCCCGTTCCAGTTGCCGCGCCTGCGTCGTGTCGCGCACGCTCAGTACGGCCAGCACCGGCCGGCCGGAGCTGTCGCGCACCGTGGCGCCGCTGTAGCTGGCGATCCACGGCTCGCGCCCGCGCGGGTGCACTTCGACTTCGAAATTCGAGACCGGTTCGCCTCGCAGCAGCCGCAGAAGTGGCCGCTCTTCTAGCGGCACGCGGCTCCCGTCCGGATAGCGCATCTCGAATTCCGTGAAATCCGAGATGTGCCGCACGGCATCCTCCGGCCGCTCGAGCCCGTACATGCGAAGCGCCGCCGGGTTCATGCTCAGCACGTTTCCCGCGCGGTCCGCGATCAGCAGGCCCTCGGTCATGCTCGCCAGGATCGCTTCGGCCTGCGAGGCGAGTTTTTCGATCTTCTGCCGCGCATGCACGTGCTGCGTGGTCTCGACCACGAACACCAGAATGCGCTCGCCGCCCCTGGTGTCGTCCAGCCGCACGTACGAGAACGTGAAGTAACCCTCCTCGATCGGGCCGCCCGGAGTGCGCCGGATCGGCGTCAGCACGTCCTCGCCGTAAAACGGCTCGCCCGTTTCCGCAACGTGCTGGAGCGCCGGGAAGATCATCTCGACGAATTCGGGCCAGACCTCGCGGACGGTCCGGCCGATCATCGGCTTTTCGGGAGCGAAGGCGGCGTAGCCCGGATTGACGAGCTCGAAAACGAAGTCCGGCGCCCGGACCACGGCGATGCCCGCCGGCGCGTGGTCGATGATCGTTTGCAGGAGCTGGTGCTGGCGCTCGAATTCGGACTGCAACCGGTTTCGCTCGGCTTCGTCCCGCTTGCGCCCGGTGATATCGATGAACCAGGCCCAGATCCCGCCTTCCGGCGACGGGCGGACAAGAACTTCGTACCAGCGGCCCCGGTGGCTGTCGTAGGCTTCGAAACGGGTGCGCTCACGCTGCTCCAGAGCCCGCCTGCAGGTCTCCTTGACCTCTCCGGTGCAGAAGCCCGGCAGCACGTCTGACGCAGTACGTCCGCCGGCCTGGCTCCGTTCGATCCCGAACAGTTCCTCGGCTGCGGCGTTCAGATAAGCGAACCGGAGATCACGGTCGAAAGAGACGAAAGCAGCGTCAACATTGTCCAGGATTTCGGCGGCGTCCGTCCGCATTTCCCTCGGATGCGGTAATTTCACCCAGCGAATTCAGTCTACTACCAACGGAAATTGCGTTCCAGCTCTTATTTGGCCGGTCGCAGTTGCTGGAATTTGGCTTCGAACGCGGCGAAAGGCTGCGCGCCCACAACCACCTCGCCATCGACCCCCTGCGGCGTCGTGCGGCCGATCACGAAGCTGGGCGTGCCGTCGATGTGCAGCGAGGCGGCCTCGGCCATGTCGCGCTGGATTTCTTCGCGGTGCTTGCCGCTCGCGAGGCAGGATTTGAAATCGGCCATTTTCAACTGCAGCTTCGCCGCGTAACCGAGCAGGTCTTCTTCGGCGAGTTTCCGCGGATCGGCGGCCAGCAGGTCGCGCATCTCCCAAAACTTGCCCTGGTCGGCGGCGCAGTCCGCGGCTTCGGCCGCGCTCATCGCGTTGGGATGGAAGTCGAGCGGCAGGTCGCGGCTGACGAACCGGACGATGCCCGTGTCGATGTATTTCTTCCGGATTTCGGGGAAAGTCGACGCGTAGAAGGCCCGGCAGAAGGGGCACTGGTAGTCCGTGTATTCGACCATCGTCAGCGGCGCGTTCGGATTCCCGAGCCATTGGCCGCCATCGATGCGTACGCTCACCGTGTCGCCGGCCTGCGCCGCCGCTTGCGGCCGCCCCGCCTGCTTTTCCAGTAATTGCCGGATCGCGCGCAGCTCTTTCAGAATTTCGTCCGCTTGTTCGCGCGTGATGCCCTGGCTGCCGGGCGTTTGCGCGGGCTTCGATTGCGCTGCCAGCCCGGGCGCGATAAGACAGGCGGCGAGGGGAAGGGTCCAGAAAAGGTATTTCATGCCGAAAGGCCCAATATAGCGGGTTTCGGCACAGGTCCGCAATTGCGGGCTCCCGATCAGGTGGGGCAGGCGCTTCCGCCTGCCCAAAGCTGACGCGCGGCGGACCGGCAGGCGAAAGCGCCTGCTACATACAACGAAAACGCGGTCTGATATTCTGTTTTCCGTGGAGGAATTATGACACGCCGTTTTCGTGTGTTGTCGGTATCGGCTCTCGCGCTCGCCTGCCTGTCCGCACGGGCCGACGAGGGCATGTGGCTGTACAACAAGTTTCCCAAGGACCAGGTGAAGCAGAAATTCGGCTTCCAGGTGACCGACGAATTTCTGAATCATCTGCGGCTGTCGTCCTTGCGCATGGGCGCCTCCGGTTCGTTCGTCTCGCCGCACGGCCTCATCTTCACCAACCACCACGTCGCCTCGGGCTGCATCCAGAAGGTCAGCTCCGCCGACCGCAATTACATGGCGAACGGTTTTTATGCCGCCACCGAAGCGCAGGAACTGAAGTGTCCCGACACCGAGGTTAACGTGCTCCTTAACATCAAGGACGTCACAGCCGAGGTGCAGGGCGCCATGAAGGCGCAGGCGGGCACGCCCGAGGCGGACCAGCAGCGCCGCGGGGCAATCGCGAAAATCGAGAAGGACTGCAACGCCTCGACCGGCGACCAGTGCGAGGTCGTCACGCTTTATTCCGGCGCGATGTACAACCTGTACCAATACAGGAAGTACAGCGACATCCGGCTCGTGTTCGCGCCGGAGGAGTCGTTCGCGTTCTTCGGCGGCGATCCGGACAACTTCCGTTACCCGCGCTACGACCTCGACATCACGTTCCTGCGCGCGTATGAGAACGGGAAGCCGGCCAACACGCCGAATTACCTGAAGTGGAGCCACGACGGAATCAAGGAAGGCGAGCTCGCGTTCGTCTCCGGCAATCCCGCGACCACGGATCGCTTCATCACGTACTCGCACATGGAGTTCCTGCGCGATGTGCGCTACCCGCTCACGCTGAGGTATCTGAACTCGGCCATCAAGGCGCTGAACGCCTACGGCGCCAGGAGCCCGGAAAATCATCGGGTCGCGCGCGACAAGCTGTTCGGCGCCTCCAACAGCCAGAAAGCGTACGACGACGAGTACCGCGGCCTCCAGGATCCGAAGCTGTTCGCCACCAAACGCGCCGCCGAGCAGAAGCTGCGCACGGCCATCGAGAAGGACGCCAAGCTGCGGCAGCAGACCGGCGATTCGTTCGAGCGCATCGCGGCCGCCTACAAGAAATGGACGCCGAACGAGAAGCCCTACTTCGTCTTCGAAGGCGGCCCGCGGTACTCCGACCTGTTCCGCATCGCCCGCACGATCGTGCGGCTCACCGAGGAGAAGCCGAAGCCCAACGGCCTGCGCCTGCGCGAGTTCCAGGATGCCTCGCTCCCGTCGCTCGAGTCCCGGCTGTACTCCCCGGCGCCGATCTCCGACTCGCTCGAAGTAGCCGTGCTGGCCAATTACTTCCAGTTCCTCCAGCAGGAGATGGGCGCGGCCAATCCCACGGTGAAAGCCGTTCTCGCCGGACTCACGCCGGAGAAGGCCGCCGAGAAGTACGTCTCCTCGAGCAAGCTGAAGGACGTCGCCGAACGCAAGCGGCTGGCCGCGAGCGCCGCGGCGGTGAAGTCGTCCAAGGACGGCATGATCCAACTGGCGCTGCTGCTCGACCCTCCCGCGCGTCAGGTCCGCAAGATCCGCGAGGATGAGCTCGATGCCGTCGAGCGCGCCGCCGCGACCAGGATCGCTCAGGCCCGCTTCGCCGCGTTCGGGGCCAACGAGTATCCGGACGCGACCGGCACGCTGCGCCTCTCCTTCGGCGCGGTGAAAAGCTATCGCGATTCCGCCGGCAAACAGATCCGCTACTACACCGATTTCGCCGGCATGTACGGCCACGCCACCGGCCAGGATCCGTTCCGCCTGCCGGACCGCGTGCTCAAGGCCAAGGGCGCGCTGAACCTTTCGACGCCGCTCAACTTCGTCTCCACCTGCGACATCATCGGCGGCAACTCCGGCAGCCCCACGGTGAACCAGAAGGGCGAGGTGATCGGCATTCTCTTCGACAGCAACCTGGAGGCGATGCCCAACCGCTTCGTCTACAGCGAGACCGCTGCACGCGCCGTGCACGTGGCCGTTCCGGGCATCGTCGAGGCGCTGCAGAAGATCTACCACGCGGACCGCGTGGTGACTGAGCTGGGATTCCCGGGGAAATAGGGAAACCACGTCACGACGGGCTGGTACGGGGCCTCTGCGGAGGCTCCGTCTCCGCCCGTGGCGTCAACCGTCTTTCTCACCAAGACACAAAGCCCACAAAGACACAAAGAAATTCAAATGTTTTTTCTTGTGCCTTTGTGTTCTTTGTGTCTTTGTGCGCCATTCGACGAAACGCAGGGTCGAAGCCGCACCTTGCAACCCACGCTTACCGCTTCAGCAGTTGCTCAAAGAATTCCACCGCGCGCGGATCGTGCGATTGCCCTAACCAGAACATCGCCTGCTTCCTCACCGCCGGGTTCCCGTTCGTGCGCGCCACCTGAATCAGCAGCGGCACGCCTTCCTCGTGCGGCAACTGGCTGAGCGCGAATACCGCGCGCCGCTTCACGCCGGTTTCCGGATCCTTCTCGACAGCCTCGGTGATGGTCGCCGCGGCCTTGCTGCCCGCCTTCTGCGCCAGCCAGAACAGCGCCTGGCTGCGGACGCGCGCGCTCGGGTCGCTCTTCGCGGCTGCGATGATCGCATCGACGGCCTCCGGCTCCTTGCTCACGTACAACGCGAACACCGCTTTCTCGCGGATGCGATCGCTCGCGTCCTCGCGCACGATCCGCCGCAGCACGTTCGCGCCGAACTTGCCCCGCGCGGCGCCCAGCCAGAACACCGCGTTTTCCCGCAGCTTCTCCGGCTGGCCGGGCGCGGCGAAGCGCTCGACAGCCGCGTCCGCAGCCGGGTCGGCATGCAGCGCGATGGCGGTCACCGCATTCTCGTGCGACGACGCGAACTCCGAGAGCAGGGCAATGCTTTGCGCCGGCTGTACGTCCGTAATCCGGTAGATCGGCAGCCCGCCGGCATCGAGCGTGCAATCGCCGGAGACGGCCCGGATCTTCGTCACCTGCTTCTGCTCGACGCGGAACAGTACGTTCAATTCCGACGAGCCTTCCAGGTGCACCGTGCCGTTTGCCGAACCGTTGGAGCAATCGCAACTGTGCGCGACGGCGCCCGGCGCCGTGTAGGCGATCCACGCGGGCGAGGTCTGCGCGGCCACCATCTCGCGAAATACCGGTTCCAGGCCGCCCGCGGCCGAGCGCGTCTGCCCATAGGCTGCCGAAAGACAACCAGCCAGAACGAATATCCAGGCTCTCATTTCAGGATCTCCATCATGTAGTCCGTGGCCTCTTTCGAGTGCATCAGCGAAAGCTGGCTCACAATGGACTTCTTCAGCGACGGATCGCTTTCGGTCCGCGCGAGCGAAACCAGCGTTGATGCGTCGCCGGCAATGAACAGCGCCGAAATGATCGATTTCTTCACCTCGGGCGAGCTCTCGCTGCGATACAGGTCGAGCAGTCCGGAAGTGGCGTGCAGAATGCCGAGTTGCTGGATCGCGTATTTGCGCAGCGAGGGGTCCTTCTCCTGTTTTGCCGCCGCCAGCAGGCGCTCGGAATCGTGCCCCAGCATGTACGCCTGCAGGATCTGGCGCTTCACCGCAGGATCGTTCGTGGCGGAGTAGATCTCGGCGAGCGTCTGCCGGCTCTGCGCGCCGCCGAACAATCCGAGGTACTGCACGGCCTTCCGCTGCAGGTCGGGATTCCCTTTGCCCTTTGCGACCTCGGCGATGATCTGGCGGGCCTTCGGCGAATTGCTTTGCGCCAGAACGAATAGCGCGCGTTCCTTCAGCCTGGGCGAATTGTTGCCCATCAGCACGTTTTCAAGCAGCGGCACCGCGCGCTCGGGATCCGACTGCATCAGGCCGTTGATGGCGATGAGCTTCAGATCCTCGTCCTGTTCGGCCTCCGGTCGCACCGGCTGCCCCGCCGCTTGCCTGACCTCGACCTCCAGCGCCTTCGCGTCTTTCAGCCACCGGCTCTGCGGCATCGTCTTCTGAAGCTCGCCGAGCGCGGCCAGGGCGTCGTCCCGGCGGCCGAGCTTGTTCAGCGCGTATGCCTTCCAGTAGAGCGCCGCGTCGGCGCGCGAGCTGTCCTTGGCGACCTTGTCGAAGTGCGCGATGGCGCTTTCCCACCGCCGGCTGTCCAGGTCGTTCGAGCCCAGCTCGTATTCGCGTGCCCGCGCTTCGGCGGCGCGCGCCTGCGCCTCCGCTGCGCGGGCCTGTGCTTCTGCCGCGCGGGCCTGCGCCTCGGCCTGGCGCGCCTGTGCCTGCGCTTCCACAGCCGCGCGCAGCGATTCCCCGGTCTGCGCGCCGGCCGGCGCTGCCGCCAGCAACAGCGCACACGTGTACTTTGCCAATCCAATTCGAGTCATATCCCTCTCCCGTCTATAAATGGTTCCCGCTGACCTGTCCGCGAAGTTTCGTGTCGATTACCCGGACCTTGAAAAGAATGCCTTGCGCCTCCACGCGCTTCCGCAGTTCCTCGAACTCACTGGAGGAAACCTTGGACGGGCTGTGCGCGATCTCCAGCAGCGCGCGCTCGAGTTCATCGAGCACGCTGGCCACCCCCGTGTCGCCGCTGCGCGCCGCCGCTTCCCGGTACAGCCGGTTCGACGCCACCAGGTCCTGCGCGCGCGCCTGCTCGGCCGAGATGTCCACGTTTCCGGCCGCATGCGTGTTCACGAGTTCCAGCAGCACCATCTGCGACCGCTCCAGGTGATCGCCCACCGCGACCATCAGGATGCGCTCGCGCACCTGCGCCGCAGGCGCCGTAACCGTACTTGGGGATTGCGTAGCCTGTCCCCGAAATTGCGCCGAGAAGCGGCCCAGGCCGAACGCCACCACCAGCATCGCCGCCATCGCGAAGGCCGGCATCAGCCAGGGCCAACGCTTCTCGCGCTTCGGCGGCAGCAGCGGCGCCACCCTGCGCCACACCTGCGCGCCGTAATCCTCCGGACGCTCCGGCGGCTCGTTCACGTCCACCGCGGCCAGCGCCGCCTCGAGCTCGGCGTATGCGGCCCGGCATTCCGGGCAGGCCGCCAGGTGGTTTTCGATCGCCTCCCTGCCGTCCGCTTCGCCGTAGAACAACATCACCAGTTCCTCTTCACTCGGGTGTCGCATACCTTGCCCTCATGAGCGGCTGGAGTTCGCGCCGCAGTTTCTGGACCGCCCGGAAAACACAGTGCCGCACGGCCCCGCTCGGCCGCCCCATCGCCACCGCGATGTCCCCGATCGAAACGCCCTCGAAGTGCCGCATCGTGAACGCGGTCCTTTCGAGCGCGCTGAGATGGTTCAGCGCGGCAGCCACGCGTTCCCGTGCTTCCCGGCTCAGGGCCAGCCGCTCGGGCGTCAGGCTGGAATCCGCGCTGTCCTCTTCCATCCCGCCCACTTCCTGCGAGCGCTGCCGCGACCGCAGCAGGTCCAGCGAGTAGTTCGCCGCGATGCTGCACAACCACGTGCTGAACGCCGCCCGCCCGTCGTAGCTTCCGATGCGCCGGAACGCCCGCAGGAACGTCTCCTGCACCACGTCCTCCGCATCCTGTTCATTGCCTGTCATACGGTAGGCCACCCGGAAGACAGTGCGGCTGTGCCGCTCCACAAGCACACGGAACGCGTCGGAATCCCCGGCGCGGCATCGTCCGATCGCGGCTGCCTCACTCGCTTCCATTCAACTCCTTAGACTGCCACCCGCGCCTGGTGTTAGGAAATCCGATGCTTTGGTTTGATTAAAGGTTTGAAAGGAACCCATTTCCCGGAAACCGCGTCCCAGGAATTGGGCGTGTCAAATTTCGGCCGGCGCCTAGACCGGCCTTTCGTCGCGGCCCCCGCGGAGGAGGGCCGCGACCTTCTTTTCGATCACAACCCCTGAAAATCTTGTTAAGTAGCTCGCCATACGATGGTTGCCGCCGCAGGCCGGGCAGGCGGTTTGGCCTGAGCCGGCGATAATAGGTCAGGGGTCAAGTTGAACAAAATACTGCCATTAGAGATATCCGCATCCGAAGTTAAAGAGAAACTCGAAGCAAACCACCCGGTCGCGCTGATCGACGTGCGGGAGCATTCCGAGCACGCCATCTGCCGTATCGAGGGCGCCGAACTCATCCCTATGCGGATGATTCCGCAGCACTTGCCATTGCTCAAGGATCGCGCCGGGCAGTTCCGCCTGGTCTTTTACTGCCACCACGGCGTGCGCAGCCTGCAAGTGGTGAACTGGTTGCGGCGGCAGGGCATTTCCGCCTGCCAGAGCCTGAGCGGCGGTATCGAGCGCTGGAGCCTGGAAATCGATCCCGAAGTGCCGCGCTACTAAACTGTGCCCTCGCGCCGTTTCCCACCGTCTAAACAGACAAAGCTATGTCTCTGGGACTGGGGAACACTCCGATTTTTGCGCTGCTTTTCTGCGCCGCCACCGCTTTTGGCGGCATCGATCTCCACCAGGCCGACCTGTTCAGCTTGCAGGGGAAAGCCGCCTACCAGGCCGCACATTACACGCAAGCCGAGGCGCTCTACACAAAAGCGCTTGCGATCTATGAAAATGCAGGCGACGTACTGGCGAAGGGCGTCGTGATCTCGGTGCGGAACAACCTTGGGCTCGCCTATGCCGCCGAGGGCCGCTATGATGAGGCCGAAAAGACCTATCTTCGCGCGGTCGCCGACGCTGGCGGCGTGGACGGAGGACCGGATGCCACCGTGCCCGCGGCGAATCTCGCTGACCTGTATCGTATTCAGGCCCGCTACGCCCGCGCCGAAGACATCTACCGGCGGCTGATCGCGGCGATGGAGAAATCCGGCAACCCCGATGAGGACACGCTCGCCACGTTCCGCAACAATCTGGGAGCGGTTTATCTCGCCATGGGCAAGGAAGACGCCGCCAGACCGTTGTTCGAGCAGGCGCTCGCGGAACGTGATCGAGCTTTTGGGCCCGACAGTCTGGAGGCAAGCGGCATCCTCATTAATCTCGCCCAGGTGTACCAGCGCGAGGGCGATCTCTCCAAGGCGGATGCGCTCGGCCGCCGCGCCCTCGCCATCCGCGAAGCCAAACTCGATCCCGGCGACCTGGGGCTCGCCGTCGCCATCAGCGATCTGGCCGCCGTCTGCCATGCCGAGAAGCGGGACGATGAGGCGGCATCGCTCTACCGCCACGCGATCGCCATCCGGGAGAAAGCGCTCGGGCCGGATCACCCCGACCTCGCTGTGGATTTGAATAATCTCGGCGCCATCGCGCAACTCCGGCGGCAGTATGCTGACGCGCAAGAACTGTATCTGCGGGCAGAGGCGATCTGGGAGAAGGCGCTCGGTCCCGAGCATCCGCAGGTCGCCCACGTGCTGAACAACCTGGCGCTCGTGGAATTTCACGAGGGCGAAGTCACCAAAGCCGAGGCCGACTTCCGCCGCGCCGTCGATATCTGGAATAAACACCCCGATGTTGAAAGCCTCAACCTGGCCGCCTGTCTGGAAAACTATGCTCACCTGCTCCGCGATACCGGCCGGAAAAAGGAAGCGGGCAAACTGGAAGCGCAGGCCAAGAAGATCATCCGGAACGACCCGGAAGCCTGGCGCGACGAATACACGGTGAACGTCGGCGCCTTACACAAGTAGCGGGGCGAACCAGCGGGGCGAACCTCCGGTTTGCCCCGCCGTCCCCGCAGGCGATCCCAAATCAAATACGGCTAGCTCTCCCCGCCCGCTCGCGCTATCATACAATTTCGTCAAAGGCGATCCAAATAGAGGAAGACATATGAATCGAGCTGCCGTTGCTGTGCGGGCGCTGATTTGCCTGGGCGCCCTGATCTGTGTTTCCGCCCTGTTCGCCCAATCGGGCGAGGGCTATCTCAAGGTGAAGGCCCATCCCGGACGAGCCGGAGTTTTCCTTGATGGAAAATACCTTGGGCCGGCCGCAAACTTCGGCTTCGCGCGGAAATATACGGTTCCCGCGGGCGAGCATGAATTACGGCTGGAAGACCCGCGCTACGAACCGGTCGTCGCGCACGTCACCGTGACCGCCGGAAAAAAGACCACGATTTCCGAAACCCTCAAGGCGCTTCCGGCGCCCCAGCCTCCCTTCGGCACCATCCGGACCGAGTATCCCGACAAATTCGCAGCGATTTTCGTGAACGGCAAGTATTATGGCCATGCCGGCGAATTCAACAATCCAGTGCAGGGCTTACTCGTCAAGCCCGGCGAGTACACCGTGAAAGTCGTTCCTCAAAATGGAGAGGAGCGTCAGGAGACCGTAAAAGTCGAGGCAAACAAGACCACGGTCGTGCGCTTCACGAAATAGGGGCGGCAGGACAGGGTCGGCCCTCGCCCGGTGCGCAAAGCCGTGTGCAGCGCGCCCTCCTTTTTTCGGCTACGCTCCGCGTGTGAACGGAAACAAAGAACGCCCAAAAGATAATTGACTTTCATTTATTTTCCTGTTGATTGTATGCAGGATTAGCGCGATTATGGGTTTGGGTTCCAAGAGGTTCCTTGGAACAGCGAGTCTCGGAACCAGGCGGATCGATGGATCTGCTGAACTCCGAGGCAAGCTTCTCGGAGGCGAACCAGGACGAGCGAAGAGCCGGAGGGAAGATAATTCCCAAAGGGGAGCAAGTTCAGGAAAGTCTCTGGGAGCGTTCGGTCACAGCGCAGATTTCGGATTGCCGGCGTTGAACTTCCACGTAGCTCGAGAGGGCCGCGAGGAAGCGAGCCGGCGATTCGGAAAGTCTGTCAGCGGTCCGGCCGCGGCGCCAAAAGGGCAGGCGGGGAGCTGAGACCCCGGAGAGGTGATCCGGAAACGGATAGCCGCTCCGGCGCGAGTGAAACGCCGCTTCAAGGCGCCGGCTTCAACGAAAGTTTGCATCGCTTCGGGAGCAAAGAACCGTACCGGTCGAGTCCGGTGCGCGGAGCCGACGAACGATTCGACAACTTTCGTTGCATGTTCGAACCGGTGTACGCCGGTGGGGAACAAGCTGTTACCGAGAGGGTCACTTGGAGCCCTTTTTCTTTGCCGCGCGCATGTGCCGCGGCGCATCCTATCCCGACGTGATTCCCCAGACCTGCGGCGGTCGTTGTGTGCCGCGCGCGTGTGCCGCGGCCCCCGGCCGGCGCATCTTATCCCGACGTAATTCCCCCCTGTTTAATTAAAAAAGACCTGCGGCGGTCGTTGTGAGCCGAAGGATTAAATTTTTTTCTTTTTCCCCTTGAATGTACTCAGGATTCTTGCAAATATGGAATTGGGTTCCAAGGGGTTCGTTGGAACAGCGAGCTTCGGGATGCCACGGGCCGATGAGGTCCGTAAGTTCCGAAGTAAGCCTTTCGAAAGCGAACCGGAACAAGCGATGATCCAGAGGGGCGCAAGCCCCAAAGAGGAGCGAGTTTTGGGGAACTTTCGGAAGCATCCGGTTACGCACAGATTCCGGATCGGCGGCGATGAACTTCCCCGCGACCCGAAAGGGCCACGAGGAAGGGAGCTTCCGATTTGGAAAACTGGAGCGGGCCGGATGTGGCGCTGAAGAAACAGGACCAGGAGCTAAGACTCCGGAGAGGTGGCCCGGAAACGGGCAGTCGCTCCGGACGAGTGAAAGGCCGTTTCGAGGCGCCGGCTTCAACGAAAGTTGCAATTGCCTAAAGCGAAGAAGCGCACCGGGTAACCGGCGCGTGGAGCAGAGGGTAAGTCGACAACTTCCGTTGCCACGTCCAAGCCGTGCATGCCGGCCGGTGGACAAGCTGTAGCCGACGGGTCAATTGGAACCCATTTTTTTTGGCCCAACTCGCTGTGCGCCTGTCCTCCGCCAGACGGTAAAATCGGTTATCGGCCGCCGGGCGATTCCGTTCAGAACCATACTGCGGTGTAAGCGCTGGGCTTTGATGTCCGGACTCGCGATTGCATCTCTGGCCGCGGCGCAGGAACTCGAGCCCCGGGCTTACTCTCCCTCGCCCATCGGCACGACTTTCGTGGTCCTCGGATTCGGAGGATCGACCGGCGGCGTGGCATTCGAGCCCACCATTCCAATCACAAACGCGAGCGCAACGCTGTACTTCCCGACGCTGGGGCTGGCCCAAACTTTCGGGGTGTTCGGCAGGCAGGCGCTTGCGGGAGCCCTGCTGCCGTACGTCTGGGGAAACGCCTCGGGCGATGTCGGCGAGCAGCGGCATTTGATCACCCGGTCGGGGCTCGCCGACCTGAGGATGAAAATTTCCGTGAACCTGCATGGCAGTCCTGCACTCACGCCCAAGGAGTTCGCCGCGGTGCCGCACCATAACTTCATCCTGGCGGCAAGCCTGGCGGCGGTCGCGCCCACCGGCCAGTACAACAGGCGCGAATTGATCAACATCGGCACGAACCGGTGGTCTCTCAATCCGCAGCTTGGGATGTCTTATCCGGTCAGGAAGCTCTATCTGGACGTCTACGCGGGCGCCACGTTCTTCACTGAGAATAAGGAATTCTACCCCGGGCAGTCCACGCGCTCGCAGGATCCGCTGATTGCCATACAGGCGCACGTCAGCTACACGTTCCATCCCAGGTTCTGGTTGGCATTTGACTCGACCTGGTACGGCGGCGGCGCGACGAGCTTGAACGGGGGACCGTCCACGCAGCGCCTGTCCAACAGCAGGGTGGGCTCGACTCTATCGCTGCCGCTTGCCGGCCGGCAGTCCCTGAAGATCGAGTTCAGCACGGGAGCGACGGGCAGAATCGGCACTTCGTTCACCACGGCCACAATCGCCTGGCAGTACGTCTTCTTCGATCGGCCTTAGGATCCCTTCCCGCCCTGCCGCGCAGCCATCGAGCGGGGATCTTCCTGCGGTCTTCCGCCCTGCCGGCGTTTGGAGAAGCTGAAGCGCTCGAGTCTGGGGCGGAAGCTCACGAAGTTCGTGCGGCAGTATTCGCAGCGAAACGGGCTGCCGCCCAGGCGGAGCTTGAATCGCGCGAACGCAGGCGCCCGGTAATCCTGTTCGGACCAGCGGCTCAGATCCATGTGCCAGCATCGCGGGCAGCGCGCGTAGAGCATGTCGCGGAACCGCCAGGTGCGGTCGACGAAGCGCGTCCGGCAGTCCCGGCAGCGCAGCGGGCGCGTGCCGAAGAAGACGAGCAGCCGCTCGGTCCAGCTCCGCAGGTGCGCGTAGCGCAGGTTGCCGCTGCCGCATTCAGGACACTTTACCGGCATTCAGACTCTCTCCCACTGCCGAACATAGTCGCCTACTACCCGCAAATAAGCCTCCTGTAACCGCGGCAGGATATTCGACGAACGTCCGAGCGGGCGGCCTTCGATCGAGAACACAGGCAGCAGTCCCCGTGTGGTGGACGTGATGAAGACTTCGCCGGACCGGTCGAAATCCTCCGGATACAGCGTCTTTTCGGCGATCGAGACGCCGTCCAGGCGAACTTCCGACAGCAGCATTTCCCGCGTCACGCCCGCGAGGCATCCGGAATCGAGCGGCGGCGTCCAGACCTTCGAGCCTTCGGCGACGAACAGGTTGGCGGAAACGCACTCGCTTACCTCTCCGCGCTCGTTGAGCAGGATGACCTCATCGAATCCGTTCGCGTGCGCTTCTTCGAGGACGGCCAGATTGGGTCCCCAGGCGATACTCTTGACGCCGCGAAAAGCGGATGCGGCCGCGCGGCCGAACGGGCGAACGGTGAGGTGGACGCCGGCAGGATGCTCGTGAATGGGGGCGGTGAAGGCGATGAGGTCGTAACCGGGGCCGGTCGCCGGGCCGCTCCAGATCCCGCCGTGGTTGCGGATCACGGTGACGCGCAGCGCCGCATCGTAAGCGCGATTCGCCTCGATGAGCCGCATGAGCGCGCTGAGCGTCTCTCCCTCCTGCGCGGGAAACGGAACACGCAGCCGGCGGGCATCCTCGCGCATGCGGTTCCAGTGCCGTTCGAACGCGAACGGCACGCCTTCGACCACGCGCAACGTGCTGAACACGCCCCATCCGGAAAGCAGGCCGGTTTGGCCGGGAGATAACGACACTTCCGGCAAGGCGCGGATTTGCTCGTTGTGAAGCACGAACGGGTGCATCAGATGCTTCATTCTACTATGCGAGGGAGCGGCGCCTCGACCCGCCCCGGCTCGCCGGGCTCAGCGCCAGTTGGGAAACAGCGCGGGCCGCGCGTTCCTGACGTCGCAGAGGAGATCGGGAACGCGGCGCCGGCGGTGCCAGAGCGTTTCGAGCAGGCGATCGAGCGCTTCCTGTTCGTCCCGGATCCATTCGAGCGGCAGCCTGCGGCAGGCTTCGTCGAGCACGCCGGCGGGGCAGTTCACGACGCGATCGAGCCAGGGCTGAAAATCGTCGAGCGAACGCACGCCTTCGTAGACCAGCGCGCGGTGATACAGGCCGTAGAGCGGCCCGTCGGGGAAATCCCAGTGCGGGCCGTTGAAGATGAATCCCTGGTCGATCATCAGCGCGTGAAAGCCCGCGCGCCGCGCCGCCGGTCCCGAACCGGTGCGGTAGAACACGGCCTGGCGCCCGTCGGCGTTCCCGGTCCACTTGTCGAAAGCCAGAATGCCGTGAAACTCGCGCAGGTTGACGACCTGCCTGAGCAGAAGGTCGGGAATGAAATCGTAGACGGCAAGCTTTTCCGGGTGGCCGGGATAGCGCGAGCCGAAGTGCCAGCCGGGCTCGAACGGCTCGCGTCGCGTGCCCAGTTCGAGGCACAGCGCGGAATTTTCGGCCAGAAATTCGCGCGAGACCGAGACGACGGCGAAGGACGCGGCGGAGATGCCCAGGCATTCGAGCAGGACGGCGCCCACGGCCTCGTTGATGAGCACGCGGCTGTGCTGGGGATTGTTCCGGAACTTGACGACGTAGAAGCAGCCGTCGTCGGCCTCGATCAGGTGCGCCTGTGCGCCGCCTCGCATTCTGCGCATGTGCCGGCGTGCGTTAAGCGGCATCGGAATACGCTACCCTAGTGTTGAACCCACATCTCCGGAGGAATCAGTGGCAATGGATGAAGAAACGGGCCGCGGCGCGCCGCTGCGGAGCAAGGATGAGATCGCGCTGGACCTCATGAAATTCGTCGCGACCGTTACAGGATACGGCAAGGGCGCGGCTACGGCAGGCTATACGGGCAAGCCCTCGAAGACCGCTGAAGAGTACGCAGATTCACTGCTGCAGCTTTTCCAGCGGTGCCGCGCGATCCTGAAAGACTAGCAGCGCCGGGCCCGACCGGCGCTGCAATTCCGGGGCGCGCGAGCGGCTATTTCCTCCCGCCCTTTTTCACGGCCTTCTTCCGGGCCGGCGCCTTCTTTTTCGCAGTCGCTTTCTGCGGCGCCTTCTTCGCGGTCTTCTTCACCGCCTTCTTCTTCGCGGGCGCCTTCTTGGCCGGTGCTTTCCCGGCGGCCTTCTTCCTGGCCGGCGCCTTTTTCGCCGCCTTCTTCGCGGGAGCTTTCACAGCGGCCTTCTTGGCCGGAGCTTTGCGGGCGACTTTCCTGGCCGGCGCCTTTTTCGCGGGTTTCTTCTCGACGACGGGGGCTGGTGGAGGCTCCGGAGTGACTTCCGCTTCTGGCGTGATCGGCTGCTCCACGGTGGGAACGGGTTCCTCCTCTTCCTCTTCCTCTTCTTCCAAATCCTCTTCTTCGGGGCCGTACTCTTCCAGATCGGATTCCAATTCTACATGCTCACTGTTGTAATCAAAATCTTCCCGCTCATCGTCGTCCTGAGCGAGGTCGAATCGATGAAACATTTCTTATGCCTCCTGTAGGAGCGTGGTCACCAATTAGAATAACTCGTTTTGCGAGGAAGGCAATAGCAGATAATAAAAAACTTCAGCGATTGCCGATGGTTATGAGAGCTAGCGTCTCACCTGCCGGCGCTTTGCCGGTTTCGGAGACTCGTTGCTGGCCGTATATGCCGCGACGCGCGACTTCCGGGGCGTCTTTCGAGCCCGGGCGCCGGCCGTGGAGACGCGCCGCACACGGCTCTTGACGATCTTCGCATCGTCGGACGGCGCAGCCGCGGGGATCACCACCAGGTCTCCGGGAACCAGATCGCCGTCCGCGGTCCTGTTCGCAGCGATCACGGAAGCTTCCGATACGCGATAGCGCCGCGCCACGGCGGCCAGGGTCTCACCTTCGGCGAGCCGATGCGCGCGCCACGCATTGCGCTTTTCGGCCGGGATCATCCCGAGCGCGGCCGAAAGCTGCACGCCCGAGCCCTTGGGCACTCGCAGCATCCACCCTGCCGGCGCCGTGCTCTTCAGCAGCGCGGGATTCAATTCACGGATCTGGGACACGGGGCACTCGGCGAGGTCCGCTACCAGCAGCAGGTTCGTCGGCGCTTCGATCTCGACCGTTTCGTACTCGAGCGGCGGATCCGCGTCGATGTCCTCGAGATCGTATTCCTTCGCGTTCTTCACCATGATGGTCATGGCCAGAATGATCGGAACGTAGTTCGCGGTCTCCTTCGGCAGGACGTTTCGCTCGCGCAGTTGCCAGAAATCCGCGTACCCGGTGCGCTCGACGGCGCGATCGATGGTGACGGGTCCGGCATTGTACGCCGCCATGGCCAGATACCAGTCGCCGAAGTGCTGGTAGAGGTCGCGCAGATGCCGCGCCGCGGCCCGCGTGGCCTTCTCCGGATCCAGCCGCTCGTCGAAATACGGCGTCTGCTGGAGCCCGTACTCCCGCCCGCGGAACTGAATGAACTGCCACATCCCCACGGCTTTCTTGCGCGAGACTGCGCGCGGCATGAAGCCGGATTCGGCCTGGGCCAGGAAGATCAGCTCCTGCGGCACGCCTTCCTCGTCGAGGATCCGCTGGATCAGCGGGCGGTAGCGGCCGGAGCGCTGCAATCCATACAGCAACACCTTGCGCCCGCGCTCGCTCGAGAAGTAGTTCACGTAGGAGAGCACCGCATCGTTGACGTCCAGCGGCAACTGCGAAGCCGTCGCCCGCACCTCCTCGAGCACCTTATTCTTGAGCTTCGGATCGATGGGGAAGGTCAACTGCGGAATGTCTTCGATCGGGGCTTTGTCGAAGGCCGGTTCGTCGGTATCGCCGGCCCCCAGACCTGCCAGGTCCAGCCGGTGAACGGCCTGGATCAGGTCGTCCAGCTTCCGGTCGATCGCGCCGCGCGCCTCGCCGCTCTGCGGCGTCGAGAGCAGCACGTCCACCGCGGCGTCGAATTCGCGGCGCGCGCCCTCTTCGTCGCCCGCCAGGTAGAGCCTGCGGCCCGCCTGATAATGCGCCTCCGCCGCCTTGATCGCGGCCGACTCGACCGGCTGCGCGATCCCTTGCAGCGGGCGCACCGGCGCCGGCGCCCCGGCGGGCTCCTGCGGATGCGACACAGCCAATTCCGGTGGGGGCGTCACAACGACTCCGGCGCCGGACGGCCTGGGAGATGGGGGAACGAAGGAATTCCGGAAAGTCTTCGATGAGGTGCAGCCGGCAAGCATCCCGAGCAGCGCCAGGAGCCCACCGCAACATGAATGGATCTTCAGAAAGTTCATGCGCCTCCGGCCACTGCGTGCCCGGCTCGCTTCCGCGAACGGTAATTCCCGACTTTAACCTACAAACAATCCTTCGGTCAAGGGGATCTGAAAATGCGGCGGTGGTGGGGGGCGCACGCCCGGTGCGTGCGCCCCGTTGAAAATACTACTCTTCCTCTTCCTCTTCGCCGGCTTTGGCGGCCTTGGCGGCTGCGATCACCTTTTCGGCCTGCAGTTGAGGAACGAAATCGTAATGGCTGAACTCCATGGTGAACGAGCCGCGGCCCTGGGTCATGGAGGTTAAGTCGTTCTGGTAATTGAGCATTTCGGCCATCGGCACCTGGGCCTTGATGATTTGGGTGCCCCCGCGGGTGTCCATGCCGGAGATGCGGCCGCGGCGGCCGTTCAGGTCTCCCATCAGGTCGCCCGCGTACTCCACCGGGGCCTGAATCTCCACATTCATGATCGGCTCGAGCAGCGCCGGCTTGGCTACCTCCATGGCCGCCTTGAACGCCTTGCGGGCAGCGAGTTTGAACGAGAGTTCCGAAGAATCCACGTCGTGGTAGGAACCATCATAGAGGCTGACCTTGAAATCCACCACCGGATAGCCGGCCAGGTAGCCTTTTTCGGCCGCTTCCAGGATGCCCTTTTCGACGGCCGGGATGAAATTCTTCGGGATGGCGCCGCCGAAGATGTCGTTGACGAACTCGAACTTGCCGCCGCGGGGCAGCGGCTCCATCTTGATCCAGCAGTCGCCGAACTGGCCGTGGCCGCCGGTCTGCTTCTTGTGCCGCCCCTGGACGTCGGCCGTTCCGCGGATGGTTTCGCGATAGGGGATCTTCGGCGCCTTGAGCGTCACGTCCACGCCGTAGCGCTTGCGCAGGCGGCTGACGACGACCTCGACGTGCTGCTGGCCGCTGCCGGCGATCAGGAATTCCTTCGTTTGCGGATCGCGGTAGAAGCGCAGCGACTGGTCTTCCTCGAGGATGCGGGCGACGGCATTGCCCATGCGGTCCTCGTCCTGCCGCGATTTCGCTTCGATCGCATAGGCGATGGAGGGCTCGGGCAGCTTCACGGCCGGGTACTCGATCATCGAGGCCTTGTCGCAGAGCGTGTCGCCGGTCAGTGTTTCCTTGAGCTTTGCGACCGCGCCGATGTCGCCGGCGTGCATTTCCGTGACCGGCTGGATGGTCTTTCCGAGCAGCGCGCCGATGTGCGAGAGGCGCTCGCCGCCGTTGGTGCGCGCGTTCTGCAGGTTGGCGTCGTTCTTGAGAACGCCGGAGTAGATCTTGAAGTACGATACGCGCCCGGCGAACGGGTCGGCGATGGTTTTGAAGACGAACAGGGAGACCGGCTCGTCGTCGGAGATCTTGCGCGTGACCGGCTGGCCGTTGGCGACGCCCTCGACCGGGGCGCGATCGGAGGCCGCGGGCAGGTAATCGACCGTGAAGTCGAGAATGAGGTCGCTCGAGATGTTGTGCAGCCCCGCGGCGCAGAGCACCGGGAAGAGGCGCCGTTCGAGGATGGCCGAGCGCAGGCCCTCGAGCATGTGTTCGGGCGAGAGCGAGCCCTTGTCGAAGAACTCCTCCATGAGCGCGTCGTTGCCCTCGGCGATCATTTCGATCAGGCCCTCGTGAGCCTTCTGCGCGGCGTCGGCCATGCCGGCCGGAATATCGGTCTCGGTTCCCTTGCCGCTGCCGTCCGCCTCGTAGGTGTAAGCCTTCATGCGGATCAGGTCGACGACGCCCTTGAAGTCGCGTTCGGAGCCGATGGGCAGGTGAACGGGGACGGCGGTTCGGCCGAAGTTCTCGTGGATGCTCTCCAGGGCGCGTTCGAAACTGGCCCGCTCGCGGTCGAGCTTATCGACGACGATCGCCCGCGGGAGCTTGTATTCGTCCGAAAAGCCCCAGACCTTTTCCGTCTGCACCTCGACGCCGGCCACGCCGTCCACCACGACCAGCGCGGAATCGGCGGCCACCAGGGACGCCCGCGTGTCGTTGATGAACATGTTGAAGCCGGGGGTGTCGATGAGATTGATCTTCGACTTTTTCCACTCGACGTAGGCCAGCGCGGTCGAGACCGTCACCTTGCGCTGAATCTCTTCCTCGTCGAAGTCCGTGATCGTGTTGCCCTCGTCCACGCGCGTCAGGCGGTTGGTGGCGCCGGCCGTGTACAGGAGGGCGGCGGCCAGCGAAGTCTTTCCGCTGTTGCCGTGCCCGATCAAAGCTACGTTGCGAATGTCCTTGCCTTCGTAAACCTTCACGCTCAAGCACTCCTAATTTGAAAGAGGCACCTCGGCTGGCCCGTCCCGGCGGCCGTGCCCGGCGCTTTGGCGCAAACGGTCCGCGCCAGAGCCATCGAAAACACGCTGTCGGGAGGGCTTAAGGAACGGCGAACACCTGCTCCAAGAAAAGGATCGTAGCACAGCCGGGCGATTGAAGTCAGCGAGGGACATAAAAGCTTCGATCGCCGAGGCGCAGTGGAATCAAAAGTCTTCGCCGCGCCTCCGCGGTGAAGAGCTTTTCAGCCCGCTTCGGTCTGCACCGGCTGCTCGCCGGGCCCGAGTTCGTCGAATTCGGCGGGCGGCGGGTTGTAATACAGCATGCGGCCGCAGCTTTCGCAGTACATGACCTGGTCGCCGCGGCGGAGATCCTGGAAGAACTGGAGCCGGAGGGCCATGTTGCAGGCGGTGCAGCGCCCATCGACGGCCTCGGCCACGGCGATGCCCTTGCGCGATTTCCGCAGTCTCTCGTAGGCCGCGTAAATGGCCGGCGTCATTCCGGTGGCCACGCGGTGGCGCTCGGCCTTGAGCTCGTCGTGCTGCTTCTGGTCGGCCGCGGTACGCTCCCGGGCCGCCTTCTTCTCCGCCTCGACCTGCTTCTTCTCGTTGTTCAGCGCAGCCTGCGCGGCCTTGACGTTCTGATCGAGCGGCTCGGCTTCGGCCATGCGGTCCAGAATCCGGTCCTCGCACTTGCGAATCTCGGCCTCGCAGAACTCGATTTCGTGCTTGAACGCGGTGTACTGTTCGTTGGTTTTGGCGCCGAGCATCTGATCCCTGAGTTTCGAGATCTTCTGCTCCTGGGTCTGAATGTCGCCTTCCAGGCGCTTTCGCTCGCGCTGGTTCGCAACGAGGGCTGCCTGGTCGGCTTCCAGCTTCCGGATATGCGTCTCGAGAGTTTTCTCGATGGCTGCTATATGCTTCGGTAAAGCTGCGATTTCTTTTTCTAAGTCGGTAATCCGTCTATCCAGATCCTGCAGTTGGATAGCCAGTTTCAGGTCTGGGACCATTGTTTTTTCAATTTTATCACGCCGTCGCCCTTCCACCGCGTGAACGGCGAACCGAGCAGGCGGCCGGCTTCTTCGAGTTCCACCACTTTCGCCGCGCGGCAGCACGTGTAGAAGACCAGGATGCCGAGCGGAATCGATACCGCAAGATTTGCGAGCCGCGCGAAGCGGGAGACGCCGAGCCAGTTTTCCATGCCATGGCTCGCAAGAGCCACGGCGCCCGCCATAACCGCGCACGCGCAGCAGATTTTGGCGACATTCGCCAGCAGCGCACGGCCGTGAATGCCCCCCAGCCGGGCGCGCAGAATCCAGAACAGCGTGGCCGAGCCGAACACGGCCACGGCCGAGGTGGCCAGGGCCAGTCCGGCCTGCCCCATGTGCTCGCGCCGCGTCAGTCCCCAGGCCGCAAGATAGTTGATGCCGATGGACGCCGCGCTCACAATCATCGGGATTTTGGCGTTGCCCAGCGCGTAAAACGCCGGCACCAGGACCTTCAACGCGGAGTATCCGGCCAAACCGATCGCATAAAACGAGAGCGCCACGGCGGTCTGATGCGTGTCGTACGGCTGGAATCGGCGGCCCTCGTAGATCACGCCGATCATCGGCTCGCCCAGAATCAGCAGCCCGGCCGAGGAAGGCAGCGTCAGCAGCAGCACCAGACCGAGTGAGCGCGAGAGCGTGCGCCGGAACTCCTCGATCCTGCCCGAGGCGGCGCTGAGCGAGATGGCGGGCAGCGTGGCCGAGGCGATCGCGACGCCGAAGAGGCCGAGCGGAAGCTGCATGAAGCGAAACGCGTACTGCAGCCAGGCGACCGGCCCGTCCAGGCCCCGCACCGGGTCCACGATCTTCGAGGCGAAGTTCGTGTTCACCAGCACGTTGATCTGCACCGCGGCGCTGCCGATGATGGCCGGGGCCATCAGCCGCAGGATCTGCCGCAGCCCGGGGTGGGACCAGTCGATGCGCGGGCGGAAAGAAAAGCCGCTGCGCCGCAGGCTGGGCAACTGCCAGACGAGCTGAAGCACGCCGCCGAGCACCACGCCGTAGGCCATGCCCTCGATGCGGTCGATGCCCAGCCGCGGCCCCAGGCCATAGCCGAGCGCTACGCCGAACAGCACCGAGCCGACGTTGAACATCGAGGAGGCCAGCGCGGGAACGCCGAACTTGTTGCACGCGTTCAGCACGCCCATGGCCTGCGCGGCCAGCGCCACCACGAGCAGGAACGGGAACATGATGCGCGTCAGGTGCACCGCGAGCTGGAATTTCCCCGCATCCGCCTGCGCCCATCCCGAGGCCAGCGCTCCCACGATCGCCGGGCTGAACACGACGCCGAGCGCACAGACCGCGCCCACGATGAGGATCACCGCGGTCCCCACCAGATTCGCCAACTGCGCCGCTTCCTGCCGGTTCTTCTTCGAGAGGTACTCGGTGAAGGTCGGCACGAAGGCCGAGGAGAGCGCGCCCTCGGCGAACAGATCGCGCGTGAGGTTCGGGATGCGGAAGCCGAGCGAGAACGCGTCGAAGACCCGGCCTGCGCCGAACAGGTGGGCCATCACGGTTTCGCGGACCAACCCGCTCACCCGGCTCAGCAGCACCGCCGCGGAGACGATGCCGGCCGATCGGACGATGTGCTCGTGCGACTGCTCCTGCGGCATTTATTGCCCGTACTGCTCCAGGAATTTCGCGATCGTGACGATCCCCAGATAATAGTTGTCGATACAGAATTTCTCGTTGGGCGAGTGCAGGCCGTCGTCGGGCAGGCCGAAGCCCATCATGACGCTGGGCACGCCGAGGAACTTGGAAAAATCGCCGACGATCGGCACGGATGCGCCGTCGCGGATGAACACCGTATCGCGGCGGAATACTTCGCCGAAGACGCGCGCGCCGGCGCGAATGGCCGGATGATCGGGATTGACGCGCACGGCCGGCGAGGCGCTGAGCACGCGCACCTCGGTGCGGATGCCTTCGGGCTTGTTGGCGGCGACGAATTCGCGAAACGCGGCGATCACCTTGCCGGGAACCATATCCGGCACCAGGCGGAAGCTGACCTTGGCGGTGGCGCGCGCCGGGATCACGGTCTTTGCGCCCGGCCCGGTGAAGCCGCCGGCTATGCCGTGTACTTCGAACGTCGGTCTGGCCCAGAGGCGCTCCAGCACGGAGAAACCGGGTTCGCCGGTCAGACCTTCCGAGCCGACCTCCGCCTTCAAGAATTCGCTCTCGTCGAAGCCCAGCCGTTCCCAGCTCGCCTTCTCTTCGGGCGCGGGCCGCGCGAGATCGTCGTAAATTCCGGGAATCAGAATCCTGCCGTGCTCGTCCTTGGCTTTGGCGAGCAACTGTGCCAGGCCGAAGATCGGGTTGGGCGCCGCGCCGCCGTAGAGGCCCGAGTGCAGGTCGCGGGAGGGGCCTTTCGCCTCGACTTCGAGATAGATGAGCCCGCGCAGGCCCACGGTGAGGGTCGGAACGCCGGCCGCGTACATTGCAGTGTCGGAGACCAGCGCGACGTCGCACTTCAGCTTTTCGGGCTGCTCTTCGAGGTACTTCGTGATGGAAGCGCCGCCGACCTCCTCCTCGCCCTCGATCAGGAACTTGAGATTCAACGGCAGCGTGCCGGTGGCGGCGCGCAGCGCTTCGACGGCCTTGATGTGCATGTACATCTGGCCCTTGTCGTCGGCCGAGCCGCGGGCGTAGAGATTGCCGTTGCGCACGACGGGGTCGAAGGGAGGCGTGGTCCATTCCTCCAGCGGATCCGGCGGCTGCACGTCGTAGTGGCCGTAGCAGAGCACGGTGGGCTTGCCGGGGGCGTGCAGCCAGTCGGCGTAGACCAGCGGGTGATTGGCGGTCGGGATGACCTCGACGTGTTCCATGCCAGCGGCGCGCAGGCTGTCCGCGACGAACTTCGCCGCGCAGGCGATATCGCCGGCGTGCTCGGGGTCGGTGCTGATGCTGGGAATACGGAGAAACGCCTTCAATTCTTCGAGCAGGCGCTCTTTGTTGGTCTCGACGAAACGTTCCGGCGCGGCGGCCATGGCTCCTCCTTGGCGGAAAAATCCATTATAGGCAGAGCCTGAAGGCAGGGGCTTCGACCCGATCCGGCCGTCACATCGCCAGCGCGATGAATCGCGGCCTGGCCACAGGCGAAGAGGCGGCGGTGGATTGCGCGCAGGCGTTGGACAGGATGCGGCGGACCTCGCCGGTATCGAACGGCTGCGCGAGCAGATCGTAGGCGCCCTGGTTGAGCACCTCGGCCCAGAAGAGGTCGTCGGCGGAGCGCTTGGTGACAATGAGGGCCGAGCAGGAGGCCAGTTCGTTGACGGCGTTCAGCACGTCCAGCCACGTGCCGTCGGGAAGCGTCGCTTCGGTGAGCACCGCGCCGTAGGAAAAGCGGAGGAGCCGTTCGCGCGCCTGCCGGACTTCACAGGCATGATCCAGTTCGAGCGGCACGGAGACGATCATTCCGGCCAGCGCGGCGGCATCCTGGAGGTGGGGAGAGATGAACAGAACTGCGGAATTCATGGGTCGCCCAGCTCCCAACTGGTATGCCCATATTAAACCGGATTTCTCAATTTCTCAATGGAAAAAGCTTTCGCCCGCGAAGGCGCCCGGGACGCGGAGAGTTCGGCCGGAGAGATTCACAACGGCCGTTCCGGGCGCACCACGGCGATGTAGCCCAGGTTGCGGTAAAGCTGGTGGTAATCCAGGCCGCAGCCGATCACGAAACGGTCCGGAATTTCGAAGCATCGGAACTCGACCGGAATTTGCACGATGCGCCGCGAGGTGCGGTCGAGCAGGGTGCAGAGGGCCAGCGAATTCGGGCCGCGCGCCGCCAGAGTTTGCAGCAGGTAGCGCGCGGTGAAGCCGGTGTCCACGATATCCTCCACCAGCAGCACATCCTCGCCCTCGATCGTCTCGTCCAGGTCCTTCGCGATCCGGACCACGCCCGGCGCGGTGGGCCGGTTCGAGAAACTCGAGATCGACAGGAAGTCGATCTTCAGCGGGACGTCGATGGCCTTGGCGAGCGCGGTCAGGAAGAACACGGATCCCTTCAGGACGCCGATCAGTTTGAGCTCGCGCCCGCGGTATTTCGTGGAAATTTCGGCCGCTACTTCCCGGATGCGCCGCTCCACCTGCTCCTCGGTGTAGAGAATGCGCTCGATCTCCAGGGCCGGTTTCGTCGCGCTCATACTTTAGCCAGCCGGTCCGTCAGGCCGTACTTGAACACCAGGTTTTCGAAATCCTTCTGGTAAAAGACCTGGATATTCACATTCGGGTAGAGCGCGCGCAAGAGCTTCACCTTGCGGTTTTTGCGCGTGACGAGCGACTGCTTCATGGTGGTGAGCTCGACGTAAAGGTCGAACTCGGGCAGGTAGAAATCGGGCGTGAAGGCCTCGAGCACGTGGCCGTCCTTGTCCGAGCGAATGGTGAAGCTGCGCGGCTCATATTCCCAGGCTACGCGGTAAAAGTCGAGCAGGTTCGCGAAGACCTCCTCGCTCGGGTGCATGAACGCGGGCTTGCTGAGCGTGGCCTTGCCGCGCGGCTGAATACCGAATCTGGAGAGTTTCAGCCGCGCCTGAAACTGCATGTGAACCTCGGCCGCGGCCGAGAGCAGGCCCTGCTGGCGAAGCGCGCGCGATTCGGCGACGCCGCGCACCAGTTCGGCCACCTGCTCGACATCGAGCGTTTCCGTGTTGCAGACAATATCGAAGGTGTGGGCCGGGGCTTGTGCGGCGCCGAACCGCCGCTTGCGATACTCTCTCTGCTGGGCTTCGAGACTGCGCAGCAGCTTGAGCGCCGCCGGCCGGTCCAGCCGGTTCTCGATCATCAGCGAGCCGACGCGGCGGGACTCGGGCGCCACCACCTGCACGCGCAGCAGCCCCGGGAAATCGCGGAACAGGATCTCCGCGCCTTCGGCGGCTACCACGAGGTGATGTTCCGTCGCCAGGCGCGCCACCAGCGACACCACAGCCGGCGCAAACGCCTTGTCCGGAACCGAAGACTCTCCCGAGAATTCCTGGTCGATCAAAACGCGCAGCCGGGCCTCGCTCACCAGCTCGAAACCGAGCAGTTGAGCGACCAGGCGCGCCACCTCTTCATACCGGGACCCCGGCTGCCCGGAAACAGTGATCAGCGCCATTTCGAACCCCGCCTGGGCGCGTGTTCGGAAAGCGAGAGCATTCTTTTAATTTCATGATAACCCGGTGCGGAAGGTTTGCTGAAAAATCTCTGCATTCGCGAAGACCGGGAGGGCGGGACCCCCCGGACTTCAGCGCTGCGCGCGAGCGAAGCCGGCCCGGCCGGAGCTATGCCATCGCCGCGTGGGCCAGCCTCACCGGGAAGCGAAGCTCCGTTTCGCGATGCATGCCGATGCGCCGCGGCGTTTCGCAGGCGAAGCGGGCGGCGGTCTGGCCGCAGGCGCACACGCCGGCGCGGAACGAGGCCGTGAGGTTGGTGCGCAGCCGGAGCAGGGGATAGCGAAGGCCGCCCAGCGAGGTCACGATGAAATCGCGGCCGCCGTTCAGCCATTCGCAGATGACCATGTCGTCGTGGATGTGCAGGGCCTCGTGGCCTTCGCACTCGGAGGCCAGCAGCTCGCCGTCCAGGCCGCGCAGCTCTTCGAAAACCGGCAACTCGAAGGCGGACCACAGGAAATCGCGGTCATCCTCGCCGAGCATGCGGCCATCGAGTCTCGAGTGCACCACGACGCGCGCCGCGCAGTCGGGAATGCAAGCCTGCCCGGCGGCGACGGCGGCAGCCAGGCGGCGCAGCGCGTCGAGGGATCCGATCACGGCGTCGTCGCCGGGCCTCCGGCGCCACGGGTTCGGCACGATCGCCTCGGCGACATCGGACGCCGCGGCCGGCGCCAGCGGGTTCCTGAACCGGCCGCGGTCCTGAAGAAACGCGCCATATTGCACCGCCGGAAGCCGCATGAGTCCGTCGGCCACGGAGCGCAGCGAACGGATCGCCTCCACCGTGCCCAGGCGCGCGGCTTTCAGGCTCGGGCGGTAATATTCGGTTTCGAGCGCCGCCTCCAGCACGCGCTTGAAGCTCTCCAGCCGCGGATCTCCGGCCGCCGCGCCGAGCCGCCTTCCGATTGATAGCCGCATGGATGTCCTCGCTTTCCCGCCGTCCATAAGGCACAGCGGTCACCGGATGTCTTCTGCCGGGCAGAAAAAATATTGTGGGGAATGTTTGGAACAAATATCAAGGCATTTGTTTTCTTTTTGGGACCATGCGTAACGGGTAAAGATGATTTCGTTTACGGGTGGGCTATCCCCCCTTGGGAGCGGAGCCGGATGGGTGCGTCCGCCGGGCGGAGGCGCACAAAAAGCACGGTCCGAGCTTGCAATGCCCGATATTTTCCGTTGGGGATAGTACCTGCCGGCGTGCCGCCCTTATTTGGTGGCCCTTTTTACCGGCCGGCGCACTTTTGACGGCGGAGGCCCGGTTACTTCCTTGAGCAGCGGATCGATCGCCGCGCGGAGGTTCGCCTCCTCGTCGCCCTGAAACATCGGGTCGTCGCCGGCCACCTGCCTGCGGATGACCCCGTCTTTATCGATGAACGCCACCTGCGGCATCAGGACGCGCTGCATGAAAGACAGGCGCAGAAAAGTATACATGCTCTGGTTCGAGCCGACGCCGGTC
>Ga0078972_1003473_pt1 | contig 47175 bp, 37 predicted proteins | sample YelNatPaOPGAMG01_FD_67568 | JGI IMG/M metagenome (GOLD analysis project Ga0078972, IMG submission 67568) | Hot spring thermophilic microbial communities from Obsidian Pool, Yellowstone National Park, USA - OP-RAMG-01 (SPADES assembly) (version 2) | ecosystem: Environmental > Aquatic > Thermal... | reverse complement strand
TGGAAGGCCTCGTTGAGGTAGAATCCTGCTCTTTCGGGATTCCCCAGGATATACGCCGCAAGACCGAGTACACGGCTCAATAAATACGGGCGGATGAAATTGTGCTTCCGGAAATGTTTAAGTTTTTCATGCTGTACCTTTACCAGCTCCTGGTCCGCAAGAAGATACCCGGCCAGGGTCAGTAGGAGATGGGTCCGCACCAGGATATGCGGGTGTACTTCCTTCAGCCCGGCAATGGACAGTAGAGGAAGTAGGATGCGGCGTAGATTTGCCGTTTCTCCTGTGCATTGGGCTCGAACGATCTCTGCTGCCGAAGCATTCAGATGAGCCGTATAGGGTCCAGGAGGAGTTTGCCGGTGGACCCTTTCGATTCGGCGTTTGAAGGAATCCCCTGCATCGATTTGGCCGAGACGGTATTCCAGCATGGCTCTATGTAGGAGAAGACTGCAATGATCGGGACATAGATCGAGGCCCCTGTCGATGGTGTCTCGGGCTGTGTCCCAGGCGCCATCCTCCATTTCGAACTGAGCTTTGAGAAAAAAGGCCAGCCCGATTTTCAGGGGATCAGCATAGGAAAGACTGTATTCCAGAAGGTTTTCTAGTCCCGAAGCGGCTTCGGCTTTCCTTCCGAGAGGGGGTAGCACCATTCCCTTTGCATAGAAAATATGGGCCATTGCATAGGAATCGGGATTCTCCCGGCAGAGATCTTCCGCTTCTTCCAATAGTTTCAGCGCTTCATGGGGCTTACCGTAACAATGATACAGATACACTAGATAAATCCGCGCATGAAGCGAGAGGAGCCTATCCTCATGAGACGAAAGAATGGTCAGCGCCCGCATCAATGCCTTTTCCGCTTTCAGAAAATCACCCGGACCGGATAGCCGTTCCACTCCGTAGTAGATGAGAATCTTCGCCTCCTCCAGGGAACCAGGGGTGAGAAGGGAAAGAATATCTTCAAAAAAATTCACATGGCCGGGATAGCCGGTAGTGAGATACTCCGGTTGTGCGGCAATACGCATCATCCCTTCCATGTCCTGATGGTCTTTACTGTAAGCGAATGATTTTTGCAGGCAATCCATCGATTCGGATGGGGAAGAGGTGAAGAATTTTGTTCTGCCTATCAAGTAAAAAAGCTCTGCCTCCTCCTGATTCCTAGGTTTGGGTAAAGAAAGATCGAGGAGGGATTCGTATAGTCCTTCTGCTTCTCTATATCTGCCGGATCGATAGGCCTCATCTGCCGCCTGCCGGGTATACCTTTGGGCCCGTACACGCCCCTTTTCCGTACCCGTTGAACTCCACCATTTAGCGAGTTTCAGATTCCAATGGTTTTGCGGCAGGTATTTTTTCGAGCTGTTTTCAGCGAAGCCTTCTTCGAACCTCGTGGCCATGTGAAGACAAAGAGTTGCCCGTTCACTTAATGGCAGAAGCGAAAGGATAGTGTCGTACAGAATCCCGTGACAGAAACGATACGCGGCTGTTCCATCCTCCTGAATCAGGAAACCATGCGCTATCCCTTGTTCCACAGCTTGTGCAAGGTTTTTCTCATTTTCATTGCGGGCGAAAAAGTGAAGCTCTTCCAGAGTAAAACGTTCTCCCAGCAGGGCCGCGATATGGATCGTCTGCAGGGTTGTATCCGGCAGACGGGACAACCGCTTTTCCATGACAAGTTGTATGGATTCCGGTATATTCTTTTCCCAATCGGTTTCCCCATTTCCGGCGGTGTGGGGGTTGCGGTGGAGCATTCGGCAAACCTCCTGAATGAAGAAGGGGGTTCCCCCGGTTCGTTCCCAGAGTCGTTCGAGGAACTGGTCAGAAATAGAGGAGCCGATCATTTCCTGTGCCATCGAGACGGTTTCGCTTTTAGATAAGCCTTTCAGGGGCAGTTCTTCCGCCCAGGAAACTGTTCGCAGGGTTTCAAGAAAGGAGAGGAATGGTCCTTTTCGGTGAAGGGGAAGATCCTGATAGGCACCGGCCAGAAGAATCGGACAATGGGAGAGTTCTTCTTTCATATCGAGAAGAATGGAGAAAAAATCCTCCCCTCCCAACTGCATGTCATCGATGGAAACGATGAGTCTCCGTTTGCCGCAGGTTTTTCTCAAGGTTTCGAACAGGTGCTCGATGAACCGAAGGCGCTCCTTTTTGTTTGCAGGTTGTCCTTTCCCGTTTCCCTTCTGGAGCGAGGGCAGGCACAACCGGCGAAGGATGGTTCGCCATATCCAGAGATCGTCCTGCAGGACCCCTTGATAAAACCTTGCCTGCACCGTAGTGAAGCCTTCTTTTTCGCCGAGTCGGAGGCACTCTTCCAACAGGCGGCTTTTACCTATTCCGGGCGGACCTGCTAGAAAAATACCCCGTAGGGAGTTGTTTTTAGATTCTTCTAGAACGGATAGAAACCGGGAAATCTCCTTCTCTCTGCCCAGGTAATGGTTCGTTGTAGCTACCTGTGTTTTTTCGATGGGTGCACCCTACATGCGGATCTACTCTTGATCCACTACTACCATCATAGGAGAAGGGAATCACAGGCGCAAGGGCATTTTCTTCCAATTCCATCAACAAATAGATAGTTTTATCTATTTTTTGTCATTTGTTAGAGTTTTATATTGGGAATATCCTGAATGTATGGAGGAAAGCATGAAAAAATTGGTCTTGTGGGTAATGGTGATCTTAGTCTCCGGATCAGGCATATTCCTGACGCAGTGCGATTCTGGCAGCAGTACCGACAGTAGTACCAACAGCGGGGGTGCCGGAGCGGATATCGACGTAAACTCTGTAAAACAGATTTGGTATGCTAATACAACAAGTTATGACATAACTTCTATGGGCTATTCCGGAGGGGCAGGGCCCTGGCCAGAAGCGAGCTCATGTAACGGGATCGTTATGCAAATCGAGGCCTACAATGATTCCGCGGAGCACCGGTATGTACAGTTCGCCTACGGAGATTCCACAGCAGGTGAAGGCAACCCTTTGAGCTTTACTCTTGACCCAAGAGAGCGGCTGCATTTTCAGGCCATTATAAGACTGAATAAGCCAGCGGCTGGGGATCGGTTATGGGTGAACGATACATCCAGCAATATCAGCGGCGTAACCATAAGAGTCCAGCCTATCTTCTGGCTGAAAAATATTACCTCATAAGAATCCTTCTTGAGAAAATAATGTAAAAAGGCAGGCATGAAACAGGTGCCTGCCTTTCAGGAAGCTGCCTGCACAGCTCTTGAACCGTATCCCGCGAATAGTGTAAAGTGTCGTCCTGTTCGCCGGCTAAATTAAAATTCAGGGAAAATGTAATACATCCTCTTTCCCCCCGGACAGACAAGGAAGACTCATGCATACCAGAAAAACCAACGACCGCATCCGTAATATCGCCATCATTGCTCACGTCGACCATGGCAAGACCACCCTAGTTGATTCCCTGTTCAGGCGCAGCGGAGTGTTCCGGGAAAACCAGGAAGTGAACGAGCGGGTGATGGACCGGCTCGATCTGGAACGGGAGAGGGGGATCACCATCGCGGCAAAAAACTGCGCCATCGAGTGGAAGGGGGTGAAGATCAATATAATCGACACACCGGGGCACGCCGATTTCGGGGGAGAGGTGGAGCGGGCGATCTCCATGGCGGACGGAGCGGTACTGCTGGTGGATGCGGCGGAAGGGCCCTTGCCCCAGACCCGGTTTGTCCTTTCCAAGGCGCTGGCCGCTGGCCTCGCCTTCATTGTGGTTATCAACAAGATAGACCGTCAGGATGCGAGACCGAAGGAGGTCCTGAACGAGATCTACGATCTGTTGATAGAGCTGGGAGCGAACGAGAGCCAGCTCGACTTCCCTCTCCTGTATGCGGTGGGACGGGAGGGAATTGCTTCGAAGTCGCTAGAGGAACGGGGAACGGATCTGGACGTGCTTCTGGATGCAATGATCGAAGAGATTCCCGGACCCCGTGTCGATCCGGAGGGTCCGTTTCGGATGCTCGTCTCCGATTTGAGCTATTCCGATTACATGGGGCGGCTTGCCGTAGGAAAGATCTACGGAGGCTTTGTTCAGGCGAACGACGCTCTTGTGTGTATAGGCGAAAGCGGCGTTCCTGTCCCCCTCCGGGTGACGAGGATCCAGACATACCGGGGGCCTTACATCAGCGAAGCTCAGTCCGCAGAGGCCGGCGACATCCTGATCCTTGCGGGTATCGACGAGGTGCATATCGGCGATACTATCGGTTCCAGGGACAATCCCCGAGCGCTCAAGAGGATCACCGTGGACGAGCCTACGGTATCCATCCGGTTTACGAAGAACACTTCACCCTTTTCCGGAAAGGAGGGAACCATCGTACAGACCACCAAGATCTTCAAGCGGCTTATGAAAGAAGCCCTCCAGAATGTTTCCATCCGGGTGATGGAGGCGGAAGACAAGGACGGGTATATAGTCCAGGGCCGGGGGGAGTTTCAGATGGTCATCCTCATCGAAACGATGAGGAGGGAAGGGTACGAGTTCTGCGTGGGGCGGCCCTCGGTGATCTTCAAGTATGAGAAGGGAAAGAAACTCGAACCTGTGGAACGTCTCTACGTGGACTGCCTGATCGATTACATGGGTATCGTGACCGAAAAGCTTTCTAGGAGAAAGGGAAGGATGGTCGGGATGTCCACTCATCAGTCGAACCGTGTCCGCCTCGAGTTCAGTGTGCCTTCCAGGGCTTTGATCGGCTACCGGGACGAGTTCCTCACCGACACGAAAGGCACCGGGATCATGAACTCCTTTCTCGAAGGATACGAGGAATACCGGGGGGATTTCCCGGAACGGTTCACTGGATCGCTGGTTTCCGATCGGGAAGGGAATGCAGTTCCCTATGCCATCTTCTACCTGGAACCACGGGGGAAAATCTTTGTCCAGCCCGGAGACCCGGTGTATGAAGGAATGATCGTTGGCGAGCACAACCGGGAAAACGACCTCAACGTGAACATCACCAAGACCAAGAAACTCAGCAACATGCGGGCTGCCGGCAAGGATGAGAACATTATTCTCACGCCGGTGCTTCCCATGACGCTGGAGCGGGCCATACAGTTCATCCGCGAGGACGAACTGGTGGAAGTCACTCCCCGATCGGTACGTCTCCGGAAAAAGGACCTCTCGGTATCGCGCCGCAGGTTTTGAATAGGGTTGTCAAAGATTAATTTCATTATAAGTTCGCGCCACCGGCGTAGTATACTTTCCAACAAAAACAGGTGAGCTTGTATTCTTTGCCCCATTGCTTGCAGGTTTCTCCCAATGTACATTGCTGGCATAGGTTCTTTATTTCATGTTTGGTAATATAGAGAGTACCTTTCTGATTGTGAAGATGCAGGAGTTGTTTTAGATATATCGCTCCACTGTATTATATTTCCGTCCCGAAGCTTTTTGAACCGATCGGTTATAAATGCACGATTCAGTTCTCCAAAAGCCGAACGGGATATAAGTTTTGCGTATTCGTAAAAGATTTCGTCTCTAATTGTAGTTACATAAGGAGGCGGCATGGGTACTCTTCTTTAAGTGAAGAATCTCCCCTATTGTTCCTCCCCCTCTTTTCCTCTATCCTTTACGAATGCTGTTCCGTATCGAGGAAATTCCCATCCTGTACGAAGACACCGAAATCCTGGTTCTGAACAAACCTGCGGGGATCGCGGTGATTCCCGAACGGTACGAAGAGGGGGAATTGTCCCTGCTGGAGCTTCTTACGGAAAGAGTCGGTATTCCTGGAGGTCAAAACCCGAGCCCGACTCGTCTCCAGGACCAGGAACCAGCAGGTAGCGGAAGGAACGTCGCTCAGCTCCGAAACTATAAGTCATCGGGCAATGCTAAAAGGCGTTTTCAATCCATAGATGGTGGCGATGAGGAGTCCCGTTTGGATACCCCTGTACCCCAAGAGCCAGACCTGTCCACACCTCCCGATTCCCCCCTCCGGCCGGTTCATCGGATCGACAAGGAAACCAGCGGGATCGTTCTCTTTGCGAAAACAGAGGAAGCCTTTCGAGGGTTGAGCCTGCAGTTCCAGGAGCGGACCCTTACGAAGATCTACCATGCCCTTGTGGTAGGCCGGCCGGGATGGGTAGAACAGGACTGCGATGTACCCCTCCTGGTGGATGGGGACAGGAGACATAGGACGATCGTTCACAGGGAGGGAAAACCTTCCCGCACTTTCCTCAAAGTCCTGGAAACTTTTCGAGAGTTCGCCCTGGTGGAAGCGCAGCCGAAAACCGGCCGTACCCACCAGATCCGGGCCCACCTATCCTACATGGGGCATCCCATAGTGGGGGATGCGTTGTACCGAGGGGGGGAAGGGTTGTACTTGTCCGCATTCAAGAGGGGGTACAAAGGAACGAGTTTCTTTTCTGCCCCTTCGAAAAAAGGCGGGGGGAGGGAAAAAGAGGCCTCCTTTAGTGTGGGGAGTCCGCAGGGATCAACTATTTCGCAGCCTGTGAGTAAGGAAAAACCCCTTATCGGCCGTCTCGCCCTCCATGCTGTATCCCTCGAATGTAGGCATCCCCGTACAGGAGAACTCCTGCGCTTCGAGGCCCCCTATCCAAAGGATTTTGCCGTTGCCCTGAAGCAACTCCGAAAGTATGGAAAGGAATAAAATTGTAAAAGTATGATGAACTACTTAGTATCCGTGGGATCCTCTGTGGAAGAGCCTTTTTTCGTGCGGGTCTTCCCTTTCGCCGTTTTTTTCTCATTTTCCCCTTCGATCACTTTGAATGTCCGCACCTTGGAGGGTTGGGCCTCTTCATCCATCAGTTCTTCGATCAGATGGACGGTTTGAAAGGGAATCATGATATGCTTGGATTTGCCGAAACTCTTCAGAAGTTCGTCCTCCGCGGGATTGATGATCAATTTCGGCCCCTCGGGAAAGATCAGGTCTTTGATGGATACGAAGTAAGGATGGGTAAGGTCCAGACTTCGGGCTTTCAGTTCCAGTTCTTTGCCTTTCCAGGTAAAGATCACACGATAGATGGACAATGAATCACTCCTTCCAGTCTTGAGTATACAAAACATACTGAAGGGATGGTACTTTTTCAATCCTCTGTTTTATGGTAGGAATAGGTGTGCCTCTGAAAAAGTTGATCCATTGGAACCTCGAATACCGCCGAAGGATTCAAACACTGAAAGAACTGGAGCGAAGGGTTTCTCTTTTCCCTTCCGAACGAAGATATTTCGATCGGTTGGAGGAAGAACGGGAGCGGGAAGGGAAAAACCTGGCCTTCGTGCCCCTGGCAGTTCCCAATTACTACTTGAACCTCGTGGGTCCGGATGAGGCGGATCCCCTGCGGCTTCAGTGTATTCCCCGGGAAGGGGAGTGGGAAACCGATCCGATGGAAACGGAGGATCCCCTGGCGGATCGGAGGTACAGCCCCGTAACCCGATTGGTGCATCGGTACAGGGATCGGGCACTCCTCCTCGTGACGGACCAATGTGCCATGAACTGCCGGTTCTGCTTCCGGCGCCATTTCGTGGGGAAAGGCCAGGGGGTGATCAGGCCGAGCGAGCTGGATCATGTGATCACCTATTTGAAGGCTCACCCGGAGGTGAAGGAACTCCTGCTTTCCGGCGGGGATCCCCTGACCCTTTCGGACGAAAGGTTCTTTGCCATCGTGGATGCCCTGCGGTTTAACCGTCCCGGTATCGTGCTGCGAGTGAGTTCACGACTGCCTGTGGTGCTTCCCTCCCGGATCACCCGCCGATTCGTCTTCCAGATGCGGGTCCGTCAGCCTTTCTGGTTCGTCCTCCATGTAAACCATCCCCGGGAGTTGACCCCGGAAGCGGACCTGGCGCTGAAACGGCTTTCCGATGCGGGAGTTCCCCTCCTTTCCCAGACTGTTCTCCTGAAGGGCATCAACGACGATGCGGATACCCTGGAGGAACTGTTCCGAAGTTTGACGGCCCGCAGAGTCAAACCCTACTACCTCTTCCAGGCGGATCTAGCCCGGGGAACTTCCCATTTTCGTGTTCCCCTCAAGCAGGGGCTCGCCCTCATGCGGGAACTCAAACCTCGCCTCTCCGCCCTGGCTCTTCCCACCTATAGCCTCGATCTTCCCGGCGGGGGAGGAAAAGTCTCCCTGCTCGAGTCGGTTGACATACGCGAGGGTGAGCACGAATGGATCTTTCGCGATCGGGAAGGACAGGAATATCGCTATCCCAAGGAGTAACCCCATGGACACCCTAAAACAACATCCCCACCTCGTCTGGAAGGAACTTTCCCGTACACCTGTGTACCACACCCCCATCTTCGATCTCCTGCGTGTGGAGAGGCAGTCGCAGGATGGGAAGCAAGGGTCCTTCTACCTCATCCAATCTCCCGATTGGGTAAACGTGATTCCCATACTGAAGAATCCCGAGGGGAAAGACTGTTTCCTCATGGTCCGTCAGTACCGTCAGGGCGGGAACTGCCTCACTTTGGAGTTCCCCGGCGGGCTAGTGGATCCCGGGGAGACTCCCCTAGAAGCGGCCACACGGGAGCTTCGGGAAGAAACGGGGTACGAGGCGGAATCGATCCAGTTCCTGGGGAAAATCCAACCGAATCCCGCTATCATGACCAACTGGTGTTCCACGTTCCTCGCGCAAGGACTACGGAAAACCAGTGGGCAGGATCTGGACGAGCACGAGCTGGTGGACTACGAGCTTGTTCCTATCGAAGAGCTGGAGCGAGACATGGGTACCGGAATCCATATCCACGCCATCATGGTGGTGGCCCTCTTCTGGTACCAGCGGTGGAAGAAAGAACGGGCTACAGGATAGACTCCGCTTTGTTCGATTTGGTCTGTATATCCATACAGTTTGGCGTTAGTCAGTCCCCGGGTCTTCGATTACCTGAATCCCCAGTTCTTCCATTCTCCTTTTCATCCGCGGATCCTGGGTCTGCACGAATACTCGTACGGTGAACCGTCCCTGGGGGTCCTGGACAAAGGTACGACTCAGGTTACCATAGTGGGTGGGAAGGAAAAGCCTATGGACAAGGTCTTCCAGTGCCTGCTGGAGCGGGGGTGAGTCCAGGGGGTACAGGGTAGGCGCATCGTCGTGAAGGACAATCCTATAGTAGGTGTAAGGGTTTGACTTGAAAAGTTGATGTGCCCATTCCAGAAGGGTTGCCCGCTTTTCGGGTTTCCCCAGCTGAGCGGAGGAGAGGGAGAGGGTGAGGTTCCAGGAGATCTCTCGAGCGAGCTGGGTAAGGGGTTTTTGTTCGATCCCTTCCCGCAAATCCACATAGGTAAGGAAGGGGCCCATGTGGGAGAAACAGGGAAGGATGGGCCGCTGGTACTCGATACCGTACCGGTCCTCCAGTTCTGCGATTCCCTCGTACAGGTCTTCGGCAGGGAAGGTGGGAGTCTCCAGGACCCAGTAAGGGGGATGCTCCATGTAGAGGATCCCCAGTTCTTCAGCCCGCTCCCGAAGTTCCGTTCCTGGAAGGAGGGACAGTAGGTACACCTCGAGGGCATCCTCCAGGTGTAGCTCCTCCACGAAATCGAGGGTTTTCCGGAACCCCTCAAGGTCGTCCTCCGGCAGTCCGAGAATCACCCCTGTGCGAACCTCGATCCCCTCCTCCTTTAGGTACCCAGCGCCTCGTCGGAATCGGGATAGATCGAGGGGGCGGCGAACCGCTTTGAGCGCCCTGAAGTTGGTGGATTGGAGCCCTACTTCCACCGAGCGGAATCCTGCCCTACGCATCCTGCGGGTAAGATCCTTCGTTACACTTTCGAGAACCAGCTCTGTGTGAAGGGGGATCCCTGAAGTGTTCACCTGTTCCAGAAGTCGCACCCGGGTTTCCAGTTCCTTCGCTCCCCCCACGTTGAACGAAGGATCCATCAGGTAGATTTCGGGCACTCCCCTTCCGGAGGCCAGACTAAACAGGGGGGCTAATCGGTCAGGGGGAAAATGCCTTACGTAGGGGAATGCCTTCCCATAGGAACAGTAACTGCATCGCCGGGGACAGCCGCGGAGGGTTTCCAGGTAGAGGGGAACGTTAGGTCCCAGGGGTAATACACCGGTAAGGTAGGGGTTGGGCACTCTGTCCAGGGAAAGGGGCTCTTTCTGGGCAAACAGAAGGGGGAGGTGGGACGTTTGCAGGGAACTCAGAGTAAACTCGGGGCTTAAACTTTCATGCTCTGCCTTGGATAGGGACTCTGCCTGCTGAAGGGAAAGAGGAGCCTCCGTAGGGGTGGGTAGATGTAGGTTCCCTGACTGGACCCCCTGGAGGAACTTCAGGAAAGTTTCCTCTCCCTCCCCTTCGAACAGGGCGTGAAATACTTCAAGCCCCCGGGGGTTTGCCACCTCCGGCCCTCCTGCCACGAGGAGGCACTCCGGATCGGCTCCTCGGATCCTGCGGGCCAGGTACAGGCTTCGATCCCGGTTCCAAAGGTACAGGGTAAAGCCTACGATATCGAAGTCCCCGCCAAGGATCCACTGTACCAGGGCCGCATCCCCTCCGAGGTTCTGGAGGGAAGGATCGGGGATCACGATTTCCGCGAGCGAAGGGGCGTACGTCCTTTGGAAGGCAGCGAGGTAGCCTGCTGCCAGGGGGATGTTGGCCTCGGTGTAGAAGGAATCTGCCTCCTGTACGGGGAGTTGGAGTAAAGCTACTCGCAGGGGGCGGTTCCTCTGGGGATACGCACTCCATTTGTGTTGGGGAAATACCTCCATGGGGAAGATCATACTGGAAGGTTGACCCCAGGGAAAGGGGAAGAGTATCATCCCCGTGTGGATTTCAAGCATCCCTACCTGACCCAGCAGATCATTGCGTACATCGGAAACAAGCGAAGACTCCTACCCCTGATCTATCGGGCAATCCAGCGTATCTACGGGGACACACTTCCTCCATCCTTGATCTTTGCCGACCCTTTCGCGGGGAGTGGGGTAGTATCACGGCTAGCGAAATTGCTGGGATTCCGGGTAGTTTCCAACGACTGGGAGCCCTACGCTGCAACCATTGGACGGGCTTACCTGGAAACCAACGCGTCCGACATCGAAGAGCTCTTCGGATCCTTTGGGCAGTTCGAGCAAATCCTCCATCACCTGAATACCCTTCCCGATCCTCCCCTGGAGGAACAGTACATCGCGCAATACTACGCTCCTTCCACAGACGACATCGAGAAGGCAGATTACCGGAAGGAACGGTTGTTCTATACCCGGCAGAACGCCCTTCGGATCGACCGGATCCGGAACGAGATCGATCGGTTGTACCCCCCCGCCTCAAGAGATCGGCTTTCCCGGTGCCGGGACCTACTGATAGCCCTTCTTCTCTACGAGGCGGCAACCCACACCAACACCTCGGGGGTGTTCAAAGCGTACCACCGGGGATTCGGGGGGCATGGGAAGGATGCCCTTGGAAGGATCCTTCGTCCCATCCGCCTGGAACCCCCTCCCTTGATCGATTCGCCCGCTCCCTGCCGGATGTACGGAGAGGATGCCACCTCCCTCATCCGTTCCCTGGGGTTTTCTTTCGATCTAGTATACCTCGACCCTCCCTACAACCAGCATCAGTATGGAAGCAACTACCACCTCCTCAATACGATCGCGCTCTGGGACAAGGCACCCGTGCCTCTAGAACTAGGGTCCGACGGGCGGTTGAAGAACAAAGCGGGGATCCGGAAGGACTGGAAACGAACGAAATCACCCTACTGTTATAGGGAAACGGCTATCGAGGCTTTCTCCGAGTTGTTGAGCGCCCTCGATGCCGAGCATGTCCTCATCAGTTACAGTACCGATGGGATCATCCCCTTCGAGACTCTAAGGGAGCTCTGCGCGGAGAGAGGGGAGGTTTCCATCCTTACCAACGAGTACATCACGTACCGGGGGGGGAAACAGAGCAATCTGCGCCGGGATCGGAACGTGGAGTTCATCCTCTGGGTGCAAAGGAGGCGCAGCGCCAGGAGCGAAAGGGAAAGGGAAGAGCCCGGAAGCCTTCTTGCTCGGGTAACTCGTCTGGATGATCGAAAGGGGTCATTCACTCAGGAGGGCGCCTCAGAGGGGGGCGATTCAAACCAAAAGCCCGGGGAAACACGGACGTTTCATGCGCTGCCCTGCCAGGAGGGTGCCTCTGAGTCGGTCCCTCTCGATGAGCTGGATCGCGTGCTAGCGCTGCACCGTCTCCAGTTGCTCCTTCAGAGGGTGTACCGGAGGGACTCCCTCTGTAAATCCTTCATCATAGTGCCGGAGGGAGCCGGCCGATTTCGGGTACAGATCCCCCTCCGGCATACGACAATTTCCGTACTCTTCCGGTATCTGGTGGAGCCTGCAGGCCCCGTCGACCTTCAATTCCTTTCGATGGAAGATCTTACACTTCTGGAACAAAGCCTCCAATCCGCCGTGTGTTCTACCCGAAAGGAAGAACTGGATACCCTTCTTGAAGTTCTGCCCCATACAGAGGGTCGAGACCGAGGGTTGTACCAGAGGAAAATCCTTACGGTTTTGAGAAAACTCGCCCACCGCAAGTATAGAGCTCTCTTCTGGGAGGCCTGGAACAGAGTGGCCGAGGTATTACCCTCCTCGACGAACGGTGAATCCCGATGGAAGGAAGAGTTGGAAAGAATTCGCTCGGTAGCGGAACTCCGCTTCTCCGATTCCCGCTAATCGCGCCCTTCATCATAGATTATAGATAGAAAAATATAATATTGACTATATAGAAAATTATTGATATTATTATATCTGTATTCAAGCTGTACCTATCTAGAAGGAGTAATCATGCGGGGAGTCACAAAAAGGTTTGTCATCGTAGGTGGCGTAGCGGCAGGGGCTACCGCTGCCGCTCGCATACGAAGGCTGGATGAAGAAGCGGAGATCACCCTGTTGGAACGGGGCCCCTATGTATCCTTTGCCAACTGCGGTCTCCCCTACCATATCGCGGGGGACATCGAGAAGAGGAGCAAACTGATCCTCCAGACCCCCGAGGGTTTTTTCAGCCGGTATCGGGTAACCGTACGGCTCAACTCCGAGGTTGTATCCATCGATCGAATCGGAAAGGAAGTATCCCTAAAGAACGGAGAGCGCATACCCTACGACTATCTCATCCTGGCACAGGGGGGGACTCCCGTTATTCCTGCCCTTCCGGGAGCGGATTACCCCCATGTGTTCAAACTCTGGACAATTCCGGACATGGATGCCATCAACCGGTACATCAGAGAGAAATCCCCCCAGAGAGCGGTGGTGGTAGGGGGAGGATTCATCGGACTGGAGACGGCAGAGGCCTTCGTGAAGCGAGGCCTCGGGGTGACCATCGTGGAACTGATGGACCGTCTCATGCCCACCCTGGACTTCCCCTATGGTAGGCGGATTCAGGAACGGTTCGAGTCGGAAGGGGCTAAGATCGTGGTGGGAAAGGGGATTTCCGCCATCGAGGAGAAGCGGGTGATTTTACAGGATGGAACCTCTCTACCTGCCGATCTGGTACTCCTTTCGGTGGGTGTACGGCCCAACGTGGAACTGGCGAAGGCGGCGGGCCTCCGTATCGGATCTACGGGGGCCCTTCGGGTGGACGAGTACCTTCGGACAGAGGACCCCTATATCTGGGCTGCCGGTGACATGGTGGAGGTGGTATCCCGCGTAACGGGAGCCAGGGTGAAGATTCCCCTGGCAGGGCCAGCCAACCGGCAGGGGCGGATCGCCGCCACCAATGCGGTAGCAATGCTAGCGAAAGAACTCGGACTAGAAGCTCCTGAACCTATCCCCTACCGGGGAGCCCTGGGAACTTCGGTAGTGAAAGTTTTCGACGAAACCGTGGCGAGCACCGGTCTCTCCCTGGAAGGGGCGGAGCGTGCCGGCCTCAAGGCTCGGGAGGCGACGATCCTGAAGCCGAACCATGCCACCTACTATCCTGGATACGAAGATCTGCTCCTCACTCTCGTGTACGAGGAGGGTTCAGGCCGTATCCTGGGGGCAGCCGCAATGGGAAAGGAGGGAGTGGAAAAGAGGATCGATGCGGTGGCCGTGGCTATCACCGCAGGCTTTACGGTAGAGGATCTGGCCGAGGTGGATTTTGCTTACGCGCCTCCCTACTCTTCGGCCAACGATCCGCTTAACATCGCGGCTTTTGCCGCCGCAAACGCCCGCTCGGGGTACTGTCCCCTGGCTTCTTTCAAGGAACTCGCTTCCTCCCTGTGCGGGAGCGGGGACTCCCTATTCCTCGATGTACGGACCTACGGGGAGTTCCAGCGGGAGCACCTTGCGGGTTCCCTTCACATTCCCCTGGACGAGGTGCGGGATAGGCTGGAAGAGCTGCCTACCGGAAAGCCGATACGGGTGATCTCCTCCGGCGGATACGAAGGGCACCTCGCAACCCGCCTTCTCTTGCAGAAGGGGTATACCGATGTAGCGAACTGTTCCGGTGGCTGGGCTGTGTTACGGCTCGTCCCCGGAATTTCGATAGAACGAAGTTGAAGGAATTTTTGAAGGAAAAGAGGGGATGCTTTTATGGCAGGAACCACACTGAAAGAAAAGATCCAGGCGGGAGCTCTGGTGGTAGACGTTCGAACGGAGGATGAGTTTCTCGATGGTGCCTATCCGGGAGCCATCAACATTCCCGTGGGGCAACTCCTCGGAAGGCTGAATGAACTCGGACCGAAGGACCGCCCCATCGTTCTGTACTGCGCTACGGGGTCTCGGAGCGCCCTAGCAGCGAAGCTTCTGAAGGTTTCGGGCTTTAAAGATGTAACCAATGCGGGCGGCCTGGACGACATGCCGCGTTGAGATTACATGCTAAGCTGAGTTTACATGCCGGGGTTAAATCAGGTGCCCAGCTAAGATTACACGCTTTTTATGTATTAGACTTCTGGACAGAACAGGGGTATCCCATTATAGTTTTTTCCAATGGATGTACCCCTGAAAGATGTATCTAAACTATCCTTATATTTCGTGGGCATCAAGGGCACGGGAATGGCGGCTCTTGCGGAACTGCTAGTCCGCCTGGGCGCCCGGGTGCGTGGTTCGGATACTCTAGACACCTACTATACAGATGAAATTTTAAAAACCCTGGGGATACCCTACGTGGAGGGATTCCGGGAGGAAAATCTCGATCCCGAAGTGGATTATGTGGTGTACTCCGCTGCCTATAATCCGGAAACCCATCCCGAGCTGATCCAGGCCCGGAGGTTGGGGATTCCCCTCTTTTCCTATCCCGAAGCGTTGGGAGCTTTGTCCGCCACACTCCCCTCCGCTGGTGTGTGCGGGGTGCATGGGAAAACTACCACCACTGCTCTGGCCGGCACCCTGGTGAAAACCGCAGGACTTTCCGGCTGTGTCCTTGCGGGGAGCGCGGTATCCAACTTCGGGAACCGTTCTACCTATTTCGGGGGACGGGAGTTCTTCATTGCCGAGACATGCGAGTACCGGCGTCACTTTCTCCATTTCCATCCCCGCTGGATCGTGTTGACCAGTATCGAAGAGGATCATCTGGATTATTTCCGCGACTACGAGGATATCCTAAAGGCCTTCGTCGAGTATGGGTTACGATTACCCGATAGGGGAACCCTCATTTTCTGTGCCGATGATCCCGGGGCTACGGAAGCGGCTGTCCAGATCCTTCAGGCTCGTCCCGACATCTGGGTCATTCCCTATGGGATTACCGCCGAAGGGCCCTACCGGGTCTACGATCTGCAGACGGTGAAAGGGGCTACCCGATTCCGACTGGATGGGTTTCCCCTGGCCTTCGAAGTGCATGTGCCGGGGGAACATACGGTTCTGAATGCCGCCGCTGCCGTCGCTTTAGTGTGCACGATTCGGGAACAGCTGCTCCAGGAGGCTGGAGAAGGAGACTCCTGTGCGGATGCCATCGAGGAAGATCTCGTAGAGGGGGTGGCGCAGTTCCGGGGTTCCAAACGCCGAAGCGAAATTTTGGGGGAAGTGGGAGGGATCCTCGTGGTGGACGATTACGCGCATCACCCCACTGCTATCCGAAAGACCCTTTCGGGGTTTCGCTCCTTCTATCCCCACCGGAGGCTGGTGGTGGATTTCATGTCTCATACCTATTCCCGTACCAAGGCTCTCCTGGAAGAGTTCGGCCGATCCTTCGAGGCGGCCGATTCGGTGATCCTGCACAAAATCTATCCATCTGCCCGGGAGGTAAACGATGGCACGGTATCCGGGCGGGACCTGTATAAGGCCGTCCAGCGCCACCATCCTGAAGTATACTACTTCGAGGAGGTGATGGATGCGCTTCCCTTCTTGAAGGGTTACCTCAAAGAGGGGGATCTATTCATTACCCTGGGTGCGGGGGACAACTTCCGCCTCTCCCATGCACTTTACGAGGCTTTGAAGGGTACGCGTCCTGAAACTCAAAAGGATTCCTTCCCCCCAAGGAGCCCCGCATGAGGAGCATGACGGGATATGGGTATGTAGAGGGGGGAAGCGCGGCCCTCCATTTCACCGTGGAACTGAAATCCTACAACAACCGGTTCCTCGACATCTATGTGAACCTGCCCCTTACCATCAGTCCCCTGGAACCCCGGGTTCGAGAGTTCCTGCAGGAACGGATCCAGCGGGGGAAGGTGGAAGTGTACATCAAAATGAAGGAAATGCAGGAAGAGGTAACCGTGACAGTGGATGAAGGGGTGGTGCGAGGCTACCTGCAGGCTTTGCGTACTCTTGCCTCCTATGCCGATGCTCCCGAGGAGATTCGGCTTTCCCACCTGCTCCGGCTGGAAGGGATCCTGCAGGTAGAAAAGAATCGGGATATCGAGGAGTACTGGAAGGAACTCTACCCTCTACTGGCTGAAACCTTTGCCGTGTTCGATGCATCCCGTAAGCGGGAGGGGGAAGCCCTGGGTGAGGATATCGAGAACCTCCTGGGCAAGATCGAGTCTGGGGTTCTCGAGATCGAAGGTATGATCCCGGAGATCAAGCGGTTCTACACGGAAACCATACGGCTCCGGATGGAGGAACTCCTGGCTGATCGTGTGGACGAAACCCGGATCCTCAGTGAGGTAGCTGTACTCTTAGTAAAATACTCGGTGAATGAGGAACTGGTTCGGTTGAAGACACATATCGATGCCTTCCGCAAGATCCTCAGGGAGGAGGGAGGAATCGGGAAGAAGCTGGATTTCCTCTGTCAGGAGATGAACCGGGAGATCAACACCATTGGATCCAAGAATGTACTCGCCGAAGTTACCCGTTCGGTAGTGGACATGAAGGATGCGCTGGAAAATATCCGGGAACAGATCAGGAACATCGAATGAAACTGAAGCCGGGAATCAAGATAGCCATCTCAGGGAAGAGCGGATGCGGGAACTCCACGGTCAGCCGGCTGACTGCCGAGCGGCTGGGATTGCGGATGATCAACTACACCTTCCATACCGTAGCGGAGGAGAGGGGTATCGACTTCCATACCCTTTGCAAATTGGCGGAAACGGATCCCCAGTGGGACCTCCTCGTGGATACCCGGCAGGTGGAACTGGCGCGGGAGGGAAACTGCGTGCTGGGAAGTCGCCTGGCGGTATGGCTACTGAACGATGCGGACCTGAAAATCTTTCTCGATGCCCCCCTACTGGTACGGGCCCAGAGGATTCACAAGCGGGAGGGAGGGGATTTCGAGACCGTTCTTCGGCAGACCAGGGAACGGGATGAACGGGATCATGCTCGGTTCCTCAAGCTCTATAAAATCGACAACAACCATTACCAGTTCGTGGATCTCGTGATCGACACCACCGAACTCACCCCGGAACAGGTGGTAGACCGGATCGTGGAACGGGCCCTGAAGATTCCCTGGAATGGCCACGACGAAACCCTGACAAAAGACACCTAACCGGGACTGAAGGCTCCAGGGGAACACTCACAAGGAGCAGGGCCATAGAAAGGCGCCTATTCTCAATTATAGAAGGGTAAGAGGGGGGCTATGGAAAGGGAAGAATCTATCGGCAATGGTTCCAGGGGCGGCAATAGGTCCAGGGGCGGGCAGGGGAAGCGGAAAAAGCCACCCAAAAAAAGCAGGGGATCCCCTGCGGGGTTGGAAAAGTTACTCAATCCCCATACGGTGGCGGTGATCGGCGCTTCCAATCGGGAAGACCGGATCGGCGGGATCATCCTGAAGGAATTAACCCGATCTCATTGCTTGCTGTATCCAGTGAACCCGAAGTATAGAGCCCTTCGGGGGATGCGGTGCTACCCCTCGGTACTGGACATTCCCGGTCGGATAGACCTGGCGGTGATCACCATCCCTGCCTCGGGTGTACCTAGCGTACTGGAAGAGTGCGGCCGTAAGAGGATCCCCTACGCCATTGTGGTAGCCGGGGGGTTTGGGGAAACGGGGGAGGAGGGGAAGCGGCTACAGGATCAACTGGTGGAGATCCGCAAGAGGTATGGGATACGGATCCTCGGCCCCAACACGCTGGGAGTATTTTTCCCCCACGAGAGTTTCGACACCATCTTCGTGGAACATGGGGATAAATCCCTAGCGGGCGGGGGCGGTACGGCGGTGATTTCCCAGAGCGGGTCGGTGGGGATCGAAGCCCTGGGGCTCGCCAGTAACATCGGCTTTGGCCTCAGGACCTTCGTGGGGTTGGGGAACAAGTGCGATCTGGATGAACTGGATTTCCTCCGCTACTTTGCCGAAGAACCGGGAACCCAGCTGATCGCCTTCTACCTGGAAAACATCAATGAAGGGAGGGAGTTCCTGGAAACCTGTTCCGCGGTAAGCAGGAACAAACCTATCGTGGGGTTGAAGGCAGGCCGTACCGCCTCGGGAGCTTCTGCGGTAAGTTCGCACACGGGAAGGCTTTCCGGGATGGATCTCGTGGTTGAGGGGGCCTTCCGACAGTATGGGATCCTCCGAGTGCAGGACGATGAGGAACTCACCGATGCATGCCGGGCATTGGAAAAGTGCCCCCTTCCCTCAGGTAACCGGATCGCGGTTTTGAGCCCTGCCGGTGGATATGGGGTGATCTGTGCGGATTTCATCGAAATGCCCCACCCCCGTACCCCCCTGGCCATGGCCCGCCTCCTGCCGGAAACGGAACACCGGATCCGTTCCGTTACCCTCCCTTTCGCCTCCTGCCACAACCCGGTGGACATTACCGCCAGCGCATCGGGGCAGATGTACGGCCAGGCGATGGAGGCGATTCTACAGGATCCAGGAGTGGATATCCTAATCTGCCTCGTGTTTTGGAGCCCGCCAGGAATCGAGGACGACCTATTGGACATCATCGCCCAGCAGGTTCGACAGACGGAAAAACCCGTACTGGTGTTTACCACATATGGACCCTTTACCGATCGGTACCTATTGGAGTTCTGGAAGCGGGGGGTAGTGGGATACTCCTCCATCGAGCGGACCGTGCGGGCCGCCAGGTTCCTGGTGGAACGGAGGATGCAGTTGGAAAGGTTCGCTGCGGAAACAGGGGAGCCTCCCCCTTCATTCCCTTCATCGAAGAAAAAAACTGTAAGAAGCTCTCTTCGTCGGGTCTTCCAGCAGTGGCTCCGATGTTTAAGGGAGCCGGGAAAGCCGGATGAGTACGAAGTGAAGGAACTCCTGAAGCGTGTGGGGATCCCCATTCCCCAAGGAATCCGCCTCGAGGCAGAGGGAGGCGACCTCCGCCTCTCTACTTCCAGGTTTTCTCCCCGTTTCCGGCAAAAAGAAGGGGGGTTGAAAGGACGGCCTGAGGATGTACGGGCGACACTATCGGAGGAGATCTCTTTTCCTGTGGTGGTGAAAGTCTGCGGTTCCCCGTATCTCCATAAAACGGAAGTGCAGGGTGTGCGGGTGGGGGTCGAGGAGCCTGACTGGGAAGGGGTAGTACGAGATTTCCGGCAACGGTTTCCCGGCGCCTCCCTTTTAGTGGAGGAACAGGTGGATTTCCTTCTCCCGGAGATCCTTTTAGGTGGGATAGAAGATCCACAGTTTGGTATGGCCCTTGTCGCAGGCGCGGGGGGAGTGCTGACGGAAGTGTACAGGGATGTTTCAAGCCGTCTCTGTCCCCTCACTTCTATCGAGGCAAACCAGATGCTCACGGAGTTGCGGATCCGACCCCTTTTCGAAGGTTTTCGGGGGCTCCCCTTCGATCGGGAAGGGTTGGTGCGCCTCCTTGTACGGTTTTCCGAACTTCTCGCTTCTGCCGAAGGCCTCGTATCCCAGGTGGATCTGAACCCCGTCGTGTTCTCGAAGACCCGGGGATGGGTTGTCCTGGATGCGAAGGTGATTCTGGCGGGGTAACCCGATAGGGGAAAACTGGGGACCTCGAACCTGTAAACATACTTGAACCTGACACATAACCGGATTGGCTCCAGGGGCAGGAAAAACCTTGAAAATCACCCTTGACCGTGCGACCTCCCTTTTGTATCTTTTCTGCAAGTCATTTGCAAATTATCAGCGAGGGAGGAAAACGATGACGGGAGGAAACAATGGGATGGTTCGGAGCATTCTAGCAGTCCTCTTGTTCTGGGTAGCCCCGGGCCTTCTACTGGGGGTAGGTAAAGCAGAAAAAGGTACCGCAAGGGAGTCAAAAGTCGAATCCGAGAAGCCCCTGGTCGCGGTAAGCATCCTTCCCCAATCGTACTTCGTCAAGCGGATCGGGGAACACACCGTATCCGTCATGACGCTGGTGGGTCCCGGGCAAAGTCCCCATACGTATGAACCCACTCCGCGCCAGATGGAGGAACTCTCCCGTGCCCGAGTATGGATCCTGTCTGGAACCGACTTCGAGGATCGGTTGAAACCTAAGATCCGTTCTCTTTATCCCAAACTCACCATCGTGGATGGAACTGCGGGGGTAACTTTCCGCACCCTCGAGGAGCATGAACATGAGGGGGAGCATGCGGGGCAAGGGGACAAGCCGGGGCAGGAGAAAAAGTCAGAAGCCCGCGGGCACGAACTGGAAAAGGACAGGCATACCTGGCTGGGGCGGGAGGCAGCTAAAATTCTCGCTACCCATGTTCGGGACGCCCTGATCAGGGTCAATCCGCAAGAGGCCGACCGGTACCGAAAGAACCACCAGGCCCTGGTGACTGAGATCGATTCTATCTTTGAAGGCTTGAAAAAAGAGCTGGCTCCCCTGAAAGGTCAACGGGTGTACGTGTATCATCCGGCCTTCGGGTATTTCCTCGATGAGTTCGGGATCATACAAGAGGCGGTGGAAACGGGTGGGAAAGAACCGAATCCCCAGACCCTTGCCAAGCTGGTGGAAAGAGCGAAGGAGGATAAGGTGAAGGTCATTTTCGTGCAGGCGCAGTTCCCTACCCAGGCGGCGCAGACATTGGCGGCGCAGTTGGGTGCAGAGGTACTGCCGCTAGACTCTCTGGCAGAAAACTGGCTTGAAAATATCCGCAGAATGGGAGAAGCTTTGAAAAGGGCGGCCAGATAGGGGATTGCCTATAGCGCCAATGGTTGCCCTGTGTGTTCTAAAAAATGCAGACACGTCACGGCGCTGTTAGGGAGGGGGTGAATCGTGGCGCAAAGGAATCATGAGCGAGACATTGTAGTTCAGTTCGAGGGGGTTGCCTTTTCCTATGGGCCGATCCCCGTACTCGAGAATGTCCATTTTCACATCCATCGGGGAGAGTTCATCGCTCTGGTGGGCCCCAACGGGGCAGGGAAATCCACCATTCTCAAGCTTCTGTTGGGATTGGAGTCGCCGGTGCGGGGGCGGATAGAAGTCCTGGGGAAAGCTCCCAAAGAGGCTCGGGAGCGGATAGGCTACATACCCCAGCATGCGGATCACGACCCCAGTTTCCCCATTACAGTGCGGGAAGTGGTACGAATGGGGCGCCTGAAGGGGTTCAAAAGGTGGAGCCCGGAAGACGCGGACGCGGTGAATCAGGCCCTTGCCCAGGTGGAGGTGGAGGATCTTGCCTCCCGTCCCTTTCAGGCCCTGTCGGGAGGACAGAGGCGAAGGGTTCTGGTGGCCCGGGCTCTGGCAGCAGCACCGGAGATCCTCGTGATGGACGAACCTACCACCAACATGGATGCGGAAAGCGAAGCTCGACTCTTCAAAACCCTCGGGGATCTGAAAGGGTCCACCACGATCCTCATCGTAACCCATGACACCGAGTTCGTTTCTGCGTTGACGGATCGGGTGCTCTGCGTGGGGAAGCGATCGAGGGATGGCAAGGCTCACGCCCTGGTCCAGCATCGGACAGTGCGAGTGCCAGAAGCTTCCTCTGAATTGTATGGAGGGCAGGTAGCGAAGGTCCTTCATGAGGAAACCTTACCGGACGATAGCTGCTGCATCGAACAGGGGAGGAGAGGATGAAAGACTTTTTCCTCGCTCTAGGAAACCCATCCCTGCCATTCCTCCGGAATGCCCTGTATGCGGGAATCCTGTCCTCCATCCTCTTCGGGGTAGTGGGGGCGGTAGTTACTGTAAAGCGGATTTCAGGGCTGGCGGGTTCCATCTCCCATGCGGTACTAGGGGGTATCGGACTCGCCCTATTCCTTTCCGTGCATAACATCGTTCCAGGGATACAGCCCCTTACGGGAGCCCTCGTGTTTGCCGTTGTCTCCGCCCTCATCATAGGGTTTGTGTCCCTCAAGGCACAGCAGAGGGTGGACACCGCCATCAATGCCATCTGGGCCATCGGGATGAGCCTGGGAGTCCTGTTCCTGGCAAAAACACCTGGGTACACGGATCTCATGAGTTACCTCTTCGGGAATATTCTTTTTATCTCTACCGAGAACCTGATCCTTTTGGCGATCTTGGATGCGGTGATCCTTCTCCTGGCCTATCGATTTTACCCCCAACTGGAAGCTTCCGCCTTCGATGAGGAGTTCGCCAAAGTGAGAGGGGTCCCTACCGAGGGACTGTTCCTGGCAATCCTGATCCTGACCGCTATAGCGGTGGTACTCCTTCAAACCTTCGTGGGCCTGGTGATGGTGATCGCGATGCTCACTCTTCCTGCGGGAACCGCCTCCTACCTGGCGCGGAACCTCGCGTCCCTCATGGTGTGGGGAGTGGTGTTCTCCTTATTCTTTTCCGTGGGTGGACTTGCCTTGAGCTGGAGTTACGATTTACCTACTGGAGCGGTGGTGGTAGTTCTGGCAGGAACTGTGTACGTGGGTGCGGCAGCGATTAAGTTGGGAATGAGGCATGTTGCGTAACTCCTTCAAATTCTCTACCCCGGATGACACGAGCTCGTTGTTACTCTAAAATATACGGGAAAAAGGTGGGATCCATGAAAATTAAATCTATTGAAGCCTACGGACTTCGGGGAAAGCGCCATCGAGCTGTGGGATATTCTGGGCAAAGTCACCGGACAGCCTATCGGGCGGCTATTGGGGGGAAGATACAGAGAAAAAGTGAGGCCCTACGCGTCCCTATTGATGGAAGAGGACACGAAAATACTGTCAGATAAAATTGCGGAACTCAAGGAGCGCAATTTTCGGGCCTTTAAAATCGGGTGGGGTCCTTTTGGACGGAAGTCTTGGGCCCTGGATGAAAAAATCGTGCGCGATGCTCGGGACGATATCGGCCCCGACGGGATGCTGATGGTCGACGCGGGAGGCAGCGACGCATGCTGGAAGCAGGGATACAAATGGGCCTTGCGAACCGCGGAAATGCTTGCCGATTACGATGTTACCTGGTTCGAAGACGATAAAGATGTGATTGAAACATACACAGGAGAGAAAGGACTGAAATTGTAGAAGCCCCTAGGGCCCGAATAGCCGTTGGGTTCTCCCTGAATCTATCGCCATCCAAAAACTGCGGCAGTCTGCGGTGTAAAAAATCCATTATTTTTCTGAGAACCGGTAACAGTTACGCCCCTCTGCCTTAGCCTTATAGAGAGCTTTATCTGCCTTTTCGACGAGAATTGAAGGATCCTGGTTTCCTCTGCCACGATGCGGGGCAGGAGTTCATCAAGATGGCGTCTATTGGAAATGCCCGTAAGGCCATTTGTCAAGGAAAGAACAACGAGTCGATGGTTGGCCCCCCATAGGTTCCAATCCACAGGTAAATGAATAGCCATCATAATGTACCAGACCCGCGTGGGTACCCAACCAGAGCAAGCCTTTTGCGGCTTGAACGATGGCAGAAACCGTAGAATGGCGCAATGGGTACTCTTGATATTTGAACCATTATTTAATATAATATGGTTCAAAGGGTGATGGGATGAAATCAATAACAATTCATAATCTAAACGAAGAATTAGCTACAGAATTGGAAAATTTTGCAAAAATTCACCGGATGAGTCTAAACAAATCTATAAAGGAATTGTTATCCCGTGCACTCGGCCTGGATAAAAAAAAGAAAAAATATGCGGACTATTCGGACCTTTGCGGCATATGGACCGAGGCGGAGGAAGCGGGGTTTCACGAGCGAATCAAGGATATGGAAGCGGTTGATGAATCGCTATGGAAATGAGTTCAGTGCTTCCTGATACAAATATCATTACTCGGTTATTTGCGGGGGACCCTCGAATAAAAGAAGTGCTGGAGACTTCGAAACGGGTTTACGTATCCGTTATCGTGCTTGGGGAACTGCTTGCGGGTTACGCAGGGGGAACCAAAACGCGCGAAAATAGAGCGAAACTCGAAGCTTTACTCCAGAAATCGAATGTTGAATTGTCCGGAATAAACGCTGGGACCTCTGAGTATTATGCTTTGATCTATAATCAGCTTAAAGATCAGGGAACACCCATACCCACTAACGATATCTGGATTGCTGCCCAGGGGCTCGAACATGCGTCTTCGGTACTAACCTTGGACGACCATTTCAACCATATCGCGAACCTGAAGGTGTGGCGGCCTGACAGTTGAAACACTAACTATAGGCGCCCGCGGAAAACAGGCTGCCTTGAGAGGAGAGCAGGCACGCTCCATTACGGTACGCACCTTGTGATGAAAAATCGTAAAAGTCCTACCACAAACTCGCTATATGGCTGTAATTCAGTAGCCGTTCGTCCTTGGTTATCAGGGTGAGTCCCAGAGCCCGGGCGGTGGCGGCGATAATGCGGTCTGCTGGGTCATCGTGGAGCGGCGGGGGAAGCTGGACAGAAAGACGAACTATTTCGTTGTCCACCGGAACGAACTTCAGGAAGGACAGGCCTTCGGCGCGGTGTACCCAAGCAGTTTCGTCCTGCGTGAGAACGAGCCTTCCCTTTTTTACGAGTAGAAAGAGTTCCCAGGTACTGATGCAGGACACATGGATTTCACCGTCCTTTTTTGCAGCGTCCACCGCTTCCCGCGCGCGGTCCGAAAGAAGTTCCGGGTTGCTCAGGTACCAGATCCATGCATGGGTGTCCAGCAGAATCATTTGAGGGCTTCCCACTCGTTCTCCGTAACGGGATCCAGGGGTCGGTCGTAGCTGATGACGGTATTTCTGAAGGCGGAAGTCCCATCCGCCTCCTCGTCCCGCACGGGAGAGATTTTGAGTACCGGCTTGCCGTGGTCGCTGATGATAAGCGCTTTACCGGTGGACTCCACATAGCGGAACAGTTCGAAGGCCTTCGGTTTGAATTCCGACTTTGGAATGATTTTATCCATAACCATTTAACCTCCCGAACAGGTCCATGGATATAATACCATGGGCTTTTTTAATTGTCAAGAAGAAGATACTAATATTCGAGTCTGTAATGAACCCTATCGTACTCTTCATCCCTGCCTTGATCAAACCTTCCTTTTTTCTATAATACCTTCCAATGAATCACCTACAACCCAAGAGTTCTCACTGGGCGGATGTGTATGCCGCCAAGGTAGTGCGTGAGAAGGGAGAAAAAGAGTTCTATACCTGTGCCTCTGGGATCACTCCCTCGGGGACAGTCCATATAGGGAACTTTCGGGAGATCATCTCGGTAGAACTGGTGGTACGGGCCCTCCGGGAGATGGGGAAGAAGGTCCGTTTCATCTATTCCTGGGACGACTACGATGTATTCCGTAAGGTCCCGAAGAACATGCCCCAGCAGGAAATGCTGCAGGCTCACCTTCGCTGGCCCATTACCCTGGTGCCCGATCCCTATGGGATCGAGGAAAGCTACGCCCGGCACCATGAGGCGGCGGTGGAACGGATCCTCCCGGTAATGGGGATCACCCCCGAGTACCTCTATCAGGCCAAACGGTACCGATCTTCCCTCTATGCGGAGCAGATCAAGCGAGCCCTGGAAAAACGGGAAGAGATCCGCCGGATTTTAAATGCGCATCGAACGGAACCGCTCCCCTCCGATTGGTGGCCGATCTCGGTGTTCTGCGGCGGATGCAACAGGGACACCACCGATGTGCTTTCCTGGGATCAGGGATATGGGGTAGAGTATGCCTGCTCTTCCTGTGGCAGGCATGAAACGGTAGACCTGCGCACCACGGGCCTGGTGAAGCTCCTCTGGAGGGTGGATTGGCCGATGCGCTGGGCCTATGAGAGGGTGGATTTCGAGCCGGCAGGGAAGGATCATCACAGCGAAGGGGGATCCTTCGATACAGCCAGCCAGATCGTTCGGGAAGTGTACGACTGGGAGGCCCCCGTCAGTTTCCAGTACGATTTTATCAGTATCAAGGGACGGGGAGGAAAGATCTCTTCCTCGTCGGGGGAAGTCATTTCCCTGGAAGATGTGCTGGCTGTGTATACCCCCGAGGTTACCCGCTACCTCTTTGCCGGTACCCGGCCCAACACGGAGTTTGCCATTTCCTTCGATCTGGATGTGATCAAGATCTACGAGGATTACGACCGGTGCGAACGGATCGCCTTTGGGGTAGAACCGGCAGAGGAAAAACGAAGGGAAAAGGAGAGGCGGATTTACGAGCTTTCCCAGGTAGGGGAAGTCCCCACAGAGATGCCTTACCAGGTGCCTTTCCGCCATCTCTGTAACCTCCTCCAGATCGCGGGAGGGGACATCGAAAAGGCCCTCGATATGGTGGATAACTTGAGGCCGGAGGACCGGGACCGGATGCGTGTCCGCGCCCGGTGCGCCTGGACCTGGATCACCACCTTTGCCCCCGAGGATTTCCGGTTCTCCCTCCGTAGGCCCGAAGAAGCCCCCATTCCCCTTTCCGATGCATCGAGGCGAGCGGTGCAGGCTTTCCGGGCACTGCTGGAAAAGAGGCTCGGGGGGCGGGACGCACCCGTAGAGGGACAAACCGCGGGAGCTTCCAAGGAAGCCCTTCTCCATAAGAACATTCCGAAGGTACCGACCGAAACAATCCTGGACGAAAAAACCCTCGCCGAAGAAATTTACCGGATCTGCTCGGAAACCGGAGTGGATCCCAAACAGTTCTTCGTGGACATGTACCGGATCCTCATCGGAAAGGATCGGGGACCGCGGCTTGCGGGATTCATCCTGACCATCGGGAGGGAGCGGGTACTTCCCCTTCTGGCCGGATACTGAAATGGCTCCCTATGGGAGAGGGAAGATACATGCAGCCATCGGCAAAGGCCCAAAGGCCAGGGGTATAAAAGCGTATGAGCACCACGCGAGAGAGGCTTTCCCTTCGCCTGGTGAAAGAGGGTAGCGGGTCAATACTATAGCCGGGTCAATACTATAGCAAGGATGTAGGGGGGCGTGATGGGGTCGAGGAACTTCGGGGGTTCTCAGAAAGTGCCGCTGTGAAAAAAATCTTTTCCAGAGACTTCATCGGGGAAGTGGACACCCCCCTGCCCTGGGCGGTGTGGGTAGCCGAACGGTACGGGATAGTGAACCGCTGGCTCGAAGGGGCGACAGTGCTGGATCCTACCATGGGGGAAGGGAACTTGCTAGAAGCTCTCCTGTACGGCGGGATCCAGAGGGGGATCCCGTTTGATAGACTACCCATCGATACCCTCTATGGAATCGAGCGCCAGGGGGAAAAGCTGACTCGATTTTTCAAGCGGATACAGGATCGGTACAGGTTGGAACTCCCCCGGGAGAACTTCTTGGAGGCAGACATCCTTTTAGATGGTATCGACTCCATCGGCACCTCAGTTAGTCTGAAAGGCGCTGTATCAGTAAGGGCGGAATGGCAGGAAGCCCTCTCCTCGAACCACATTCCCCCTGTTGATATCCTGTTCGGCAACCCTCCCTGGATCACCTTTGCCTCCCTTCCGCAGGCCTATAAAAATCAGATCAAGGAACTCTTCCTCCGCTACTCCCTCGTACCAAAGAAAAACCAGGCTCTTTTGGGCAGGTCTCGGGTGGATCTCTCGGCTCTCATCGTGCTTTTGGCAATCTCCCGCTTCCTGCGGCCTCGGGGAGAAGCCGTGTTTTTTCTGCCCCTTTCCCTTTTCTACGGGGAAGGAGCGGGGGAGGGGTTCAGGCGGTTCCGTAGCGGGGATATCCCCTTCCATGTTCGGGAGGTGGTCGAGCTACCCATGGAAAAGGTTTTCCCTGGCGTTTCTACCCGGGGTGGGGTAGTGTACGTGAAACGGGACGAAGAACAGCAGTTCCCCGTGCGGGTGTACCGGATGCAAAGGGGAAGCCGCGGGAGTGAATCGGTGTATCCCATGCGTGAATCCGTGTATGAAGCGAGATCGGGGGCGTTGGGAGAAGATTCAGGCAGGCCGTATCACAGGGAAAAGTATGAGGAGAAGGACTTCTGGATGGCCTCTCCCATAGACGGTCCTGAAAGTTCCTGGATTCTCTATCAGGGCAAATATCCTTTCCCCGAAGGTCTCCCCCGAATCCCTCTGCCGAAGGAAAGTTTCCCCCGACAGGGAATCAACACCTGCGGAGCGAACGAGTTGTTTTTCTTCGACTCGGTGGAAAAAGAGGAACAAAGAGTGTGGAGGGTCGCTAACTCTACCCTTACCTGTCTCCTTCCCTCTGCCTACCTATTTCCCCTGCTAACCTCGGAGTCATTCCGGGAACACACGCCCCTTCCTCACAAGTGGGTTTTCCTTCCTTATCGAGAGGATGGTCGTCCCCTGTCTCCCCGAGAAGTGGAGGAGGATCCTCTCCTGAAACAGTTCCTGGGCCAGCACGAGGAGAGACTCAAAGCCCGCAAAGGGGTGTTGATCCAGCAGTGGATCCGAAAAGGGTTTTTTTGGGCCTTGCTCGGGGTGGGAGCCTACTGCTTTTACCCCTGGAAGGTCGTGTGGGAAGCGGCAGGCCGAAAGAAATTTCGTCCCCGGATATGGGAGGGGAAGTGGCAGGCGAACCAATCCCTCCACGGGTATCTTCCCTGTAGGAGTCTGCAAGAAGCAACGCGGGTGTTGGAATCGCTGCAGGACCCCCGGATCGAGGCCTACCTTCTGGCTCTCCAGGCGCAGGGAACGTTGAATTGGGCTCAACCGGGCAGAATGAAGCGCCTCTTTATATCGGCCTGTGATATATAAAGCCACGGTGTATCGTACTGCCCTCTTAGGAAACCCTCTGGAATTGCCGAAGAGAATAGTAAGACTAGTGGCGGGTAGAGACTCCCTTGAGTATAGATACTGAGATCAAAAAACTCGGCAAGAAGGATCTCATCAACCTTTTGAACTTCCACCATTTCCAGGGAAGGCCTATCCATGCGTATGTTCGGAATGCCAAGACTCAAGGCTCTGTGATCCTTCCCTTCCATGTACACTCCTGTACGGAAACCACTGTACACTGTACCTGGGAGGAAGGGAAAACCACGGAGAAAGATATCCATTCTCTGGTTCTGGAGAGCATCCAGATCTACGATGTGCATCAACCTGTACGGTTCGAACCGATCAAGTTCCAACTCGATTCCAGCGGGCTATCCTTTGATCTGCCTGAGGAGGGGGTGGTCAGCAACACCCGACGGATCGCACGGATACCTGTCCAGGGTGTGGAGGTGGAGATCCTTCAATTTGGAGTGCAGTATCGGGGCAGGTTGGATGATTTTTCACCCGAAAGCTTTCGGGTGCGCCTGGAAGAAAAGATGAACCCCGCCCTCCAGTGGTTGAACCAGGAGGGTCCCTGCACCGTCATCATGCGAAAGGAAGGGGAAGTGATTTATTCGGGGACTTGCACTATATCCCGTACCAGGAGGCAGGGCAGATATCGAAGGATTCTCCTTTCCCCTCTAGAGCCTTCCATCCGGCGGTACCGTCCCCGAAAGTATCGCTCGGTTCGCCAGATCCTGACACCTTCCCCTGTGGCCCGCATATCCCATCCCATTTCAGGGAAGGATCTCTATCTACCCGTGTGCGATCTTTCCAGTACAGGCGTCTCGGTAGAGGAATCCTACCATACCTCCCTCCTGTTGCCGGGGATGTTGATTCCGGAACTCACCATCGAACTGGCCAATCGGACCTTCGTTCGATGCCGGGCTCAGGTTCTGTATCGAAAGGTAGTGCCGGAAAACCCCAAGGTCCTTCGGTGTGGTCTGGCATTCCTCGATCTATCCCTGGAAGATCAGGCGGGTCTCTCCGCATTGCTGCACCCCGTACAGGATCCCCATACCTTCGTCTGTAATCCGGTGGATACGGAAGAGTTATGGCAATTCTTTTTCGAGAGTGGCTTTCTGTATGCCGATAAGTACGATTCCATCCGGCTGGATAAGGAGGAGTTCAAGCGGACCTATGAAGCTCTCTACACCCGCAGTCCTTCCATCTCCAGGTATTTCATCTACCGGGAACATGGGACCCTTTCGGCACATATGTCGATGTTGCGGTTCTATCCCCGGTCCTGGCTGATCCAGCACCATGCAGCCTCCAAAGAAGGGCATCCCCTTGCGGGGGTCGTGGTACTGAAGCAGGTGGGTACCTATGTGAACGAATTCCACCTGCATCCTTCCACCCGGATGGATTACGTGATGTGCTATTTCCGGCCGGATAACAAGTTCCCCAACCGGGTCTTCGGAGGTGTAGCTCGCTACATGAACGATCCCAAACGTTCCTCCCTGGACTCCTTCGCGTACTTCCATCTGACTCCCGATCAAGGGGGGGAGGATTGCTTTTACCAACTGTTTCCCACGCAGGAGGAGGATCTGGAAGTCTTGCAGGGGATGTACGAAAGAACATCCGGTGGGCTCCTGATCGATGCTCTGGATCTTTTCGGGGGGAAGGAGTCGGAGGAGGAACTGAACAGAGAGTATGAGGAGATAGGATTTCAAAGGGAACGGTACTTCTTTTCCGTGCACCAGAACGGAGTGTGCCAGGCTATCTTCATGGTTGTTCGATCCAATGCAGGGCTGAATCTTTCAAATCTAACGAACTGCATACATGCCTTTATCCTGGAACCGGAACGCCTGGAACCGAAGGTGCTGTTCCATGCTTTACAGAGCATGAAACGCTATTTCTTGAAAGACAGGTTGCCGATTCTAGTGTATCCTGAAAGTTATATGCGGGAACGGAATCTTCCGTACGAAAAGACATACACCCTGTGGGTCTTGAGCATGGAAGCGACGGATGACTACTTTAAAGCTCTGGAAAGCATCTTCAAGAGGCCCATGCATGGATAAACTATACAACAGTACCATCATCAATAACTTCCTCAAGTTGGTGAAGGCCCGGTACAGTTATATCAACATCCTGGAACTTCTCCAGGCTGCGGATATGGAACCCTATCAGGTTGAGGACGAAAGCTGTTGGTTCACGCAGGATCAGGTAGACCGGTTCTACGAAAAGCTTGTGAGGCTCACGATGAACCCAAGGATCGCGCGGGAAGCGGGGCTGTACAGTGCCTCACCGGAAGCCTTGGGGACAATGAAGCGATACGTAATGGGGATGCTAGGGCCGGGGAAAGTGTTCGAGAAAGTCGAACAGATCGCCAACGGGTATACTCGATCCTCCCGCTACAGTTCCCGCAGGCTGGGAAGGCGGGCAGTAGAAATCATCGTAACTCCCAACCCCGGGGTACAGGAAAGGCCCTATCAATGTGAAAATAGAATCGGCTACTTCGAAGCGATCGTTCGGGTGTTCAATCATCGTATGCCCCATATCGAGCATACCGAGTGCATGTTCAGCGGGGGATCCGTCTGCCGGTATCGCATTTCCTGGCAGGAGAGTCCGGGAACCATTCTCCGGTGGATTCGAAACAGTGCCCTTTTGTTCGGAGGGGTCGGGCTAGGGTCTGTATGGTTCAGCCCTGTCGATTCTCAGGTCAAGCTCATCCTTACTGCCGGAAGTCTCACGCTCCTGTTAGGTCTTTCCCTCCTGGCGGAACACCGGAATCGGAAAGAGCTGATCGGAGCATTGGATAACCTGCGATCTTCCACCGATCAGCTTCTGGATACCATCAGCATTAACTATAACCATGCCCTTCTGATCAACGAGATTGGCCAGACTATCAGCAAGCACATACAGGTGGATCGGATACTCTCCGGGGTGGTGGAGGTGCTACGGAAGTACCTGGATTTCGATCGGGGGCTGATCCTGTTGGTCAATCCGGAAGGTACCTTTCTCGAGTACCGAGCCGGCTATGGGTACAGTGGGGAACAGTTGGCCATCCTGAAGGCCACCAGGTTCCATCTGGACAACCCCAACTCCCGGGGCATTTTCGTTGTCTGTTACCGGGAAAAGAAGCCGTACTTGATCAACAATGTAGAGGAAATCCTCGATACCCTGAGTCCTCATAGTCTGGAGTTCGCCCGATTCATGGGATCGAAAGCCTTCATCTGTTGCCCCATCCTCTATGAGGAACAGTGCCTGGGAATCCTGGCAGTAGACAACATTCTCACCAAACGGCCTCTCCTGGAACGGGATCTGAACCTCCTGATGGGAATCGCTCCGGAGATCGGGATCAGTATCCGGAACGCCCTGATGATCGAGGCGCAGCAGCGACAGTTCCAGTCTGTGCTCCAGACCCTCGCGGCCAGTATCGACGCCCGGGATTTCCTCACCGCCGGGCATTCGGAAAAGGTAACAACCTATGCGGTGGGGATCTGCAGGGAACTCGGCCTGTCTCGGGAGTATACGGAAATGATCCGGGTAGCCTCCCAACTGCACGATTACGGGAAAATCGGGATCCGGGATTCCATTCTCAAGAAACCCGGTCCCCTATCGCCTAAAGAGCGGGAAGAGATCAAGGCACACGCAGAAAAAACCGAGCAGATCCTCCGGAACATACATTTCGAGGGGATTTACAGGGAGGTTCCCTCCATAGCGGGGGCCCATCATGAGTGGATCGATGGTTCGGGCTACCCTCGGGGGCTAAAGGGTGAACAAATTCCCCTCGGGGCCAGGATCATAGCCGTAGCCGATTTCTTCGAGGCCATCACTGCCAAGAGGCATTATCGGGAACCGATGAGTTTCGAGCAGGCCCTGGCGATCCTCCGAGAAGAGAGCGGGAGGCATCTCGACCCCATGGTGGTGGAGGCTTTCATTGGGTATATCACGGGGGTGCGTCGGTTAAAACCCTACGACCCGGCATTATCGCGGGAAAACGCGCTTCCGGCAGTGAGTCAAAAAATACCCGCGGTTGATCCGGGGGTCTCGGAGTTGCATCAACCGCATCCTGAGTTGGATAAGGAGCTACTGGGGCCTGATCAGGACACGCGGAAGGCAGACCAAAAGCCACCGAAAGGGAATCAGGGCGACCCCGCGGATAGACCCCAGCAGGCAATCAAAGGGGTATAGGTAAACCTGCCCGGATCCTCGAAGAACCGAATGAAGTCTTCCTTGAACTCTTCCGGGCTATTGTACCCCGGAAGGGTAAACTCCATCTTTTTTGCCAGGACCTCGATCTTCCTGATCCAGTTGAAGGCATCGGAATTACGGAGGGATCCATAGATCAGGTGATGGGCTTCCACATGAACGTTTATATCTTTGAACCCGAGTCGATAGAGGTGGGAGTAGAGCTTTCGCCCCGCGTAGGGATCGAAATCCAACTTTTCGGCCATCTGGGTGATGGCCGCCTGGATGGCCTTTTCCAGACGCGGGGAAAGTCCATAGTGGTTCAGGCAATTGTGATCCAGATCGATCAGGCAAAGGATTCCTCCCGGTTTCAGTAGACAGGAGAAGTTCTGAACGAGGGAAAAGGCCTCCTCTTTGAAGTACTCCAGGATGAAGCGCACCCAGACGAAATCAAAGGAGCCGAGATCCGTAAGGGGTTCGCGGATGTCTCGTAATGCGAAGGTTATGCCTTCCCCGCCGTACCGTTCTGCGGCATGCCGAATCCGCTCTTTGGAGCCATCCACCCCCACGGCGAACCCTTTGGGTCCCACGACCTTTTGGAGGATGGCTGTAGTTCTCCCTGTCCCGCAGCCGATATCGATCACCCGCATCCCCTCGGACAATCCGGCTCGGGTAGCTTGCTCAATCACTTTCGCTTCTTCGGTTTTCAGTTCCAATCGGAGGATTTCCTGATCGTTCTCCATGATGTAACGGATCTTCATGGGCTAGTTCCTCCAAAATGGTCCGGATACTTCCACCGGTAGTGGGAGTTCTCCCAGCTCCGTTTCAAGGCATCGTTCAGCTTATAGACGATGAAGGATCGTTTGGGGTCCCGAATCCAGAAAAAGGACCGGAGAAGTCGGGCGGGGTAGGAGGGGAAGGAATACAACCGTTTCTTGATATAGTTGTCTGCCGTATACACGGTTTCAGGATCGATCCCTTCGGGCCGATGGGTCAGGTAGGAGAAGCGGAACTTTTCCCAGTCCCTGGGGAAGTCGGAATACAGGAGCCGGCCCTCCCTCTGCAGTTGCTCCATCAACGCCGTACCGGGAAGGGGAGTGAGGATGCTGATCTGAACCATGTCGATGCCGGATTGCAGAATGAAATGGGCCAGGTTTTCGTAGTATCGGGGAGATTCGTGATCGTTCCCCAGGATGAAAGCCCCCAGCACTCCAATGCCGTGCTCGTGCAGGCGGCGCACCACGGTTCGATAATTCTGCACTCCCGTGCGCAGGTTCACACCCTTGTGCATCCCTTTGAGGGAATCCGCATCGGTAGTTTCGAAGCCGATGAATACGTACGCGCACCCTGCCTGGGAAGCTAGTTTCAGTACCTCCGGATCGTCAGCCACATTGATGGAAGCCTGCATCCACCAGGTTTTTTGGATGCCCGAATCGATCATTCCCCGGAAGATCTGGATAGCCCTCTTTCGGCTTTCCAGGGAGTAGCCGATCAGGTTGTCATCCAGGAAGAAGAGGTACGGGCCAGGGATCGCAGCCAGTTCCCGTAACACAGAGGAAGCAGTTCGCTGCCTGTACGCTTTTCCCATGTACCGGGATACGGAGCAGAAGCTACAGTCGAAGGGGCACCCCCGGGAAGTTTGAATGGAGTTCCAGAGATACTCCGGATGGAGGAGATCCCTTCGGGGAAGCACGTCGAAGGTGGAAAGATCCAGAACCGGACCCTGGTAGATTCCCCCCATGCGGTTGTTCTCGAAATCTTCCACCACCTTTCCCCAGATTCCCTCTACCTCGCCTTTCACCACCGCATCGGCATACTGGAGAGCTTCTTCGCTAAGCATCGAAGCGTGGATTCCTCCAAGCACGACGGGAATCCCCTTCTGGCGGTAGAGGGAAGAAAGCTGGTAGGCACGACCGATGTTGCTGGTAAATGCTGTGATCCCCACCAGATCCGCCTCTTCCACGTTGGAGGGGCCGAAATTTTCATCCACGATCTTCACTTCCCAGGAATCGGGGGTTACCGCCGCTACGTAGGCAAGACTCAGCGGTGGGAAAAGGGAAAACCTACTGAGCATGTACCCACTCCGCCTGCCTACGGGATTGATCAACAAAAGCTGTTTCGCCGCCATTTCCACGTTCTACCTTGTGACAGAATAATTGATTTGTCGAACCTTGTGTATACCCCGAACTAAATATTGCCATTACAGGGAAGAATAAGTATTTTAATAAACGAACGTACACTTCAATCCATATACAAAGAAGGAACACGGTATGGCTTACATTAAATCCGCTCTGGAAATCGCATTGGAGAAAACCGAGGGTATCAAGGGGGATAAAACGGCTCTGCGGATTGCCTCGGCAAAAGAGGAAGGAAAGAAACTGGCTTCTGCATTTTTCTCGGATCCGACGATAGACTTACAGAAAAAGTTTGCCAGCTATCCCAAGGAGGAACAGCCCTTCGTACGGGAAGGGTTTAAACAAATCCTTCTCTCCAACCTGGTTCTTCCCCGGGATGATAGGGATCTCACTCGTCTCGATGCCATCGTAAAAGCCCTGGAAATTCTGCTCCCTGACAAGGGGAACCTCAAGGTGTTGAAGAGTCAGATCCAGCAGTTCTTCAAACACTGCCTGGAGGATCGAAAACGGCTCACCGAAGCGTTGAATAAACAGCTAGGCCCCCTGATCCGGCAGAAGGAGCAGGAACTGAGTCAGAAGCTCGGCCGCCCCGTGCGGATCGATCCGTATTCCGACCCCGATTTCGCGAAGGCCTACAACCAGCACATGGGAAACCTGGAAGACCGGTATAACCAAGCCCTCGGCGAACTGAAGGAACAATTACAGGAGATGTTGAACCACAAATAGCTGCGCTAAGGGGAAGCGGGCTATCTTTCTGCCAGGTAATTGCATGGGTACAAGACCGAAACCAGCCCGAGGGGTCAATTAACGGAAGCTCTCTAAGCCGGGAGCCGTGGTGAGTTTCTGGAACTCCCCCGCAAGAAAAGCTTCGATGTTTCGCAGGATCATTTCCTGCATGTTTCGATTTGCCTCCTGGGTGTCGGAGGCGATGTGGGGAGTGAGAACCACGTTCATCAGTTTCCGCAAATCCTTCTCGCCCGATTCGGGAACGTAGGGTTCCCGGGTAAACACATCCAGGGCTGCTCCCGCAAGGTGGCCCGAAGCAAGGGCATCGTAGAGAGCCCCCTCGTCTACCAGTTTGCCCCTTCCTGTATTTACCAGGTAGGTTCCCCGAGGCAGGAGTTCGATCCGTTCCCGGTTGAGAAATCGGGTCGTGTCGGGGGTAACAGGGAGGAGGAGGGAAAGGATCTGCAGGTTTTTGGCGAAAGTATCGAAATCCGTGTAGTAACCGGACAGGTGGTAGCGGGTAAGGTATTCTTCAGGGCCAAGACCCTCGGAGGCTGCTTTTCGCTCCAAAGGGGTTCTGCCATAGGCAATCACTCGCATCCGCAGGCCCAGGGACGCAATCTCTGCAACCCGCTTTGCGATGTTCCCGAACCCCGCAAGACCTAGGGTCTTGCCTGCCAGGTCGAACCCCGTTCGCCGGGTGAACCTTTCCTGCAAGAACTCCCCATGGCAGAAGGGGATGTTCCTCGCCAGGCTCAGGAGCAAGGCGACGGTGTGCTCGGCCACGGATTCGTCCAACGCGCCGGGAGTGATGCACAAAAAAATCCCCTGGGTTTTGCACTGCCCCGTATCGATTCCATCGAACCCGACTCCATACCGAACGATGAGGGCATGCCCCCCTGTGGCATTTTCTGCCAGAGCTTTGTAGAGAGGGCCCTGGTACCGTTCAGTCCCCAGAACGGCAATCCGGGCCCCGGAGACCCGGATGGCTTCGGCCACGGACGCCTCCGACGGGTCCGATACTTTCCACCGGTACTGGGGGAAGGAACTGAACAACTCTTTCCCTTTCTGGAATTCCTGTTCCGTGATCACGATAGGCATCTGCATGGTTAGCGATCCTTTACTGCGGAAAGTGCATTCTGCAAGGTTTCTCGGGCCGAGCGGTCGAGGAATAGGGTGTCCATGCCGAGGCCGATGAAGGTGAACCCTTCTTCGATCGTGGCCTCGAGGGCCCCTTTATCCGATTGCACCACGTGGATTCCTGCGGCTTTCCGGGCGCCGCAGCAGGCTTCCAGTACTTTTTTTCGGGCTTTCGTCATGAGGGGATCCGACAATTTCCCGGGGATTCCATAGGAAAGACTCAGGTCGTAGGGTCCGATAAAAACCCCATCCACTCCCTCGACGGCCAGAATCTTTTCGATCGATTCCACCCCTTCCTTGGTTTCGATCATCACGATCACCAATCCTTCCCGATTGGCGTGTTCCATATACTCGGTAAAGGAGAGGCCGTAGTCGTTCCCCCGGAAGAAGGCAGTTCCCCGAATCCCCTGGGGAGGAAACTTCGCCGCCTGTACCGCACGCTTTGCCTCATCGGCGGAGTTCACCAGAGGAACGATTACTCCCCATGCGCCCGAATCCAGTACCTGCCGAATGGCCAGGGTGTCGTTCTCCCGTACCCGAGCCAGGGGGAGGGCACCGTAGGGAACATGGGGGCCTCGGCCCTGCATCCCTCGGGCAGCATCGGTGAAATCCCGGACACTCATGTCCGAGTGTTCCATGTCCAGGGCGATCCAGTCGAACCCCACCTGGGCCAGTATCTCCGCTACCGCAGGATGGCCGATTTGCATCCAGGAGCCCAGGCTTACTTTTCCTTTCCGAAGTTTTTCCTTTACGGGATTCACGCAGGTTAGACTCATACATACCTCTCAATGGGACATGCGTTGGAAATCTTCAAAGTGAAGACCGAAGGATAGAGTTCCATGAAAACCCGTACCTCCGCTTGAAGGGCTTTGAATACGGCTTCAAATTCTCCGATGATCAAAGTGCTCATAGGGCCTGATTGGAGGGAAAGCTCTTTATAGGAACTCAAGCGTTCCAGGAATTGAGTAACGATCGTTCCGTAGGAGGATACCAGTGGATAGTAACTGATTTCTACGGACACAGGGAAACTGGAAAGGTTCATTCGGCAGATCCTCCCTTTAGTTTGGATGCACGCACCCCATAGAAGGCCGGTGAAAATCGTGTTTCCTCGGCTTTTCCATCCATCACTTCTCCCTTATCGGATAGGTATACGCAACCCTCTATTACCACATCCTGGAAAGAAGAAAGGAATTCCTCGATTTCTGCTTTATTATAGAGAGAAGCGTGCCGGATGATGGGGTCTTCGGCTTGCCGCCTCCCCAGCTCTGAATCCCTATTGAGGAAGCCCCCGAAAAATACTCCCCCTGGTTTTAGTACGCGTTCAATCTCACGTACTGTAAGGGAAAGGTCTTCCACAAACTCCAGGACCGTGATCGCGGCTACGGCATCGAAGCTACGGGGAGGGAAGGGTAGATCCTCTGCTACGGCCTGCTTGTAGGTTGCCCTTGGTATATTCTTCGATCTGGCAACCTCGAGCATTGCTTCGGATGGATCGATCCCCATAACAGTAAACCCTAGATGGGCAAAAAAATCCGTCCAGACACCCGTGCCGCATCCTACCTCAAGCAATTGCAAACTGGAGCTTTCAGAATAATGCAAAGCTTCTCGTACAAGTTTTTCCATAAGTGCTTTTTCCAGACGGTCTATCGTTTTGCCATAGGGGGTCCCGTAAAAAGCCTCATAGGAACGGGCGGAAAGGGCTGAAAAAACATTTGGAATCAGTTCTTGCTTCATAGGAATTCGCCAGATAACTGGATCGTAGCGGAAAGTCTTTCTAGAATCAAGGCGAAAAGGGATGGGAATTTATCTATACTTTTTAAAAAACCTTGACCGGCGCAAAGGATTTCTTTTATTCTATGGGCAAATGGAAGTTGAAGGCAGTACAGGCAGGTATTTAATTCTCGGTATTCAGCGGCTCCTTAGGGCGATCCTTTCGGCTATCAAGTGCTGATTCTTTCTCCGAAGGCCGATCTCCCTTAAGGGGCTACCAGGTCCTGTGTAAGGGAGGCGGCGTATGAAATCCACACTACTGAAACCAGAACTCGAAGAACTCCTGGCAAAGAAGGACTATCCGGCAATAAAAGAGTTCTGCGAGGAAGAGCATCCCGAGATCGTAGCCGAAATGTTGGGAAGCCTGGAAATTCCCCAAATCTGGCAAGTCCTTACCCTCCTCAGCATCGATCGGAGGGCCAATATCTTTAGCCGTCTCGATGAGGACATTCAGGAGGAATTGGCCGATTTCATCTCCCGCAAGGACCTTGCCCTTATCATATCCGAGATGCCTGCTGACGACCGGGTAGATCTTCTACGCCGTTTCCCGGAGGAAAAGCGGGAACCGATTCTTTCTGCCATCGCCCATGCGGAACGGGAGGATATTCGGAGGCTGTTCGGGTACAAGGAAGGAACCGCGGGCGCGGTGATGACCTCCGAGTATGTTACCTTGAAACCCAACCAAACCGTCTCGGAAGCCATAGCGGCCATTCGGAGGGACGCCCTCAACAAGGAAACCGTCTACTACGCCTACATTATCGATGATCAGCGGAGACTCATTGGGTTCGTGAGCCTCAGGGATCTGATCCTCTCGGACCCAAACGCATTGATCCAGGACATCATGCACGAGGAGGTGATTTCCGTCAAAGCGGACGAAGACCAGGAAATAGCCGCCCGGACGATCCAGAAGTACGACCTGATCGCGTTGCCTGTGGTGGACGAGCATGGAGTGCTGGTGGGAATCATCACCCATGACGATGCGGTGGATATCATCACCCAGGAACAGACGGAGGATATGGAGAAACTGATGGCCATCGCGGGCTCCCATGAAGCGGAAGGGTACATGAAAACTTCCACGTGGGAACACTTCAAGCGGCGGGCAGTATGGGTCGTAGCCCTCGCGGCCCTGGGACTGGTTTCTGGTTCCATCATTCACTCCTTCGAGGAGACCTTAATGAAACTGATGATCCTCGCCCTCTATATGCCGATGGTGGCCGATACGGGGGGAAACACGGGGAGTCAGACGGCAACGGTGGTGGTTCGAGCCCTTGCCCTTCGGGAAATCGGTCCAAAAGACTTTTTCAGAATCCTATTCAAAGAGATCCGTATCGCCTTACTCCTGGGCTTGATCCTGGGAGTGTTTGCCTTTGGGAAGGTTCTCTTTCTTTCGCAGGGGACCTACATCCCACCTGGTTTTTCCCTCGATAGGATCGGCCTAGCTATTGCAGTGGCCCTGGGGTTACAGGTGGTTTCTTCCGCCATCGTGGGGGCGAGCCTTCCCCTGTTGGCAGCCTTCCTGAAGGTAGACCCTGCGGTGGTGGCGAGCCCTGCCCTTACCACGGTTGTGGATATAACGGGGTTGATGATTTACTTTACCGCGGCGAAGTTAATCCTAGGGCTTTAGAGGAAGGGGGAGCCGATGGCACAGGAGGATCGGGATTTGATCGTGGTGGTGGGAAGCGCCAATGTGGACTATATCATGCGGGTTCCCCATTTGCCCCAACGAGGCGAGACGGTGGGAGGATCGGGATTTTCCCAAACCTTTGGGGGGAAGGGGGCCAATCAGGCGGTGGCTGCTGCCAGATCGGGAGGGAAGGTCGTACTGGTTGCCTCTCTGGGTCAAGACGCTCTCTCGAGCCGAATGCTTTCCGCCTTTAAGAAGGATGGAATCCAGACTGAGTTCATCATGCAGACTCCGGATGCCTATAGCGGAACCGCCCTCATTCTCATCGATCCCGAGGGGAACAACTGCATAGCCGCAGATCCGGGAGCCAATTCCTTCCTCACTCCCCAACAGGTAGACCGAATCGAAGGCCTTCTTCCTCGAACGGCAGTTCTACTGGTGCAGTACGAGATCCTGGGCGAAACGGTAGCCCGGGCTTTGGAGTTGGCCTCTTCCTACGGTGTGCGGACCATCTGGAACTTCGCTCCAGCACACCCCTTTCCATTTATGGAGAAGTTCTCTCAAACCGATATTCTGATCGTGAACGAAACGGAGGCGGCCTTTCTGGCGGGAATGGCTCCGCCAGAGACCGATACGGAAACTGTGGAAGCCCTGTATCGGATGCATGAACTGGGTTGTGAAACCATCATTCTGACCCGGGGGGTAAAGGGGTCCAGCGTGTTGACGGAAGGGAAGGTGATGCATGTCGAAGCGTTCCCGGTAGAGGCGGTGGATTCTACCGCGGCGGGAGATGTGTACTGCGGCACCCTGGCCGTAGCCCTTTCGGAGGGCAAACCGTTGGAGAAAGCCCTTCGGTTCGCTTCCGCCGCTTCAGCCATCTCCGTTACCCGGTGGGGAGCGCAGCCTTCGGCTCCCTACCGTTCTGAAATCGAAGAATTCCTGGGATTACGCCTATGAACAGAGGGAATGGGTTAGAGAAGTATGGCTTTTTCAGAGTGTCGGTAGCTTCCCCTCGGGTGATGCCCGCCGACCCGGCCGCAAACGCAGGATACATCCTGGAGGCGATGGAAAAAGCCCACCGCGAGGGGGCTAGACTCCTCGTTCTACCCGAGCTCTGTATCACGGGGTATACCTGCGGAGACCTGTTCCATCAACACACCCTATGGGAAGCGGCAGAAGAAGGGGTGCGCTCGATCCTTGCCCAAACTGCGGGATCCCCCCTTGTTACAATCCTGGGGGCCCCCGTCCCTGTGGGAAACCGCCTTTTCAACGCGGGGGTTGTGATGCAAGGCGGGAAGATCCTGGGAATCGTACCGAAACAGTATCTGCCGAACTATAAGGAGTTCTATGAGGAGCGGTGGTTCGCCTCGGGAATGGGTACCGAGGGTATGAAAGTCTCCTATGCAGGCTTCGAGGCACCCTTTGGGAGAGATCTACTTTTTCGTTCGGAAGAAGACCCACGGTTCGTCTTCGGGGTGGAAATCTGCGAGGATCTCTGGTCGGTGCACCCGCCGAGTTCCGAATTGGCCCGGGAAGGGGCGCTGATCCTCTGCAATCTTTCAGCCAGCAACGAGGTGATCGGAAAGAACCTCTATCGCAGGGATCTGGTAAAGACGCAATCGGCCCGTTGTGTGGCCGCCTACCTGTATGCGGGAAGCGGGGTCCTGGAATCCACCACGGATCTGGTGTTCGGAGGTTCTACCTTCATCGCGGAAAACGGGGTGATCCTGGCGGAGGGAAGGAGATTCTCCCGGCAACTGGAACTGGTGGTGGCGGAAGTGGATCTGGATCGGCTTCTGGCAGAGCGGCGGATGCTGACTCCCTTCATGGATAGGGAAAAGAGTTCCAGCGGATTCCCCTACCGGATCGTATCGATTCCCGCAATGCCGCCGGATCGATCGCCTTCCCTACATGAGAGAAAGTTTTTCCGCCGTATCGATCCCTACCCCTTCGTGCCCGGCAATCCAGCGGAACGGGATGAACGGTGCGAGGAAATCTTCGCCATCCAGACGGCAGGTCTGGCCAAGCGGATGGAACACACCAGAAGCGAAACGGCAGTGGTGGGGATTTCCGGGGGTCTGGATTCCACCCTGGCCCTCCTGGTAACTACCCGGACATTCGACTTGGTAGGAATCCCCCGAAAACGGATCCTGGCCGTAACGATGCCGGGCTTTGGCACCACCGACGACACATACCAGAACGCCCTCCAGTTGATGAACTCCTTGGGGGTAACCCTGCGGGAAATCGATATCAAAGCCGCCTGCCTGAAACATTTCGAGGACATCGGGCATGACCCGAGCATACACGATACAACCTACGAAAACGTACAGGCCCGGGAACGAACCCAGATCCTGATGGATCTGGCCAATAAGCACCGGGGTCTGGTGGTAGGAACGGGGGATCTATCGGAACTTGCCCTGGGGTGGTGCACCTACAATGGGGATCACATGTCCATGTACGCGGTGAATAGCGGGGTTCCGAAAACCCTGGTACGATACCTGGTACAGTGGATCGCGGACCATGTGTCGGAAGGCTCTACCCGGGAAGTGCTCCATCGGATTCTCGCTACCCCCATTACCCCCGAACTCCTGCCCCCAGATCCCCACGGGAGGATCCAGCAGAAAACGGAGGATATCATCGGCCCCTACGAACTCCACGATTTCTTCCTGTACCATTTCCTTCGCTACGGGGCTCCTCCGGACAAGATCCTTTTTCTGGCAGGTATTGCCTTTGCCGACAGGTACGATGAAGGGACCCTATGGAAGTGGCTGGAAGTGTTCCTCAAGAGGTTTTTCGCTCAACAGTACAAGCGTTCCTGCGTTCCCGATGGGCCCAAGGTGGGAAGCATCAACCTGTCCCCTCGGGGAGATTGGAGGATGCCCAGCGATGCCTCGCCGGCTGCGTGGCTGGAACAACTCCGTAACCTCCGAAAAGACAGGTAGGACGGCTGCGTGGCTTAGTATTTGTAAGCCCGCTCCCGCCAACTCGCTGCGGCGTCAGGAGTATACAACTCCTACTCGACCACAACTCCTACTCGAATAGAAGCCTCCGCAGAACCGTCTGCAAAATCCCTCCGTTTCGGTAGTACTCCACTTCTACCGAACTGTCCAGTCGACAGTGCACCCGGAACTTCTTCGTCTTCCCCTCCTGGGAAGTGGCAGAAACCTCGAGTTCCTGGCCAGGCTGGACTTTATCCGTGATGGGTATCGAGTACAGTTCGGTTCCGTCCAGGCCGAGGGTTTCCCGGTTCTGGCCAGGAAGAAACTGGAGGGGAAGAACGCCCATTCCCACGAGGTTGCTCCGATGGATCCGTTCGAAGGACTCTGCCAGTACGGCGCGAACCCCCAGGAGCATCACCCCCTTTGCGGCCCAGTCCCGGCTAGACCCCATTCCGTAATCTTTCCCTGCCAGGATGATGGTGGGGGTTCCCTCCTTCTGGTACCGTTGGGCAACCGAGTAGATGTCGGAGGTTTCCCCACTGGGGATGTGCAGGGTAATGCTTCCCTCGGTGCCGGGAACCAGAAGGTTCCGAAAACGGGGGTTGGCGAAGGTTCCCCGGGTCATCACCCGGTCGTTCCCTCGCCGGGCGCCGTAGGAGTTGAAATCTTTTACCGACACTCCCAATTCTATGAGGTACTTGCCTGCGGGGCTTCCGGGTGCTATGGATCCGGCGGGACTGATGTGGTCGGTGGTGGTGCTGTCCCCCGCTATCACGAGGACCCGGGCTTTTTCGATCGGCCGAATCGAATGTGTCTTCCTGGAAAGGTGCTGGAAGAAGGGAGGCTCCTGGATATAGGTGCTGGCCGGATCCCACTCGTACAGTACATTCCCTCTTAGGGGGATGGCATTCCAGAGGGCATTGGAGGTTTCGATTCCCTCGTAGGCAGATCGGAAGAACTGGGAAGTGCGGGTCATGAGAGACTGGATCTCTTCCTCCTGCGGCCAGAGGTCTTTCAGATAGATAGCTCTGTCCGTACCACAGTACCCAATGGGTTCTTTTTCCCAATCGATGTCGATCCTTCCTGCCAGGGCGTAGGCTACCACCAGCGGGGGCGAGGCGAGGAAGTTGGCTCGTGTAAGGGGATGGACCCTTCCCTCGAAGTTCCGGTTACCGGATAGTACCGAAACCGCCACGATTCCACTTTCGGAGATTGCCTGGCCGATTGCCTCCGGTAGGGGGCCGGAGTTCCCGATGCAGGTGGTACACCCATACCCCACCACATGGAAACCCAATCGTTCGAGGTAGGGTAAAAGGCCAGCGGATTCCAGGTATCGGGTAACTACCCGGGAACCTGGTGCAAGGCTTGTCTTTACCCAGGGTTTGGGTTCCAATCCCAATTCCACCGCTTTTCGGGCGACAAGACCTGCGGCGAGCATTACCGAAGGATTGCTCGTGTTGGTACAACTGGTGATGGAGGCGATCACCACTGCCCCGTGGCCGATCTCCCTCTTACCCTTCCCCGGTATCTCGAAAGAAGCTCTCTTGTTGAGTTCTTCCTTGGGTAGCCCATATCCCCGTTTTTCCACAGGCCGTAGGAGAGCGTCTTTCCACTCCTTCTGGATCGCTCGGAGGGGGATCCGGTCCTGCGGCCGTTTGGGGCCCGCCAGGGAGGGTTCGATGGTGGAAAGATCCAGTTCCAGTACCTTTTCGTAAAAGGGCTCTTCTTCGGAGTCGGATCTCAGGAGCCCCTGAAGGGTGAGGTATTGTTCGGCAAGCTTCACCAGGGACGCTGGCCTTCCGGTTTCCCGCAGGTACTGGAGGGATCGATCGTCGGGCGGGAAAAATCCCATGGTAGCTCCATATTCGGGGGCCATGTTGGAAAGGGTAGCTCTGTCGGGAATGGAAAGAGACCGTGCTCCCGGCCCTATGAACTCTACGAACTTGTTCACTACCCCTTCGGCTCGCAGTATCTGCGTCAGGGTAAGAACCAGATCTGTGGCGGTCACACCGGGTTTTAAGGATCCGGAAAGGCGGACAGCCACCACCGCAGGAGCGATCATGTAGAGGGGTTGCCCCAACATGTTGGCCTCGGCTTCGATCCCCCCTACACCCCATCCTAGGACCCCCAACCCGTTGATCATGGTGGTATGGCTGTCCGTGCCTACCACGGAGTCAGGAAACACGAGGGTCCCCTGGGGAGTTTCCTGGGTTCGCACCAGGGTGGCAAGGTACTCGAGGTTCACTTGATGGCAGATCCCTCCCCCCGGAGGAATCACCTTGAAGTTCTGGAAAGCTTTCTGCCCCCACCGGAGGAACTCGTACCGTTCGCGGTTCCGTTCGAACTCGATCTTGAGGTTTTCTTCCGCGGCCTCCGGGCGGCCCCACACGTCCACCTGCAGGGAATGATCGATCACCAGTTCTACGGGAATCTGCGGGTTGATTCGGGTGGGGTCTCCCCCTAACCGGGCTACAGCGGATCGCATAGCCGCCAGGTCGACCACGCAGGGAACCCCTGTGAAATCCTGTAGGAGCACCCGTGCAGGGTTGAAGGGGACTTCGATCGAGGAGGGGGAGGTAGGATCGTAGGAAAGGAAGTTATCGATGTCCTTTTGGGTCACCTCTTTTCCGTTTTCCGATCGAAGAACCGACTCCAGCAGGATCCGTAGGGAGAAGGGGAACCTGCGAATCTGGGGAAACCGGGTTGCCAGCTTGGGCAGACTCAGGTAAAACACCTCCCTCCCGTCAAAGGTAAATGAAGACAAGCAGGAGAAGGAGTCCCTGGGCAGCGGGTTGTTGGGACGAGGATTGGACATACGACCTCCCTGGGGAAAAGGTTTTCCCCAAGAGTAATGGGAGACTTGGGGGGTGTCAAGCAGAGGGAAACTTGGTACTATGCCGGTCATGGATACACAGGATCGTAAAACCCTTGGGGTGGTAAGCGCCGCTCACACCCTGGTGCATTTGATCGAAGGAGCTCTCCCCCCTCTTATTCCCCTCCTGCTAGGGGTATTCGGAACCGATTATTTTCACCTGGGTATGGTGATGTCTGTTTTTTCCTACACCTTTGGCCTGGGGGCTTTTCCGTCGGGAGCGTTGGTAGATCGGGTGGGTCCGACCAGACTGCTCGTCCTGTACCTATTTGGAGCCGGGATCCTATGCCTTTCTGTCCTATTCGTACAGAAGCTTCTCCCCTTCGCGATTCTTTTAGGGTTTCTCGGCATTCTGGGCAGTTTTTACCACCCTGCCGCCAATACAATCATCAGCCTGGGCATTAAGGAGAGGGGAAAGGCCTTCGGCATCAATGGGATCGCGGGAAGTTTGGGCACCTCCCTGGTGCCCTTTGTGGCGGCTTTCCTGGGGGCCCGATGGGGGTGGAAATCTCCCTATGTACTGTTCGGCATCGGGGTTCTGATTGTAGGTTTCTTTGCCCTTTCCCTCCCTTCCTATCGGATGCAGCCTGCGGACAGGAAGGCGGATTCCGACGACGGAACGGCTAGGGG